>Ga0307507_10000501_pt1 | contig 82401 bp, 68 predicted proteins | sample 7_EM_MG_FD_207223 | JGI IMG/M metagenome (GOLD analysis project Ga0307507, IMG submission 207223) | Populus trichocarpa ectomycorrhiza microbial communities from riparian zone in the Pacific Northwest, United States - 7_EM | ecosystem: Host-associated > Plants > Roots > Unclassified | place...
TAATAGAAGCTGTAAAGTGTATATAAAAGTCCAAATATAAATCATTGGAATTTATTATTAAGTGGTTGTTAAGATATTAAGGTATAAATTTCTCAATTTTTGGTGCGTTTTGACGTCGGACACTCGGACACTCGGTAATGAAACACGTTAATATATTAAAAAAAAAAAATTTATTAAAAATTATTAATATATAACCTAAGTTTACAAATAAGAATAATATAATATAATATATATAGTCTTTTTAAAATAATTTTATTCGGATAAAAAAATATATATATATATATATATATATATTTTAAATTAAATATTATTTTATTAATGTAATATTTTATATAAATATATTTTTTATTTTATATAACAATAATATTTTTAAAGTTATTAGAGTTATAAGTTATGCCAAGAGTGTCTCGCTTCCTGGGGTGTCCCACGTTAAGCTCCTCGCGCCTGCAGCCCTTTCCCTCCTCATCGGTTTGTCTCTGTACGAGGTATTGCCATACCTACTCTTTACCATATCGTCCTCTTCCATCGACTCTCCTTGTGACTCATGCTCGGCTTGCCTGCTCCCTACCGTACACCTGGGCAATAGCCTTACATAAGGCTAGGTGCAAAAATCGGGGATCTGCATGCCAAGGATTCCAGTTTGTTTCGTAACAGACTAATCTTTTGCGGATGACTGTATATAAGCAGACTTCCTTTGTTCCGCTTTTGGTCGGTCTCCGAAGCAATTACTTTGGTTTCCGTACCAATATATGCCTATATTAAGGTCTATATTCGTCGTAGATAGAACTTCATATTCTCATTCATTCATTCCAATATCATTCAGTTCATCAACACTCTGTTCCGATATCATCTGGAAATATGCGGTCCCATCTCTCACGATAGTATCCTCAGTCTGGCGCAGTTTGCGCCCAACCCTTCTGCGAAAACACATCTCACAGCCTTGGGCCGGGATAAGTCGGCTCATGCTGACTTTCTCAGCAGGAATTAACTAGACATCGGCCGTCTCCTTGAAATATCCATAGGCGGCGACCCAAGCACAAGATGGTCCAAACTTCCACTCTCCTATCTCATCAAAATTCTGCCACGCACGCAACCCCGCTACTACTCCATCTCCTCTTCAAGTGTTCTATCACCTCGCGCCCCCTCAATCACTGCCCTCAACTCAACCTCGCCTCTACCTAACGCTCCTACATCTCTTATACACAGTCTAACCATCAACTACCTCCTCGTTCTCTCTCAATCCTTGATCGCATCCGGTCCGCAACCGCATCCTCACGGTCTCACATACCACCTTACCGGTCCCTCTAATGCACCAGAAGGCGGCAAGCTCTTCGCACACATCCGCAAATCCAAGCTCAAACTCCCAACCCTCACATCATGCCCCCTTATTATGGTAGCGGCAAGCACGGGTCTTGCTCCTTTCCGCGCTTTTATAACCAGACGTGTGCGCTTAAAAGCAACAGGCAAGCCCGTAGGCGAAATCCTTCTTTTTTGGTTGCAGACGCCCGGAAGATTTTATCTATCGCGCCGAGATTGAGGAAATGGAGAGAGCGCTGGACGGTAGGCTTCGCATTGTTACTGCGTTTTCCCGCGTAAATCGGGCGAAGAGGGTATATGTGCAGGATCGGGTGTAGGAAATGGATGCAGAAGCGCTGAGGCTACTATTAGAGGGTGCGAGGTTTTACATCTACGGACATGCGAGTATGGCCAGGGAGGTTGGGAAAAGAGTCGGGGAGGCAATGGGGAGGAAGAATAGTTGGGGAGAGCAAGAGGTTAAAGAATGGGGTGAGGGCGTGAAGAGGAGGGTGAAGAGAAGGGCGAAGTGGCAGGAGGATGTATCGGGCTAAGGCAAACATACAATTGCGTTGGATTCTTAGAATTGGGTGTTTAATTGCTACATTTTACCGTACTATTTATAGCGTTGCTATCAATAAATACCTTTGAAGCTATTACATGAAGGATCCAGTATCGTCTTCGCCGAATAAGTTAAAATCATCTCGCAACTAGCCAACGGATATAACAAGCGCGTCCTAATTACAATCTCAGGGTGCTGCTCATAGAAACAATGGGACGGTTTTGTCCTGAAGCACAATAGACATATCGATACTCCATGCACCTTCGCAAAATACGCTTCTGTGCAAGTCACTCATCATGATCTCTATCTTCCCCTTCATATCATCCTAGTTATATAGCCTTTCATTTGATCAGTCTCGTTGCCTCCTCCACTGTTTCAACTCGGAACTCACGGCTGTGACTAGCAGGCAAATCCCTACGAAAAGCCTTTACGTATACTTCGGGTTTAAAACAAGCTGACTAATAGACGATAGTGACTCGAGGTAGCCATTTGCATATTTAATAGATACAGACAAAGACAATTCGCGCAATGCACACTACGACCCAGATCTCCACAGTAAAAGCCTCGCCCTCCCCAAGCCATTTCCTAAGTATTCAGCTTACACGTCTACTAAAGTCTCAGTGTGCTCTCCCTCCGTGTTATCCCGTGTATCCTTATTGCCCCTCTTTGCCTTCCTCTCCGCCGCGCTACGCTGGTAAAACTGATCCAGGATCTTGGCTGGGATACGGTTAAGCAGCTCCTTAGGGTAGATTCGGAGTAGGGACCAAGCAAGGTCGAGGGACTCGAAGATGGTACGGGATTCGTAGGCTGACTGGGAGATGAAAGTACGCTCAAATTTATCGAGGAATTCGAGCGAGAGCTTGTCTTCGCTCGATAACGCTTCTTCGCCGACGACGGCTTTCATGGCGGCTGGAGGGGAGGTTGGATTAGTAAGAGCAGGGAGAGAGGAGGGGGTGGAGTAGTGCTTACCGGCATCGCGACCGATGGCGTATTTGGCGTATAGCTGGTTCGATACGTCGCCGTGGTCTTTTCGCGTGCGGCCCTCACCGATAGCAGACTTCATGAGACGTGATAGGGATGGTAGAACGTTGATAGGAGGGTAAACACCCTTGTTGTACAGTTGACGGTCAATGAATATCTGACCTTCAGTAATGTAGCCTGTCAAATCAGGAATAGGATGTGTGATATCTGAAAGGAAGTATCAGTAAAGCGGCGAGGTGAAGTCACGCTCTACGCAAAAGCAGAAGATTTCTGGAGTCATACCATCATTAGGCATAGTTAAAATAGGTATTTGAGTGATAGAGCCATTTCTCCCTTTTACTCGCCCAGCTCGCTCATAAATGGTGGACAAGTCAGTATACATGTAACCTGGGTAACCACGTCGACCAGGCACTTCTTCTCGGGCTGCGGACACTTCACGAAGGGCATCACAGTAGGATGATAGATCCGTAAGGATAACAAGTACGTGCTTTTCGAGTTGGTAGGCGTAATATTCGGCGGTAGTAAGGGCAAGACGAGGGGTAATAATACGTTCGATACTATAACCAGTTAATTATCACACTCATAACACATTTGGGGTTGCAAACTTACGTTGGATCGTTTGCCAAGTTCAAAAATAGTGTCACACGTTCCATGCTACCGTTCTCCTCGAAATCTCTTGTGAAGAATCTGCTTGTTTCCAAGTTGACACCCATGGCACCAAATACGATAGAGAAGTTCTCCTCGTGCCCATCGTGCACATCTTTCGTAGGCTTAGCAACGAGGCCAGCTTGTCGACAGATTTGTGCGGCAATCTCGTTATGTGGTAGACCAGCTGCGGAGAAAATAGGAATTTTCTGACCACGGGCAATAGAGTTCATAGTATCAATTGCAGAGATACCTGTGGAAATCATTTCTTCCGGGTACACCTATGGCCAAGTCAGCTTCCTGATGCAGTAAATGCCAGAAATAGAGAGGGCCTACCCGAGAGTATGGGTTGATAGGACTGCCATTAATATCCAAATAATCCTCCGCAAGGACCTTTGGTCCTTTGTCAATGGCGCGACCTGATCCATCGAATATCCGCCCAAGCATGTCCTCCGAGACACCAAGCTTTAGACTGTGGCCGGTAAACTCGACTTTAGTCTATGGATGTCAGAAAGGTCCCGCTTCGAAGGGTAAGAGCACATACCTTCTTTACATCGATACCGGTGGTGCCTTCGAAAACCTAGACTAAGTCAGAGAGCTGTATCTTTACTCTACAGAACATAGTATGTACTTGGACCACTGCTCGGTTCCCTGCGAAGCTACATCAGTATATTCTCTTCGAAGGAGCTTGTCTGTCGCGTACCTCTTGCTTCCAAAACCTGGCCGGAGCGCTCAGTGCCATCAGGCAGTGTCAAGGACACGATCTCATTATATTTCGGGAATTTTACCTAAATTGAAGGCGCATAAGCTCCACAGTCCTTTAGGTTGTTTTGCGAGGGTTACCAACACTCTCCAGAATAACCAATGGCCCATTAACGCCGCCGACGGTGTTGTAGCGTATCCTAGGCTGGACGGACATCATCCGTGGATCTGTAATCTCAGGCATGGTTGCAGTAGCCTTGAGCGACAGACAGATAAATGAGTCACTCTGGGCGTATTTGGAGCTTCAGTGGCGGGTGAAGCTTGTAGGTGGGCTGGAGTGCTGGGATGTGGGATTGCAGCTCTTTACTGGGGCTTGTGAAGAAGCTCAAGACTGCGTCAGGGCGGCAGGTGCGGGCGGCCAAACGTACTGTAAGCGCCGATTTCGCGATAAGGACAGAATAAGCAAAGCCGGCGCACGCTTTTAAGTTACAAGGGGCACCAGCTCTAAAATAAAAGTTAAGGGGAATAGAATAAGGGCGGCACGTATGAGAAATTGGTTTGATATGGCCGAGTTCAAATGCAGTGCTGGAAGTCAGTGTCACATGAAGTTGTTGGGTCCGATCAATAAACCAAATGTATCAAATTCATTCTACAGTAAAATCTCCTTAATACAATATGGGGTATATAACGATAACCTCTACATTACGATCTACACCCCTTAATCAAGCCATTTTTGGTGTAATATTACGATAATCTGACTGTTGGCAATATCGTTAAGCACCTACTACCAATATCGGTATAACCAGTAGAGAATTTGTATGGGAGAGGGCCCTATTTAGCCCGCGAGGTAGACATCCTAAGCCTTTTTAGGTATTAAGCTCCTTTTTTTTCTATTTACTCATCCAACACGTAACTCTTAATATAACAATACCATTGGTATTACGATACGCTCGGCCAAACAAACGGTATCGTACTAAAGAGATTTTACTGTAGTCCTCTAGTCTGCATACAAAGTAAAAGTGTTAGCGAGTAGTCTCATACGTATTTAATGCAGTTTGTGAAGGAGTATAATAATATCAGACATCCAAGGAAGATATTGCGCTCAACGCACATCTAAATAGGTTCTAGTGATGGCTAGCGTGAAAACTGCAAATGTGGTATGTGTTTCATCATAAAAAGGTCAAAGAGTGGATAATTAAGAGGGGTGCTAACCTTGTCTTCAGAGATTGAAAAGAGTCCACAACTTCGACACTAACAGAACCCAAAGAAAATCCAATGTCTTAGTCTAATAATCTATTCCCTTTAAGCTCTCCATTGGAGGATATTGAGCTTTGGATATGTTCGACTCGCCGCAGGCACTATCCAACTACGAAATTTAAGCGAGGAAGTTTTGGTGGGATATAATATAACCTATATTCTAAGTAATTGTCAGCTCCAGATGTAATCAAGGATCTAGTGAGTAATAAACCACAGAGAGTGGGTGATGGTCAGACAAAAGTACTGGCAAGTAGCAGGCCACCTTGCGAAAGGTAACCCGAAAAGACTGATCTCTTCAAGGGCGACTCAGCTGGGAAAAGAAGACATGTTCTAGGTTGTCATCATCCGTAGGAGGTGTGTGAAAGGAGAAATCGAGCTGTGCTCACCTCGATATTAGCTGAGGAGAATATCCTAGTCAGTCCGTAAGTGCGTGGAACAGCAGAGCATCCATGAACTATGGCGGCGTTACAGGAAGCTAAGATGGGGTAAGTAGGAGCACATTTCTATGTACACAGCACGGTTGAATTCGTAACTGCTGAGAGCAAAAGAGCATGAGAAGGATTTGTTGGGAAGAGAGATGAAGGAAAAGTGAGAGGGAAATTTAGAAATACTGCGAAAATTAGCTCGCGCGCTAGTCGGCTTTCGGTCCCAGCTTTCGGCTGGTGCCAAAAGGCTGTGGTATGGGGTTACGGCCCATCGCCGCCTCGACTCTTTCGCGGCCTTCGGCCTGGCGGCTGTAGGCTTCGCAAAGGGCAAAATTATGTAGAAAGTCCAGTAATTCAGCGTGGAATGAGACACGTTGGACACGGTGGGCGGCTCAGGAGCGCTTCCGAAGGTGTTGTCGTCGTCAGGAGGTGGCCAGAGATACCTTACCCAGCTGCACCCAGCCATCTGTATGGAAAGCCCCCTTTAGGCCTGCGATTCGGCCTGCTTTCTCCAGTCCCTTCCAAGGCATGCGCCAGGCCCAGCTGCCCATTCTCTTCACCCACGACACCACAGGTCCACAACCACCACTGCCATAAACGCCCGCAACGCCCGCAACGTCCGACCTCCTAGGAAACGCCGCTCCTCGCCATGTCGCATTCCTCCTTCATCGCCTTCTAGTCACCCACCCGACTCCATTGCCTGTAGTCCCGCTTACACTCGTTTCCACCTTCCGCTTCGCCCGTCCCGACGAATGCGCGATATCACACATCCACCCTCGGCGCCATATTCGGTCGCTGTACAGCTGCTCTCACTGCCTTATTGACCGTGCTGCGCATCGCCGGTCGCGACTTCGCCCATCAGGTTTCGCCATCGCATTTCAGCCCCGGCACTGCCGGTGGGCAGCCGTCAAACATCTCTGACCCGAACAATAGCAACACGGTGACTGGTACAGCTATTGCTATCACTAGATTACTTAGGCATCACCAGGGAAATCTGTCAGGATACCAGTGCTAGTGCTTGTACCAGTTCTATTTTACGTTCCTCAGCAAACTTTGGCCGGCATCCGTTCGCCTATCATCGCGATCTCGCGCTACACTTCATACTCCATTTAAGAACCAAGTAGTAAGATTGTTTTGGACGCGCGCTGTGCAAGTTTCCTACTTGCATCGCGCGTTGGATCTGATTATATCATATCCTCCACACCGCGGGGGCAACAAAACTTAAAGGGTAGCGGAGGGAGTCATAGGCGTTAGATCTTTGAATTTTGCCGTCAAGATGATGGCAGCCTATCCTCACCACCCCGCTGGGCTCCAACATGGAATCCCTCATGGTCAGTCGATGGGACCTGGTCCAGGTCCTAACCCAGGCCAACCTCTCAGCCAAGCAATGCAGATGCACCCAGGTGTGTCAGGCCCCAATGGACCACATGTCAGCCAGGCAGGGCCGATGATGACGGGAATGCAACCCGGCGTAGGTCCTAGCGCACACGCAATGTCACATCTAGCTCCTCAGGCGCATATGTTTCAACAACAGCAACAACAGCAACAACAGCATAACATACAGCAAGCTCGTAAGTTTTAGATTCTCACCATTTTATGTCACGATAGTAGTCTTTTAGAGATATCCTCTATAAACATTATCGCCAACTTTAAGCCAAATTCCTGACTAATATATATTTCTAGTTGCGAATAATCCCGCATTACTGCAGCAGCAACGAAATGCACAGCATCAAGCCTATCTTCGTCAACAGCAGCAGCAGATAATGCAACAGCAACAACAACAAAATGGCATGGCCATGGGCTTTCCTAATGGCATAAGTCCCCAGCAAATGGCTGCCATTGCAGCCAATAATCAAGGCCAATTTCCGATCCTTCCACCTCATATGCAACAGCAGCTAGCTACTCAGCGGCAGCAGATGCAACAACAACACCAACACCAAGCTGCCCAAGCTCAGGCCCAGCAGCATGCTGCACAACAGCAACAGCAACAGCAACAGATCCAACATATTGCCATGCAGCACGCCGCTTCCCAATCGAGTAATCCAGGTCAACCAGGCCCTCAGGGCGCACAAACACAGCAGCCACAGCAAGGTCCTGGTCCTTTGCGACCTCCATCACGGATTGGAGGAGAAGGACAGGCTTCACCAGCTCAACAGCCAAACCCACAGCAAGCCCAACAGCCCCAACAACACCAACAGCAGCAGCAGCAGCAGCAACCTCAGCAGCAGCAGCCTCAGACACAAAGTCAGCCCCAGAACCTTCAACAACAGTCTTCTCAACAACAGCACCCTCAAAACTCCCAGCAAGCACAGCAGCAAAGGCAACAGCAGCAGCAGCAAGTTTTAGCGCAACAGACAGCTCCTCAACGAATGATGATGCGCCAGCCACAAGCAGCGCAGAACAGACCAGCCGGAGGGTCCATATTAAAACTACTGAATTTCGCAAATCACCTAAGCCAGTTCTCCGTAAGTCTCAGGTGCGTAAATATGGCGTCGTAGTAACTAATAATTTCCGCAGACACAGCGAACACCCAATTCTCTACCACACTGGCAAGATTTTGTTGCCAAGTTCTTCTCCGAAGAAGGTGCTTTCAAGCACTTGGTATGGGATAAGTTTGACAAGCACTCTAAACAATTTGAGATTTGCTATGCAGCCTTACCTCGGTACTTCATGACACAATTCGATAGTGGTGTCGAGAGCGTTCAAATCACTATAGATGGTGCAATAGAGTCATTTGGGAATAACTGCCATTATGTGGAAAGCCCAAAGTCGAAATTCATCTACTGGTTCAAGAATGGCACTCAGGTTAGATTCTTGAATTCCCTTATACGAACGTCTTTACTAATTATTGTTTCAGCTGATGTGCATGGGTAAGCTCTCAGCCATTTATGGACAGAGTGAAAAGATGGATCTCTTTACCTTTGAGATGCAAGATCATCAACAGTACTTGCCGCGTACGATGTTGGAGAGACTATTTGCCCAGGCATCACCAAGCCAAATGAATCAGAACCAATCCCCTCGAATTAGCAAGACTCATCCCAGGTCACGCAACCAACGCATAAAACCAGAAATTCCTGCAGAACCGTCCATCATCCTATCTGACTTGCCAGAAGCACCAATATCCTCGTTTGGTGTCACCAGCAAGTTGCTAGCCTATCTAGAGGTGCATATACCCCAAGAAAATTCTCGTATAATTTGACACCATAACTGACTCTGCTTAGGTCAGCGAAACTATCAGCAATATGCAAGAACTCATGGCTTATTCACAACAAAACCCCCATCTCTACCCCTCCCAAGCCATAAGCAATCTCGTTAGCCAGCTATCCGTCCAACCCCAACCAGGCTTTCCACAACAGCAACTTCCCCCTAATCAGCAGCAACGACAGCAACAGGGTAACCTCCTGCCAAACGCTACCCAACTTATCCAACAGCAAGCCCTACAACAGCATCAGCAGCAGCAACAGCAGCAAAACCTCCCACCTGGTGCACGCACTCCCTCTGGTTTAGGCCAGCCCGGCGTTCCGCCAAACCACCAGTTTATGTCTCCTGCAATGGCAAATCTCAGCCTTCCCAGCGCTATCAACGGCTCGCCCCACTTAATGCAGAATACACATACACCCTCACCGGCTCAGACGCACAATCTTATCGCGCAGCACAGCCAGCAAGGACCAAGCAGTTCCGCAGGCGCCAGCGCAAACACGTCTCCAAACGTCAATAACAAGCGACGGCGTAGTACCGTCAAGGTTGAGGGAGATGACGGAGGCGGGGAGGTAAATGGTACGGGAGGGGGAGGCGGGCCGAAGGTTAAACAGAGTCCGAGGGTCGGAGGCAACAAGAGAGTCAAAGCCAGTGGATAATCCAAACCGCTGTCAAAATTCCATGTGGATGAAGTGGTGTAGGGGAAATTTAGTGCCTGCACTGGCGTTGGAGAACACGCGCCGAGTCCAGTGGATTGACCTGCTCGCTTACTCAATAATTAAGCAAAGCTCCCATGTCTACACCAACTGTCCCACATACTCCTATTCTTCATCCTAGACATGTCGAACAATAAAAGGACCGCAAAACACCCTATGGACATCTTATCGAAGGGTGGACTACCTCCGCTTCTCATTCCTCTTCCCAAACCGAAATCTCCACTGGCCTCGATATCCGCTCCAAATACCATTTCCGATCCATTTTTAGCACTTTGTAAAGCGAGGCGTTCGACATATTTGACATACCGGTGCTCTATCTAACTTGCTCATCCGTTTTTTGTTCTTTTTGTGGAGCAGTAGGACGGGAAAGAGGAGTTTTTTGGGTATTGTAGGAGTTATGCGCATATCACCATATCTTTTCCTGTTCTTTTTGTTGTTTCTTGGACAGACAGAAAGGGATCTTACATAATTTCTTGTATATTACGGTCGCGGAGCGCGCAGGAGGACTGTTTGCGCCAGCAGTTGGATCGGATTGGGGTGGCGATATTGAGTTGAATCTAAGATGTTACGACCATCACCAGATTTTATCTAGTCTTGGTTGTGTGATCTGTTGAGAGGAAGATAAGGCGTCCAGGTTCTTCCCTACAACTTTCTTCTCCCCAGGTCAGGAAAATCTTCAATCCTCAGGCCTCTCTAACATAACATGCTCAAGAATGCAATCACAAGCTCTGAGGGGAATAACATTAAGCACATCAGTTTTGAATATCTGAAACGCCGAGACGAAAGTGCCGATCGGTTCTTCAAAGAAATCCCAAAACCGACTGCACGTGCCTACGCCCACGAAAGACTTCACGATGTGTAAGCCGGTTATCTCATAAATCAGACCCCCGGGAAGAAATTGCGCCATGGCGTAGCGCTAAGGGCTAGTGCTGCGCTTATGGAGTCCTGCAAACTCCTAAGCTAATAAGATTACCTTACCCTAGTCCTGTGGACTCCTGCAAACTCCTAGACCAATTAGATTATACTAAAAAGAATTTCTCCCTAAGGGTCTGAGAGCTTATGGGCGCCCTTTGTATAAGAACTTATTATTTCTTATTAGGCGATAACTCTTCTATTATAATACTGTATCTTATACCCCAAATTAACTCTAAAACATTTGCAATCGGAATTAATTAAAAGCTATTTATTTACTCTATCTAATTAAGAAACAATGGACGTTACCGGCCTAATATATGTACCCCTACCTAATAATTTGCAAAGTTTTTTATTTAGCGCCCCTTTTAGCCCTCTTCTACCTCCTAATAAACACCCTAATGGACACCCAGATAAATATTCTGACAGTAATATGGACTACCTTAATAATGAGCTTAATAGCGACACTATTAAGGCTCTTTAGCCTTCCTCTAATAAACCTTCTCTTACTTATAGTTGATATAATATAAGCTCTAGGGAACGGCAGTCTATATAATTTAAGCTATAATAGGTGGCTAATACACTCCGCTGCGTTTAATGGAGTTTTTAAACCTTTATACTTGCTTAGGCTAGGGCAGAAAAGGGCAAAGTGGTTACAATTTAGCACCTCCAATATGCCTAACTATAACAGCGACAGCGTGTACTAATGCGTGCTATAAATAATCTATGTATAAGGGACATCTGCCAGCGTCCTTCTCTAGCAGATTCTTTTGCTGTAGAGTTTAATAATCTTATCCGTTAGCTCTACTTTAGTTAATTTAATTATACTATAGACCTAAAAACACTAGACTTTAAGCTAGCCTTTAGAATTATTTAAGAGGTTGCTCTAATATGGTATGCTATTCTTTTAAAGCTTATAAGCAATTAGCGCGCCTACTAAGCTAGTTATAACGCTATACCTTAGTCTAATGCGTTATCTAGGTGATTGTTTGCTATTACTAGTATAGTATATTATTCTCGGGCCAAAAAGCAATCTAGCTTCCTCTCTTTAATACTAGATGTCTATTTAATAGGCTCTGGCGTAAAGCGGCGAGTAATTAAGACTCTATTAGGGCTTGGAATATGTTATGGTTATTATTAGGCTAGTTGGTTAATGGTTAAAGTTGTTAAGGAGGCAGAGGTACTGTACCTAACTCCTATAAACTCCTATAAACTCCTAGGCCAATTAGCTAACTTCCTTAGAGATAGCTCTAGCGTTAAGCGTTTAGTAAGTAGGCAGTAATTATCTATAATAACGTTAATTTTAAGGATAAAAAACGTGATGAGGTTATGGGCTATATAGCTATAATATAGGCAATGATAACGGTGGCTATTGTTCTTTGCCCTAAGCTACCACCTTTGGGTTTATATTAAGGCATGCACGATCTAACAATACCACTTAGGCTTAAAGATATACTAAATGCCCCTGGTATATCTGGTAAAGATAATAGAATTAGGGTGAATATTACACGAAGCCTTATATTAGATGCACTTAAGAGAATTTATACAGATGGCGTTAATACTGTATTTAGAGATAGTGATTGCTATCCTAAAATGCTGAGTATGCATTGCCTTCCTATAAATAAGACTATGTTCTAGCAATTTGGCGCTATATTTGAGGACGAGGGTACTATTAAAGGTATATATAGCGTCTACAAAAGTATATTTCTAGACTAGCTTAGTCTATATGCACTGGAAGATCCTACTAAAGCTGGAGCTGTCTATAACGACTTCTGTAATTAACTTTGGCTTGTCTATAGAGACTAACTTACGGCAATCCGTATTAGGGCTGTTAAAAACAAGCAAACCTAGGCTTGCTGACTATATGACTAACGGGATTGGCTTCTTAGTATACCTACGTAGTTCTATATCCAGATGAACTTACTAAATACTATTGTCTGTATGCATTAGGCACCTATTGTTTCTAAAGAGAAGGCTTATTATTGCTTATAAGCTGATACTACTATATGGGGTCGTAGTTAGTGTAGTTAGGAGAACGCTAAATATCACCTAATGGAACTAATTATTGCGTAGGGCTTTATGGCACGTGTAGTTGTATTATTCTATATAGTAATGTAATATAAGGGCTACCTTATTACCTCTAGCAAAGACTTCTTTAAGCAAATGGACTATGTTACCAACGCTATTGGTTCTCTTATACTAGATCAATTTTTGGAACTTGTTAAAGACGTCCATCTAGCCGCCTTTATATTAGATGTGTGGAATGGCAACAGCTTTAATAAGCAACTGTATAACAATATTAAATTCCGGACAATATGTTGTATGCTTTAGGAGGTTGAGCTATTTCTAACTATTTGGTATGCTGTTAAATATACTAATATAGGCATGCTAAGGCACTTTATTAACCCTCTTATTGTCTACTTTTTTGGCGCGTCCTAGCTTAACTATAGCCGCGAGATGTTATTCTATTGATGGAATCTCTCCTTAGTAAACACTCCTGAATTATAGTATGTAATACTATCCTCTGGGCTTGTTAACTGGCCTAGTAGGGTTACTATACACAAAGCAATTAACCTTAGGCTTGAGCATCTTAATAGTAGCTGTAAGATTAAGATAAAGTGTTATAAGAACTTAACCTATAATATAGATATTATATTTAACTAAGTATGTCTATCTAATACTTGGGTTAGAGCGTTACGTAAGAGAGTAGAGGCTATATTTGGCGAGTATATGCCTGGGACTTATACTACTGCTGCTGCACTACTGGATATGTTTTTACTTGCTTGTACCCTCTTTACTTTAGATCTAGCTAAACCGCGGAGTGCTGAATAATTGGCTGGTAGGAAGTTTTTTAATTCTTATAATATCTTATAAGAAGGCATTAAGGTGCTAGTGGATAAAGTTAATTAGTTTAACTAGCAGCATATTTGATAATTAGGTACGCTTAGGGGGTCATACCCTTCTAATACCCTAGATGATCTTAATGGATTTGCCAATATAGAAGATTATACTGACCAGGTTAGGGAGGGGTTGGATAGGGTTATTAATCTAACAATTGACCTTATAACAATTGACATAATTAATTTTATAGGAATTGGAGTAGCTGACTAATCCCTAGACTTCTATAAACTTCTATAAACTTCTGCAAACTCCTAGACCAATTAAATACCTATGTTTGTTAATACTCTAAACTAGCATACCCGTAATAACTCCCTTAGGTTAAATTTACCTAGTTTTTAAACTCCTATAAACTCCTGCAAACTCCTAGGCCAATTAGATGCCTATATTTCTGTTTAACTAGGCTAACTAATCTATATAAACTTATGCATGAACCTATGCACGACCTTTTATACGACCTTTTGCATGACCTTTTATATAACCTTTTGCATGAACTTTTATACAAACTTTTATATATAAGGCAACGACAGAACCTAGTAACTGTATTTAACTACTATCTACCTATACTACCCACTGGACAACTCTAGGGCTTCTATAACGCCTTATAGTTAGGCTTATACCAGATAGTGCCGTTATCTGGGATTACCCCTTAGATTAATATAGCTGGATTAAAGCTTGCCTATAAAGGATGCCTTGTGGTTTGGCCCACACTAAACAGTATTGTTATTTGGGTTTTACCCCTTAGATTAATATAGCTGGATTAAAGCTTACCCATAAAGAATATGCTATAAAAGCCGCCATTTTAGCTTACCAGAGTGCTAGAAAGTAACGCTAACTCCCCCTCCCCCCCCTCCCCCTTATACCGCAATGCCACTACCGCTAGGACCTGGTGGTGGACTACTAGACGGCTTATACGCCGCTAAAGACCTTAGCCTAGGAGGTGGGGGTAAGGGATCCTTAGGGTCCTTATGTTTTTACTTTAAGAGGCTACACCCGCTAAAATGGGCCGCTACTTAATAGCAAGCGTAGGTGTCCCTAGGCCTGCTTACCTGCTATATACCCTTTTTAGAGTATACCCAACACTCCTTACCCAAGGCTTGGTAGGTAGTGTATTACTTACTACCTACTAACTCCACCCCTAACTCCGTTTTTATTATCCAGCCAATATGGCCCTAGTCTCTCTATTTATTTAGCCCTATAGCCGCCAACCCCGCCGCCAACTGTGACCACTATTTACCTTGGGCGGTGGGGGTGTATACAGCAGTTACCTTGCCGTGGGGGGCCCAAGCCTATGGCAGGCGGATGGGGTCAGCACACTAGGCAAGGGCAAACCCGGCGGTAGTAAGGGCTGGTAGCAGGAGGGCTAATAATAGGGGGAGGGCCGGGGCGGGAGCAAGGGCCAGGGTGGGAGCAGGAGTAGAAGTGGGAGCCGGGGCCAGTAATGGTAATAGTGGTGGTGGTCTATAAACATATTTAAGCTAAGTATATACTATATAGTTATTAATACTTACGGCTTCTTTCCTAACTCCCTACCGCTAAACTATTTATCCTTATTGTTATTATTATTATCGTCGTCAGCGGCAGCGGCAGCGGGCGGCGGCGGCGGTACTACTATTGCTGTTGCTGTTGCTGCTGTTACTACTATTACTGCTGCTACTGCTACTGTTAGGAGGGGAGGGCGGCGGCAAGGGTAAGGGCGCCTATTAAAACCAGTTAGTTATATCTTATAGTTAATAGTTAGAGTTCTAATACTAACTATATTTTAACCTAGATTCTGCCAGACTAAAGCTGGTGATAATAAAGGAGGGCCGTAGCCTGCAGTATTCTTTCCTTATTGAGGAGGATGTTTAGGGGGTACGCACGCACTTAGAGAGCAGGAGGAGACATTTTAAAAGCTTTTTATTAAAAGCTTTTTATTAAAAGCTTTAATGGGAGATGGTTAATAGGTGTAAGTGCAAAGAATAATTTTAAAGTGGTTAAAGATATTATTAAATAAAATTAGAATTTTGATTTATATTTACTTTAAACTACTATAAACTCCTGGGCTAATTAAACAACGTACTATCTCCTACGAACTCCTGTAAACTCCTGGGCTAATAAAAACAATATACTATCTCCTATAAACTCCTATAAACTCCTAGACCAATTAAATATATTCTATATATTAATACAAAAGTTCTCTAAACCCTTTAGAGTTACTTGCCTTACACGCCCTCTCTTTAAAATAGGTGTAAAGGTTAGTATTTTATTAGTATTTAAATCTCTCTCTGCTAACGGCAACCAACGTATTAATAGGGTCGTTGGCTCTATATTTTCACGCCTCTGCCTTTATCTTTTTTAACTAGGAGTAGCGCTTTTCTGTGTATCTGATATATTAATAACTAGCTGCTGGATATTTAACTAGCTACTATTAGGGCTATGCCTGGCAACGTTTGCTTCTAAAGTATAAGCTTATTTAAGCTGTCTTATAGCACGCTGAATACCTTCTGGTACACTATTAGGTAGGACAGGTATAGTTAGTAATAGCAATACTGGTATACTAATAACTCTGTTAACCCATTCTTCTAGTTATAAGGTTAATGGCGGTGTACTAACTCTCGCTATATCTAACGACGTATGTTTATTTGCTCTGGCCGTCTTAATTACGCGTAACTATGCAGCCCTTAATACCTCTCGTCTTGCAACCTGTGTGGCAAGAATATTATCCCTTTTACGAATGGTTGCGGCGTAATTGGATATACTGGTATGAGATTCCTGACTATACTAGCCCTGTAGCTCCTATAGCTGCTATTATTGCTTTCTTATATGTCTTGTATTCTTTATCTTAGTATATAAATTGTTAACCTCCCTAATAAAGTACTGAAGTTACTCTACTAATAGTTACCCAGATTCCTCTCTATAAGGCTATATCTAAAGTAGAGGAGCTTTAGCATAAAGATGATTAAAGGTTAATATGTCCCAAAAGTCTGGTCCCAGTTTATACGTATACGCAAGCTGCTAGCGGCATATTGTATCTATATACACAGATGGCGGCATAGGGATGCGCCTATATATACTGCTATATAATGCTTCTGCCCGCGTAGTTGCCCATTTATTAATAAGAGTTAGGGCAAGGTAAGCTTGCATACCATTTCTTAGCTGAGTAATTGGTTGTGGGATATCCAAAGCCTAAGTAAGAGTTGGAAGCAGTGCCGGATTGTAACAACTGTAATATTGATCTGGTGGTACGCAGGTAACCTAAACTTGTAGTAGTAACTGATCCTCGCCAAGGTAAGTTAGAAAGGCCTTTTAATAGTATATACCGTTAATCATTTCTATCTATATAGCTGATAGCCTAGCGTAATAAGATATCTCTGCCTTGCTCTAAAATCTAGTTATTATAGCTTTATTAACAGGAGTAGGAGCCTGGCTTAAAGCTGATATCTAAGAGGAAATACTTTCCGTGTTACTTATGTTACTGGGCGTATAGCCGTTGGCTAGTTAACTACACGCTATTGCTTAATTAGCTGGTAGTTGATTCTAATATGGCCTGTAAGTGGTCTTTTGAGGTGCGTCTAGTTGTGACTATGGCTGTTTAATTTCTGGTCTATTAATACCTTCCGTGTTAAAGGCCTAATATGGCAAAAATATATAACCTTTGCTAGTCTGACTGTAGCCCTGTCTACCGTAACTAAGACGCTGCCAATGATCTGCAAGACTCTTTATAATTAGAAACTTCTAAAGCGCTACCTATTTAATATTTAGGACATTAATACCCATGCCAAGAGAGGTTGTTGCTACTATAATCCTTATAAATAATAAGGATTTCTTAAACTCTTTATATTAAGTAGTATGATTATACTCTTAAATATGTGCAGTATACACCTGGACCATATTGGTAACGCAACAAGCTTTACCATTAGTATTGGTAGTATACTGTTTGTTAGGTGTAAAGGTTAAAGTTTTTACAAGGAGTGCTCTTTGGAAGTATACTGCTGCTTTCTAGACGGACCGACGACTGTCTATAAAGACAATCATCTTTAGTATTTACTCCGGGACTGCGGTATCTAAATCTATACACGCGTCTAATAGGAAGTATAGTGCGTCCTATAAATCCACCTTGCCTTTACTAAGCGGTAGTACGTAGATTGAGACATTGGGGCGATCTATAGAAGTCCTAATAACCTTAGTCTGGTACATATAGTCACCTATAGAGCGAAAACTGGTATTGCTAAGAACTAGTTGTTCTACCTCCTTATTAAGTATAGCAGAACAACCAAACCAAATTATATCCTGATAAAGTATTGTCTGTAGCTCGCTTAATATTATAAATGTTAGTTGGAATAATTCCTATTGCTTTACTAGATGACACTTATTAATTATAATAAGTCTAATTTTAGCCTATAGTTCTGGGCTCTTTAACGCATCCCAGAAAGGCTTTAATGAGGCCTGCTTAGGACTAAGAAGTACGTGTGTATACACACCATCCTTTACTTTTTTAATTAGGGCCTTGTCTAGGCTCCTACTCTTGGCAGTAATAAGACACAGATTAGAACTATTAAGCTTCCAGATATTATCTAACTGTTTATTACCAAGCTTGCTTAATAGGACTATTTAGATAGTGATCTTGCCCGTTAAGATTGAAAAAGTATAAAAAATAAGACTCTTTCTAAAACCCGTGTGTGTAATAAGAAGTGTATTGCCAAAACCAAATATTAGACGTCTTAAGGTGCGTATCTATTTAAAATGAGGGGTTTAAGGGCGGCCTCCTAGGTTTATATACTGGAGTATTTGCTTAAGACATACTTTTAGAACAGCTATCTGTAATAGAACATTTTCCTCACACCAAGCTTCCTTAATAATAGATGGTAATTCTTCTAGGTCTATTAAGCTAATTGCTGTAATATAACCTGGTTGTAGTGTTGGATATAGATAAATCTCTACCCCACCTGCTTTTGTCTTCCGCTGACCCTTATACTATTTCTTCCTATAATTGCGATTTTATTTAGGCATCTAATTGGCCTAGGAGTTTGCAGGAGTTTATAGGAGTTTGTGGGAGTTTGCAGGAGTTAAAAAGAATATAAATTAGCTATGCTCTAATTGGTAATAGGTGGTATATACAAAGGAGTAACGCCAGACATACCCTAGGGTCTTGTATACAAGCAATCTAATTGGCCTAGGAGTTTATAGAAGTTCGCAGGAGTTTAAAGAAGGTTATAGGACTTGGCTGATAACAAAAGTAGACGTAATATGGTTATAGTGTAGATGGTAGTGGGAGGAACGGTTCACAAGTGTTATAAACATTCAATTCTAAAATATGGTTAAGGTTTTGCATAATATATCTTATACCTTTAACTGCGTTATAATTAGCTTTTATATATATAGAATTAAAGACTATTACCTTAAGATTGAAATGCATTAAACAAAGCATTAATAACTGTTGGTGGGGCCTTTATAGAGCCAGTTAAAGTCAAAATGCGCGATCCAAAACATTTAAATCTCACCAAAGCAACGCCTATAAGCTCTCAGACGCTCCGCTGAAGATTTTATTGGGTGACAGGGGTGCGTAGGGGGCTGGAATTAGTGCGCTGTTCTAATTGGTCCAGGAGTTAGCAGGAGTTGGCAGGAGTTAGGGCGCTATTCTAATTGGCTCAGGAGTTTGCAGGCGTTTTAGAGGGTCTATGCGTTATCCCGTGTCACGGAACAAATCTTCTGCGGAGCGTCTGATTTATGAGATAATAAGCCGGCCGGCTCTCACGTCTCCTGGAAAGGCTACAGCCGCATGGAATAAGGAAGTGGAGCTGCTGATACATCACTTGTCGCCATGAAGCCACTGCTCTCTTCTAGACACAAGTTATTCTGCTTTCATGTAAGCACGAATTAAGATATGGTTACTAACACACCCTTTGAGTCAACCTACTCTATTTCAACCTCGACCGTCTCTACGCCCTCAAACAAAACTAAGGAATCTCGGCGTCTACCCAAGCAATGCATTCAGTGCGCAAAGCGGAAGTCTAGCCTGTCAAGTTCTGCCATTAGCATATAGTCATAGCTTACACTGAGGGTATTCAGCGGTGTTGGGTTTCTACGAACCGTTTGTTTCCTTTGTCCTCGGTCGTCTCTAAATATGTCGATTTCTCCTCTTGTGTCATGGAATCTCAAATCATCTGTCGGTGCCTATATTCTCTAGTCAGCAAACCAAGAACTCGGATAGCGCGTAAAAATACAAAACCGAAAGGGAGTAACTCTCACCTGTTCACTCTCACATAATAGATCTTCGCCCCAATGAACAGCAGAAAATTATACGCGCAAATTGCAATCAATACCTTGTTTCCCCTGCGGTACAACGGCTTGTCATCATCGCGGTAAATATTCTGCGAAATGATCGATGACGCCTGCACGGACATGTTGTATATCGCGCTCGCGACAGTCCGCGTACGCACCGCGCCGGCGTTACGGCTCGTAATGGCTACCAGGATCGCGTGCACGTACGGGTTCCCAACAAGCAGCGTCGATACGCTCCATTTGGCCCAGGCGCTGGCATTAGCGGGGATGAGTTCGAGCGCGATGACGAGGGGGAGCACCCAAATCTGTGAGACGAGGCCGACGAGGAAGCGCTGGTCAATCTTTTCTGAGACCCAGGTCCAGAAGAGGAGCTGAAGGATGAAGAGGACATAGGCTGGGATCTGGCAACAATATTAGAATAGCGGTATCGTGAAAGGGAAAAAGGGGAAGGTTACAGTAAGCAAGTTTGTTTGAAAGGTGTTAAAGCCAATCGCTTTCAGCTGCAGTGTGAGATACGCAGTCATAGGTTGCGATGGAATGAGCCAGGTCAGCCCGATAAGATAGATCGGCCACATGTGGTAGTCTTGAAGGCAGTCCCACAGCATGCGGAAGCTTAACGCTTGACGATTATGCATGTCGCCCTTCGATGGGTCGTCACGGAGGATCCGATTGACTACTATTACAGGTTAACACCACATGCTGCTAGAATCCTTCGCATTATAACTTACTTATTTTTTCTTCTCGTTCGGTAAACCAGCCGTCCTTTCCACGGAATCTGCTTTTTGTTTGGGTTGGCGATGGTGGTAGATAGAAGTATGAAATAATCCCAATAAGGCCCGTCAACATCCCTTCCAATGCGAAGAGCCAGCGCCAGCCTTCAAGGCCATTGTGGCCACCGAGGTGAAGAATTCCGTACGCGAAGAACGCGGAGATGATCTGAGTCGATTGATAGGACACCCAGAACCAGCTAAGTCTTGCGGGCAACTCCCATCCAGTGTAGAAATAGCTTAGGTAGAGGATATTGTCAGGCTACCACAAGTTAGCCAAGATAGAACTTCACACAAACATCACAGAGATGCTCATTTATTTCATTCCGCCACTTCCAACCGGTGGGGAAAATCTCGGAAGCAATAATAGAATATACTTACAATGAATCCTCCTTCGATAAGACCCAATAAGGCACGGCAGGCAAAGAAAGACGAACGCCCACTTAGGAAGGCCTGCATGCTCGCAACGAGACTCCATGACACCATTTGCACTGGGATCCAACGATCCGGACCAAGTTTCTTAGATATCAATTGTGAAGGTAACTCGGCAGACAAAAAACAAAGGTAGAAGATCGTTTGTCCGTAGTTGTAATCATTGGTGTTCATCTTTAAATCAGGGAGCATGTTGTCGCTCAAGGCCTGAGTAATATTCCCACGGTCAAGCTGAAGAGCGAAGAACATCAAACAGACCCAAGTACATATTCTTTTGTCTATCTAAAAGTTATGAGCACGAATTATAAGATCACAACTGGCAATATCATTTTGGACGAGACTTACTTTCCGTACTACCCTCTTCTCCTCCACTGGCTCCCATTCAAAGTCCGGATCATAGCGATGGCAACCTTCGTACTTACCGATCGGCTTGTAGTGCGGTTCTAGCCCCGACGTCTCAAATATCGTGCCTTTCCTAACTTTGTTACCGTGTGGCTTTGATTCATTTGATTCGCTAATGTGAAAGCTAGACTTAGCGACATCAGGCGGTGTTAATAGGGCCATGTCGCAAGAGCTAGGTGGCTAGAAATATCGTAGTCAATTTTGTAGTCAATTTTACTTATACCAATACTCCATCTTATACTTCTATCAGGGGCCGCGAGTAACCCCAGCTCTTGGATATCTTGCTTCATTCTTCCTCTGATTTTCCAAGCCTATCATAGGGCGCCACCTTCAAAACGTCCTTTAGGGCCGAGAATCCCACGCTGTGAAAAAAGAAGTGATAGACGTACAGTAGTGGGCCGTAAAGGAGGAGTTTAAGCGATGCTATTCAACTTGATATGCTTCGAAAATGCGGAAACATCACCTGCTTTGGGCCTTAGGCCGCCACTCTATGAACCTTACGCGCTGACACATGAAGCACGCAAGAAGCGTACTTCATGATGAATGGTGATAGCGCAATTATTCCGCCGCAAAGGGAAAGACGCGGGTCGCTTCGTGTTGTGTTACGTTTGTGGTGGAGCTCCCGTCCTGGTATTGCGTGATTGGCCGGGTATTTGGCGTGCCGTAACAGTCGAGACGAGTAATACACATGTGGCAACTTCCCAGAAGCACGTCAGAAGTAGGGAAAGGATAGGTCTGAAGATGGGGAAGCATGCTATTTACTCGGCAACTGGAATCTCACTCCAATCCCAAGTTCTGCCCTAATCTAGCATGTTATGAGGCAATTCGATGCGGATCTGATGCAATAAAGATAACGACTGATTGAACCACGCTAATAGAAGTCCATCTGATAGCGTGTCTTAATTTCTTACTAGTGCCGTCAGCTGTTTCTGTGACCTGATAGACGGGATTGTTGCTGAGGGGTTGCTGAGGGGTTGCTGAGGAGATTCAAGATATTGATGCCGCCTTACCCGGAAAGCGGAGTGAGTCTAATATTATATATGCCCACGATGTAGCCTGTGGTGCCTCGAATATTGCTTCGAGAGTATCGTATCCAAGGCAACTGGAAAGCTAAATCTTATAAACGCCATGGCCCCTGCTCTCGTTGAAGCGCAGCGCCCAGCTGTGAACTTTGCAGACAAAGGAATAGCTGATTACAAGGAAGCATATATCGGTGGTCCTAGAACGTATAAGCAAGATGCAGAAGTCAGAGGCACGGCTAATCAACCTCCTGCCCGATACCCCAATTACTTGCCTACCTGGGACCCTGAAAAGAAGTGAGTAAATTTGTGCTGGGAAATTCTTCGTAGCTTATCACATAAACACATAGATACCCACCTCTCCAACCTTTCGTCCATACGGAGCATGGCAAGGACGCGGACCCAAATTTTCCGCGTCTCTTAGAGAATGCCAAAGTCACGTATCTCACGTCAAACATTGGCGCAGAAATAAACGGAGTTCAACTTAGTAATTTGACTGACAAAGGAAAAGACGAGCTCGCGTTATTTGTAGCCAAGAGGAAAGTCGTTGGTATGCTTAGATGATACTTGCGAAATTCCTGACACTAATGAAGAACCATTGTAGCTTTCCGCAACCAAGACTTTGCGGACCTACCCATCCAAGACGCGCTTGACTTTGGAGGATATTTCGGCCGGCATCATATCCATCCAACATCTGGTGCACCTCAGGGATTTCCCGAGATTCACCTGGTCCATCGAGGGGCAGGAGACACTACAGCGAGGGACTTCTTTGAAGAGCGGACGAATTCCGTAACTTGGCATTCTGATGTGACATACGAACAACAGCCACCGGGGACAACGTTTTTGTACTTGCTAGACGGTCCGGTCTCTGGAGGGGATACACTTTTCGCTTCTCAGACCGAGGCATATAACCGCTTGTCGCCTGAATTTCGGAAGCGATTACATGGTCTAAAAGCCATCCATTCGGGTGAGGATGCTACGCTCAAATAGCGAGCATTTACTAACAACCATCTCTTTCATCAGCCGTTGAGCAAGCGGACAACAGTAAGAACAGGGGAGGGGTTGTGAGGCGTGAGCCTGTAACATCTATCCATCCCATCGTTCGGACTCATCCAGTAAGTTCTAGCTACGGGGATCCAATAAATGAGGGGACATTAATCTCTGTTCAGAGCACAGGAGAGAAGGCGCTTTTCGTAAATCCACAATGTAAGTGGTCGTCGTGGTTATGGTCATAGTATCGGCTAAAATCAACCAGTCACGCGTCGAATTGTGGGATACAAGAAAGAAGAAAGCGACTTCCTCTTAAAATTCCTCTTCGACCACATCGCAAAAGGGCAGGACTTCCAGACTAGGGTGAAATGGGCTCCCGGAACCGTGGTCGTTTGGGATGTAAGTCAATTACTCACCCCATTGTTGAAGGAATTGTCGGGAGTGTTCTAACAGTAGACTAGAATCGCGTCACTACGCACTCCGCGCTTTTAGATTGGGATGGTCAGCGCAGGCATCTGGCTAGGATTACGCCGCAGGCAGAACGTCCCGAAGAAACTCCGTTTGATGAAAAGTAGGATTGATAGTCTCGTTGAGGCGGAAGCATGAGGCGAAACATGATCGGTCGGCTCGTGGAGACAATATGTATTTGCTGTGAATAGCATAATCAAATACTTTGCATTATTCCTCAGCGAATGGGGATATTCTTGCAATCTAGTGTGTGGTGCATTTCGTAATGGCTATGCGTAAGATTGTGGTGATAGACGGAGGTGAGACGGTACTGTACTAAAATTATAGTGTGGCGAACGGGGGCTTCTCAGCGCCTCAATTTCTAAGAATACTATACCTGCCAACTTTTGATATCGGTTCGGCCCCACCGAACGCCATAGATGATCACTGATATATTTATGAATTGGAGTAATAGATAAAGTCTTGTGGGTTTCCGGACATGACAGTGTATGAAACATGCTAATAGTCCGAGAAAGTCAGCACACCCCTTAAATTTAGCTAGGTCTCGGTGTGACTTTTCCACTGTTTCCTTCGCTGGGATATGAGCCCGAGGTTTTAAATTCCTTACCTACTACGTGACCAGTTGTGAAGGGAGCGCTCGCAACCATCTCCGTTGACATCCATAGCCCGGTTCATCCTTAGGTATAGTATGGTAGACGAAGAGCGGCCATTTGGTAAAGGTGTCTCATTACAAAGTACATGGGGTTTGTACCACTTCAGAGCTTCACTCAATATGTTGCATTAATAAAATCAGCCTTCTCATCAGTACCAAGTCCGGAAGGATGTCGGAAGTGCTCGAAAGCCACACCGCCAACAAATGATCTAATTCTGTCTGCTCCAATTGCAGGAAGGTGGCCGTAAAGGGTCTTTCTTCGGTGACCGACATCCCCACGTACACTACGAGACTCAGAATCTTGGTGGGTAACCTTGGAGATATCCTAGCAAATTCAAGTTGTCCACTATGCCGCCTCATTTCATTTGCAGTGTCATGCCAAAAATTTGCCGCACTCGAGGAAGTTTGGTTGAGTGGTAATGACATAGACTGCTATCTTAAGCCATGGCATGCTGATGCTGCGGAGAGCACGGCCTTTGTATCAGAGGAGACAAGCTATGACTGCAACATCCCTTGTTATCCATCTCCAGGTTTGCGAGGGCACAAATCCAGATGAGTTAGAATATTTTCACCCGGTCGACATAAAAATAAAATACCCCGGTCCGGAGCAAATATCAAGGCCGCTACTTAATGGTGCGGAAGCCGCATATGCAGCATTGAGTTACTTATGGGGCTACAGCCATATGCTACTATTTAGAGTGAACCTGCTGCGTCCTGGGAAGCACAAAGCGTGAACTTCCTAATTCGCTACCAAACACATCAAAGATGTCATGGCGATCTGCTCGCAACTGGACCTGCAATTTCTTTGGTTTGACCTATTTGGTGTGCTTCGGAAGAGCAAAAGACCCAGTTACGCAAGCGTGGGTAATACCTACCGCTGCGCGATTATTACCCTTCGGGGTAAACTCCCGGTATTCATCAAATGTATTCTCTGGTCATGTTTTTGAGCGTGTCGGAGACTTAAAAGCTTATCACTGCGACCAAAATGAACAACTTGAGATGGGGTGAGAGAGGATGGACATTCCAAGAGGGCCTTCTATCAACTCAATGCTTGGTATTTGGTGGATGCGAACCAATCTTTCATTGTCGCAAGGGATAATGTGGGCAGTTGCTGTGAACGCAACCACTTCCATGCTTAGCCGCAATGATGTCATCTAGTGAACCTTCGGTGATTACAGGCAAATTATTAAGGGCTATCTTCTTCGACAGGTGACACGCGAATCAGATACTTTGGCAGCACTTGAGGGATATTTCAATATCGTGGCATAGCGAACTGGTATGTGGTCTGTTTGAGGCCTTCCTGTCCAGCACTTTATTGACGCTCTCTCCTGATGTGGCCTTTGTGTCGAATGTAGACGTTTGGAAATATTCCCTAGCTGGTCGTGGTCTGGATGGTCCCTTAGTTGGCGATACTGGCCCTTTTTCGAAACTGCTGGATCGGCAATGGTCAACCAAATGCTTAAACGCCCTCCGATGACCCTCTCTCGTCTTGCCTTGTCTACCTATCAGGAGACAATTACCCCAAACATAGACCAGAAAACCCTGTACTCCAACAGTCAGCTATCATCAGTATATGTCCCGGCTATGACCAACGACGCCTCAAGGTAGAATCATATATTGCAAAAATCGAATTAGTGCCTACAGACCTATATAGAGAACCGGAATGGGAAGGCACTGATGGAGCGCCACCAACCACACCACCTATGACTACCTATGGTAAGAATAGGCCTGTGATTATTGAGGAGGGTAGTGAAGTGCAGAACATTATAGCTAGACAATATTTCTCATTGTTCCTTCCTACGAACATTTCAGTTGAGACATTTGAGTGATTTATGAGCGGTTCTATGGAATTTATTATGCTAAAAGGATGAGAAGAGCAGCATTTGGATAATGACTCTACTGAATATATAGTGTTCAACTATATTCTGGCTATGCTTGTAGACAGCAGAAGCGGAGATATTGTACGACGGGTTGGTATTATGGCTATCCCGATTGAGGATCGGGAATCCGAGCATGCAGCGCAGAACTTGAAACAGTTGCTTTGAGGTGAAGTTATTTTTTAAACCCGCATTCGCAAAAGAAAATCTCAAACATTCTTAGATTCTGGATTGTTTATGATCAAGCCTGTATTCTGTGCACTTAACAAAGGCTATACAAGAACCTCACACGCTATTCTTATTCACTCGCCAAGCTTTGGATCATCGATCGCCGTCACCATCCATAGACGATGCCTTTGTCCCAATAACCCAGTTCACATATCCAAATGGGAATGTATGCCTTCTCCGTCCTCCTTCAAAAACCCATCCCGCCGTGCCGCATCTCTTGATAGTTAATCCGTCGTCCCGGACTTCTGTCGTAATTACTAATGGATCTGCAATCTCTTGGACTAGGCCCATCACCTCCTCGAATTCTCTTGTCCTTAAACAGCTTACAAGTCCATCCCAGGTGAGCGCGGCTGGCAGAATGGGACAAATGTACGTGAAGAAAACCTGAAGAGGGTCACACCAAAACTTAAACCAGAAAATTGTGACAAGGAAAGCAAGGAAAAAATTACAAAGCATCAGCAGCAAGCAACCAATCCTGCGATCCTGCAGCTCCACTATTGCAAATCCATCGGACGTCTTCAGGGTGCTATCGAGGACCTGCTTCGCCATATCATTGTCAAAGTGATGAAAGGCGAGGCAAAATAGACGGAACACTCGTGTGCCAGAGCGGAAACTGTTCTCTGAATTCGTTTCGGTGAACTCAGAATTGAGTGCAGCGATTGGGGGTGAAGTAGCATCAACAGGCTGAGGGATGAAGTTGAGGTAGTCGGAACCAGAGCTTGAAGCCATCCATGCATCTATGTGCGGATACAGATCGCTCATTAGGAACTCAAGGGGTGGCTGCCCTGCAGCAGTTCGCGTAGCATTGATTGTTCGTTCGAGAATAGGTGTGGGGCCTCCGCCGCCGGCGCAAAAGTCAATGACTGTAAGCTTTGAGTTGTTTATAGGGCCAGTTATCTTGTTAAGAGTGGATTCAAGAATAATGGCAGCGAGTACAGCTGGCGGCTTCTTTTGGATAACAGGGAGCTGGTGCTTCCACTGCTCAGCGAGCATAGCCTGACAGCAGCGGCGGAGGAACCCGGGCATTCTGTTGGTGTTTTTGTAAGTAAGTCCTACTAGAAATTGGCTGGAGTGTTCCGGACTTACATTTCCAGATCACAAAACTCAAAGAGACGCATTGGCGACTTCGAAACAAGAAAATTTACATAGCTGAGCGCGCGATTAACGAGTGTGGATGCGACCTTAGCAGCTAGATCGGGGGGATAGTTCGGGGACACAGTTGGTTGTCGTGTATCTCCATTGATATAGGGCATCATAGACTGCGTAACTATCGTCTCTTGAGGAGCTGGGTTGCTCTTTTGTGGTATTCGGTGTCTATCACCGTGCTGAACGAGGCGTGTTTGCTCGCCACCTGTGACAATCAGCTGCTGCGTAGTGTGCTAGTCTAATCTCCTTTGCACAAACCTGATTTAGAATGATCTTTTTGTCCAGAAGTCATGTCCGAAATTGAAACAATGAGAATTATTAACGATTGTTATGAGTGCGGATGACGATTATTTGGAGGAAATGAAGGCATGCATGTAAAAAAAGGATTATACAAATCTAAGTTTACACATACGTTGGTGGCAGCCATGTAGCTTATCAGCAGTAATTACCCGTGTTATTGTCAAAAGCAGTTGAAAGAGAAGTATTCCAAGTGAGGCCACGACCTGAATACTACGGGCGTCTGATTTATGAGGTAACCTGAAACCCATCACGTGCTCTGAAGACATAACCTTGGGCCGGGATAATTGCTGAAGCCATCAAGCCTCGTCGATTGGGGTGTTTGCTGGAGTATGTAGTCATCTAAAATTGCTGAAGCAACCGTATAGAACCTAGGCGCCACTTAGGCATAGTCATGAAGATATTGTGCAAACATAACCGGCTTGTTCGTTCATGATTCGTATGAAGGTTATAACGGTCTCAAAACGGTTGACTCTAGATGAGTGGTTGAAATGCCCCTAAGCTCGCGGAGGGGCTTAGAAGCAACTTTGATATGCTTTCCGAGTATCTATATACTGCAACTGAGAAAATATACCAACGACGTGATCCTGTCTCCTCATAGAACCGATTTTTAGACGCATGACCACCGCTTCTTGCCCAGTTAAATGCAGCAAATTCGCGAAGAGATATTATGCAATTGTTAAAACAATATGAGAGAATACGCCATTGATGCTCTTCGCCTAGATTTGTGGTATCATAGAATGCGGAAACTCCGGTGAAAATGCAGTAAAATAATGCCAGAAAAACATCTTCGTCGCTCAATAACACCACCCATGCAATGTTCGTCCCATCGTATATATATCAAAACCACAGCGAGTGCATCTAACTCTTGCGGTGACCATTAATCAGCTGCTGTCATCACTTGTGCTTGTCTCGCTAGATAATGAATGCTTCCCAATCGGTCCTAATGTCCACACCCACTCTCTTCGTCTTTTTCGACGTCCGGCGACGGGAGTTTCTGGGCAGGAGTCGCTGTCCGACTCCGATGATGAGGAGTCCCGCTTCTCGCCTGTTCTTGGTGCGCGCGACCTCGGCGACTCTTCTGATGTGGACAGTGTAGGTGAGCTTGATTGCTCCGAAGGCGATGAAGGAATCGGCGAGGGTGACGCGGTTGAGGACGTAGAGCTGGATGATGCGGAAATTGACAAAGACCAGGATGAAGGCGAAAGTAAGGATGGCTTAGACTCCGATGATGTAGAATTGTTTGTAGTAAAGGTAAATGACGATGATTCGGATGATTCGGACGATTCGGACGATCCGACCGAGGCGACAGAAGATATCGAAGCATCAATATCCGAATGCGCTAAAGTATATCTGACAGTCTTGATCTCCTCCTCTAGAGGAGTACGAAACGACACTTTCTTCGTCGCTGGAAACATAGGACGCGAGGCAGTCATCCTGCGCGGTTGTAGTGATTGCGCAGGGCTGTTGGTGAGTATTGAAGGAAGGTTGTGTGAGAGTTTGTAGGGAATTCGAATGGTAGCGGAGTCAGTTGATGATGCAGAGGTTGAAGCGGATGAGAGGGTTGATGCCGAGCTTGTAGTAGAGTTTGGAGTACTTGTATCGAGTCGCAATGCAGTTGCGGAGCTCGAGGAAGTCTGGTTAGCTACAGTACTGTCGATTGACAATCGAGGCTTCACAGGTCTGCCCAAGGCTGGCGCTGCCGAAACCGGTGTCTCATATGCGTTTGAGAAGGTATTTCGCACAGTGGGGGATACTGCGGAAAGAGTGTCCAGTCGAAGACTTGAGCCTTTGCCAAAGGTTCGTATCTGAGTTGTTTGAAGCTGGAGTTTCGGTCGCTGGGAGGGTGTGTCTGGTCGGATGAGAGCGGGCTGCCTTTGAGGTAATATGGCGAGTGAGGTGGTCATGGTGGAGGGTGGAATGTGTTCACGAGACTGAGAGGATGGTCGCATCGATTGCGATATAGCGAGCATCATGCGCGGTAGGCTTGTGTCGCTCGAGACGTTCGTGACCCTTTCTAAGCCCAGGATGGAGGAACCTGTCTCTGATAAGAGAGGGGAGCCGTCCTCAGGCAAGTAGTTCGTATCCAAGTTTGGAGGCGCAAGCAGTATTGCGGCTGCTGACGGAATATGATCAGCAGGGCTTACAGGAGCCTAGGGCAGAAAACGGGAATGAAAATAAGGACCCAGCTCAACCAGGAGCAGCGGGGAGAATTATAGAGGATATATACTCAGATGAAACGGGAAGCCCGTCGAGAGACAACGTTAAACCATGCATGGCGGGCAAGGCGGGGAGGATGATTTTCGAAAATGTATGAGAACTGCATACGCAAGCGCCGGGCTTACCTTGGTCATTCCAACCAGGACGATCGACCAATAGTTATTTATATACGCTAGCACCGTCTAGTTTTAGAACAGTGTAATCAAAGGCGCTTTTTAGGGCTTTCGGGAAGCCTTAACCTGGGCATCAGCTGGCTGGTGGCAAACCGCGACTGCATGGAAGGACGAGGAGAGCCCAGGCATGCTGGTGGGCATTGCGGGCAAGTCTAGACGTCGTTGAGGGCGTCCTAGCCAGCTCCCAGCATCCTTAAGCACCCAAAAGGGGAGACTGTCAGGGCTGTTCATGGTAAGCCGCCGCCAAGAAATGTGGCCGAAGTGCGCCAGAAGCCATCGCGAATCTCTCAGGTGCAGGAGGGATTGCCGTAACATTTCTTTCAACCCGGCTAGCTTACGAGGTTATGCGACGTGATGCCCACGTAACCGCCAACTTTTACATCTCTGCGCGCCTACGAGAGAGGCTGCTGACCAGTCGTCTGCCGCTACCAACAGAGGGATGACGGCGACATGGAAACGACCAGACGCAGCAGAAGACTCAGACAGAAACACGAATCTATCATAATCCATTTCGTATGTCCTAGCTAGTCCCCAATGGCCGCATTCAGGAATCCTCACCGGCCTGTCGCTCTACGCCTTCTTTCTTCTCAGCACTACACGACTCTCTTCGCGATCTTTGCTAACGTGCGCTGCTAATTTAACTCCTTTAGGATTATGTATGTACTTTTTTCGGCCATCTTTTCTCCCCTATCTTAGGGATGTGGGACTCCGTCTTTAATGCTCACACTGCGATCTTGTCCTCCAGGATTGCTTCTACGCATCAGTCTTTGAGGCTGCGAGGCCAGAGCTTAGATCTCAAAGTTTGGGGGTGGCACAGAAACAGATTCTAGTGACGGTAAATTATGAAGCGCGCAGAAGGGTACCTAGGTAGTCCCTCCGTGGCTTTGGTAGTAAGATGCTGATGAACGTAGGGCCTACATAAGCTACAAGTCTGTGAAATGGCGTCTCCCATAAAACTCACACCCTAAATAGACTGAGGTGATATAGTTAATCACGGAAGCGAAGAAAATCTGCCCTGATGTTGTGATTATTTCCGGCGAGGATCTCACAGAGTACTATCCCCATCACTCGTCTGTCTGTTGCCTGGCTAATCCCATTTAGATTTAGAAACGCATCAAAGGAGCTCTATACTTTCCTTCGTGGCTTCTCTTGGAACGACAAAGTCGAGAGGCTTGGTTTTGATGAGGTGAGTCCGTCAATAAGGATTTTGAGACTCAAACACAGCCTCAATCCGGAACTGTTTTAACAGCTTATCGTCAGCATATCATGACTCAAGCCCCGTTCACCAGTTAGGCTGCTTGCTAATGGTTGCTAGCTTTTTCTTGATGTTAGCGATCTTATCGAGCACAATTTTAGTCTGCTGAACCGGAATGATCTCAGCAACTCGTTCTTTTGCTTATCTCGGGCTGATCCTACGATAGGATTCAGTTTCGACGCCTTCTGCGTGGCAGGTGATACGTACCCCACGTACTCGCAATACAAGCCTTTGCTTGGCGCGTCCCAGCTTGATACGCTCCGGCTTAAATTGCATCTTGGAAGCCATCTGGCTCAATTTCTAAGAAAAGAACTAGAGGAGCGAAAAGGTTTCACTTCTTCTGTAGGAATCGGGCCATCGAAACTACTTTCAAAACTCGTGGGAAATCTGAACAAACCAAAAGGACAGACTACTCTGATGCCACCGTACGTCTCAGATGGTGTAGCACCCAGCAACATCACAAACCTCATTGACGAACACCCTATCGAGAAGATTCCCGGGGTTGGATTTAGATTAGCCCAGAAGATACGAGAGTTCATTTTGCAAAAACCCGCAGAAACCGACAACAAGTTCATTTATGGACCCCCAAAAGAAAAGGTTCTAGTCAAAGATGTGCGATTGCATCCTAACATTAGTGTCAAGGGCCTCGAAATGCTTTTAGGAGGACCCGGCGCTCCGCGCGGAATCGGTGAAAAGATATGGGATCTAATTCATGGAGTGGACGACACTAACGTTGGCAAAGCGCGAGGTCTACCCAAGCAGATCAGTATTGAAGACAGCTATGTTCGGCTAGACACTTTCCGCGAAGTTTTGAAAGAGCTGCACATGCTGGCAAGAAGCCTTGTCAACCGTATGCATGTCGATCTACTCGAGGACGAGCCAGAGCATCCCTCGCCTAATGATGCAGACACAACTGTCATCGGGCCAATATCGGAGAGCGCTCTTCAAAACAAAAAGAGATGGTTAGCTCATCCAAAGACTTTACGTCTCTCAACTCGTCCTCGTCCACCTCCCAATCCAGATGGAAACCGCAGTCGCACCTTCAACCGGATTTCGCGGTCTGCGCCGATGCCAAATTTTTTGTTTAATCTGACTGAGAGGGTCGACGTGCTTGCAGAACGGTTAGTTACCGACGTCTTGGTTCCACTCTTCCGCAAGCTTCACCCTGAGAAGAGTAGGTGGAATCTGAGTTTGATTAATATAGCGGCCATGAACATAGTAGACGCCGCAAGCGACAGTAAGGATGGTATGGGCAGAGATATCTCGAAGATGTTTAAAATCCAAGATAATGTTCTCAAGCAATGGAAAGTACAAGACCGAAATCGCTCGCCAGACATATATGCTGAAGAGGAGACGGAAAAGGAGTTTACTCCAGTGTGTGAAACTGAACGGACACCGTCTGTTACTCACAGAGGATCTGAAGATGTCTTGCCTCGATCGCAAGACAGCACCGTTGCCAGGGGTGACGATGGGTGGTATTCTGATGGAGATACTCTGGGTGAAACTTCGACTTTCATGTGCGATACTTGTGGAGCTAAGATGCCTACTTTCGCCATGCTGGCCCATAGCCGATGGCACTTGGAAGAATGAAAACGACGATTACTGATCTATTGTTGCCAAGGGGATTTGGTCGTGAAGGCTGGTTGTAGTCGGTATTACATACTAATGGAACATACCGCTGAAATAACTGAAGGGGTTTTAGCGTTTTTACGGCCTCTTCAATCAGGGCATTGCCCTATTACCGGTATATGCTAAATATCTATTCTCTAACTACCTTAGGTGCATGTACTATTCCCATCCTTTACCAACTCTGCGCGTGGAATTTACATCTTGTTGCTCCATGCGCATCATTCTCTTCTAACACCTACGTAACAGACATCGCCAGCTGAAGGCCCTGCAAGGAGGTCTCTGTAGAAGGTCCGGTAGACTAAGGGATTTATGTAAATGGTTTTACCTACTACTACTAATTTATTTCTATCTTTTCACCTCTCTTCCCATACTGTTTTCAAGCCAAGTGCCATACTGAAACTCAAGGCCTGAGACGCAGCTACCAATTATGGAATTGCTTTAGGCACTCGTCTAACTTCATGATCCTTTGGCTAAACCACTACGAATATCACCTCCACTCACATCATCTGGTCCTCAGTTTTTCTACTACTTCTAACTCCGCCTTCATCATTTGCTCGTCAATCATTATTGGCTACTATACCTTCATCGTAACATACCTCTCCGCGTCTCGCTGGCTACCGAACTATCGCTTCTCGGATATTTTATTGTCCCAAGATTGTGCAGTCACTTTTCATCTACCAACGAGCTACCAAAGCACTGCTTCTCAACTCTCAAAAGTTATCATATCTAGGTTACCCAGCCCTTGTCATTCATTAACCACCTCCAGTTATTTTATACTTATCTCAAACTTACTGACATAATTCTTGCTATTACTGCGGCATCACTTAAGCGTTCTATAGGCCTGTTACCGTCAAGCCGTAAGTCTCATCTCAAATCTGGGACTCTGTCGTCCTCAAGCTGCAAATTTATTTACCTTACCAACGTAAGCTGAGAACATATCACCCCAAAGCGCCAATACATTTACCATTGATTACTGGACTCTCAGTCGGACTACAAAACAACCCCGCTAGGTTAGTTGGTGTCCTAATTCTTGCTACCCACCCTATTATTCCCTCGCCATCTACTCTATCATATTCTTACTATCGATCCTGTTATGTCCTAGGTGTTATTTGCTTTTTTGCCACACTGCTTACCCGGGTGGCGGGAACTCCCAGCGATTTTTTCTGGCTCGAGCCTTTACAGAGCCGGAATTTCAACAGTTGCGGGAACGCATAAGACGGAAATTGCGGCAATTTATCGGACTGGGGGCAGATGTAGAGGAGCTGCATCTTTCGGCGGTATAGAGGTTACCGCTTTAGGCTCAGTTATCTCAGTACAAGCACACCAGCGCACAACATCTTCTTTCAGATCTCTCTTTAGTCAATCGCAACAAGCTTCTCCGCAGCAAGTCAATAAGAATCCGCATTCACTATTATCCATCATTACGACGCCTAATCAGTTTCCACAAGTTCCCAAACAGGGTGTCTGCCAGGGCCCGCACGCAGCATCATTCCTCGGTGCACCGCTCAACCAGCTACCACGAGCTCTAAGATACTCCCGCCTGCTTAGCTGGCTAGAATCCATTTGCGCAGCCTCAACCTAGCGACTCAATATGCCCATTTCCCCAGCCACTGTAACCCTGTACCCTCCTCAGACACCGAAGACGTGTCCCCAGCCTAGTTAACTAGCCGTTAGCACTAGCTGAACCTCCTCTTCGTCTATCCACACCTACTGGACCTACCCGCACTTTCGGAGGTCGACAGGCCCATCAGATTGATCCGTAACGTGTGGAGCGTGGCCTCTACAAGCGAGGTATCCTAGATAGGCCGTGCAGCAGCCTTTAAGCTTCTGCGCATCATATATGGACACCCACTAGGTACACACAATATGATAAGCTCAATGACGTTTTAAATCTTTGTTACTATTTTATTTTGTGCTATTTTGCCTAGATATTATCTTGCTCTTGTTATTCTGGGAAGGGTAGCTGGTAGTAATGGCCTCTGGACAGTCGGTTTCATATATTGCGTCTCAGAAATATCTGTAGACGACATGTCTCTAACGTGGTATGTTCTTAGCTTGCTAGATTCTCGTTTTCGTTCTACAGGAAATTTTCGTGAGCTTTATTTGGCTTGACAATTTATTAAACACCAAGGATATCATTGGATCTAACGTCTACGTGGTCTTACGTGCTACAATACCTTCGCTTGTTAGGCGTATTTAACTTCTCAAGTAAGCGCTTAGATTTTTCATCTTTTAGCGTTACACAAAGGCAGTATATTTCTGAGAATAAAGCCAGATGAAGGGAGCAAGCTGAAGAGTTGTGATCGGCGGACCCTTAGAAGACAGCCGTGAGCAATGGCTTTAGTAGAAACCTGGTTGAGTGCAGAATACAGTGTAATGGCCGGGCTAGTCCATGGAATGAAGGAGAGGATGTAGATGTAATGGGAGCTAACGATTCTGAATTGGACGCGCGAACACGACCGAGGACAGACGGAGGGATAGTGCGTCCTTATACTCTGCTCTGAACATCCTCAGAACCCCATCTAAAACGCCTACTACATAGCGATGAGGAAACGAATCGCATGTGAACTAATTATGGACTAGCCGGCCATGGCGCCATTTATGGTGGATGGACACCCTTTCCGGGGGATATGACTACATCATATTCTACGCTAATATCTGGATCATGGAATCCATATAGGCGGGTAAGGTTTTATTTGTTAGGAGAATATCTTAAGTGTGATGAATTTGTCTGATGCCGCAATAATTGGAATTTAAAGCCGTTGCCAAGCGCCTACCTTCCGCATGTCATGGAGGTTGACGTACGAAGACTGAATTCACTACCGAAGTCGTCCCTAACGTTCCCTCTCGCCATGTTTCCTCAAAGAACAAATCCATAACTTTCGAAGTATGCCTGGCTCTTCAAGGTTGCCCGTTAGTCTGCGCGACACTTTTAGAGCTCACAAGAGCTCTGCGCGGGGGCAGCTTCTCGCGTTGAACCTCGATGTGTACGCAGCTCTCCTCTCCGCATTACCTAATCCATTTCCAGTTGTCATTTCTGCGCCATTCATGCGCCATTTCTGATTTTGTATCGCTATAGATTCCGTAATATAATCTTCGTCCTTTTCCTGTTTCGCTGGATACGCAAAGCCTTTTATCAATTGAAAGGCCGAGGTATTGGTGGCTCTATTGTTGACGTCTACAATTCCACCTGCCGAACCTTGTATGGCATCTTCCTGCGCCTCCCAGGAGTGCGCACAAAGGTGCAGACACAGATTGCCGAGTCGTTGTTGAAGTTGGAAAGGCGATTGGTGCCGAGCGGCCCTGGTGTAGAGAGGACTCTGACGCTTCCTCAAGAAGGATGGTCGGATGATCAGGTCAAGGCGGCTTTGGAGAAGCTAGCGGAAATGGAACACACAAGGTGGGAGGATGGAAGAGTTAGTGGAGCTGTATATCATGGGGGTGATGAACTATTAAGGCTGCAGACGGAGGCGTTTGGAAAATTTACGGTCTCAAATCCGATACACCCAGACGTGTTCCCTGGCGTGAGGAAAATGGAGGCCGAGATCGTAGCGATGGTAAACTGGCCCAGTGTGTGTGCTCATATACAACATTCTGACGTTAATATTGTAGGTCTTGGCTCTTTTCAACGCTCCTGAAGGAGCAGCTGGTGTTACGACGAGCGGAGGAACAGAGTCTATTCTTATGGCATGCTTGAGTGCCCGACAGAAAGCATTCAATGAGCGGGGAGTTGCGGAGCCAGAAATGTGACTGAAATCATCTTAATCGAGGATTGAAATGAGTCGAAACTAACAACTAAATAAGGATTCTTCCCGAAACCGCCCACACGGCCTTCCGCAAAGCTGGTGAATACTTCAAGATAAAGGTCCGCCTTGTGGCCTGCAAAGCACCACACTACAAAGTGCATCTGCCCTCAGTTTCGCGTCTCATCAATCCCAACACTATCTTGCTCGTTGGTTCCGCTCCAAACTTCCCCCATGGCATTATCGATGATATTTCCGCTCTATCGCGCATCGCATCGCGGAAGAAGTTGCCTCTTCATGTTGACTGTTGCTTGGGATCCTTCTTGGTCCCTCTACTTGTTAAAGCAGGCTTCGAATCCGAACCCTTCGACTTCCGCCTTAAAGGCGTTACTAGTATCAGCTGTGATACGCATAAATACGGTTTCGCCCCCAAAGGCAACAGCACCGTCCTCTACCGTAGCGATGATTTGCGTAAATATCAGTACTTTGTCTCGGCTGACTGGTCTGGTGGTGTCTATGCCTCCCCTAGCATTGCAGGGTCCCGGCCTGGCGCCTTGATCGCAGGCTGCTGGGCTAGTCTCGTCAAGCAGGGCGAGAGCGGGTACGTGGAGGCGTGCCACAAGATTGTCGGGGCGACGAAGAAGATTGAGAGCGCTATCCGCGAGGACCCGGCGCTTGCAACAGATTTAAAAGTCGTTGGACGGCCGCTAGTTTCTGTTGTGGCTTTCTTGTCTAATTCTCTGGATATCTATGATATTGCTGATGGCATGAGCGATAAAGGATGGCATCTTAATGCGTTACAAAATCCACCGGCGATCCATGTTGCCGTAACTTTACCTATTGTGGCCGCTGTAGATAAACTTATAGCAGATTTAGTTGATGTTGTAGAGGATGTGAGGGAAAAAGAGCGGAGACGGGTTGTGGAGGGTAAGGGGAAAAATGGTATAGTGAAGGGAGACGCAGCGGCATTGTATGGGGTTGCTGGGAGTCTGCCGAACAAGAGCGTTGTGGTTGATTTGGCGAAGGGATTCTTGGACACACTGTATAAGGCATGAGAGGGTTGGGTGGTACTCATTGATAGCCTTGTGCATGTACTATGGTCCTCCTACGTGTTTGTATCCATTGGACAAATTGGGAAGTTTTTCAGCGATACATTCATAATTTACACGTTTTTCATTTGCACATCTCGGAGAATCTAGATGCTACTGGGAAGGGGTGATTAAATCAAAGTTTCTTCGTCCTTTGTGATTTCCTGGAAGCAGGTCGAAGGGGCCTTCGAAACGTCTGGGTGTGTTTTCGTGAACTGCTCCATCAACTTGGAGGCAACATACTTTTGTTCTTTGTGTTTTGCGTGCGAAATGGGGAACCGGAAAATAAATTAACAAGCTGTTTTCATAAACGACATTTGATCAAATCCAAGACGTTTAGATAGGTCCATGTTGTATTGCGACCTTGTTATGATTACAGTGGCTTCGTCGCAACCGAATGCCTCCATTTGTTCACCAATACCGCCGAAAGGAAATATCTACTATACTATTCCGATGTCTATTGATCGAGACGGACAGGGAAAGTGCCATTTTCTTTCGGGAGAAGCAGTCAGTCCTGGCCACGTCGACCTAAGCAATCTGTAAGTACTCACCGCGTTGGTCATCCCATCTCTGTGTCCAGCTGCTGGGGCATAAGGAGCGGTAGGCTAGGTAGAACTTTACATCAAGTCAGTGAAGGTGCTACTTCGAAGAGATTGGGAAAAGGAAATCGTACTTGACGGCAAGGCGCAAAGTCCTCGCCTTTGGCTAGGATGCACTTGTGGTAGTCAACATAATTCTGCCAGCAGTGCTTGGTCCTGAGGAATGGGTGAGAAGATTTGCTACGTATTTGAGGTATTGGGGTGGCTCTTACTGATTTGTGTTCGGGAAGCGGGCATCGAAGCCTGTGGCGCCAGGAGTATTATTAGTTTATACAGATCTAACTGGCCTCTATCCTGCAAATTTCTGATAGTAGAGCATTGAAAGGCGCTGGCGTCGGCGTTGTGGGAGCTAGAAGAAGACATACCGGCTGCAAAAGGTACTATAGTTAGCTTGCGGCCCATAATGCAGCATGGGCTTGGGGAGGCATACCAGTGACGAACTTGAAAGGCTTGGTCTCGCGTTCTTCAGACATGGTAATATAGTCGAAGAAAGGATCGGGAGAGTGCAATTGAGACCGTTGGTGGAGTTGGAGATGTCTGGGTGAGGTTGGCGAGAGTGGTTCGATGTCGCAAAAGCACCGACCTCGCGTTCGAGCTTCATCGAACCTATTCGACCTCTGACGTTCACCCAAATATCACAGACACTCTCCACTCCGCAATCATGTTCCGCACTCGTGTTCTCAACATGCAGCCGACACGCTTCCTAAGCATGCAGTCCACCATGAGGATGAGGCGACCAGTGCCCGTAAGCTTCACTCGCTCTCCCGCTTGATTATGCAAGGTACTAATTGAAGAATAGAAGGAGGAGCATAGCGGTGCGTGCTACCCTCAATGCCTCAGCTGATGCTGGCAAATATACTGATTTGTCTCCAGCTCATACCATTTCCCAACGTCTACGTACCTTGAGAAAGATTCCCCCGGAGTTGATTCCCCTCGGTATGTGCCCTGCTTGTCCATATGTTGGGAAGCCTCCGTGAGACCTTATTGACATTGTTTACAGGTGTGGTTCTCGCGTAATACAAAGCTATATCAATCTATTGGGATATTCTTCTAACATTAACATAGCGTTGCTGTCGGCGCTGCCTTCTTTTCTATGGGCAGGAAGCTATACACAGACAAACAACTTCGGCTTACACGGCAGCGCGGAAACCAATAGGTTAGACAGGATGAGCAGATTGTAAAACTCGGATTGATGCAGGCTGGTTACTAGGGTAGCCTTTTGTATAAATTGGAGGCCAATTGAAAGAGTTTATTCCATTTCTCCTACGCCACAGCTCCCTGCAAATGCAGCCAAGAAAAATAACAATCTTTCTATTGAAAGATATGCTACGCCGGCTTTGGACCAGCAACATCCAACCCTTCCAATCCCTGCATTGGATCTTCAGGCGCTGCTGCCTCACTCTCTCGTGCTTTCTCTGCTGCCGACCGGTCCTCCTCACTAACAGCATGCTTTGCCAGCCATCCTTCCTGTAATATATTTAGCAATGAGCTACAAAACTACTGATTGAATGGACCTTACCTGCTCCCAAACGGCGGTTTTACTGCCTAATCCTTCATTTTGCTCCTTCTGGGGCTTAGCTGCCGCGACTTTAATGACCCGCCCGTAGAGTTCGCTCTGATCCATGTTGTCGATGGCCTCTTTTGCATCTGCAGCTTGCTCAAACTCTACGTAGCCAAAGCCTCTGTGAGGATCAGTTGATGAGGGTAGGTCTGGTTTTGGAAGGGAGACATCCACTATCTCGCCGAATGGTACAAAAGCCGCATGGAGGGTGTGGGTTGTGACCGCATTGTCAAGACCCCCTATATATACGGTAGCCTTAAGTCGTGACGCGTCAGTCATATCGGTAACATTTTAAAGATCTACTGCAAGTGGGTGGGAGCCTGTAAAGAAAACCATGTCACGTGCCAGCCCACAAGCCTTGGCTTATTTCAGAATTCGGCCAAGGGCCACCTGGAATCCTAACGCAGCTACCAATCCCCTAGAATCTGTGACGCACCTTCCAAGCACTGTGTAGCTTGGATTTATTGTGATTATTTTCTTCTCCTTCTCTGCGCATTTTCGCCTTGCTCTCTTTCCTCGCATTCGCCATGGTCCGTCTACGAGAGATCCCGCGGACTGCTACCTTTGCCTGGTCTCCCGGCGCAGCTCCGCCATTAATTGCTACTGGCACAAGAGCAGGTGCTGTAGACGCTGATTTCTCCAACGAAACCCAGTTGGAGCTTTGGGATTTGGCTTTGCACAATTCAGAGCAAGGTGTAGAACTACAGCCTGTGGGCAGTATTAGTGCGGATTCAAGGTATGGTCCAAGTCGATAGCAGCCGTCGATTCAGCAGTAGAGCAGCCTTATTTTAAAAACGCAAATTAATATCTCAATGTTCAGATTCCATGATATTGCCTGGAGCCAGTCAAGCGAGGACTATCCGAGGGGTATAATAGCGGGCGCCCTCGAGAGCGGATCGCTAGATCTATGGGATGCCGAAAAACTGCAGATAGGTCCAAGGTTAGGCAATAAACATCAGTCTATTGTGGGCAGTGCTGAAACTTGGCAGCGATTCGTTTCTGGCTCGCTCGACTAAGCACAGCGGAGCTATTAAGGCTTTACAATTTAACCCGACTGTACCCCATCTGCTAGCCAGTGCTGGGGCTAAAGGGGAACTCTATATCACAGACCTTACGGATCCCAAAAATCCTTCCAATGCGTTTCGCCTAGGAACCTCCGCCGCGAGAGCGGATGATTTTGAGACGTTGGATTGGAATAAGAAAGTGCCTCATATATTAGCAACTGGTAGTAGTGGCGGTTTTGTCACAGTATGGGATGTAAAGGGTAAAAAGGAGAGCCTCACATTGAGTAACTTCGGAAGGAAGGCTGTCAGTGCTGTGGCATGGGATCCGGATCTCCCTACCAGGCTGATAACCGCTATACCAAGTGATCAAGATCCCTTAATTCTGGTGTGGGACCTGCGGAACTCTAATGCGCCGGAAAAAACTCTTCGTGCACATGAACAGGGCGTTCTATCGCTCTCCTGGTGCCTCCAAGATAGCGATTTATTACTCTCGTGCGCCAAGGACAATCGTACTATTTGTTGGAACCCTCATACTGGCCAGACTCTGGGAGAGTTTCCGGTTGTGACTAACTGGACATTCCAGACGAGATTCAATCCACACAACCCTAGTTTACTTGCAACTGCATCGTTCGATGGCAAGATTGCGGTCCAAACAATTCAGAATACAAGGTCAGACGCGGATCAAAATGCTGCTACGACAAGTCAGGCTTTAGATGGTGAAGACTTTTTTGCGCGGGCTCAGGTTGAGCCACAAGGCCCTGCTTTCTCTCTTCCCAAACCTCCAAAATGGCTTCAGCGACCGACGGGGGTATCATTTGGCTTTGGAGGCAAGCTGGTGAGATTTGGTCCAGCAGATTCAGACTCCAAAAAGTCAAAGATTAGTATATCAACATTTGCTGTGGATACATCAATAAGTTCAGCTACAGAGGAGTTTGAGAGGACGCTACAGAATGGTGATCTTGCTGGGATTTGCGAATCCAAGATTTCTCAGGCAAGCACCGAGGAGGAAAAAGCAGACTGGACTGTTATTGAGACTCTAATATCCGAAAATCCGAGGAAAAAGCTTGTTGAATACCTGGGTTTTGCAGATACTAAAGATCGAGGCGCAAGCAAGGAGACGGAGGCCAAGGAAGCCCCGTCTCAGGCCAATGGCTCTACCGAAACACAGGATGGCGTGTCGTTTTTCGATAATCCCAATTCCGGCGACAATTTTCTCTCCAACTTGGCCTCCTTGAAAGGAGCTAAAACAAACAACCCTTTCCAAATATACACAGGATCAGAGACTGAAGCTGACAAAAAGATTACCCAAGCCCTTATGCTAGGTTCTTTTGATGCGGCGCTTGATATTTGCCTTAAAGAAAACCGTTTATCGGATGCCTTTATGATTGCCATTTGTGGAGGCCAGAAGTGTATTGACAAGGCTCAGGCGGCTTACTTCAAAAGAAAAGCGGACGGCCCGAACTACCTCAGACTGCTAGCTTCAGTAGTTGGAAAGAATCTTTGGGATGTGGTTTACAATGCTGACCTTCGGGATTGGAAAGAGGTCATGGCTACGCTTTGCACATTTGCTGAGCAGTCCGAGTTCCCTGATCTCTGTGAAGCGCTCGGCGATCGCTTAGAGGAATCGATTTCTGACGGGGCTGATTCTGGTTCTCTTAGAAAAGATGCGACTTTCTGTTACTTGGCTGGACCCAAGCTGGAGAAAGTGGTGGGTAATTGGGTTCAAGAGCTTCAAGAAAATGAAACCGTAGGGTTGGCGCAGGCTAAAAGTGACACAAGTTTCTCTGTTCACGCAAGATCATTGCAGGATTTCATTGAAAAAGTCACCGTCTTCCGCCAGGTTACAGAATTCAGAGATACAGATCGTGAGAAACCGTCTAGTTGGAAGCTGGCACCACTTTATGCAAAATACATCGAGTATGCCGATGTGGCAGCCGCCCACGGGCAGCTGCAGATTGCTGAGAAGTACCTGGATCTTCTACCAGACAAATATCCCGCTGCCGATGTGGCAAGAAACCGTGTTAAGCAGGCAACGAGGAAGGCCACACCTCAGGCAGCGCAAAAGCCGGCTCCAGCTGCAGGTGCTCAGCGAGGTCAACGAGTGGTGCCTACGTATCAGCCTCCATCTGTTACCACTCAACCTCCGTCCGGCTCATCTTATGCTCCTCTTAACCCCCCGGTACCTGCGCAACAGGCTGCCTCCACCTATCCAGCCGCAACAACTAGGAATGCATATACTCCTGTCGGGTATCATCCACAGCAGACTTCCCAGCAGCCTGGTTTACCTCCGCCTCAGCAGTACGGTCTTGCGTATCAACCTCCCCAAAATCAGCACCAGCCTGTTGCCCCGCCTCCACGTGCTTTCTCTGTTTCCCCTTCTGTCCCTCCTCCCTCAAAAAGCACAAATATTTCCAATTGGAATGATACTCCAGACTTTGGTACTAAGCTGCCAACTTCACGTCGTGGGACACCAGGTCTCGGTGCGGCTCCTGTATCCTCTCCTTTCCCAAACCAACAAAGCACTACAGCACCCCCGACTACATTTTCACCGACTTATGCGCCTCAGAGATCTACGCCGCCACTCCCCCCACCGCCTAAGGGCCCACCGCGAGTCTCTTCTCCGCCGACAAGTATCGGTTCTCACAATCTGCAGAGTGATGGAAGACCATCTTCTTCGGCGGCGAATACGTATGCACCACAACAGCAGTCATCATCATTTTCTCAGGCTCCACCCCAACCAATGGTTCCTCGCGGACCATCCCCTTACAACCCTCCACCCTCAACAGCCCCCCCGTCAAACCGTTATGCACCTGCTCCTAGCGCACAGCCTACTCCTTCGCAGGGTGTTGCACCACCTCCACGCCAAGTCGCACCACAACCAAACCCTTATGCGCCACAACCATACGGTCAGGGCCCTGGTCTATCCCAGCAACTGCCCCCGGGCCAAGCTCATGCTCCACCGCCAGGGGTCGCAAGGTCAGGTCCTCCTCAGGCTCCTCCTCAAGGCTCCCTTCGAACCGGACCTCCAGGCGGTCCTCAGGGCGGTCCTCAACGATCCTCTCCAGACTCTAGACCAAGTACAGCACAGTCTCTTCGGTCGACACCAGCACCTCCTAAATATCGTAAGTTTAACGTGTATCCGGTTTAATACCTCTTTCATACTAATTGACCACACATAGCACCGGGTGATCGATCTCATATTCCAGCATCCGCTCAACCCATTTACGAGATTCTTAATAGTGACATGCAGCGCGTGAAAGCGAGAGCGCCTGCCCAGTACAGACAGCACATAGTGGATACTGAAAAACGTCTCAATATTCTGTTCGATCATTTAAATAATGAAGAGCTATTGAAGCCCGACACGATCCAAGAAATGAATGAACTTGCACGGCACCTGCAAGCGAGGAACTATGACGAAGCAATTGCGCTGTTTACGGATTTGATGACAAATAAAACAGATGAAGGGTCTAACTGGATGGTATGTCTTTAGTTCATGTTTTGGATTACTACAGACTAATGACGGGACAGGTTGGAGTTAAGAGGCTGATTCAGTTCAGCAAAGGGACTCCTGCCTGAGCATCATGATTCGGTGGTTCAATGCCATTCAGGGGTTTTCTTGGAAGCACGCTAAATTTGCTGTGCTGGAATTGCTGGAATAGTCTTATTGGAAGGTTTATACGATACATGCTAGCGTGTTTGATAACCCTTGGAAGGTTGTAGACTAGGTCTTTGTGGGTGCAAAAGTGAACTTAGAGTCTAAACTATACACCCAATATCTACCTATGAAGCTCTTGAATATTCTTTTGGCAAATACCTCCAATTGCGCGATTTCTAGCCCAGCACCTAGACCCTCGCATTTGGATTCCGGACACATCCTCTTATATTCCATCTGATGAATACCCTGTTATACACAACGCTGTCCATCTTCCAATACCCTTAGCGAGAAATCGAGACGCCAAAAATACCCTGCCCTCAGATATTTTCTCCGTCTATATACTATGTTCCACGATCCTAGCTCCTCCATGCATGCATCACCGCCCCGATGCATCTTCAGCTAAATCTCTAGCTGTCGCCGCCCTCCTCTCGATATAAAACCCAGGAGCCGGCCGTCTCAGCGCCCTCATTTCCTCCCTTGTCAGCGACGTCTCGACCTCAGCAACGTCCACTAATTCCTTAACGCGCATAATTTGCCCTGCAACGTCCTGCGAGACGGGATGGTAGACGGTCGTCATACGTTTTCGAAGCCCGAGAGCTTTCAGCACGCCGGTAGATTTCGCAGGGAGGCCGATCGCGCTACGGAGGAGCGTTATCCGGAAGTAGGGCATACCGTATGTCTGTTTAGGAGAATTGAGGTTAGGATGGAGCTGGCAATGAAAATTGAAGTATCCGGAGCGGGGACAGAATAATAGGACTTACATGAGGATTCCCTTTTAGATTGCGCCTGAGGATTGGCAGTTTCTATGCTACTAGGACACTTTTATGCTGGGTTAGATGGAGAAGTCGAGGCTACTGCACGATTCCATTTTCGGCGCTAGCGTCACATGAAGGAACCCTCACTTCGAGTATCAATGACTCCAGGGTAAGAAATGGTACAGGTTTAGTGCACTCAATTCCATCAGAATAGTTACTCTACCGGTATGCGCGAGACTAGCCCACGTTTTCCAAGGCTTAAAGCTTCCAAAGTCTACGCAAACGATGTTCTAGCCAGTGGGCCTGTTTGATTGAGATTGCAGGCATGTTCTCAGTACCGAGAAATAACCATTCCTCAGATATATCATTACAATCACCTACAGGTGCCCCTACCCTGCGTAGCTCCAATAGATAGGTATTCTGACTAAGTGCCTTGGAAGTATTCATCTTTGCTTGACAATTTAAAAATGGTCCTTGTTGATGAACTGGATCTGAGGATAAATGAATGAATAAAGCTATTAAATCTAACTACGAGGAATATAGGCCTTGATATAGGCCTATATCTACGGTCCAGGGTAACTACTACGGATACCGAAGTAGTTGCCGCGGAGACCAAACGGGAAAAGGGAGTCTGCTTATGTAAGCAGGAAACGCATGTGGAGGACTCCTTCAGAACCATCGTCATACCCCCTAGTACTCCACTAAAATAGAAGCAGATCCTTCCTAAATTAGTGTTAAACTTGTTAATATATAAAAGAAACACCTTGTAATCCTCTGAGTGTATTATAGGTCCTATTTAACCTCTCCCTAAGCTATAATTAATTACCTGTTATGAGCTCTATATCGTTCTTATTCCTTATATATAATTTCCTACTTGGGTTTAGTGTCTATATCGCATTAAACGAGGCCTAGCTGCTTAATAAAGTTCCTAAACTGAACCGTTAACAGTAGCTTTGTAAGACCGTCTGCTACTATGCTGCTTATAGGAACGTGCTATAGGTGGATTACGCTGCTTTGAACCTTGTCATAAATATAGTGCTAGTATAGCTTAAAGTGCTTAGTGCGCGCGTGGTAGTTGTTGCTTTTGGCAAGACTAATAGCTGGTTAATTATCGCTATATAGATATACCGGTAGTAGATCCTTTCTAGTGTAGCCTAAATTAGTAGGTAATTAATAGAGCCATAAGGCTTCCTTAGCCGTATGCGTTATTACTACGTACTCAGCCTCCGTGGTAGAGGTTATAAGAATTAACTGCTTACTTAACTTATGTGAAACTAGGCTACCCGCTAGCTTATAGATATAGCTAGAAGTTAACTTCCTATTAACTACATCTACAAACGCTGCGTTGCTGTAGCCGTGTAGCTATAGGTTAGGTATATTACCTAGTGCGCTTCCGCTATATTCCCTATTGCAATTAGGGGTAGTATGGTCCGTAACTAATGCCTTGGCGAAGGCTTTTAGAGGTGGCTGTTGCCCTTAGGTTAAGCTAAATTCTATACCTAAGTTAATTATTCTTATATAGTAGGCGAGTATTTATATTGCGGCTTCTATATACAGTTTAGCGGGGTTATATAGGAACTAATAGAGCTTTCCTATAGCCTAGGCTATATTAGGCCGAGTCTAATTATATAGATAAAGTATAGAGCCTATTAGCGATTAATACCGTTTTATTAGCTCCTACGGAGCTTAATTATTAAGCTTGCTTGGCTTAAAGTCTACTATAGAGGGGTGAATTAGTATAGAGGCTAGTACGTAGTCTTCTATATAGAATATATGTAGAATCTTCCTAATATAGGCGTCCTATACTAGTTGAACTAATTGCGCCTGGCAGTTCCTTATAATTTAAATACCTAGGTAGTACGCAATTAGGCCTAAGTTTTTTACTTTATACTTGTTCCTAAGTGCCTCTTTAAGGAGTTTAATTATCCATATATCTTATCTAATTAAGATAAGATTATTAACGTAGATAATAATAATTTAGCCGCTTTACTGGCTAATAAAGATGTATAGGTTAGCTAGAATTAGTATATATTTAAGGGTAATAAGGAAGCTTTTAAGCTCCTTATACTAAAGATATAACGCCTACTTAAGACTATAGAGAGCCTTAAGCAGTAGGCCTATAAGGGCAACGCCGTCCTTCTAATACTAGCGGTATCCTTCTGGCAGCTAAATATAGATATTCTTATAGTTAAGCTTCCTATTAAGGAAGGCCGTAATTATATCTAAGTACTTGTACTCTAGATTATATACGGCAACTAGGGCCATTAGTAGCTTAAATGTACTAGGTTAAATAACGCCTATAAATATATCGCCATAGTTAATTCCTAGGCGCTGCTTATTACCGCATAATACTAGCTATGCTTTCCATCTAAATAGGACGTTGTTCTTATTAAATTTATATATAAAGACCCATTTAACGAGTAAAGCCTTAGCTCTAGGTAGAAGTTTAATAATCTTAAATAAGATATTAATTATTTAAGACTCCCATTTCTTATCCGCCGTAGCCTTCCACTCCTTCTTAAATATTAAATTTATAGTTTCCTTCTAGTTATAAGGCTCCGGAGGTAGTCCCTTAATTATTCTTATTTACTAAGACTGCGATAGAGTACTTGCGAATATATATGCGAAGGACGGGGTAAGGTAGGTAGCTTTTATAGCCAGCTCCTTCCTTCTGGTTCTATAGAGTACGCTATAGTTAAGCTATAGCTTTAACCGTGTATAAGTGTTTACTATAGGTTTATCGTCCTCTTCTAAATACTTAGTTAGAATTTGTTCTAGATCCTTCTAGTAGATATCCCTTAGGGGAGTCCCTTTCTAATAGAGGTGTCCTCCTAGATTAGGAAGCTTTTACTAGTTAAGACCTACCTGTTTATTATTAGTAAGAGGAGGTTAATTAAGCTGTGGTGCAATATTATAATTGCTAGAGGCACCCCCTAACTAAGAGTTACCCCCTAACTACAAGGCCCAAGAGACCTTATCTGCCTCCTATAGTAACCAAGCAGCCTTACTTCCTTCCTATAGTGACTAGGAGACCTTTAGTATAGTATCTTTAGTAGGAAGTTCCTTAAGTAGTACCTAGTAGATATTATTATCGCCACCTTCTTTTTTACTAATTAGTATAGTAAGAAAGGTTCCTAATTTATTAAAGGTAATACTACTTAATTAAACAACCCTATTTTTATAGGGTAGATAGACGCGATATATATATAAGCCTTTATAGCTAACTAATCGTCCTTTCTAAGCTCTTATAATAAACTTATTACCCCATTACTACTAAGGGTCTTTTTTATTAATATAAATATAGGCGGGATAGCTGTAGATCTTCTAGTTAGTATATATAATTATAGAATTAGTATTACCTAGGGTAAGAGCCATTGCTTAAGCGGGTGGAGCTTTATCCTTATTAACTAATATAGGCAACATATTAAGCCTATATATGGCTGCCTTGGCAACTTTAGGCTAGAGCTTTAGTAGCAATTAAGTCTTAATTAACATTACCCTAACCCTTTCTTTAACTAGGTAGTTGGCCTTCTCTACTATTCTATTCTAGTGTGCGGTATATAGGGTAGAGGCCTTGGTAAGTATACCTTCGTCCTTAAAGAAATTGGTTATATCCTTACTAAACCACTTAGCAGCTCTATTTAATCTAAAGCAACTAATCATTACCCCTATTTAAGTCTTAATTATCTAGACAAACTACTTTAAGGTAAAGGCTGCGGAGCCTCTATTTAATATATAGTAGATCTATCTAAAGCGTATTTAGTTATTAGTAAATAGTACCTAGTACTTCTTACTATAAAGGCCTTTATATTTTAATAGCCTAACTATATTAACATGCACCTTTTTAAATATGCGATTGCTGCGTTATTAAGGGCGTTTTAACATTTACTTCTTAGCTTTTCTAAGGTAACAGTCTTTACAGTAAAATGGCTTATCCTCAGTAACTATAATACCCTTTATACTTCTGGCTAGTTAACGTATCTAATTAGGAGGAAGGTATTATAATCTTTTATACTAAGTCTCCATAGTAGCTTTGGCAAGCACGCCTTTCTTACAAAGGTATAATTATATAGTAGCTAGAGCTATTGCAAAAGGAACCTCCGTAGGGTTATCTACTAGTATAAATATATTAAGTCTGTTAATGTATAGGGTGTAGGCTATTTCTGCCCGATTTTTAATAAGGTTAATTATATTATAGAGACTATTAAAAAAGGCTCCCTTCCCTTATAGAATACTAAGTGAGATAATATTTATAAAGAAGTTAGGACAGTGATATACTCCAGTAAATATAATTGTATGGGCCAAGTGGTTAGTTTAGGCAACTATAAGCTTAACTAATCTAATGCCAATAGCCTTTATTAGGCCTCCTCTAGTCTGGATTTAGATAGGTTTAATTTCCTTATACTGCACAAACTTCCTAATATTGTTGCCTATATAAATATTTAAGCAACTGTCGGCTATTTAGGAGTCCTTAATATTTGTTCCTAAAGCTATAGCTACTGGCCTAATGTGTAACCGACTACGGTACCCTGCCAAACCACCACTGTTTCACCTATGTATTACCTTGACTCGCTCACCGACTCGCTCACCGACTCGCTCAATTACCCCTTTATTGTCTACACCTTTCATGTATATATACCACCTAATTTCCATAGATTTACAATAAAGTTGCTTATTTAATTATCCCATACTTGCACTGTTACATAATGACCTATATAGCAAAGATCAATCTAGTTGCCAAATTGGTAGCTTAAGAGGGGTGATTAAATGTCCCCTTAGAGGCCTTATTTATATTTAAGGCTGCTCTATTACCTAAGCGCGAAGGCCGTTTCTCTCTAGGTCTCCACCATTCGGGTCTTAGGTAGGCGTACTTTATCTAGCAATCGTCCTCGCCACCTAGATAACCTAGCTTGCACTATCTATACTTGTTTAAAGCATCCTTAGCAGAGCCTTAATTGCCTAATAAGGCACCATAGCTGGTTCCTCCGTTACCTCTACCGCGACCATTACCACGACTACAACTATTACCGCGTTCTTAACTGGAATCACCTAATAGCTTATTAACTAAGGCGAAACTCTTAGGTACGTCCTTTTACTAGGCCTTATTAGTAAGGTTAGCGATTAATTAGAGTAGTAAGATTGTATAGCTATTACAAATATTATCACGTTGGATTTAAGCCCATATAGGGAAGTATTCGTCAACAGCGTTAATAAATTAATAGTTAATAATCTTGTTATCTAGGGCAAGCTTTACCTACTTAACTCCTTAAACCGCTTCTTAATAACGGCTTAAGAAAGTAGTAATTGTTTAGTCTAATTAATAGCGGAGCTTAATAAAAGTCTCCTATATATTAGCCTTATAGATTAAGCCATGGGCCTTAAACAACTGCTTAAGGTAATTAATATAGTCCTTTACCGACTGCTTGTACTCTAAGGCAGTAAGGATCTTATTATTAATTATACCAAGGATAACTAAACAGACCTTACCGTCTTCCTTACTGTACTAATTAAACTTCTTATTATACTTGTTAGAGAGTGCCTTATTGGTTAAGCGAATTAAGTTATTAGTATCCGTAGTAATTTAAGACCTCTTAAGGATCTTATCTCGCTCCTCCTTTTTGGTATCCTTTGGTACTTAATTAATAGATGTTGTAGGGTTTTCTTCCTGGAGCTTTAGGTAAAGTGGGGCCGTATCTTCTTAAATAATGTGTAGAAGGCCCTCACTACATAGGTACATGCTAAGCTGGGTCCAATATTAGTGCCAATTTAAACCGTCTTTCTTAAGGCGTTGAATGCCTAGATAGTTTTTACCCATAGTAACGCGTAAATAAATGATTTTAACGCGTAAACAAACGAATTTAACGCGTAAATTTAATAATAAGAAATAACTTTGTATGCAGGTGTGGTTACCTTTAATGCGGCCTTTGGTAAGGCGTTAAATGTAAAACAGTAAGATATGACTTAGCACGGGTGTAGTAACCCTTTATGCAACCTATAGTAAGGTGTTAATCTTCTAACGTTGCAGCTTAGTAGCAACGAGTGCTTATAACCTAATAAACTGGATCTGAGGATAAATGAATGAATGAAGCTATTGAATCTAACTATGAGGAATATAGGCCTTGATATAGGCCTATATCTATGGGGTCTAGGGTGACTACTATGGATACTGAAGTAGTTGCCGCGGAGACCGAACGGGAAAAGGGAGTCTGCTTATGTAAGCAGGAAACGCATGTGGAGGACTCCTCCAGAACCATCGTCACTTGTATCAAATTTTTGAACACGCTTTACAATAAATAAGATAGGATGTTCATCGCTTGTAGATTTTCTTCAAGCTCTACTAAAGGACAATCACATTTGAGATAGAGAAGACAAGGCCCAGGAAAGGAACCCGATGATTATCTAGTACAGTTCTTCTGAAAGTCGACTGAACTACCTGTATATTATGATTGAAGGTACATATTGAAGTCACTCGCTCATCTCGGGCGCTCCAACGGATTTTTCTTTCGTTTGACAGGTAATCATAATTATTCTGAGGTACCATTCAAAAATTTGAGCTCTGGATCGGAAAGTTGCATCTCGCGCGTTACGCTTTCTCTACCCGTCTGGATAATTGTTCAACTACCCGTGTAACTTACCGCCAGACTCACCAAAGAGGTGGCGATAGGCACCACCCATACCTCTGGCGCACAAACCTTAAGGTAAACTAGAATCCCTACAACCAAGCTAAAGCTCATCAAGTTTAGCATAACAGCGTCCTAAGTACTGCTGGACTAGAAGTAGTCAGTAAGTAATACCAACAATACCCACTACCTTCTCTTTAAAAAGATAACTTGGTAACCCTAGTACCACAGCCATGCAAGCCATCAGCTCACTCCAGACACCAGTTCCCACTTCTATCCCCTCAACCTTCTACCGCGTTGGCTATGCCGGCAGCCAGACTTCCTTCTCACCCACCGTTAGCTTCCGCGCCCGTAACATACGTACCATCATCGCAAACACCCAACTGACGATGGTTCTGGAAGAGTCCTCCACATGCGTTTTCCTGCTTACATAAGCAGATTCCCTTTGCTTCCATTTTGGTCAGTATCCTTAGCAATCACTTTGCCACCGTAGACATAGGCCTATATAAGGGCCTATGTTCGTCGTAGATAGAACTAAATATATATTCATTCGTTTCAATATCATCAAGTTCATCACCAACAATTACACTTCTACGCCTCTGCTCACTTCAATTGGGCTTCCAACATCATTAGCCCCCTCATTTCCGTCTTTTGCTGACAGAACGCACGCCGAGTGTTGGGCACGCGGCTTCAGTGAGAGAAATGGGTGGGAGGAGTGCTACGTCGTTGCTATCAGTACAGCGGCATTAGGAAGAGGCCCGATTTTCCGGGCGGCGGATTCGATTGATGTAGGAGTGCAGAGCCCCATGGAGGCGAGCCAACATTGGAGTGAGTATTTGGTGCTATATCGTATTCCAGTTGCTGCGTTGATTGATGAGGTGGTTGTTTCAGCCGGTAAGTGAATCGATGACCTATGCTTGATATATTGAGGTGTTAAATGGAAATAGGACTACAGCCGTAGAGCGTTGAGTTCGACCCCAAATGCTCCTATATTGAACGTTAGATAATCAAGATGTCCTACGAGAAGCTGGAGTGCTTTGGGGTCATATGAATGCGGTTTCATTTGTATTTTGAAGGAATTGGGATCGATTGGGAGCATAGGGGATCGTTACCAATCGTTACTAACGGCTACTCTTCTGTTTCAATCCTAACAGTTTTTGACAATATATCAAGAAATATTACCATTATTTCTAGAAGACTCGACCTTCAAATATTCGTCGTGCAGTCCTGAAGGCCGTCGCACATTCTGCTTCGTTATCCGAATCCATTGTGGCATTGACCTGGATGCGGCCGCTGGAATGACCGATAGCAATCGTGTTTGTATTAGCGGGAGTACAATAGAAGATAAGCACTGCCCAACAATAGAACCCTTGATCTTGGTGGCGACAGCTGTACATAAAGCTCCAGTCAAAGGTATCGCTCTGTGGGGCTGCGTATCGCCAATGAAGCGATCAGTGAGGTCGATGGAGGATCCTTCAACACTACCAGAAAGTGATTTATGCGTGCATGGCGGAGAAATGATTGCAATCTTCGGTATCGTCCTAGGAACTTCGCTCTTGCTTTTCGCCATGCCCATCGCAATTTTCCCAGCTTCCCTAATTTCTTCCGGCCATCGAAGCCTTTGGGAAGGATTGTTCCATCAATCCCCACATCTTCAAAACGCACGAAAGTACAGGGGTTTGCTGCTTCGATACAGCTAGCCTGTACACTAGCAACATTGTCGACAGCAATTCCGGTAGGAAGCAAATGCCCTGTCTTTGCTCCCCAGGACGGAAAAAGTCGAGTTGGATTTTTGCCCCCCGTACCACTGACGCCGTCAATCGAATACTCCCTCGCTTCATCAGCTTGGCCATTTCTAGATTGGAACTTGCTCCTTACAATCACTCCAGTGTTCGTATTGTAAATGTTGAAGGCATATGGCCCAATCGCAGAGCTTATATTTCCGCAGTTGCTAACCGTATCAACCTCGTCTCCTTCTATACCAATTCCGATGAAAGTGTAATTTACATCTGCGTGTGACCGCTCACTGCAGTCCACCATGCTGATTTTGGGTAGGCTTGGTATACCAGCGCCCGTGCCGTCTGGTTGGCTGCCATAGGAATCAGAAGAACCCATGATTTGTAAAGAATACGGGATTCCATGGGAGCGACCCTCAGGAAGGTGATGAAGCTGAAATATGACGGCTCGTGAGGTACCTCCGCGGTAATATGCAGCTTGGACACATATTTGCGGCGGCTCGTTTGCAAAGTTCGGACGGCTTGTGGCGAAGGAACAGACAGCGCCTTCGATAGAGTGATTTTTATATCCTGAGCTCCTAGGAAATCGCATAAATCTCGTAAAGGGCCTCATTTCCCACATTGATTCATATGTCAAGATGGTAATTTTCGGCTCCTCGTTAAGTTTAGGCCTACAAGGGTGGGCGGACCGCCGAGTCCAAGACCCGTCCCGAATTTTCTCTGCTACAATATGTTCCATTGCCCCATCACCTCCACCATACATTCCACCGCCCCCAATATGATTCAACGAAGTATATTACGAAGCTCCCGAGCAGCTGTTAGCTCTTCATTTCAGCCTAGACACTCTTTCATCCCTTTCCGCCAATGGCCGACCTATCCCACAGCTCGCGTGCCGCAATCACCCAGGATAGCTTCGAGATGGTACTCTGATATTGCGGAAGCTGCAAAGGAAGACGCGGACGTTTCCAAAGGCGAATCTGCAGCACAGGGCAAACCAGCGGAGATAAAGCTATCAGAGCTGGAGGAATTAAAGCAGCAGCTAGAGAAAAGAGAGAGGGAGGTCATTGATCTAAAGGTATATCATTATTTGACGCCGAGGCTCTTGTTTAAAAACTGAGCCTTATACTCGAATGAGGCTAAATTTCCATAAATACGGGTGCGTTAACAGGCAGCTGACCTTGTTCACCACAGGACAAATACCTCCGTAGCGTCGCTGACTTTCGTAACTTGCAAGAACGCACCAGACGGGAAATTCAAGCAGCTAAAGACTTCGCCCTGCAGCACTTTGCGCGCGACCTTGTTGAGTCCGTAGATAATCTTGATCGTGCCTTAGGCACCGTACCCACTGAAAAACTGTCCTCAGACGCCAACCCTGACCTTGTCACGCTTCACGACGGCCTAAAAATGACAGAGAATATCCTTATGCAAACGCTCAAGAAGCACGGGCTGGAACGCTTCGACCCAAGTGTAGAAGGCTTACGCTTCGATCCTAATGTGCATGAGGCGGTGTTCCAAACACCACAGTCCAGCAAGGAGGATGGGACGGTTTTCCATACGCAGCAGAAGGGCTTCATGCTCAATGGACGAGTATTGAGGGTAAGTGTACCTATTTCTCTTACCTTACCCTTTTAGTCCGTATAGCGCATGAGGTTTGCTATTCTAACAATAAATTTTTGAGCAGGCCGCCAAAGTTGGTGTCGTAAAAAATCAGTAGACTCACGCTTGTCGCATCATCAGTCATGCCTCTTAGCACAATAATCCGCATGAAATTTACTTCAACTGCACGATTTGCAGCATGTATAAACAGCTTCTTCTGTTTTGGAATTAATTAAAAAAATACAGGCGTCATGTAGGATCTTTGTTTATAAATATTCCCCTCTCTTTGCGCGCTACAGCTATGTACGGATTCGCTGAAAAGTACGGCAATGTCTCAAGCATGATGTCTTGTACGATAGAAGTCACAGGCATGAAACGAAACTTATTTGGAAGGCATTTTGATTCAATGTGAAAAATAGCATCTATATCTTTTTTGGACTATTAGATGTGCCTTCACGCTAGATATGCACCCTGTTTGTAACCCATCAGTTCGCTAGCCATTTTAATTTTTCATGACGCCGCTCAACGCCTCCAAGTGCTGTTCCTGGCCCATTCTTCACTTACGCCTGGGAGTGAGACAAGAGCCTCCAAATGCTGTAACGAGTAGAATACAGGGGACATTTCGCCGGGTTCTGTCGAAAGAAAAGGGGCCGAATATGCGAGTTCGGGTGACATCCAAGAGCCTGGAAACAGTACAGGTTCGAGCCCAATCAGGAATTGGTGAAGGTAGTTCTTGTAAAAGAAGTCCGAGTTGCTCACCACGGGTTTCCACTGCCACCATACGGTGTAGCGCCATATGGCGTCGCGTTTCCAGCCCCACCCCATACACTCGCATTCCCGTATGGCGTCGTATAGCCTGGATCAGGGCCACCATAGCCAGGCGCGCCATTCATCTGAGGGCTTTGACCTCCACCAAACCCATCTACGCCATTAGTCTCGTCGCTGCCCGTCAATTCTTGGATGACCGCAGCGAGTTTCTGCTGGAGAACTTTAATGCCCTGTTGCATAATCTGGTCCGGCTCTAGGCCACCGACAGTCTCAATATCGAAGAAGAAACGGTGAGGCACTGCATCGAAGTCGAAGGGCTCGCCATCCTGGGGAACACCATCGATACCAGCATTTTTGCTGTCAACGGGCCTGCATGCCAGCCATCAGCTTAATTGCGATCGACAATCATTCGCGGTACGCCGTGCACAATTAAAATTTAGACTTACCACTCCTTCTTAGGATCTTCTTCATACCAGTAATCCAAATGCCTTAGCTTATTACTAGGATCATATTCGAAACCAATTGCGGCGCTGGGTGCCCACTTGGCATGCTCTTTGGCAATTCCTTTCTTCGCAATACACTTCATATGCACGCTCTGATTCTTCCTCAATTTCACAATCACAGACCCTAAGCCTTCTGGATCTGTAATCACCGGAGTGCCAACCTCATCATTTGGACGACCTTCTGATACAATTAGATCGCGCGCGTAAACCTTCATGACCTCATCACCAGTACAGCGCGCATTTAATGTTAATATCACGCTGCACTGCTCGCAGTAATCCTCGCACTCGCAGTCGCGAGAGTAAAGAACATCGTCGACATTTTTAGAATTCAGAGGTATTAGCCCAAGACGATGACAGATAAATTCGTCGGCGAGTACGGAGGTATTGTCAATAACTTCAACGACATCGATCGCCATGGTGGGTACTTCAGAGAGCATAACCCGTCGGAGTGAATTTGCAGTCGCAAGGTCGAAGTTCTGAACGAGAAAGTTGGCGCGTGCACTATCGGCCTGAGCTAGGTCAGAATGATACTAGATCTTGTTAAGCTGAAGGGTTTATCTGACCTGGATGAAGCGTACTTCGATTCCCCCGCCTTCAACGCCATAAGGATCCATGCTGGCGGCGGTGAAGTTGTGCGGGTACAGAGGAGGCTTTGCAGGGGACTGAGGTGGATGCTAGCGCTGTTGCGAGGCCACGTGCGATTTTGGGAAGCGAGTTGATAGCTGAGGAGGTGGGCGGAGGTGAGGCTGTGTGCGAGGAACGGTGTGGTAGTGACCTGGGCGCTGGTGGTTAGAGAAGCTTCAACTTTCTTTGATGCACCGCAATCGCCCTGGGAAGGCCAAGTCTTTTTTTCCTCAGCCACACTTCGCCACCCCCCACACACTTGCGGAGAGAATTTGTCAAATAGCCCATAATTTGGCTTATTAGCAATAAACTTTCGATACCAATTCTGGATAATGGTGAAACAGGTCAATAAAGGTATGTTGTTGGAATGCTACTGTCTTTATCTCCAAGTGAAATGTCTTATATACGAAGAATGCGCGTGTCCCAAAATCAAGATGAAAACATCTACTAGTATCCCAAAGATAGTACTCATTGTAGCAACCTAACACAGTGCACAAGACTCGTAACTACTACTAGGCCCTGCTGTCTCTGGAAAAGGGAATTGCTTAGAATCGTTTAGTCTATATATTCCTGTGCATTCTACTGTTTTTATGTGGATTAGTATCAAGTGAAGGGATGAAAAGCTTCGGCTGATTTTCTCCGTATAAGATGGTCATTTTGATTCATCTGACAAAGTTACACGGTGTGATCGAGAACGCCACATTCTTCACCAAGGTTGTTGAGGCGCTGACCAGATGAAAGATGTGTGACTGCTGACCGATATATTGAATGCTTAGGGCTTTACGAACTTTCTCAGGCCACCACGCGAGGCGCATATCTAAATGACAAGACATGTAGCCCTAGCCTTCTGACTTTGAACATCTCTTCTGAATAATTTTAAATAATCGAAAGGATAAAATGTGCAACGAATAGAAGATGCTTAGGCACCGCTATGCCAAGAAAGGGGACAGCTTGCCCCAAGGGTAAACAGAAGTTGACGTAAACACAAGCTGCAACAAAGAAGAGCGTGCGGGAGGAATGCAGGAATGCAGTCATATTAGTAAATACATAAAGCTTTCATACAAAAGATTAATTTCATAGACCTTCCTCGCTCCTGGCCCCTAAAACCTGTGTTTTAATGAGGCACATCAGTAGAATAGCATTAAGGCTTGTGCGGATAATATTTGTTGCAAGACAAATGCAAATCAGCCTATCAGCCTCCTTAAGCATGCGGTGAGAAAACGAGCCTAATAAGACAATAACTTTTAATCTGAGCCTTGATGGTACTGTGGCCATGCCATCTTAACTGAGTAAGTAGGCACCTAATCAACACAACTAAGGAAGCAAGCCGCCTTGCGTTTAGATGTTGAGGCTTGAATGGTTGTTACGTAGTCACTAGCTTAGCATTCCAGTACGTCACGGCACCTCTGGCTGCGCCTGGGAGTAGAGAGCTGACTGATGCTAGGAAATCAGTTTGATTGAGGAGACTTGTCAGCTCACGCTAAGGCAAACGGGCAACTCAAACCCCGTTCCAACCGGTTCCACCGAGTGCATAGAAGGTTGTGGATTAAAGATCGCGAGATCATCGAAGGCAGAGTCGCAGGTCGGCCGATTTCAAAGGGAAAGGGATCGCTGTATGGAAAGCGTTGGTAGCCGTGGGGCAGTGCAAGCCCAGAATACGCGCGTGAAAAACGTTGCAGTCTGCGCCTCTACACACACCATACATTTGAAGAGGCGTTATCCGGACTCTCGGCGGCGGACGTGCATTCTCCAAGTCACCAAACACTCCGCAAGCAGCACCTACATACATCATAAAGTGTCCCGAGCCCCATATTGTTTTCAAACCAACACTACCACTTTCCTGCCTGCTACTGAAATTTCCCCGTAGCAAAGCCATACCTTTCGAGATGGTTTCAGTTATACCTTCGCCAGGACCCTCCCGGTCTTCCTCCCAGGATCACACCAAAACGCCACTCACACTTGACCTCTCCGATCTCCCACCACTTGTGCAGCCATCGCCGCCTTCAAATACTCTAATAATCACAGTAGGCAATTTTTTTCTTCTAGAAGCTTCATCCGGGTGCAAAGAACTAGTTTGGACACGGCAACGTTGTGATATACCGATCACTTACATTTAGCAGAATCTCCTTGAGCCGGAGATATTCCACCCAGCGAATTTAATCCAAATCCGCGACCTCATAAATGAGTACGCCCCTATACATACCTGGGCACCTCTAAAATCCTTCCGCCGAATCGTCGTCTCTTTTCACAGCGTTCCCTCTGCAGTACTCATCCGGCAGAAACTTGACGGCGAGCTTCTCATGGGCTCACGCATCCGCATCTACTTCGGCACATCGACTCCCCTTACAACTGTCGATCAGCATTTACCGCTACCAAAGAGTGATAAACTGTTTTTTATTTCTCCTCCGCCGTCTCCGCCCCATGGCTGGGAAATGCACAACGAAGAAGCACCGAACAAAATTGTGCATGCGGAAGATCTTGCTACCGCCCTCGCGCGCCTGCATGCGGCACATATAGAATGTCCCTCTCCGACTACTGAGGATGGCAACCCAGAAACGAGCTTCGGTGGGAAGAGAAGGCGAAGAGGTAGTTCCACAATCGTGTATCATCCAGAGGACCATGGCGATAGCCCTGACCTACCAGCAATCGCGGTGGAGGATACGGAAATCCCAGGAGAGCTGAGCCCCATGGATGCGATGGAGGGAATAGAAGGACAGAGCAAGTTTGTGCATACCGCAAGGCCACCAGTGGAGTTGATGTCAGATGCGTAGGATTAAAGTATGGCTTTTAGGTTTTAGGATTATAGAGGCTATTAGCATCATGGACAACTTTTGGGAGTTGGGACGTTCGCTTCGCTCCCATAATTGAGCTTGTCTTCGAAGCGTCGCATGGGACGGCGTCAGGCGTTAGGGTCAACACAACATCATGAAGAGTTGCATGTCATATTAAAGGTCCTTAGAATTGGCCAAGTATTCACCAGGTGGCCCTACAACAATCACTCATAGAGCGATGGAGCGCTCGTTCAATATATTCATAACGATGCACAAGACCCGTTGTATTTGAAGATTCTCATATCGCAGGTTAGCGTGAAATGAATATCTACTGAACAACCCGGAACCTCGAATCGGTTTATCTTATGAAGTTCGATAAAATGATTATAGCCCTTAATAATCCCAAACCCCAGGCCATTCTCATCTCAAGACACAATGGAATGTTTCTTAGAAGTATCAACGAAGCTTCCTGTTGTGTTCGCCGCACGTTGAACGAATCTCATTAGCGACGAAGCATTTCCTGCCAGAAAATTATCAGAAGAGATCAAATTGGATGGGATTGTTTAAGGATGAAGAATCTAACATGCAAATAAAAAGGGGAAAAGTGCGGAGTAACAGTGACGAGAGCAGACTGAATTCTACACTCTGTATTAAAGCTCAATTAAGGTAGTATATCTAAAAGATAAGAAGTCAAGATAATTGTAAAAGCGAGAACCGCCCGCTGTGTGGGCTTTTGGGGCACTGCCGAATGATCATTTAGGAGTACAGTCGTTTACGAAATATCGGTAAAAATTCGCCAAGCGAAAAAATTTGCATCGCACCTTACCAAAATTTTATGGAGGGAGTATAATTTTAATTTTACTACTATAATACGCTAAATCTTAATTATAACTGCCTAAAATTAAAGTTAGTAACTTGCCTAATTAAGCCAATTATAAACAATTCTTGGTGTTGCCCTTTATACCACTACTACCTACCTGTTAGTTGTCTTTTGCTTTAAAATAATCTGGATGAAAGCGAGCTTAGTCTATACCTATTTCTGCTACTCCCTAGCTGTCTAAGAAGGCTAAAAGGAAGCTAAAGCTAAAGCCGCAGCCAAAGCTGTATATAGTAAGGAAGGCAAGGAGACTAAAATTACTATTGCTGTTGCTATTACTGGCACTGCCCCCGTCCCCGCTATTAGCTTAACCTATATTTGCAAATTCAGATTTAGATAAGGGTAAGGATAAGAATGAGGATAAGAATAAGGATGAGAATAAGAATGAGAATAAGAATGAGAATGAGGATAAGAATAAGAATAAGAATAAGGATAAGGATGAGGATAAGGAGGATAAGGAGGATAAGGACAAGGATAAGGATAAAGAGCTAGTAGAAACTAAGTACAAGGATTTAGATATATTGTTACCGTTACCACTACCGCCCGTACGCTTTATAAGTGTTTAAAAGGCAACTATTAGTAATAGAAAAGAGACTCTACCTAGTATAAAGTTAGCTATATATAACACTAATAATCTATACCTATTCTAGCTGGAGGAGTGGAGAGAGCAGATCTTACTAGATCTATTGCCGTAAAAGTTTAAGGTTAGCCAGCTCAAAGCTGTCGCATTATATAAGAAGGTATAGCAAGTTAACTATTACCCCTAAAAGATTTGCTCTTGCGATAATTTTAAGCAAGCTATTAATATAGTTAAAGAGTGGTACTGGCACTGGCTAATAAGATCTTTGGCCTTAAACTTTACCTTATATTTAGTTAAGGAAAAGGAGCTAGAGACTTAAGCTCCTACTATTACTTAAAGTTAGCAATTAGGTGTAAGGCCTATGGGTAGAAGAATAAGTATATAGGCTTAACTTGCTGCTTTACCTAGCGTATTTACTGCTAAGGAAGCCTTTGGTAATTAAATACCTATAATTGCTGATTGGTGGCCTTATATAAACGCTTACTGTTATAATAAGGGTAAGACTTATTGGCAGAATAAGAAGTTGCCTAACTTGCCTAATTTAGAAATTAATTATTATCCTATTAGTTTAGATAACTTTTTATAGTAGAATAAAGAGCTGCTTAGTGGCGCGTTTATAGTTAAGCAGCTATTATAGAATATTATTGTTAACTTGGTAAATTAGAAGGAGAGGAGCTAGGGGAGTTATAAGAAGTAGGTGGTAGAAAAGGAAGATTCTATGCTATTAACAAATGATCTTTTTAAGGCCTTTATGGCGTCTTACTTTAGGCTAGTTAATTACCTACCTTCTTAGCTTTATTACCCCTACCCTCTACTATATATAGATATTAAGCCGCCCTAGAACTCTAGCCCTATTTAGTTGGAAATAGACCTAATTAAGCTGCTTAGCCAGTTCTTTAAGTAGCTGGTATATAAGCTAGGCTTTTATAGTAAGTAGTAAAGGGTAATTTTGAAGCTAATTAAAGACAAGTTAGTAGAGGAAGAGTAGAATATTAATATACTAAATTTAAAGAAGCCAGGTAAAGGTATAACGTTAAATTTATAGGAGTGCTATAACTTTAAGGTTAGCACACTGGCTTAAATTAGGAGTAAGATCTTGGCCTTTAAGCAATCTAGATAGTAGCTATTTATTAATCTATAATATATCCTGCCTTTTGGAAGTGTTGCCCTATATATATCCTATATACTTAACTGACAGTAAAATATAGGAAGGTGTTAAAGCTCTTAAACTTCTTAACTAGTTGCTAGTTCCTTCTAATCTAAGCCTTAATATTATTAAATGTCGCCTTAATTAGATTATAATCTGGTAAATATAGTAGTAGAAATTTTAGCTTAATACTATACTGCTTATAGAGCTTACGGAGTTGTGCTGACTTATAGATTAATATATTATTAAGAATAAGGACTAAGCGCGGCTTTAGGTATAGTAAATAATAAGGGAGCACTTGCTCCTCTATAAAGGATTTAAATATTACAGAGGTAATGGAGCCTTAGAAGATAATATAGCTTAGATATCTATCTACTAATAGCGCTAGTAGAAGGCTCCACCTCTCTAATCTCTTAAGTGGGTATACTACTCCGCAGTTAGTCCCTTTAGGTGACTAGCCGTACTTTCTATCGCTAGTCCTCTTATTTGCTGCTAACTTATTAAGAAATACTAGCTAATCTGCTATCTAGCTTTTTTAAATACCAATCCAGGCGTTATAGAAGGTGGTGCTCCTTTTAGCCGCTTAAGCCTTAACTACCTTCTATAACCAGCGAGCTCTCTTAAGAGCGCGGTATATACTTATAAGAGAGAGTAGGGCATTAAATTTATTAAATAGGAAGGTTTGCATCTTATCTAGATATGCGGTTAGTTAGTCTTTAAGAAACTTAAGAAGCTTCTACATAATAAGTTAGTAGAAGACTTAATACTATAATATTATATATTACCACTTCTTAGTAAGGCAGCAGAGATCTATATTAGCTAAGAGTAACTATAGGTGGTGCGTATAGCTCGCCCTAAATATTAAGGTTTAACTATAGCTTATAAATTGTCTTTTTAGACACCTTTACTGCCTCCGTAATAGCTGCTATACTTTTATTGGCTTTAACACGAAGCCTAATTCTATAAACAACTTTATCTGGAAGGCGGCGGCCCATAATTTTAATAATTGTGGTGGTAAAATTGAAATTATACTCCCTCCGCAAAATTTTGGTGAGGTGCAATGCAAATTTTTTCGCTTAGCGAATTTTTACTGATATTTTGTAAACGACTGTAAGGATTACGAATATCCAAGGGATTGCAGGCGAGATAGGAAAAGTACAGGCCGAATTATCCACATGCCGGGACATCGGAGCACATAGTTTTTCCGAAAGTTCGCTAAGAATCTGCCCACACTAGTCGAAATGGATTTCGCGCTCAATTTGAGATTGCTAACACCAGACGGTCGACCGAGTTTCTTCATCTCGACAACATTCGTCAAGATGAAGCTGAACATCTCCTACCCGGCCAATGGCACTCAAAAGCTGATCGAGGTTGACGATGAGCGCAAGCTGCGCGTGTTCATGGACCGCCGTATGGGCCAGGAAGTGCCTGGTGACAGTGTTGGCGACGAATTCAAAGGTTATATCTTCAAGATCACCGGCGGCAACGACAAGCAGGGTTTCCCGATGAAGCAGGGTATTATGCACCCGACTCGTGTCCGACTTCTTCTTGCCGATGGCCACTCCTGCTATCGTCCACGTCGCACTGGTGAGCGCAAGAGAAAGAGCGTTCGCGGCTGCATCGTTGGAATGGACTTGTCGGTCCTTGCTCTCAGCATTGTCAAGCAGGGTGATGCGGAGCTGCCGGGCCTGACCGATACTGTTCACCCGAAGCGATTGGGTCCCAAGAGAGCCACCAAGATTCGCCGGTTCTTTGGTCTCAGCAAGGAAGATGATGTGAGTTTCCTCATCATCACTTCGCCGATCCTCTTGGGTCGAGTCTGATGTACCGTTCTATAGGTTCGCAAGTTCGTTATCCGACGTGAGGTCCAGCCTAAGGGCGAGGGCAAGAAACCATACACCAAGGCTCCTAAGATCCAACGCCTCGTTACTCCTCAACGCCTGCAACACAAGCGTCATCGAATTGCGCTCAAGCGCCGTCGTGCAGAGGCTTCTAAGGATGCTGCTGTAAGTTCTAGGATCTAGATTCTAGGCACTCCCGCTAACCTTTCACAGAACGAGTATGCCCAAATTCTCCACAAGCGTATCAGCGAGGCGAAGACAGCACATGATGAGGCTAGGAAGCGGAGGGCTTCTTCGATGAGGCATTAGGATGAAGTAGAAAATGAGGGATTATGATGGCTGAGGTTGGTCCGCTGAGAGTCGATTGGGAAATAGCAAATGTATTTCAGCGAGCTTCGGCATGAAGACATGAGAAATTCTAAGCTTTGTCACTCGGTTGTCGTGGGCATGAGCAGTTGTTTTCTATTATATAGCAATTGCATCACCCTTCGAATCTCAGCTTTATTGCCTTTTTGACAGCCCGGCGGCAAATCATTATAGTACCCGAAGTGTTCGAATACACTCCCTATACATGTAAAATCTCTTCAAGCAATAAACTGTCCTCCGTGGTTAGATGAGAATAACTAAAATTTGTTTGCAAATTATGTACACATCTGAGCGGTTTGCCTTCCATACATGACAAGCCTTCAAGCACTCTCTAATTCAACTAATAATCATTTCATGATATACTGAAAGTTATGTTTCAATTCCACATTTGCTTAAAATCAGCATAATCCGATACCTAACCTATGTGCAGGGTAGCCATGCTAGAAGACATTCATGTCGAAACAGAGCAGAACCTGAGAATAGCTGAATGCTTCACAAATCACATCTAGCAAATGTTCGAATCAATCCGTAACGCCTTTGAAATTTACCTAGTCCACAGGAGCATGCTTAAACAAGAACGATACACTTTCGCCATTGTGAGTTCGTCGGCAGGCTTCCGCAAGCTGGGAAGGGAGTCAGTGTTTAGGTCAGCCAGTAATGTGGATAACTGTCTTACCGTAGGACTGATATCAATTGTTTCGATTCTAGAGCAGCGATCCTTTTTCTCTTCGTGTGGGACAGTGTTTGTTACGACAACCTTTTTGAGTTTGCTGCCGTTCAGTGCATCTATCGCGTTTCCGCTTAGGATTCCATGTGTGACAATCGCGATCGCATCCTTCGCGCCGTGTTGTATAACAACATCGGCCGCCTTGACAAGCGTTCCGCAAGTATCGGCCATGTCATCGACGATAATAGCCGTTTTATCTTTGACATCCCCAACAAGCACCATTTTTGAGACCTCGTTGGGCCTTGCTCTTTCTTTGTGGATCAGGGCGAAGCCTAAGTCCAAACCATCCGCGATAGAAGTAGCCCTAAATTCAATTAGCCGCTGCGAATTCCATGACACCAAGTTCTCAATAATAACATACCTTTTCGCACCTCCAGCATCAGGACTTACAATGACGCAGTCCGTGACGTTCAAATTCTCCCTTATCCAACGTAAAGTACTAGGCTCAGCATAAAGGTTATCTACTGGGACATTGAAGAACCCCTGTATCTGGCTAGCATGGAGATCCATAGTTATGACATGATTGCAGCCAGCAGTTTGAAGCATGTTTGCCATTAATTTTGCGGTGATAGGAGCGCGGGACTTGTCCTTCTTGTCCTGCCGTGCGTATGGGAAGTTGGGTATCACAGCAGTGATACGACGGGCGGATGCAGTTTTGCACGCATTAATCATGATGAGAAGTTCCATAAGACCATCGTTGATATCGCCAGGAGCTGTGGACTGAAGAATGAAGACTGCCTAAGTTAGACCGCGAGGCAAAATTATATAGAGGGCTTCAGAGAAGGCGAGTAGACAATGTTAGTCGTCAGACGCATACCGTCTTCATCTCGTACAGATTCACCAATTGTCACTGAAGTCTCCTGGTTCGAGTACTGCAATACTAGGATCTTAGTCAGTTCGATTCCTAACCTTTTGGCCATGTTAGCAATGCTAGAAATTGACGGGCTATAAGCTATCACGCCGGGTTTTGGCGCACCTATCAGCCACCAGCTTCGCGAGCGTAGGGTGGCTGTTGCCCGTGAGCAACTTTATCGAGTTTGTAGCCATGGCAGAAGGATGGCCGGCGGGGATATTGCGATTGATGCATGGCGAAAGAGACAAGTGAAGCTCCGGCCGGGTATTACACGCGGCTGACCTTTCAAAATTTCGAGCGAGACCGCCCCGCCGCTAGGGATAATGTCCGGGCCGATGCCAAGTTGTGGCGCTTTGTCACTTCACGCTCGTACCGAAACGGCGCTCTGACAGCTTCGTCCGTTCCAACCACTGCACCACTGCTTTATTAGCCTTCGTGCGAACTCTTCCCCCTGAGCTTCGCCCTTCGCCCTTCGCCCTTGCGCTGTTCGCTACCAGACTGCTGCTTCTGGCCACAATGCTCTTGACTTGTTTCGCGGGCCGTGCTTGATTTATTTTTAGATTTTTGAGGCCTTGATTAATGCATGCTCTCTCATTCCAAAATATCTGAAACTACGCCAAATACGCCATCGGCTCCCTAAACTTGTCCCAGAAAATGCTACGGGCTTCAAATGCAGAAGGCGGCCCAGGTATCGTCAGAAGAAGAGAAACTAAACGCGATCGCAGACGACACATCGCCGCTCCATCGCAAGCCATGACGGCCGTAATAGGACATAACATGAAAGCGCCATTAGGCTGGCCGTTACAACGGAGATTGCGGGAGAAGGTAAATACACCCTATGTACATCATCCCTCCGACAAATGCTCAAACCACGGGAATGGAATATGTGGTGGCAATCTATACCGAAGTGGAAGGTATTATGAATTCGTTTCACATTCCTGCGTTAGCATGCTTCACACATTTTTCCAATTGCCTGCTCGATGTCGGAGAAGAGGTTGAGCACATGTCCGTCGGCGTAGATCTTGATCGACTCCACATCTTTTCGTTCAACCCGCGCAGGGCTTTCAGCCTTGACTGGACTTCGAGGTGGCGTCGACTCTGTCATGTCTTCCCTATTAGATGCAGGAGGGTTCAGTAGCAGAGCCGCTGCAACATGCTCTAACAGTTTTTGGCGAAGTCGCAATCGCCGATTTTCGGCTTGTTCAAGTTTGAGGATGAACTCATCAATGGAGATATCGAGCTCTGCAAGAGCTTCCTCCTGCTTCAATAGACTCTCCCTCGAAAATATGACCGTCTCACCTCGCTTCAGATAGGAGATCATCCTACTGTGAAGCTTCTGTCGACCTGATCGCAGGGATTTATAGGCCTTGCGGAGATATTCGCATCTCTCATCTAGTGCGCGTAACTCCTTGGATGAGGGTAAGCTTTCAAGTCATTTCACTGAATTCGTACGCAATAACTTACCCTTGAGAGAGAGGCTACGTCCCGCTTATTTAAAACCTCAAATTTTTCTGCTTGATTGAATGCCTGCTTTTGCAGATTCTCCTTTTCAATATCGTCGAGTTTTAGTGACGCATCAGTCGCACGCATGCCTGTCGGCAGCTTCCAATTATCCGCCACCACGACGTCCGTGTTGATCACTTCGGAACAGGTACGGCTTCGTTGTCGCTTGATGGACTTTTTAATTGGTCTTCCCCTGTCTAAAATCGAAGTGTCGGACATATTTCTGTTGTGTGAAGTCGTTCCATCTCGTCGAGCTTCAGGCTGAGGAGACCCTCGCCTCTCTACAGCGCTTTGAGGCGATAGGGCACTTGAAGGATTCGAGGTTAGAGCAGAATGTGGTACGTTAGGAGATCGTCGTGCATCTAATGCACTATTAGGTGTGATTGCACTAGGTGTGTTTATAGCTGGAGCCAACATTTGAGTTCTGCTTGACTTCGCGCTTAATTTTGGTGCCGGAGATCCTTTCCGTTCAAGTGACGGTAATTTCGGTGGAACTTCTGGAGGAACTTCAAGTGTTTCGAGGATATGCGGCCCAGTATCAACCTTTAGAACTGGTTTAGAGCTTGCACCTGGACTGAGTATTGGAGATAACGGCTTCCCTCCGCTCAAGGAAAGCGAAACCTCGGATTTCGGAAGGTCTGCGGATGATGGCTGGCCAGTGTGCTCAGGCTGCAAATAAGACGGCCCGGTCACACATGAGACAAGTGCATCGCCAAAGGGACCAAATCTCCAGCTGGTCCCTGGAGCACTGCTTGATCTTTCATGCCCAAATGCTTCAGACGATGCCTTCCGAAGAGGAGGCCTTCCAGGAATGGTCGCTAGAACCGTGAGTACATGAACTAACTAGCTACGTTCGCTAACTTACGGGAATCCACTGCAGTCTCTTGGACGGTGGTCATTGTGCTGCCCAACTCCGGCACACTGATCTTCCTCCGTCTGGACAATGAGCCCCCCCTGTGCCAAAACGGAATGTTTTCAGGGCTGGCGGCAGTATCACTCAAAGATGTGGGTGAACGACCCATGGACAGTGCTATCAACCTGTCTGATAGCAATAATGGCCTGGCAAGGCCGACAGGACTTCTGGAAGCTGACGGCCAGAGCTGATACTTGGAAGTCGTAGACTGCTGCTGCAATCCTAGCCTTGAAGGGTGTCTTTCCAGGGCTCTTACAGTCTCTTTTACAGTCTGAGTTTCTTTTAGTGAATGGGAACGGCGGGGGCCTTGATACGGCATTAGTGCGAAGGGAAAATGTCAGCTTACTGGACTCTTGGTAGACGACGTTTCCGATGCTATATAAACATTTGCCTTATCGACGTCGGGCCGCATGCAATTGGAGATGTGTGTCATGGCGGAGGGTTTTAAGCGCAGAGGTTTAATATCATCTGCTAGGTCCTGAATCTTAGTGAGACTCGAATGGCTGGCATGTCAGACATGTTAAGCTTTCCCTGCAGCGTTTGCGATATGGCATCGAGGTGCTTTAAGTGTGGCTCCTTCAAACTGCTATTGCTACATGGGAGAACGAGGAAGCCCCTGTGGCGAGGAGGTACCAATAGCGGCAATACAGACTAGGCTCTCGGGGGACCACCCCGACGTGAAACGCGGCCCTGGCCTCCCAGGTTGGCGAGTCGTTGGGAACCTGCAGTGCGGACGTGCCACTGCGCGCCATGCTGCAGACTATTCCTGGTCTTAAGTTAGGCTATTATAGATATGCTTATACTTGTGACGGCCAAGGCGAGTTAAGCTCCTCCTAGGATGGTGGTTTTAGGTTGGAGCGATTGTTAGGGGGTTGGTTCGGAGGGGCAAGGGCAGGTAGATGGAGCCTGTCGCTCACAGTGTGCAACAGCGAAGCGAGGTACTCCCGTTCGAGAAGAGGTACACATGCCTTATCTCATAAATCAGATGCTTCGTGGAAGACAAGTGAGGGAGCACGTGCCTACTGCTCCCTATTACCCCCTGAATTCTCTGCCAACCACTACACCACCAAATCACAGCCGAACCTTACTACCTTTTCTATGTCTAATTACTCCAAAAATACTACGAAGTGAAAGCTCTTAAACTTATATCTACTCCATGTGGTAGCTACATCGTAGCTATATTATATAAAAAGTTGGAGGTAGTCAGTATCTCATACCTTAATATAACAGATATAGGGCTAATATTATAACTATCGTGGCTCGGCCGTAGTTTATGAAAAGTGATAAAAATCAAGGGGATATGGGGAGCAGTACGCACGTGCTCCCCCCCGGAGCAATCCTGTCACGAAGCGTCTGATTCATGAGATAACACATGCCTGTCCATGCAGCAAGCCAGCCCACCAACCTGCCAGCTGCAGGAGTGTGGGAGTGGGAAGGCTAGGTTCGCGGTAATCTGATAGTGGAGTGCAAAAGATGCAGTATAATATACCCATCGCTGTGGGCCTGGGACACAGACTGAAGCCGGTGATGCTTCCAATCTGCGTCCGCAGTCCGCAGCTCGTTGCACCGGTGCTCAACATGAATGGCTTGCGGGCCGCCCAGGCTCTGCGATAGACTGACCCTAGAGATTGCGACGGATGGGTTGGACTGACTGCAGCAACATCATGTGCCGATGTGCAACACCGTGTCGTCGAGATGGGTGCTCACGGGTGCTCAGGGTGCTTGTAGATGCTCTCACGGTGGGTTGGGAACCGCTAGTACGGCACTGTCACGGCTGCAGCTCACGCCCTGACGCCTGCCATTGACGGCTCGGCTGCACCCCCAGAAAAGGCTGCCTCGCTCCCGACTTCTGCTCCTTTTCGTAAGCTCCTGCTCCTTTCGTATAGCGCACGCCTAGCTGCGACGACGGGCGTAGTGGTTGGGCAGCCATAGCGGCGGAAAAACATGCAGTCAAAACGTTGGCTGCGGGTAGCTGCCGTATTGCCAGCCTACTTACCAGGAAACCAATTAGGGGCACCAGCAAAATGCTAGTCCGCGCCCCGCAGTTCGTTTCGCTTGTGCCTGATGCAGACATCGTTGCCATCGAGCTCGCTTGCGTTTAACAGGCCCTCCGAAGCTCTGTGCGCCTGCAGACCCGTCAGACAAGTAAGCATCTGCGAACCCTTCCGATGCCAGATGAAGATCCTCTCCATGGCTGTATTTCCTACATCCCACCATCCTAGAATTTCAGCTTCAGTCAGATTGGGGTAACCTGTTACGCTCCGAATTGCATGAACCAGCTCTGAGCGGAGGAATCCTCAATAATGTCCGAAAACTGAAGTAGGACATTACCATCTCCTAGGTCAGTGTTCCTAAGCCTGGCAACCAGCGTTGAAGCCAAAGCACCTTGATTAGATGAAATTTGCTTGTTCAGCACAGATTAATCTTAGCCGCGGCTTGTGAGGCATGTTCGGCTTCAAAAACGTGCGGGATGCGGGCCAGTGCTTTTTACAAGTCTTTTGTGGGTTCGGCCAAATCATATCCTTCTGATCAACTCTGACGATAAGAAACGCCAAGCCTATAGCAAGCCTCCGGTAGTAGTGCACTGCAGTTTATGCCTTCAATTGCACACGATAATTGCCTTTAATCGATAATCACATCTTCACTTGCGGGTAATCTTGCATGCTGAGATATTTACACTCGCTTGCGGCACCTCATCTTCACAAACTTGCCAGCCACGAAGGCCGTTCGCGATATCTTGTTGCAGTTCTTGCTGGATGTGACGAAATGGGACGACAAGACTGCTTGTTGTTCCGAAGAGCTGGAGAGCGTGGACTGCATGGAGGAGTGTGATAACCGAGCATCAAGCAGCTTGAAACATCGGCACATCCGAAGCCAACACTTCATTGGTGAGATTTTGAAGTAGCTAAGGCTTGTTTCCTTTGTTGAAGCCTTGCTCGTCGAGTCGTTACTCTGAAGTTCAATACTCTCGAAACCGTTATCGTGACCCCCAGATGAATTTCCAATGTCGAAAGTCTCGCACTACCCGCCTCGCACTGCAGCATCAACTCAGATGTTGATAGAAATTTCAAGAATGTGCCGTCCAGGCTCTCTCTGAAGCGAAGTCACGTCCAAGGACTGGCTCCGCACGTGGGGGAACACTGGTTTCACCTTCGTTTCTCAATGGAGATCCCTCCCGTCAGGGATTGGAAACCTCATCCGAAACTTTCCACGAAACTTCACACTAGAATCATCTCCTACCGGATAATTTATTTTTGGAGTCCCTACTTTTAGAACCATTCGCCCTTGGCCCTCACTTTTATTCACAGTCGCTTCACTGCCGGTACTTATACCTCAAAATGTTACGGCTGCCTCGTCACGATCGAAGGAGGATTGGGCTTGATACCCTTTTCAAAATCTTCGTAGATTTGAAGAGTTTACTGTTGGTGAATGCAATATTTTTAGTGGAGTTTAACCATCAACATCGAATTCCTTGGGATTAATCCCGCGTTGCAGGGAGAGTCTTTAGAATTGGACGATACCGAACATCTGAATCCTTCGAGCGAGATACAGCCAATCCGCTAGTATCTCTATTCGTCTATGGTACGGCTATGAGATTCATGTTCCACCTATAGAGCTTGGTCTAATTCTCGCTTCTTGTCTGATGCTGAGTATTCACTTTCGCAGTCCGGGTTAATTCCCTCGCTCTTACTGGTCGCTTCGTCCGGGTCACTCACTTGTTTATGGCATTTCTCTCGGCTGCTTCCAAATGATAATGCGATCATTATAGATAATATCGACCGGATATTTGCTAATAGTCCAGTCGTCCTTGTCGATAAGCAAGCCGTCAGACCGATAGCGTCCAAATAAACGTTCTCGTGCTGACTGGAAGTTCTGCGGCTAATTATAACGTCTCTTTATCCCGCATGCAAGTCAGACACTGCATTGGGTCTTCGCTGACATTCCTGCGTTTAATTGTCACATGCACCGTCCTGACCTCTGATTTCGTAAAACTGTAGGCCTCAAACAGGCAACTGGAGAGTTTTATTTGGGAAATACTATTCGGTAATGGTGTCGCAGCTTATTTCAGTCAGCTACAGAAGCAGTCTAGATCCTGCTCCTATCATAGTAGAGATCCTGGAAAACAGCTTAAAATTTGCAGCGACCTTTCTCTCTTTTCCTGGGTTAAAACGCGGGAAAGCAAAGTATCTAAAAGAACAACCAAATACAAACATACAGTCCGTGTTACAATATAGTACAATCTACGTTCACGCCCAACCACAACTATCATTACATCCACTTCATCGCCTCTATCTTAACTCAACGCCCAGTTTCTCGACTAGCTGCTGCCGGAACTTTTCATGCAGCTCATTCGTCTCTTCATTGGTCAAGGTGCGCTCCAGACTGCGGTAATTAATGCGATAGCACAGGCTCTTTCGTCCCGTCCTCGGGTGCACAAATTCATCCACCAGCCGCAAGTCTTCGACCAGATCCCCAGCTACATCCCTGGCTAGCTCCATAACGTCGTTCTCGTGGAAGTCCCAGGTGCTTGCATGCGCAGCCTGCCCACCTGCGCCGCTAGATGTACTGCATATCCAGAACGAGACGTCCTTGAAGCAGGCGGGGTGTCTTGAGAACGGTACAAAGAGCTGAATGGGCCGCGCGGCACTGAATTGAGATAGAAAGCGCCGGTCGGAGGACCAGAACAACCGGATGTCTGGGATCGAGAAAAGTAACATGGCGATACGCTCAAGTCCCAAGCCAAAAGCCCATCCCGATCGCGAAGAAACACCGGCGTTGTTGAGAATCGATTGCTTGACAATACCGCATCCTAGAATCTCTAGCCAGTCGCCTTGCCACAATACTTCGAGCTCCCAGGATGGAGACGTGAAAGGGAAATAAGCTTCGACCCAGCGCACTCTGAGTGGTTCCCGCGTTAAGGCCGCTGTTTCCTTTGCCGCGGCTGCGGCCGCGCGAGCAGCGGTAAAAATGGTCACTACAACGTCTTCGAGGGAGCGCTTAAGATGAGTAGCCATAGCTTCGACCTCTTCGACTGAATGGTAGTTCAACTGCAAAGGATTACGTTCAGGATGGATAGTAGGGTTTAGATCTTCTACTTTGATAGTATGAGACGGAATTTTTGTTACGTCAGCCCAGATTTGCTCTGCAAGTGTGCTGTATGAGCCCAAACAGTTACGATCCCAGGACTTTGCCCCTTCCATTTGGTGAAAGACTGGATAGTGACTTCGATCAACGGCATCACGGCGATAGACATCAGCGCTAATAAGATAGCCAGAGCTTTCATTAGCGTGGAAGATATCAGCCTGATGAGCGGATGTGTGAGTGCGAAGGACAGTTTCTTTATTGATGTAGTAAGTATCCGTCCGACTACGGCCCGGATGGTCGGGAGGAAACTCTAGCACATCGAAATTTTGTTTTACTGATACAACAGGGAAAAGTTCATTGTGATATTTGTAGCCTGTAAAGCGAGACTCTATGAGTTGGCGAGTGATGGAGAGGGGATGATCGGGTTGTAAATGTAAACGTTTCGGGATCGCTGAGAGAATAGATGCAGGCGTGTTCATCCACTCGTCCGGTTTGTATTGCCGGCCTTCAACCGTAATATCTTTCGAGCTGGTCCCTAGAGGGCATCATCAGCTAGTGAATATTCAATTTTGAGTCATGGCAAATAGTCTGAAATAGGACGATAATCTTGCAAGAAGTGAACGTTTATGGCATGAAACTGACCCGAAAGTGGTTTTCTCAGTCAATGTGATCCGATAGCACACGCGTATAGCCAGCAAACTAAGGCTCCCTCAAGCAAGACTACGTGAATGATTCGGTTCTAATTGAACGTATTCAGGGTTGAGCATAACTCCCCGGAAAAGAAATCGGGTAATTTTTGCAATTAAAAATCCAAACTGAAAACAACCTGGAAAAAATATCTGTGCAAATGTTTTAGGTCTTAATTGTGAAACATTCAAACCAATACAAAGTACGCTCAGTGTAGAATCGAAGGAATGGTCTTCGATATATGAAAAATAGAAGAGTTGGAAAAATCATGTGATGCTTACCTGACGATGAGGATCTAGCTTGGAAAGATGCATGGTATGTCTGCCACCATTGGGTCACGATAATTGGCGATACAGCGCTGCAAGGGTAGCAGAGAACCCAAGGAGCCCTCACAGATATTCGCATTGTTATATAAGACGCCAAAATGTAGGTCTGGGGTTAAAATCACTAGAATTAAGATCGGCGTTTCCCGGCGTTTCTGATTATCCGAACGGCGCCTCGGAATGACGATGCCCAGCGAATTTCCTACCAACCGACGGCAGGGACTGACATTTTCTACTGCCGGCGGTTTTCGGTCGCCCTTTGCTTCTCATATCAAGGCTCTCTCCCTCTCCCTCCGAGTTCGCAGCTAGTACACAGCTCGAGGATGCCAGTCGAGCTATGTCTGCCCCTGCAAAAGAGGTGAGGAAGGGCAAAGGTTGCCAGAAAAAGTCTGTTCACTATCCTTTCTGGTTTGGAGGGTCGGCCTCCTGTTTTGCGGCCTGTGTGACACATCCACTGGATTTAGGTGGGATAAAAGAGCCATTGGTATCTGTTAATGTCTGCTGATAAATGTAATAGTCAAGGTATAAAGTGCTTTGTTTTTAGAACGACATTGTTGCTCACAGTTGAAGGTCCGACTCCAAACCCAGCAACACCATGGCCCCAAAAGAAACATGCTGCAAATGTTTATCCACGTCGCAAGTGAACATGGCCTCATAGGGCTCTATCGTGGTGTAAGAGCAGCCTCGCCAATATCTTTGTTGATCGAATACTAATCCTCCTGCCTATAGCTATCTGCCTCTCTCCTCCGGCAATTGACATACAGCACGACGCGTTTCGGGGTCTACGAAGAGCTGAAAGATGTCTTCAGCACCGCCAAATCTGCACCATCTTTTCTAACACTCGTTGCCATGGCTTCGACTTCTGGTTTCCTCGGCGGCATTGCTGGCAATCCCGCTGATGTGCTCAATGTTCGCATGCAGCACGATGCGGCGCTTCCTGTTTCTGAACGTCGCAACTACAAAAATGCAATCGATGGCCTCATGCGCATGACACGCGAGGAAGGGTTCCGCGCTTTATGGCGAGGAGTGTGGCCAAATTCAATGCGCGCTGTTCTTATGACAGCCTCACAGCTAGCATCCTATGATGGCTTCAAACGCGCCCTTCTAACACATACGTCATTAGAAGACAACCTAACGACACATTTTACTACCTCGTTCCTGGCTGGTTTCGTTGCAACGACCATCTGTTCCCCTGTAGACGTTATCAAAACTAGGGTCATGAGTGCTTCTGAAAGCAAAGGATTACCGCGTTTGCTCGCCGATATATATCGTACCGAAGGGTTTAAATGGATGTTCAAAGGCTGGGTACCAAGTTTCATACGACTTGGACCCCACACAATTGTGACGTTCTTGTTCTTAGAACAGCATAAGAAGATATACAGAAGTTTACAAGGTCTAAGGGAGTAAGAGTTTTGGTCCCCACTTTGGTTGTAAACTAGTAGATACTTCTGTTAGTATCCTGTTCATGTACAGACCATTCTCTGTTATTAGATTTCTTATCTCTGCGAGCATAGAGTACAGAGCATTTACACAGCGTTGATAAAGGTCTTGATGTAAAATAGCGGTGGCGCAACCTCGGCGGCTTCCTTCGATGTATCCAGTAAATATATTAGAAGGTTCTAACGCTATTCCCTCCCCTCAGGCTCTCATGGTGATGCGTCAGAAACCATTGGCGTATAGATGATGTATACTTAGTTTCAACTTATCCTTAGGACACAGAAGTCCGCTAGAAAACATCGATTTGTACAGTGCGTTATTATCCTCGGAAAGCACAATTACAAAGCACCGTATCTGTTTTCCCCGCGAATAATATGTTAGCAGCTTCCCAGCCTCCGAACTCACTACTGATCTTCACAATCCAATATGGGAAGGGGTCAGTAAACTAGGATGGCGTATAACTCTCGAAGATCTTTCTGAATGCTTTCCTAGGGGAGAGGAGTAATCAAGATATTTTATACGGCGTGTTTGCGCTGAGAGTGAAGGGACCCGTTACAAAACCTTACGCCCATCAAATTCACTAAGGCCCCCTTCACCTACAGGAGAAGCCGACCCTACAAAACTCTTCTGAGCCATTATGAACCAAGGGAAAAGTCTTGAAAACGTCCAGCATTTAATATCCTTCGGCCTCCGCTACCGAATCGTTTCCGGCCCTTCCTTCTCAATCCCATGCAAACTTTCCAGAATGACACTGCCTCCTAACAAGTCAGATCCAGTCGCAGTAGCCCGGCTCTCTTCGCTCCATATCTCATGGAACCTGATCGCAGAATCGCTCGCCGCAACGACAATGCATCCCTCTTCGCTCGTTCGACTCCACCATATACTATCCTCACCCTTTCCACGCCCAGTTTTTGGTCCACCGGGATACGGAATGGCATACAAAGCGCGGTGTTCGTTATACCACGGCAGTGATGGCAATAACTATATAACCATAATCAGTCCCATGATTCCGATTATTATATAATCAAAGAAAGTGATTCTGATTTGGTTATATAGTTATATTGATTACGTCTTTTAGGCACGGGCCTCCACATGTGTCGACCTGAATCAGGCGTCTTACTACCCCGACTCAGCTACCTACCCATTGACTCAGTCATTGACTCGGTCACCGACTCGGTCACCGACTCCTTGTTTCCATTGCCACCCCCTACCCCCCTTTTCTTTCTTATTTCCTACACCTTTCTTATGTATATATAGAGGCCTTAGAACCACATTCAATAGACGGAGTCCTCATTCTTTTCTTATGATCGGTGCACGGATATCCGATCGACAACATGATAACATGCGGATCGTCGGGTACCCCCCAACGAAAAATTTAACCCGAGTTTGTAACTAATAAGCTAATTAATTAACCTAAAACTTTAATTCCGAGCATTATTATATAGAGTTTAATATATATATATATATATAAGGTTTTCCAGGGGTGACCCCTGGACCCCCCCTATATAGCTTTTACATAATTTAGAAGTAGTAATAAGGCCAAGGCGCCTTAGTTACCGCTAGGTAGCTTGTGTAGAGCTTTGGTAGAGCTTCGTGCAGAGCTTCGTGCAGAGCTTTGTGAAGAGCTTTGTGTAGAGCCACGTGCAGACGTTTGTAGAGACGATTGTATGGTTAATTATATAGACGTTTGATAGATCGTTCGTATGGGCGTTTGTATGGACGCTCGTATGGGCGTTTATATGGGCGTTCGTACAGGCGATCGTGCAGACGTTCGTAGAGCCGTTTATAGAGCCGTTCGTATAGACGATTATAGAGCCTTCCTAGCATCAGGCTTGCAAATCATTCAATTCAATTCAATTGACGCCTTGAGTTGATTGAATTGAAAGCTTTGTAAGCAGAGGGCTCAATTGATTGAATTGATTGAGTCAATATTGCAACGGTTGCAACTGAATTCAACTGGTGTAGCAGTTAGTAACTATCACCAGTCTTGGCATGGTGTTGATGCAGGAGGACCTACCTAGCGACGCCTAGATCGTTTTCTACCGGCGCCCCTTTCGCCCCTGCCTCCAATATAGGCTTATCGCGAACCTTAGCATGATATTAAGTCACCTTCCTACCGTGTATGTCCTGTTCCTTCCTTTTGCGGGCGCTTTAACTGCCCATCTACTATAATTATGCCTTGTCTCACGATCCTACCGCTATTAAAGCTCCAATTATATTAGGTCTTAGTCGTGCGCGATTCGCTATGAGGAGTAAGCCTGTGAGGCTAAATATACGTTCGGGGTCTAACGACATTGGTGGAACTGTCAGTAGACCGAGAGCCATGCGAGTCGTTAATAGTGAGTTCCTTTTAGTCTAGCTTGCTAATAGGCAATCAGATCGGTACAGTAAACGTCCTTGGGGTGACCTGTTTGTGCAAGCCAACCGTCGTACTCATCGCGATCGTTTTGTAGATGTCGTCTGAGCAAAGTCGCCGCCGATATAAGGATAGGCCCGCTTAGCCGCACGGCCCGCCCACTCGCACACACCAACACCAAAATATCGTCAATTTCAATAATTAATTACTCCACCAAAATGGGTGATCTTTTGGCGCTACAAAATGCACTGGCTAATTTGAATCTTCAAGAACATCCTAATATATCTGAGGCGGCCCGAAGGCACGGCGTTGAGCGATCAAAGTTGTCGAGACACTGGCGCGGCGTTCAAGTATCAATGGAAGAGTATTACGAATCTCGAAGCTATATGACCAACGAACAGGCTCAAAGCCTTGTAAATTATATAAATCTACTCATAAATTAAGGGATTCCTCCTACACCGCCAATAGTTAAACGCTTCGTTAAAGATATTACTGGAATTGACGTTGGAAAGAACTACATTAATGAGTTTTAGTGGAAGTTCGATAACCAGCTTCTTGGTGGTTATATTGCTCCTGTAGATCTTAAACGCAAGAGAGCTGACAACGCCTTTTTATACGGCTTATATTTTGAGATCCTCCGTTAAAAGATTAAGCAATATAGTGTTCTGCCGGAAAATATGTATAATATGGACGAAAAAGGTTTCCTAGTTGGGTGCCTTATAAAGCTCTTCCGGATCTTTAGTAAGAAGGCTTGGGAGGATGGCCACCTTAACGGTGCAGGCCAAGATGGAAATAGAAACTGGATAACCATTCTAGCAACAATTTGTGCCGACGGGACTTATATTCCACCTGCTATTATCTATCCTTTAGAGGGCAGCGATATTCAGCCAAATTGGCTTTAAGATTATGAGCCTGAACAGTAGCCTGCCTTCTTTGCTGCTTTAGAGAATGGATGGACCAACAATGAGATTGGCTACGAGTGGCTTACTATAATCTTTAACCGCTATACTAAGCGCAAAGCTGGCTTAAATAAAGAGTGGAGGCTTTTAATCTACGATGGCCACGGCTCTTATCTAAATATGGAGTTCCTTAACTGGTGCCATAAGAATAAGATTCTTGTGGCTGTATTTCCTCCCTATAGTACACATAGACTTCAGTTTCTTGACGTCTCGTGTCTCGTTGTTCTCGCCGCTAGCAAAATATTACAGCCGTGAGCTTGATTACTATCTGGTATATAGCCAAGGGCTTGTTTCCGTGGGTAAACGACACTTCTAGAGGTTCTTTTGGGCCGCATACAATTACGCCTTCACGCCAGATAATATCGCCATTGGATGGAAAAAGACTGGAATCCATCTATTTAATCCTAATGCTGTTTTAGGCCGTCTCCTAAAGCGTATGTGTAAGGAGTCTCCACTACCTAAAACCCGACTTTAGACGATCCAGCCACTTCAGCCTAATAATAGGACTAGTATGCGAAACCTGCTAAACGCTATAGTGGGTAGGACAACGAGGGAGGAGCTCCAGCTACGCTTAACCTTTTAGGATATGCAGGCGAACAACGGACTTCTTATGGAAGAGGTTAATGGGCTCAAAGCAGCCCTCTGTAATAAGAATAATAAGTAAGCTAAGAGCAAGGGTCTTTTTGATAAATTGCGCGATGCTGGAGAGGGTAATTTCCTATTTTTAAGCCCTGCTAAAGTTCAGTAAGCAAGGGACCTAAAGGCCAAGCGTAAGTAGGCTAAGATAGACGAACAACGCGCTATTGAAGAGAGAAAGGTCCAACGAGTAATTGCGAAAGAAAATAGGCTGCGTATAGAGGCAGAAAAGAGAGCTGCTCGGCTTGCTGATCAAGCACGCAGGGCCGCAGAAAAGGCGGTAAAGAAAGCTGAACAACAACAAGCAAGAGAGGATCGTGAGGCAATTAGGCAGCTTCGTTAAGCGGCTAAGGCGGTTAAAAGGACGCCTAAGAAGAAGAGTAATAAGGTGTTTGATTAGGAAGTTCAATTGACCGAGGTAGTAGAGGCAGAAGAGCTTACCGCTACCCCCCCTCGGCACACGCGAATAAGGAAAATAAATCTGCCACAGAGGCTTAAGGACTGCGAGCTCTAATTGGCTGGATTCGCAGCTTCTTAAAGTCTCATCTACTAGAATTATATAAATAATAGATTTTGTATGGCGCGAATAGCCTCAATTTTGCTGGAGTAGTGATGCTAGATTTGGCCTGTGCGACTGGGCGGGCCGTGCGGCTAAGCGGGCCTATCCTTAGTGTAAATAACGGGTAATTCTCGGATTAAACTTTTTTAGCGAGGATCACTAATAAAAATAAGGTTTAGGGCATATTTCTATATAATATTAAAAGCTTCAATATTTTTCAATTAACTCAATTCAATTAGGACCTCTAGATTGAATGCGTTGCCAAGCCCGCGAGCTCTCAGTTGATTGAATTGATTGAGTCTTGGCATTCAATTCAATTCAATATTGAAGCCTCGTTGAATGATTTGCAAGCCTGCCTAGCATATCAGTGCTGCGTGTTAGTAGAGCTTTAAGCTCAAGGGGGAGACCCCCTTGGACCCCCCTGCGCACTGCGTGCTCCATTCACTGCGTGGGTAGAGCTCTTGCAGAGGCTTTAGTAGAGCGTTTGGTAGAGCTTTTGCAGAGCTTCGTGTAGAGCTTCGTGTAAAGCTTCGTATAGAGCTTCTATAGAGCTATATACAGGCGTGCAGATGTTCGTACGGGCGATCAATCGTGGAGACGTTTATAGAGACGATCGTATAGGCAATTGTATAAACGTTTAATTAATCGTTCGTATGGGCGTTCGTGTGGGCGTTCGTGCGGGCGTTCGTGCGGGCGTTCGTGTAGACGTTTGTAGAGCCGTTTGTAGAGCCGTTTGTACGGACGATTGTACGGGCAATTGTACAGCCGTAGTAGAGGTGTTTGTAGAGACGATTATAAGGCTTCCTAGTATATTAGTGCTGTTAGTGGAGCTTTAGAGCTTCGAGTAGAGCTTCAAGGGTGAGGCACCTTTGGACCCCCCTACGCACTTCATGCTCTATTTTACTGCGTGGCTAGTACACTAGGTGGGTAGAGGTGTTGCAAAGCCTTTGGTAGAGCTTTTGGTAGAGCTAGTAACGTGCCTTACCCCCAAGCGAGACACTCTTAGCTTAACTTACAACTCTAATAACTTTACTAATATTATTATTAAATAAATCATAAAATATATTTATATAAGCTATTATATTAGTAAAATAATATTTAGATTAAAAAATTAAAAAATT
>Ga0307507_10000502_pt1 | contig 82354 bp, 65 predicted proteins | sample 7_EM_MG_FD_207223 | JGI IMG/M metagenome (GOLD analysis project Ga0307507, IMG submission 207223) | Populus trichocarpa ectomycorrhiza microbial communities from riparian zone in the Pacific Northwest, United States - 7_EM | ecosystem: Host-associated > Plants > Roots > Unclassified | place...
ATTGCAAACAAAGAAACTTTAGAATCAGAACTAATGATTTGGTCTAACGATAGAAACGCAAAACAACGAAATATTGAATGGAAGTTTACCCGGCAGGAGGCTGACAAAAAACTATCAAGGCACTATGCTGCATAACTAAGTAATCACCACACTAGAATGTCCGCTGCCTCCGGTTTCACCTGCCGAATGCTCAAATTTTCGCTTTTCAAACAAGCCATCCAGCTTCCAGGGCAAATAGCGGAATTCTTTTTCGCCTGCTGTTTGTGGTGCAACAAAAATCCAGTTAAACGCCAAATAAGTTTCCAGCATCACCGGGAAAAGGGCATTGGCGCTAAAAAGATCATATCCCCTTTCCCTTCTTAACGCTATTGTCACTCTTCCCCTCGACGATGCCCTGCGATAAATGAAAAAAGGACGAGGAATGGATCGCGAATTTATCGAAGCAAATGGGAGTAATTCATCCATTCACTGTATTCCGTTTGCATTCTTGCCGAATAAACAGCCGGCGATGGCCCGAATAGCAATCCCTCATAAAAATGATCAGGATATTCTTCCACATAGTTTAGCGATTAACTCGTCTACTTCTTTTATGCTGCCGGTCATAGCCTGCAAATATAAGACTAAGCTGATAAGGCCGGCCAGGCCTTATTCCTGATAAAGATTAATCAGCTAAAACAAAGTCAGCTGTACCATTCCAACTTCACCGGCGGCAATCGCTTTCAATGTTTTTTGCAGCACATCCTGCTTGTAATTCATCGTGTCGGTATTACCCAGGTATTTGGTCATTTGACTTTTTATGTCCATCAAAGCAGCACTTAGTGCCGCTTCCCGGTTAAGATGTTTTTTACAAAAAACACACAGTGGCCCAGTGCTCCCGGCAGTACCATAATTACAGCTCAGGGCGTATGCCCAAACGCCATTTGGCCCGCGCCCGATACGGATACTGCTTTGTTCCAATTTGATCTCTTCAAAGTCCAGGAACTTCGGCGCCGCAAACCAGCCATACTGATTAAAAGCAATTTCCGTAAACCCAAATTGCAAAGCCCGGCGGTGTTCACGGACATTCATTAAGATCTGCCTAAAGCTATCGCCGAAGCCCGCGAACCAGGCTAATGTTTCCGCATCGCCTTGCTCAATAACAGCAACGACCTCCGCCAATATCTCCAGCTCGTACCGCGTCAAATGGTTTTCTGCCTGGTAGCGGCTGATGGCGTTTTGAGACTGAAGGGTTAATGCAAACTTTTCCATAAGCTAAAAATTAAGTTTTTATTGCTTTACAGCGCGCGGCAGGTGCCTGTCAAGGGCTCCGCAACGCGGGGTTTATATACCCTTGACAGGCACCTGTGTAGCGCGCTACCTTTGTGGTAAAAACTTAATTTCTGATGGAAAAGGCAGCGTGCCTAAAGACGAAAAACGTTACTACGGCGCAGCAAACGTGCGCCGGCCCAGTTCCATAGCCGCCAGCAGGGTAGCCGCCTTCGCTACACCGATTCCCGGAAATTTACAGAAGTCATCCGCCGCCTTATTTAACAGCTGGGACGGCTCGTTCTTAACCGATTTCATGATCCGCTGACAGAGATCCAGTACCGATAGCTCTGATGAACCCGTACACAACAGGATCGCCAGTAATTCTGCATTACTCAGCGTACCAGCACCTAAAGCATGCAGTTTTTCCCTGGGCCGGTCATATTCCGCAATGGCCTTCATCCCTTTCGGGTCGTTCACCAGTTCCATCTTCACTTCCGGCGGCGACAATTCCCCATGAGCCAGCTGCCCCAGGATCATCGACAGCGCTTCCACGAAAAAGCCCAGATCTTCTTCCCAGAGTTGAATCGTTTTCCGCTGGTATTTATCCTCATCATATTTTTCGCTGGAAGTGATCAGCAGGAAATGGGTATCGTTACTCGCTTTTTTAACATCAATAAAATAATGCTTCTTCCCGTGCCCGAAGCTTTCTGAAGCCAGGTTCGGGTAATTTGTTTTTACTGCTTCCATAATTTTAACAACTGATTCCCCTACAAAGCTCCGGCTAACCGAAATCAATTTTAAATTTTCGCTGTTGTATAAACGATTATAACCGTTTCAGTCCCAACCAATCCTTCACCGAAATACCGGATCATGAATGAGATCAATAGAGAGAAACCCGCCAAACTTTGCCTCGAATGCGGCGATCCGCTCGGCCCCGGCCGGGAAGACCGCAAGTTCTGTAATGATCTCTGCCGCACAGCCTACAATAACCTCAGGCGCAGAGAACCAGGCAGAAAAGAATCCGCCGAAACGAACGGCAATACCCCAGCTTTTCTGCAGATCTACCAGATACTAATCAAAAACAGGGAGATTTTGATGTTGCAGGACTATTATAAAGAAGAACCCTATATGTTACGCGACCTGCAGGGTCTCGGCTTCAACCTCAAGTATTTTACAAGCGAATATTCCCAGGGGGATATCGGTATTTTCAAGTTCTGTTTTGACTATGGCTATCACATCACCGTGACCGGACGCGTTTATATCATCGAACGCCCCGATGAAATATTTTGCTGATCTTCATTAAGAAATTAAAAAGGCAATTGCCCGCCTGGCGGGCTGTTGCCCTCTGCCGGAAAGCGGGTGAACCGCAGGGACGTGCGCGATGGCGCGCGGACCGGAGGTGAACCTGCTTTACCGGCATCAAAGCCTCCACCAGCAATAAACAAATCCACCGGTATTATTGTTTAATGAAAGCACCGTCAGCGCACCATCGGTATAGCCCTGTTAAAAAGGGAGATACAGGAATATTTATTTTATAGCTTAGATTTTCCGATTCTTAACCAACTCTAAACGACCTCGTGTGATGCTGGACGCGCCTGATTCCATATTAAAGGTAAAATCCTCAATTGACGGAGCGGTTACGTTCAAATTACTGCGCACAAGAAACCTTCCCCTGATGGTGACCTTCCTGCATCAGGAATTTAAAAAGAATGATAAGATCACCATCTCCTATGACTATCCCGTCCAAAAGCCGGGTGACTTTCTCAAAGAAATAGCGTATACGAAGAAACTAAAACGACCAAACTCATCCTATACCATCGCATCGCGGTACAGATCGGTGAAACGGCGGTCACTTTCGAACCGGATGAAGAAGGAAGTCCCCGGCCTTACCGGCAGCACAAACAAACAGCCGGTTATTACCTGCCATAGCCGGGAAACTTGCGGCCTGAAGCATTAGTGCCTGATTGGCTCAATGCCGTTTTGTTTGCCGGGTCATTCCCGGTGGACACTGATCATCAATAGTACGCATGCAAAGACCAGACGGAAGCCGGCCAGATGCTGGTAACGCCTGATTTAAAACCGCATACCTGGATCAGGGACAGCCGCCTGATCTCGCCGGACAGGTACAGCATATTTAAAGACGGCTATATCTGCGTCAACGCGTTACAGATCCATAAACAACCGGATTACAATAACGGCTCCAATAACCGGACGAGCCCTTATATGGTGCTGCTATGAAGAGAATTGCTGTTGCGTCTGGTTTGATCTTTTTGATCTGTGCCTGTAATTCGCCGGGCCCACAGGCGTTTCTTCAAAAATTTTCACTCCATGACCGATATGCCGAAAAGCGCCGGACCGCTCCGGCATGAGCGCCAACTGGCTGCGAACAGCGAACAGCCGCCGCACCGGCACCGGCCGCGACGCTGCATTATCAGCAGGGCGGGTTATTTCCGCGCAACGGAAGCGCGGCCGTGCGTTTTGACACCAAGCCCCGGGTAAAAATTGAATATTACAGGCCTGCCGGAGTTATATCCTTTTAGAAACCTGTTCCAGGTGCAGGCTGACCATCAGTTGAAAGCAGAAGCCTCGGCAGACTCAACAGCTATCCCGTTCAGTTACGAGGTCGAAAATACGGGGGGTATGTGCTGCGCCTGTAGCCGGAGTTACTGAAGGACAGTGAATATACGCTGACGAACACTACAGCTCATCTTTAAAATTTCCGGTCGCAGTTTCCGGTCGCCCCGGATCGAAAGTTTCCGGGGCGACAGCCGCGATAATGTCAGACAAGTTATCCTTTTTTCGTACTATAAAATCCGGCTAACCGTTCGCCGCGCTTTTCCGCCGTTATGTTATGATTGGAAATAATTAAATGATTGAATATAAAATATAAGCTGTTGATAAAAATAAATTTCTTATATTTAACGGAACCAATAACCGTCGCGTCATGAAAACCTACCGCTTTACTCTCGTTTTGCTTTTCTTGTTCGTTAGCTGCCGCCTGACCTTTGCCCAGCCCCTGCCAGCTAACGAAATGCGGGCGCATTATATCAACGTCGGACAAGCGAACGCGACCTTGCTCGAATTTTCCTGCGGCGCGATACTGATTGATGCGGGCTCCCAGGATGCTACCTCCGGTCAGGACCTTATCCATTACCTGCAACGCTTCTTTACGCGCCGGACGGACCTCAATAAAACGCTGGCGCTGGTCATCGTAACGCATGACCACAAAGACCACAATGTTTCGTTGAAAGCGATTGCCGCACAATTTACTATTAAGAACTATATCGACAATGGTGTACCGGCCGGTTCCGGCCGTGCTGCCCAAAATTGGATGGACAGTTATGCGCCGGCCCACGCGATCGCTTATGCGAACTTTTCCTATGATCAGGCGGCCGCATTGACCGGGCACCCGGGTTTACACAATGCAGTCATCGACCCGGTAAATTGTAGCAGTACGGATCCGGATATTCGCATCCTGTCCGGACGCTTCGCGGCATTGCCTCATGGCTGGACGCAAGCAGAATCAGATAAGAACGGCAACCTGCACAGTCTGGTCATCAAAGTGACTTTTGGGCACAGCTCATTCCTATTCACCGGAGACCTCGAACTGAAAGCCATGCAAAAAGTACTTGACCTTTATCGCGGGACAGGCCTGCTGGACTGCGATGTCTGGGAAGTCAGTCATCACGGTTCCTATAACGGCAGCACTTCAGCCTGGCTTCGGGAGGTCACCCCCAAGTATGCCATTATTTCCTGTGGTAAATGGGACAGCGGAATTAATACTCCGGCCGGAAGTTTCAATACTTTCAATTTCGGGCACCCGCGCATCGTGACACTGGATACGCTGGCGATGTTCATTCCGGGGAACCGTCCTGCCCTGGACAGTATCGTCGCATTCAGCGGTATACGTGACAAACACCGTAATTACAAAGTGACCAGGAATATTTACTGCAACGCCTGGGATGGAACCATCGTCCTGAGCGCGTTCCAGGACGGCACTTACAAATTTATCACCCCCTGAACAGGCGGGCCATAAACTTTGCCCCGGAATTTTGAAAAGTTCGTTTTATGGATGGTAAAGTATTACTGTAAAGGGGAATGAGTTTCCCCTTTAACACCGTAAAATCAAGCCCGTTCCTGTCATTAGCGTACAGGGGGGTATGATCTGCCCGTTTCATAATTTGCTGGCGTTGTTCCGTAAAAAAAGCCTGTTTCTGCTGAGGCTTTTGTCAGAGATTAAGCCCTGAACAATCCAAAGAATAAATAATGTTCAAATGACTCCCGGTTTTAACTTATCCAGGTCGGTTTTTACCTTGGTCTGTACCAGCTCTAAAACTCCCTTTTCATTTTGGATGATATCCATGATAATGCCTGGGTCTACATCGGAGAGGTAAGCAAACCTCAATATTTCAAAGGTGTTGAACTTTTCCGGGTTAGCAAGCTTCTCGACGTATCGGCTGTAATTTATACCCAAAGCTGAAGCCATTTTCCCGGCCTGGATATCCTTTAAATCGTAAAGCCTCCTTACGGATTTGCTTTCCAAAAACAATTTAAGGGATTGAAAAGCTTCTGTGTCAATAATTCTGCGGGACTTCCAACTAGACATATTGTATGAATTTAATACAATATGTCTATAGAATGAATGTTTTTGTCGCAAATACTTACGATAGGTACGTAATACTTACACATTGTCAATATTAGATACGATTTGTATTAAATATTGACAATGTGTAAATATTTTGTATTATTGCCGTTGAAATTATTATGTGGTAACTTATGGGAACAGCAAAAACAAGTGCCGAAAAAAAGATCAGTTATTTCATCGGGGTCGACGTTTCCAAAAACAAGCTCGATTTCGCCGTATTGATGGACAGGCAATTCCTATTACACCGGGTTATAGATAATAACCAGGAAGCCGTAACTGCATTTATGGAGGAATTGGGGAAGCTGGAGCGTTTCAGGATCCAGAATGCTTTATTTTGCATGGAGCAGACGGGGTATTACTGCAACCCGCTGCTGGAAGCGCTGCAAAAGTTGAAGGCAACTATTGTCGTAGAAAATCCGGTGCAGATCAAAAGCTCGCTGGGTGTGCTCCGGGGGAAAAATGATAAAGTGGATGCGATAAGGATCGCCCAGTATGCGCAAAGACACCGGGATGAACTCAGGTTATGGGTACCCAGGCGGGAGGTGATTTCGCGCCTCGTTAATTTATTTTCTATGCGGAACAGGCTTTTAGGTGTTTCAGTAGCGCTGAAGATGCCCTTAAAGGAAGAACTGAAATTCATCAAAAAAGGCGCGCAGCTTGAAAATAAGCTGTCCTGCAGGGAAAGTTTAAAGGCCATCACGGCTGACCTGGCACAGATCGACCAGAAAATAGCTTCTGTGATAGCGCAGGACAGCTATTTAGAAGCACTGATGGAAATCATATGTTCCGTGCCCAGTATAGGCCCGGTTACCGCTTTACAGATCATCATTTGTACCAATGAATTCAGGGATATTTCCGACCCCAAAAAGTTCGCCTGTTATGCGGGAGTGGCACCATTTAAGAACGAATCAGGTGGCTCTGCGGCAAGGGCGAAAGTTTCCCATATCGCCAACAAAAAAATGAAGTCGCTTTTACACATTTGCGCGATGGGGTCATTAAGGTATGATAAGGAAATGCAGTCATACTATAAACGGAAAACGGCAGACGAAGGAAAAAATGGTATGGTAGTGATCAACGCTATCCGGTATAAGCTTATCCTGCGGGTATTTGCCTGTGTACGACAGGGGAGGCTGTTTGTTAAAGACTATCACCGGGATAATATCCTAACAGGAGAACTGATCGATGCCGCAGGTTCAGAGACCTATTGATTGACGTAGTTGTCCGTTTTTAAAATCCTTGCCGAAATGGCAGGATGAATAATTAGCCCGGTGAAATAAAGCAGGTGAACTGATCTATTCCTCAGGTTTAGAGACCTATTAATTGATGTAGTTGCCTGTTTTAAAATCCTTGCCGAAATGGCAGGATGAATAGTGTAGCCCGGTGAAATAAAGCAGGTGAACTGATCGATGCCTCAGGTTTAGAGACCTATTAATTGATGTAGTTGCCTGTTTTATTAAATCTTTGCAGAACAGTAAAGGAACTTTATGAATTCCAGGAGAAGTGATCAAGATAGTCAACTGAAAAAGACTGCAGGCGAACCAGGTCAGACGCAAAGTTTCCAGGCTTACATAGAGATGAAGTTGCCTGCGGTCTTTTTTAATAAAAGGTATATGAGGGTTTTAGATTTAATTTGCGATTGTTTTAAAAAAAAGTTGGCAGCAAAAAAAGAAATTCTATCTTTGCATTCCGTTTCGAAAAGCACTCGTAGCTCAATTGGATAGAGCGTCTGACTACGGATCAGAAGGTTAGGGGTTCGACTCCCTTCGAGTGCACATAAATTGCCTTTTATGGTTGCATCCATTCAGGTACAAAATTAATCCCAAGCCTTTCTGTGTAGTACCGAAAGGCTTTTAATTTATAACGAGCATGCTAAACCTGGTATTGTTTGGTCCTCCCGGAGCCGGGAAAGGGACTCAGTCACATAAGCTTATTGAAAAATATGGATTGATCCATTTATCAACCGGCGATCTTTTACGTGGCGAAATTGCGCAAGGAACAACACTTGGATTAGAGGCTAAAAAGCTTATGGACGATGGTAAACTGGTTCCTGATGCGGTTGTTATTGGTATGATAAGCAATAAGCTGGATAGCAATAAAGATGCAAAGGGTTTCATTTTTGACGGTTTCCCCCGCACGGTTGCACAGGCAGAAGCTTTGGATAGCCTGTTAACCAGCAAGCATTCGGCAATAACCGGCATGATAGCCCTTGAGGTTGATGACGATGAATTGTTGCGTCGCTTATTGCATCGCGGTAAAGATTCGGGCAGGCCTGATGATGCCAACCCGGAAGTGATTAGCAAACGCATCCATGAATACAATGATAAAACGGCACCAGTTGCCGGTTTTTATAAAAACCAGGATAAATTTAAAAGCATTAATGGCATAGGCTCGGTGGATGAGATCTTTACCCAGATATGTGCAATTGTTGGAACCTGGTTATATTTAAGTCCGGAAGACGGGAAGTCAGTAAAGTCCGGAAGTTAGGAAGGATAAAGCCGGGAATACAGGAAGTTAGTAAAGTCCGAAAGTTAGGAAGGTTAAAACTCTTAAACTTTCGGACTTTACTGACTTTCGGACTTTCCGTCTCCAAGAAAAAAGAGAAAAATTATGTCGCAAGGTTCCAATTTTGTTGATTATGTGAAAATCTGTTGCCGCAGTGGCCACGGAGGGGCGGGCTCTGCGCATTTACACCGTGATATATTAACCTCAAAAGGTGGCCCCGATGGTGGCGATGGCGGTCGTGGCGGCCACGTTATTGTTAAAGGCAATGCCCAGTTATGGACCATGCTGCACCTTAAATACCGCAAGCATGTTATTGCCGGCGATGGCGATTCGGGCGGCAGCTCGTTACGTAGCGGCAAAACCGGAAGAGATGAGATTTTGGAGGTTCCCCTGGGCACAACTGTTAAAAATGCCGAGACCGGCGAGGTGATCTTCGAGATTACCCAGGATGGTGAAACCCGGATTTTAACACCCGGTGGTCGTGGTGGTCTGGGCAACTGGCATTTTAAAACCCCAACCCAGCAAACCCCCCGCTTTGCTCAACCCGGCGAAGATGGTAAGGAAGACTGGAATATACTGGAGCTAAAGATCCTGGCCGATGTTGGTTTGGTAGGTTTCCCTAATGCGGGTAAATCAACCCTGCTTTCGGTAGTATCTGCCGCTAAGCCCGAAATTGCCGATTACGCTTTTACTACCCTGGTACCCAACCTGGGTATAGTATCATACCGCGATAACCGTTCATTTGTAATGGCCGATATCCCGGGCATTATTGAGGGTGCATCGCAAGGCAAAGGTTTAGGCTTTAGGTTCCTGAGGCATATCGAGCGTAACTCGGTACTGTTGTTTATGGTACCCGCCGATACGCCGCGCACCATCAAAGAAGAATTTGAAATATTGCTGAACGAACTGCAGGAATACAACGCCGAACTGATGCACAAACCACGTGTGCTGGCAGTAACTAAAATGGATTTACTGGATGAGGAACTTCAGACCGAAATGAAGAAGGAACTGCCGGAAGGTGTGCCATCAATTTTCATCTCGTCGGTAGCGCAAAAAAACCTTACCGGATTGAAAGATTTGCTTTGGGCCGAGGTCAATAAATAATCTATATAGCCGGACTGCGTATTGATCGCCCTTGACTTTGCGAATACTTTTTATAAAGTAACTGGGATTAGCCTTACATTATCACTTTTAAGCATTTATCCGGCTATTAATAGTTGCTTTTGGGTTTGGTGCGCTCTGCCTGCTACTACCGATAAATTTATCCCGAAGGACATCGGCTATAACAGGGCATAGCTCATTTAAGCGGGTATGTGCAGTTAGGCAGCTGCATTAATTCGGTTGACGAAGCTGGCGATGAAAATTCGCTTTGAGGAAAGTCGAGCGATGACGGGACAAGTTTGACGGGAGCACATTGGGCATGCGTCATTTTATCAGTTCCGGCTGTTTCTTTTAAGTCTTATCGTTATTTTCTTCATCATCGTCTAGCCACAAATCATAATTTAACTGGGAGTACTCATCAGGATCAACAATCATTTTTTTGGGACATTTAATGCAATGCCTTTTATCTTTCTGCTCATTGTAAACCCATTTATGAAAGCCGAATGTGCACCAGGTAATCATCATCGTAAGATTGAAAGTAATCTAAAATAAGTATTTTTTGTAAAATAGTAAAATGAATCAGGGTTTTTTACGCAGGCACCGAAGCCGGGAACGGAGTATGCAGTTACCCGAGTCCCAAAGCCAAGCCTTGCTGCTTGGTCATTTAGCAGAATACAACACATAGTTGTCACTCAGCATATCCATGTGAAAACCCTTATAACCCGGGAAACATTTACGGATAATGTTTGATTTTGGCCCCATGTAAGTTACCGGCAAGATGATAAAAATTGGCCCGGCATGACCGTAGTGCACGTAATCATCAAACTCAATTTTTACGTTGGGGCCAATGGGGTCTAATATTACACAGCGGTTATGGTTTATCTCCAGGCCCAGATCTGGGCTGATGAATACAAAGATCGCATTGGTGTTTTTCCGGTTGAGTTTCATAACCTGGTCTAACGAAAGCTGATCGATAAACAACTGCGCTATACCCGATGTCCCCCTGGCATTTTTGGTTGCATTTTGATAATAGCTTGCCGCAAAATACCTGATACTTAAAGCAGCAATAAACAGGCAAATCAAGCCAAACCCAATTTTAACCGGCAGTTTACTTAAACTTACCAGGTAAACAACGCCGGGTGTTATCAGCAGTCCGATTATACGTAGATGCCTTCCTTCGTAGGAGATGTTGGCCTGTTTTAAAAAGCTATACCCAAAAAACAATATCGACAGCAAATAAAAAATGCTAAGTAACAGTGCATAACTTTTATTAGGAATAACACGAACAATGCGTATGACTAAAAAGACGCTCAATACTGCGGCCAATATCAAAACCACTAACGACCACAACGGATTAAGTATAGTGGCATTGCTATGTGTTATGAGGCCGTTTAACATATCATCTAAAGAAAAACCCGTCAATAGCGGCGAAGCTAAAGGAAAGCTTAATGCCTCCCAGCTAAATTTAAAGCCAAATGAGATGCCGGCCGGGTTGGCTCCTTTAGATATGTAGCCAAAATAAATTACCGCAAATGACAGCGCGGCGGGAACGCCAATCCAGGTACCACTTTTTATCCAATCAAGTATTGCTGTTTTCTTTTGAGATAAGCTGATCCATAGGTACATACAGCCGGCCCCGTACATCCATAAAAAAGATGATTTGCAGAAAAAGCCTATCCAGCCGGATAGCAGCAAAAATAAGGCAAGTTTCCAGTTGGCTTTATCAAAGCTGATACATCCATATAAAAACCAGCCCGAGAAACCGAAAAGTAATACCTCGCCGCCATTATAAAATATATAAGGTATAATAAAGGCCTGCTGAACAACGATAATTAAAACACTTGCAGCGGCCAAATGCTTTGCGAAGCCCGCCTTTTTAAAAAAGACATACAGCCCGGCTATACCTAATAAACCGCATGTAGTAGTAGTAAGGGCCGCTGCGCGCCCATCGTTAACGCCAAACAACGATTTAAAAAAGTAAGGAACCAAATATTGCCCCGGCGACCACCACGATAAAAATTCGCTGTAGTTTTTACTGATATCGGCGCGGTCGGGCTTGTTTGTAATGTTAAAGACCCCACCGGCCTGCATCTTGTGCATCACCTGGAAGCCCCAGCTTGGGTCTGGAAAGATGGCTGAAGGCGCTAAAAATATCATCACGCCCAAATTAACCGTAACTACGCTTAAAGCTATCAGTATAATTTTGTGGGTTTGTGATTGCTGTACGGTCATCATATAGGCTTTTGTTTATTTATAGGCCAATTTCGCGATCGCGGATTTTTACTGCCGGGTTACCCTGGTAAATACAATACGGTTCCAGGTTTTTAGTTGCCACAGAACCGCTGGTTAAAACTGAATGGCTGCCGGCTGTTATACCAAGGTTTACCGTTGCACCGGCGCCTATCCAAACCCCGTCTTCTAAAATTATGCTTTTGGTTATCAGATTAAATGATGCTGTTTTATAGTTGTGGCTGCCGGTGAGCAATACTGCCCCCTGCGATAAACATACACTGGCGCCAATACTGATCATCACCAGGCTGTCTATCCACACATTTTCTCCAACCCAGGTGTTATCGCCAATTTGCAAAAACCAGGGGTACTTAATATTTACGCAAGGCTTTATGGTTACATTTTTGCCTATCGTGGCACCAAACATTCGCAATAAAAATACTTTGAAACTACTTGTGGGTATAAAACTGCTTTTAAAGAAAACAGCATTCACATAAAACCATAACAGCCTTTTTAAGGCATTGCCGCCCGGATGGAAAGGATGGTTATTATAAGTTGACAGGTCGGTTTTATACATGTTTATTTGAGTGCTCATCAGTTTTTGTAACCCAAAAATACAGGCTTATCATGATAACGATGTACAAAATAATATTAAATATGGTATGGTGGTCAACTATCTGGCTTGCATTTTTGTTCCAGAACAGGGCCAATAATACAAAACGCAGAATATTTAAAAGTTGGATAGCAAAAATTCCGGTAATTAAAAAGATTATTTTTTGTTTTGTTTTTTTTTTAGGATACGCAATTACGAATGCCGCAAAAAAACTCATCAGCCCAAGGCCAAGGCATGAATACACCAGCACTATAGCTCCCTTGCCTGCAACCAGCAATTCGGTGCCGTTATGAATAGCCGGATAACCTAACCCGTTAAGTGCCTGTACACTGCTACTCAACAGCAACCAACGGAGGCCCTGTATGTAATTTAAGTGATTGGCTAAAAACGGGTAGTAATGTTTGCCCGGATTGGTTATGCCAAAAAATAAAATATTGAAATAATAAAACAACAGGAACAAGGTGAGGAATTTGAACACAAATTTTGCAGGCGAAATTTGCCCTGTATCAATTTTGATGATTTTTTGTTCGCTTTTAAGGATCTCGTCAATTTTAACATCTACGATCAGCCTGAACCAGAAACCTTGTAAAAAATGAAATATTATGCCTGTTCGGCCCTCTAATATGCCCAATTGGAATATCATGCGATAAGTAAAGTAAAGCAATGGCCTTACATAACGGGGCAATTGCCACCACAACTGCTTAAGCCAGGCGGTGCGCTCATCGGGCGAGCCAAACAATAATGGCTTAAGGGTTTGTTGCCGCATTTTTTGCATACGTTCTATCTCCTCCTGTGCCAGCAGATCGCTGTAACGGTTATGCTTGGCTATCCAGAAACTGATGTTGTTTTCTTTCAGGTTTTCTTCCAGAATATGGCCATGTTTCCAAACCTCAGTTTTACCGGGGACTATAAAACGGTGATCCATGTTTTCATTCAGATCGGAATAGCCTACGTCAAAGCGGATCATTTTAAGCAAGTAAAAGGGATGGTACCCGCCATGTTTTATCCAGCTGCCTTTAAAAAAATTTTTGCGGTTAAAATAAATACCGTTGACATCCTCGTGATCTTCAACTTTAAAAGCAATCAGTTTCTCTTTCAGCTCGGGGGTAACAACCTGGTCGGCATCTAAACAAATAACCCATGGAGTTTTGATATCGAAGTTTTTAAGCGCGAAGTCCCACTGCTTGGGGTGATTTTCGAAAACGTGCTGCAAAATAGTGGCCCCCGCTTTTTGTGCTATCGCGATAGTATTATCTTCGCTGCCCGAATCTAAAATAAAAACAGGCGCATTTAACCCATCAACAGATTCCAGCAAGCGGGGCAGGTGCTGTTCTTCGTTATAGGTAATAATGATAAATGAATACGGCGCTATCAATGCTTTGTGCTGATTTTAGTATACAAACCTAAATATTTTTCAACCAAGCTGTTGGCACTAAGATCAGTATCGATAATATCAGGCGCTTGTTGCCTGATGCGTTCCTGTTCAAGAGGAAGGGTCGCTATTTGATCAATCATTTCTGCAACAGATACAGCGCTTGTTTCGCATAGCCAGCCAAGCTTATTTTTGCTAACATAATCGGCAAGGCCAACTTCGCGGCTAATGAGTACCGGCGTACCAACGCTCAGGCTTTCAATTACGGCGTTGCCAAAGTTTTCATCATAGGATGGCAATACAAAAAGATCATGTTTTTGCAATACCTCAAATTTATCCTCGTTAATAAAGCCGGCCCACGTTATTTTATCGCTAATGCCATTATCGGCAGCTAACTGTTTCAAGCTATCAACATAGGCCTGGCTGCCGCTGCCTGCAATGGTGAGATGAAAGCGTACTTTGATTAACGGTAAGGCATTGATCAGCAGATCGAGACCTTTTTTTTCTTCAATCCTTGAAAAAAATATAAGTTTAATTGGAGTGGTAACGAAGTTTTGTGCAGAGGGCCGGTAAACCGGCAGCTTTACAAAATTAGGTATCGTGGTTGAGCTTTTAGGTGTAATGATACTGTTCACAGCCTCGCTTTCCCGTTGCGAAGTAGCATGGATATGGCAGCGTTTTAAAACCGGTTTGCTCAATAAGTTATGAATGAGTAATTTAATTACCCTGTTTTTATTTTGAAAAGAATAGGGGCTTAAGGTACCCCTTGCCGAAACCACTACCGGCACCCCACGCGCTACCGCGACAAGGCAGGAGAGAACCGAAACCAGGTTCCACCAGGCATGAATGTGTACGGCATCGTAAGTTTTAACCTTTTTCCAAACGGCTTTTAATAGCGCGGGCGACAGGTGGCTATGGTCTTTAGTTATGCGTTTAAAATAGGTAACGCTTACGCCATCAACCATTACCGTTTGATTGGGTTTTACATCAAGTTCGGAAACGCCGTTGGCAGTTGTGGCAAATACGCATACGTCGCAGCCTGCATTTGCCAGTTGCTCGCTTAACATGGCTACCGACATGGTTGGCCCGCCATAAACGTATGCAGGTTTGTACGATGCGGAAATTTGTAAAACCCTCAAACCTCTTTTAAAATATTAGATACTGTGAGTATTTTATGGATCACCAGCATACTTACATAGCTCCAGAACACGGTATTAATCAGGAATTCAAAACTAAGGCCACGCCACATGATCTGGAACAATCCGCTAAATATAAGCGCAGTGCCCAGGATATACCCGCCAAAAAGCTTTTCGGCCTTTACCGAGATAATTTGAGCTACCGAACCATATACCAGCATAATTACAAATACGCCCAACCCCCCAAAAGTAAGGTAAGCATCTACAATAAATGCCGGCTTGGCCGATACACTTGACGCCCTGTTAACTACACCGGCATCATAAACCCGTTCCATGATCAAATCTTCGGTGCTGGGTTTATCAGGCCAGAAAATACGCGGAATGATAGCCATCCCCGACTGCCTGAGCAGTTTTGTGCCATAAAAATCGATGGTTTTTGGGGTTGACTGGGTGAATTTGATAAACATATCGATTTCACTCAGGCGATAAACCAGGAAGCCCCAGTTGGAGTCATTCTCGTCACCTGAATTGCTGTTTAGTGCTGCATCAAGCGCCAATTGAGTTGCCTCATCGGTTGTGGTATCACCCGACCATGCATTTTGCCTGAAAATCCGGTTGTACGTTGGCAAAAACATAAATAAAAGCAGCAGGATAGGGATAAAGATACCTGCTACCAGCTTTTTGTAATTGGGATACAGGAAAATTCCCAATACCAGTACGCTGATGATAATAGGCTCTTTAAACCCCGAAGTTAAGGCTGTGTAAAAGTTAGAAAAGTAAAAGGCAGCACAAATAAGCGTATTACCAATTTTTTTAAGCGGGATAGCAAAAGCAAGCGCCAGCGTACCGGCAATAAAACTTAACGAACTAAACTGGTTGGCAAATTGTGATAATCCCGGAATGCGAATAAAAAATATAGAAGCCGGGAAGCTGACAACGGCAAACATCATGAGCAAATTGGCCAGCTTATCTTTTGGCATATAGTATTTTGATTTGGTACCATAGTCCATAAAAATCAAAATACCCGATACAAAAGCGGCATGCCCCAGGCAATAATAGCGCTGGCACTGCGCCGTGTATTGCAAACGGTTCTGATCAACCAGTGTCGTGCCCACTTTTTCAAAATTTTGATAGCCGAGTACATCCAGAAAGTAAAATATGGAGGTACAGGCCATGTATCCGGCGAAAATTATCTGTACCAAAAAAATCGGGCGCATCAATTGTTCGGCTACGCTTAAGTCATTTGGTATTGGCTTAACCCAACCGGTTAAAGTCAGCAAGAATATCAGGAATGATCCAAGCCAGGCGATCAGGTACGACAGTTGGGCATCGCTGCTTAATAATGCAGCCAGCGCCCAGGGTACATATAGCACAATAATGCGTTCTACCGGTGCCTGCTTAGTTTGCATGGATATTATTAATTATACTTATCATTGCATCGGCCTGTTTGTTAAAACTCCAGTTGGCTATTTCCACTTTTGCGTTTTGGCCTAAAATTGTCAGTCTGTTTTTATCCCCTACAAGCGAATGCAGTTTTTTTGTTAGGGACGATATATTACCAGTTTCAAATATTTCGCCGGTGACGCCTGGGTTTACCAGGTCGGCTGCGCAACCGCATTTATCAGATACCAATACTGGTTTACCAGCCGCCATAGCCTCGTTTACAGCAAGTCCCCATGTTTCGCCAGGACCTTGTGAGGGCAGGCAAAACAGATTACAGGCCTGATATAAAGCTGGCATTGCCAATTGATTTTGAAAGTTTATAAAATGAACATGGATGTTTTTACTCGCGGCTGTTTTTAAAGCTCCCTCCAAAACACCGTTACCAACAAATAATAAATGCGTGTTTGGCATGTTCAAAGTTAAAAAAGCATTCAGTAATAACAGGGGCGATTTCTTTTCTTCGAATTTACCGGCAAACAATATCAAAGTATCAGCCGGCTTGATTCCTAAATCGGATCTGATTCTGGAAGCTTCCTCATCTTTTTCCGCCGCAAACCGGTTGTTATCTATAGCGTGTGGCGCAAAGCTAAGCTGCCTGCCTTTCAACCCATATTTTTTAAAGTAAGCGCAATTATTGCTGCCTACATAAAAAGCATGATTAATATGGCCGTAAACCCATCTTAAAAAAAGCGATCGTAACAATTGTTTGGCGCCGGTTTTAACATCCAACAACGTCGAGTCGCCACGAAAATAGACCGGTATTTTGTTTTTAAAATGCCTGATAGTCTTTAAATGGCTATCATATGCCCAGCCGTAAACCAAAACAGCATCGGCCTGCCAGAATTTTATTTGATTGATAAGGTTTGGATTGATTATCCCCTTAAAATGATGTGAACCCGGATTGGGGGCTGTATTTTTAACCCACTCGTAACTGTAGCCGTCCAATAGGGGAATATCCCAGGAAATGGCTTTGCCAAAGCCGGGATCGAATTTTTCCATCGCCTCACTGCCCCAGGTATAAAATACTTTAACATCGATTTTATCTGCCAGTAATTTAAATACCGGTGCGTAGTACTGGATGGGATGAGTAGTAACGATTGCCAAACGCATTTTAAATAACCTCGCCCATTATTTTAAATCCTTTGGATGCTTTTACGCGTGCTTTTATAAATGCTTCGTCGCGGCAATAAATGGTATTATAACTGCCAAATGAATCCATCAACTGTAGTTCCCGTTTAAAAGGATCATATTGATATGGCTTAAAACCGACTGACAAAAGTGTTTGGTGAATAGCATCCTCATTAAAACCGTAGCGCAAACCACTGCCATTCAGTTCAATTATGATTGCTTTAAGTATGGGCTGCTTTAGGGTGTCAGTCATTCCTTTTAGCACTTCAGTTTCAAAGCCCTCCACATCAATTTTTATGAGGGTGGGTTTATCAGTAAGGATCAGGGAATCAATATTGATGACATTTACCGTTTCCACATCGGTTTCTGCGCTTTCGCCGGCACTTATAATGTGGTTGGTAGTATCTTCGTTTTTGGAGAAGCTTAATATGCCTGCTGTTGCGCCTGCCGCCGCGTTTATTAAAGTGACTTTATTTTCCAGCTTATTCAGGCTGATGTTTTTAACAGTTATCGCCGCCGTATTTGCAGAGGCCTCGATGGCAATGGTTTTAGCCTGGCAAACGCCCGAAGCCAATAAAGTATACGAGCCAGCATTGGCGCCAATATCAAAAAAAACATCGCCGGGCAGTAAAAAATGCAATAAAAAAGCCATGTCATCAAACTCGTGAAGGCCGGTGTAAATATTGCCGGTGATACCTGTTAAACCCTTGCGCGCATAAAAATTTATACCGGCAATAAAAGGCTTTACCATAAACTTAGTTGGCTGTATACTACTTTGAACCTGCCAGGTTAAAAAACGGATAAACGCTTTAAGCGGATGTCTTTTGCCTAAAGGATGGTTTAATATAAAACCGAATGTTCTTTTAATTTTTCCCACTGATAACGCTGTCAAAAAGTTTGCACTGGTGTATGGTCATTTGCCTGGCCGAATATTTATTTACAGCTTCGGGATTATATGGAGGCGGTTTAATATCGCCATTGATTAAAGATAGCAGGAATATGCTGATGCTGGCATCGGTAACTGTATCGTAGTCATAAACCGCTTTAACGCCATACTCTTTCATAATGTTTATTGCCGAACTTGCCTTGTTAAAGATAGCCAGTAAAGGCTTTTTGGTAAGTAAATACGGATAAATTTTTGAGGCCGTGTATTTAGGGTCGTCCGAGCCTGGTATAAACAATCCGTCGGCCTGTTGCAGGGTTATCAGTGTATGATAGTAGCTTATCCTATCGGTAATTTCAATTACGCTTTCTGCAACGCCCAGTTGCCGGGCAAGCGGTAAAATGCTTGGCTTGCCCTGCCCGTTAGGTGCATAACTTGTGCCTATAAAGTAAAATCGGAATGATTTTAAAGCCTGGTTACCATTATCCAATGCTGCTTTGAGGCCTTTTAGCAATGGGGTAATTGCCCGGTGCATGTCGGCACCGCCGCGACCTATATACACTATATTGGTGTATTTCGAGTCGAGCAGATTGGGAAAAGTATTCCTGTTCTGTTCTGCTATCTGCATATCCGGTTCAAATGCACCGAAGGTTATGGTTGCTGATGGAATGCCTTGAATTGCCGGGTAGCGATTTTTCAGATCGCTGATATAATGAGCAGAAACACTGATGAGGCCACTCACATGGTTCATGGCGATGGGTTCCAGGTATTTGTTCAGGCGATAAGAGAACCAGTATTTGGGTGGCCTTTGCGCTTTGGGTTTATCCTCATAATAGTCAGAAAGCCAGGGATCCTGCATGTCAATTACATAGGGAATGCCATAACGTTTTTTGAAATAAGCGCCCAAAATGCAAACCGGAAATTGGGTGGTCGAAAAATAGATCAGATCGTAGGCTTGCGTTTTTAAAAGCTCCTTTATTTTTTGCCGGTAAAACCACAACGACCGTAAAGCAATACTGCCCAGCCCCAGTTTGGATGTAACGCTTTTTTTTAACGCTTTAACGTTATGAACCTTTACCTGTTGGGGGATACTTTGCAACAACAATTCGTCCACGGGCAGGTCGGCATATTGTTCACCCACCGTTATTACTTCGGCACCCCAGCCGTTATCTTCAAAATAAGGCAGGCTCATACGGATGCGCTGCATATCGGCCCCGTTTACGGGTGGGAAATAGGGTGATATGATCAGCAGTTTTTTCACAGGATTATTTTATAGCCCTTTTCCACCAGGGAAGTTTAAGATTTCAAAGAGAATCAAGTTATTAGATTTTTCGCGCAAAGACGCTAAGCCGCAAAGAAAAATAAGCAAATCACTTTGCGTCTCTGCGTGAAATAATTCTTATAAAGTTTAAATACGATTTCCCCGCCTTTTCCACCAGCGATTGTTGCTGATTTTTTCGCGCGCTGCCGACCAATCGCAAACCTCATCAATAATATCGTAAAAGCCCTGCTGCTTTTCGGGCAGGTTATCGGCTGTTATGTTTTTAATTAGTTGTGGCAGCCCATCATAAAAAGCTTTGGTACGATATGGCGGGTGTAATGACCATAATCCTTTGCCGCTACCTAAAAAATCAATCCGTTTTAAATTATGGCGGTCAATATAAGCCGATATCAGGTGTTCGGGCAAACCGGCATTGGAGTTACCTTCAATTATTGCTTTCAACTGGCCCCGAAGTGGTGGTTTGGTTAATATGAGCTTATCCGTTTTAAACCGCTCTTTATCAATCATAAAAATCCTGGTACTCATACCCGCTAATTGCCAGGTATAAGGAGCAATTTTATTAATCACCTGTTGCCCGGTCAAAGTATCCAAACTATTGGGCGGGCCTGGCAAAGGCGCTGTAACAAAGCAAGCCGGATCGGTTTCAAAAAAATGTGCTGCTTCGGCAACCCATTCGTTACTTCCTCCACCTAAAAACATGTCGGAATCTAAATGGAAAACGAGGTTATTGGCAGCCGAATAAATCCCAAAAAAATAGGCATAAAACGGACCACCCCTAAAATCTTTATCAGGCATATTGTTTTTGCCGAAGAAATGCTTTGCAACCTTTTGCTTGGTTGCTGCTGAATAATCAACCAGTACAACTTTAACGGTATACCTGCTTTCAATTTCTGCCGATAGGAATCGGTTTAGCAACTCTTTATTTTCTTCCCACCCTTCGGCAAAACGGCCTTTGCTTGGCCGGGTATCAACCGTTAATATAATTTCATCTACCTGTGCACATAAAATAGCTAACTGGTGTTTAAGGATATACCTGGCATGCGGATAATCGCCGGGTGCCAGGTTAATTTGCAGGCTTACTCTATTCTTCAAGGGCGTTTTTTACTAATTGAAGCAATTTTTTTGATTCATTTTCCCAATTGTAAAACGCAGCTGCCTCAATGGCTTGTTGTTGGGCAAATTGTAATTCGCCGGGATTGCTAAGCCACCTATCCAGTTCGTTTATTTGTTCCGGTGATGGCTGTTGCGATAATTTAAAGCCCGGTTTAAATTTATCAAAGGCTTCATCCTGGCCCTCTGTTTCGCTGGCGATAACAGGCAGGCCGGATTGGATATACTGGAAAAACTTATTGGTAATGGTATAATTGCGGCTTGGGGGCATATTCAGCTCCAAGGCCAGGCCAATATCAAAGTCGGCTATTTTTGCGGCCAATTGCTTTTCATTGACAAGGGAATGAAAGTATAGCCGGTGATGCGCGGGCATTAGGGCGGTGAGTATTGCGTGATAGCTTGCAGTTATATTGCCCAACAGGTGTAATTCAAGGGGCGTTTTTAACACGTTCGATACCTTCATAAACTGCTCAAGCCCCCTGCCTGGGCCAATGGTTTGCGAGAACCAGAATAATTTGAGCGGCTGGCTGAACCCTTGTGTTTTATTGTGAACGTTGCCAGGAGATGGAAAAACATTATAGATAACCTTTGGTTGCGGGCACAAATACACCTGCGATAATTGTTTAGCCAGTGCATTTGACGTTGTAATGCAATAGGTGCCTTTATTTAAAGCGATAGCTTCTATCCGCTGAAGTAAGTTGATGGGCCTTTCGGCGCGAGCCTCGGGCAGCAGGTCCTCCGAGTACCAGTCTTCAAAGTCAAAAGCTACTTTGTAACCTGCATTTAACAACCGGGTACCTACATACGTAGCCAATTCCTGGTGGCAGATGTATAAGTCTGCATTTACAGCCTTAGCTTTGCTATAATAGCGGATGGCGCCATAGCCAAGTGCCAGGCTGCTTTCTATTTTAAAATTGCGAACAAGCAGGTGGCCAATTTTACTTAAAAACTTATCTGTAAATGAATTAAGGGTTGATGCAGAAAGATTTGATATTGCCTGTAACTTAACAGCAGGAAAGGCGCCTATAGCTAACAAGTCTTGCCGGTAAAGGTCATCTGAAATAATGTTTGTTAAAATATGAACATCATAACCTGCCGTAGCTAAAGTAACCGCCTCTTTTAAAACCCTGGGGTTTCGGCAAAGGTGCGATTGTGTGATGATACAGATTTTTTTTGGCAATACGTTAATTGTTTAGCTAAACAGCCGGGTTTTAATGAGTTGTAATGATTGCGGGATAGAATGGGAATTAAGCGCCCGTTGCTGCCCTTTTATCCTTAATTCTTTACGTTTATTTTCTGATGCAATGAGTTCCCTGCATTTGTAAACCAGTTCATCTGCATTGGTATAGGTTTCCATATCGGCGCCCAAATCGTATAATTGGGTTAAGCCGGCAGTATATTCTGTAAGATAACAGGCACCAAGCATGGGCGCTTCCAGATCGCGGAGCCGGCTATAGGTTATGATATCTTTGCCAAACGTATTGAATGTCGGTACCCGGTTGATACCAAGTGTTACCACGCTTTCGCGGCTAAGGCGGATATATTCGTCGAAACCGGGTTTTTCATATATATATTCAAATGGTATATCCGCAGGCGTTACTTTTTTATTACGCTGAAAATGATAGGCTACAAATCCTTTAATCCCCGCGTTGCGCAAAAGGTTCAACTGGTTTTTAATTTTGGACGATGGATTTGATGGCGATTGCAGTACTGCGGCCTTATTTGTATCATCATTCCAGCCATGTCCCCTGATTTGTATTGGGATACCCCTGGCAATTGCATCTGCCAAAAGCTGCGCACGTAAATCATCTTTTGACCCGATGAAGGAGATAATGTCAGTTTCCTGCTCATTAAAGTCGCGGTATTGCGGATCAACCCACATGGGCATAGGCAGATTAATGTGCGGAACCCCGGCATTTTGATAAAGGTGCAGGGCTTCAAACTCAGGCACCCATACCAGGTCGAATACCTTAAACTGACGTGGTAGCTTACTAAACGAGCGTACATGATCGCAATAAAAATTAACGCAGGGTATTCCCATCGCTTTAATTTGTTTTATCGCCTCTGTATCTATTTGTTTGGGGTATAAATAACACAAAAAAACATCTATTTGCCCGCGGTTTGCTTTAATGTGGTTTATAGTTTTTTCCCATGCCCGCTGTTTCCATTGTTGCAGGGCCGGGTCATTTTCATACGGTACAAGGCCTGCCGCCCAGTCAAGGCCTGGTATTTCGGTCCAGGACATGCCGGCCTCTTCTATCCCGTTTTTAATATAATAAGTCCAAAAACGGTACGCCGGGATGGGGTGCGGCTCTGGTTCAAGGTCCTGTAGAAATGACAGCAGAATCCTCATAACATGCGTTTGAACAAAACGTCAATTTGATTCAGTTCCGCGCCTACAGGTGTATTGCTGCCAAATGCGAAAAGCTGGAATTTAAAAGCCGCGAGGTAATTCGCAATATCTAAAAATTGCGCCTGGCCCTGGTAATATTCTTTGAAAGAGACCTCGCAAATGATATACTTTACGGTGTTTAACCAGTCGTCCAGTCCTTTTAAAGCTTCCAGCTCGAATCCCTGGATATCGAGTTTGATCAAATCCGGCGCCGGTAACAGCTGGCCGTTGATCAGACCGGCCAACCGTTTAATTTCAACCTGTTCTTCCTTTTCTTTTTTGATATTAAAGTGCTCAAATTCCAAAGCAGTGGCTGCAAGCAGACTTGAAGAATCGGAAAAACTGGAGATGTTAATAATGGCGGTTGAATTTTCGTTCCCTACACAATATTGATGCAGGTGGACGTCGGCAAGGGTTCTGCAGTTTTGATGGAAATGCAAAACGTGATTAGCTAACGGTTCAAATGCATGTATTACAGCCTCCGGTAAAATTGATTTTGCAAGCAGGGTCCAGGTACCCACATTACTTCCGATATCATAGATGACCAGTGCCGATCTTAATGTGATATCGCGGCTGATCAATTCAAGCAATTCAAGTGAATCAATATGCCCCAGTTTAAGGCCGGCCCCCGGTTTATTCCTCAGTTTTTCCAACCGGCGTCTGCGTGTTATTTCCATTGCCAGCCTTTCAATGAGCTGATAAGGTTTATAAAAAATGGAAAGATTCATAATGGTTGGTTATTAGCGAAATGACGTTTTTTTTTATGGGATGCCGCCGGAGTATATACCTCATTGATGATCGATAACATCCTTTCAGCGCTTTGCTTTAAGGTAATATTTTTTAAAACGTAGTTCCGGGGAGAAAAACTGCCGCCGGTTACTTTGTTCCAAAATTCCCCGATATTGGTTTTGAATTCCCGGAAATCCAAAAAGGTCATTCCGCAATCGGGATCGAAAAATGGCACGGATGATGAAGGGATATCCGGTGTCCCCCAGGTAAATCGTTCAGGATCGAGGCAATGCTTTTGGTCCCAGGCAAATACGGGTACATTCATTGATAAAGCTTCACAGCAGGCAAATCCCTGGCTTTCATGTTCGCATAAAAATATCATGGCCCTGGATTGCCGCAATAATTTATAATAGTCAGCTTCCCGGTAAGTACCGTAAGTAATCTCGGTAAAGCACAGGCCCAGTTCATTTAGCTGACGGACGATTGGCGTTCTCAGCGCCTCATCGATTTGCGGATAGTCCCACCTGATCTTATTGTATATTAAAATATCATACCGGTGTTGCCTGTTTTTTGGCGGCGCCCATTTCCGGGTATCGATGCCAGCGGGCCATAATTCGCAAACATGGGTTCCGTAGTAAGGAAGGTAAATGTTTTTTGCCCATTCAGTGTGCTGCAGGTATTTGGCGACGGGATAAGCCGTACACATATCAGGCCATTGCGTGGGATGACTGATCAGGGCGATACCCGCGATAATCGGGTTGGGCTTATCGTAACCCTGCAAAGCCTGTTTACCAATACCTAAAATGACAACCGGTTCATCGGGGCCAATTTCTTTAAACGGGAGATTTATGCTGTAATTGATGTGAAGTTCATCAAAACCCAGGCAAAGATTGGTAAAAACCTTTTCAACCCCGCTTGTTATTTTTCGCCTGAATAATTTCCTGGCCAGTGACCGGACATACCGGTCACCGCGTAAATAGCGGTCTTGTTGGGGAGGTTTTAAAAAATAAAGATGGACGCGTTTCATACAGGTGCTCAGTTCTCTTTTTGCCTATTTACAGGTGTAGCATGTGTTTATATCCTTGTATCAGCTTGGCCAGCTTCCATCCCAATACTTTACAAAGTAGTTGACCTGCCGGCGTGGCAAAGGGATACGCAGGCTTGTAAGTAATATTCAGTTCCCTGATGTCGCTATTGATTTGTTTTGACAGCCCGGCATTGCCCGGGTATGCTTTAAACAGTAGTGCGTATAACCAGCGGGCGTGGATCTTTTTCAGATCTGCCGCCGGGTTTTTTGCGGTTAGCCAGGAGATTTTAAGTGTCAGCGAACGATATTGGGAGTAAAGATGTTTTTTATCAGCGGCGCTTGACAGGTTTTTACTTTGGTTGTATTTCCTGTAGTAGTTCTGGCCGCCCGATCGCAATACGCCGGCCGAGCTTAACAGAACCCTGCAGAAATATTCACCGTCGTCGTCCAGGGTTAAGTCTTCGTTCCATGGGCCTGCTTTTTTAATAATTTCCCTCGGGCAAAGCCAGGCATTGGGCTGAATCATGGAGCCCTGTCCGTCGTTCCCGCCATAAAGGTTGATCAGGAATTGAAAGGGCGCTGCATCAATTAAAAATGCTTCTTCATAGCCGCAGGGGCTGAATTCCCTGTGGTTTTTGTTCTCGCTGAAATGAACCGTGCTGCAAACCGCTACGTTATCCGGGTGAGCCAATAATAAACAAACCTGGGCCTCAATTTTATTCGGGCTCAGCATATCGTCGGCATCTAAAAACTGGATGAAATCGCCCCTGGCGTGGCCTAAACCGTAGTTCCTGGCTGAAGCGGCATTTTTATTCTCCTGTTGGTACACTTTGATCTTATCGTTTTCAAAACTTTCGGCAACCGTTAAAGAACTGTCCGTTGAGCCGTCATCAACAATGATGACCTCTATATTCGGCCAGGTTTGGTTTATACACGACGTTACAGCTCCGGCTAAATACCCGGCGGAATTGTATACCGGTATAATGATAGAAACCAGGGGTTTTAAATCAGCCTCTTCCATGCCGTTTTGAAATATCCTTCCTTGGACAAGTCCACATAATGATGCAAAACTCCTTTGGCCGCCTGAATGGCCGGTTGGCCGGGGTTAACGATATACTCGCCGGCCGGCAAAATCGTAGTCTCGGTCCCGGCCAGCAGCATGGCGGTTAATGCCTGTTCCAGGTAATAAGAGGTACCTTCTTTGGCTTCCAGGGTTCCGATCCAGGTTTCGATATGGTTCCAGTTAATTTGGGAGCTGTTCAGCCCAATTGCGCCGACATTCAGCAACGCCGGTATGCTGCGGCCGCAAAGCTCTTCCATTAATTGCGTTGAATAGCCATAAGACTGCTGGCAATCCAGCATATAAAGAGCGGCTAAAGGATGTTGCAGCCAATCCAGCATAGCTGCCGGTTTGTCCCAGAATAACATGTCAGAATCCAGTACGAGTTTCCACCCGTCCGGGTCAATGGTATGGATGTCTGTTAATTTTTTGATGTGGGGATAAACAGCCCTTTTGCCACGTAAATTGGGATATTGCTGTTCAGGTAAGCATGTATTTAAATTTTTTTCGGTCATTTCCCTCGTAAAAATCTGGGCGCCAGGCAGCTGCCTGGCTATTTGTGCAGTAATCCGGTCATCAAAGCTGCCGTCGTCAACCAGCACAAACCTGAAAGACGTTTGAGTAACCCTGCTCAGGGAACTGATGCAGAACAAGGTCTGGTAAAGATATTTTTTACCGGTTAAAAAATAAAGGCTTATGCCCCCGGCATCGGACCGGACGGGAGGCAGGTCCTTTGATTTTAATTCCATCAGTTCCCTGGAGCGGATCATTTTCCTGTAATTCCAATACCCGCCAAAACGCTTAAATTTTTTTAACCCGGATCTGGGATGGCGGTACAGGAAATCGACTATGTGTTGAAGCAAGGTTTGATCATTTATAGATGAATACGGTACACTTATCCTGCGAGGCCTTCGAAGGTGCCGCAGGCTCCCTTCCATTTGATATAGTTGGCACTGTTTTTCCAGGCTTTATAAACAAGGTAACTTTTTAATTTTCTTAAAGGGACGGTCCATTTCGGTATTTTTTTCCAGGGACTGATCTCATGGCTTTCCAGCACGTATATCCATGATTTGCTCAAATCTTTACACAGCCGGCCCAGGTAGCCCGTTTTTAATCTTTCTGCTGGGATGATATGGTATAAAATCAGCGATGGAAAATAGCCGGTATCCCAGCCCGATTTGACAATTTCCAGCAGGATGTCATTATCGCCGCCGGAACTTAGCGATGCACCCTGCCTGTCCGTAATGACCGGTTTGCCGGAATTGATTTTTTCAATATAGGGCTTTAAAGCCGTTTTCTTTATCGCCATTCCCGCGCCAATCGGGCCGTATTCAGGATATTTGTGTTCCCACTGCTGGATTTTAACTTCATCGCCAAAATCCCTCAATGCCAGGCTGAAATAAAAGCTGTGTAACCAGCCCGGCTGCTCGTACGGGAAATCGGGTAAAGATTTACCGCCTATAACACCCAGACCCGGGTGGGTACTGAAAATGCCGATGGTATTCTGAACATAGTTTTCATCCAACACATTATCATCATCGACTAATATGATAATATCTCCTCTGGCTTCTGAAAATCCTTTCAGCCTGGCATAGGTCAGCCCTTGTTTTCGCTCAGTTACTATTTTAGCATCGTCTTTCCAGGCAATCAGCTTTTCGTGGATCACGCTATTTTGGGAATTATTGTCCACGATAATCAGCTCCCAGCAGGAAGAAGCCGCGTTTTGTTTTTTTAGCCCGTCGAGCGTAGCCAGTAGCCGTTGAAGGTTGGGATTATAGGTCGGAATGATGACAGAGAGGTACATAAAGAATATTTCTGTTAAATTGAGCGCGACAGTAACCGGTTGCTAACCAATGAGCCTGTTAAAGTTTTCCTCGATAAGGGAGCCGATGATTTCGCTGTTGTAGGCATCGGTTACCTTTTGCCTGGCATTTCTTCCCATTTGCATCCTCAGTTCCTTGTCGTCCAGCAGCCGGATCAGTGCTTTGGCAATTTCCGCAGGCCTGCCCGGGTCAATGAGTATGCCGCCTTCGCAATCCGCGATCATGTCTCTCATTCCGCCTTCACGGCTGGCTACTACCCCCCGTCCCGCACTCATCGCTTCCAGGCAGGAGTATGGAAAGTTTTCCCAAATGCTTGGAAATACACAGATGTCGGTATTGGCATATACCTCAGCGATGCGGTCAGCCGGAACCTGCAGGAATTCCAGGCTGCCTTTATACGCTTTCAACTGAACTAAAAGGTAAGCTTTCATGTCGAGGCCTGCAACCGGCGATTTTTGTATACTGCCCACGAATTTAAATTTCACTGCCGGCTTTTTCTTTAGCACGGTAGCAATGGCTTTGCCCAGGTTGACGAGGCCTTTCCTGACTTCCAGCCGCCCGATGTAGGTTATAGTGTTGGTTTCCGTGCCTATGGGTATATTGAGTAAATCCGGTCCGGGCACATATAAATTAGGGATATTGAGTATCCGTGTTCTGGGGATACCCCATTTGGCGGAAACAATATCACCGAGACTAACAGATGGGGTATGTATCTGATCGGCCAATGTGGTCATGATATAGTCAGGATCAGTCCTGGTATCAGGAGCTTTCCAGAACATAGGATACCATTTGCCCCGGATGAGGCCGCTGAGCATGAACCTGGCCTTATCCCAAACTGTTAGATAGGTATTGTTGATGGAATCAATAAAAAACCGAGGTATGTGCAGTTTAACGACAAGCGGAATCTGGTTGTATTTTTGTTTGATGGCTAATCCATCGCCCGAAAACTCCGGGGATTCTATAACGTCAAATGGCCGCTGGCTATTTGCGGCTTCAAAAACAGGGAGGATCATCTGGTTAAAATAGCTGCGGCTGGTACATAGCACCCGGTGGACGGTTATACCCTCCCTTTGTTCAGAAAGTGTCCTGGAGGGCGAAGCACAAAACACTTCCACGTCATGCCCTCTTTTTAACATCATGTCGGCCACCTGGTAAACATAGGTTGCAATGCCCCCGAATGCCGTATCAGGCGGGTATTCATAAGATATATAAGCAATTCTCAAGATTGATCGGTTTATAACAGTCCTAAAAATTTATAAATTTTAATGCGTACCCGGTTGATCAAGTTCACTTTACCCCAGTGGGGAACCGGTCCATGTCCCTGATCAGACCACATCAGTTTTTCATCTTCATCCCATTTGATCTTCATTTTTTCGTCTGAAGTTTTTGCATTATGATGGATATGGGCAACTGAAAGCGCTTTTCTGATCAGTTTTCTTTTTTGTCCCTTTACCAGGCGCAGCCATAATTCGAAGTCTATGGAACAATGGAGTTCCTCCCAGATGGGCTGGTGGATACCTGAGCTCCAGAAAGCGGAGGGTTGCACAAAGTTGGGCATTTTTAAAAAGAAATCCAAAGAAGGCAACACCTTGATCAATTCAAACCTCGTTTTACTTTCGTAGTAATTCAAACCGTAGCCATAGATAAATTTTGCTTGGGATTTAAAAAAGGTTTCGATTACCTCGGCAAAAACATTTTTGAGGTAATAATCATCGCTGTTGATCCAGGCATAATAATCTCCCGAGGCGATACTAAAACCGAGGTTTATGGCAGGGCCCTGGCCGTTATCTTTTTCACTTTGCTTATAGCTGATCCAGGGTGAATATTTTTCAAGGATGGCAGTGGTTTCATCGGAGCTGCCGCCGTCCATAACGATATATTCCAGGTTGGGATAGTTTTGCAGCAGAACAGAGCGAATCGTTTGTTCAATAAACTGGCCCTGGTTATAAGACGGTGTTACGATGGTTATTTTGGGCCAGAAGTCCCTGGTATGATAAATTCCGGCATTGGTTTCTTCAGTCCATGGCCAGCCTGTTGCTGATTTCCCGGGAGCGGGTAAAAATTTAAGCAGCCCGGTTTTTTCTGCCGGCACGGTAGTTAAGGGAAGTTTCAGCCCTTTTTTTTCAAAACCGGCACGTTTTGTTTTCAGATCGGGTAAATTCATACTGGGTACTGATAGCGGTGAAAATCATTCATATCGTTTCCCCGTTTACGATCTTTAAAAAGTTTCTGCCGAACGCTTCAATACGCTTTGGATAGTCATGGTCCTGGTAAAGCGGAGGCCGCGAAGCCTCCGATAATGTTTTTTCCAGGCAGGCTGCCAGTTCCCGGGCGTTTGAAGCATCAAAAAACAGGGCAGCGCTATTAACAAGCTGTTCCTGATGGACTTCAATATTGGAAACGATCAGGTATTTGTTCATCGATTTCGCATCCTCAACGACAGTGCTCCAGCCCTCAAACAAGGAAGGTTGTATAATAGCGACGGCTTTATTCATGAGTTGTAGTTGCTCATTTCGGTCGATGAACCCGAGGAACTTAATATGTGGATCAAGGCCATGCTCACGGACGTAGGCCTGGAGTTCTAAAAAATAAGCCGGATTTCTCAGGTCTTCGGTGTTTCCGGTAAAGGCGACCATCATGCCGGTCCTGTTTTTGATCTCGTTGACCGCACGAAGCACCGTGAGCTGGTTTTTATGTTTCCAGAATTGATTGGGGCAAAGAAAGTATCGCCGGGGGAGATCAAATTTAGTTAAAAGTGAATGGATATTTAGCTGTTTATAGGGCTGGTGGCTAACCGCAAAAGGGAGTACCCTTACTTTGACAAGGTGTTCCGGGTATAACAGGTTGAAATGTGACCGGGCGTTGGCGCTGCTTAATACCAAGTATGCTGAAGACGACCGGATCTCCTCCTGGTTCCGTTTTCTCGCTTCGATCGCCTCATTGCTGAAAAATTCCGGCGCAAAATGTTCCTGGAAATCCGCTATCCAGTATATTTTGTTTTTTGCCAGGGATTGAGCGCTGCTTTTATAGTAGGGGAAAACAGCATCCAGGCCCGCTATTTCCTGGTTGAAAAACTTTTTTTTGAACAGGCGATTTGTCACTTTGTTGATGAGCAGGAAAAGCAGGTTTTTTTCCCCGGTGCCGGGTTGAAAGCCGAGATAGGGATAATGTATATTTTTTTTGGCGGCTTTATAGTCGCTATACCTGTTGATGATTAAAAGCAAATGCGGCTTACTTGCATCATTGAGCGTATTTAATGCACTGATCAGGTTTTCTATATAATAAGTACCGCCTATCCAGTTTTCATTGTAGGTGTAGCTTAGCCCTATTCTTTTTCTTGCAGCCATTTGCAGTAATCTCTTATTCCTTCTTCAAAACTTACTTTCCTGTTATACCCGAAGCTTTTTAGCAGGGTGTTTTCTGCCTGCCAGTACAAGGGGTCTCCGGTGCGGTTGGAACCGTTAAAATTTAAACTGCCCTTAAATCCGATATAGTTGAGGAAAAGGCTTGCGGCAGTCTCAATCGTAACGGATTGTCCGTTGGCGATATTGATGACATTACAACCTGGCCGACCGGTGTTAATAACCAGGTGAATGGCATTTACGATATCGTTAACATGTATGAATTCACGGGTCTCTTTTCCCGTTCCAAAAAGCAGGATATGATCCTGTGCCTGCGATTTTTTAAAAAGATCCCAGAATAATTGTTTTTTTAAACCCCTGCCATAAGCAGAAAATACACGGAAAATGTAAGTGTTTACGCCGAAGTGTTCGTGGTATAAAAGACATAGTTCTTCGGCCTGCTTTTTATGGACTCCGTACGGGGAAAGCGGGTTTAACTCATGGGTTTCCCTGATAGGCAGCATTTTGGGGTTCCCATAAACCGCTGCACTTGACATTTGAATAAGTTTACAGCCATGATGTTCTTCCCTGATCGCATTTAAAATGTTCACCAGAAGGCGGACATTTAAGAGGTAGTCTTTTTCCGGGTGTTTAAATGAATCAGGGACTGAAGCCGCACCCGCACAATTGATGCACCAGTCGAATTGATGCTTCCTGAATATGGACCTGAAGTCTGAATTGGTAGCATCTATTAAAAAATAGTTGTCGTCATTATATTCAGCCGCCACATCTGCGCCGTATACGTCATGCCCCGTTTGACCCTTAAAATAATTATAACAGCTTGCGCCGATAAAGCCTTTGGAACCTATGACGAGTATCTTCATCGTTTTGGAAGTTTTTTTATGATGGTGGCCGGATTCCCGGCTACCAAAGTGTATTCGGGTACATCTTTAGTGACAACCGCATTGGCGCCGACAATAGCGCCTTCGCCGATGGTAACACCTTTTAAGATGGTGGCGTTAAAACATATCCAAGCATAATCGCCGATGACAACCGGCGCGGTAAGCACATTGCCTTTTTCGGTCCAGGAACCGTTGTTTACCAGGTCAATGTACCTTTCTGCCCGTTCGATGGCGTCCATTTCATGCGCATTGGTGTCCATGATATTCACATTGTGGGAGACCTGGACAAAATTGCCGATAATGATATTTTCTCCCGACCATATCCTGGTGTGGTCTCCGATATAACAATTTTCGCCGATGATAATCCGGCCGCCGTATTTAAACACGTGCAGCATCCCTCTGATATGGGTGTCCCTGCCAACGGTTATCTTTGACTTGTCCCGTGCGTTGGATACCGCTGATTCCGGGTAAAAGAACGCTCCGCAATCGGTCACCTGCAGCAGGATGTTTTTATGATTTTGCCTTTCATAAAGCACATTGAGCAAATGATGGATATTTATTTTTTGAAATAGCCACAGGATCAGTTTTTTTATAAGTGGTTTCATCGCCAGTTCTGCAGTAGATTGATGATTCGTTTGATGACCGAGGTCTCCGGAGGACCGGGCGGGTTGACCGCCTGATACATGGCTTTAAGGTAATCGGCATCCAGCGGGAGCGCGTCGGGATGCTTCAGTGGGAATGGCATGGTCAGTAAAGGTAGTTGCGTAATCGGGTTATCTGGAGAATTGATATGTGTTCCGGCATTAAAGCCAATATTTTTCACAAGATTAAGCGATGGGTTGATCGCAATGCCTCCGTGGATTAAAATACTGTAGAGCCACTGAATATCCCAGGTGTCCAATGTTTGGCGGTATGCGGACTCGAACATGAAATAATACAACAGGTACCATTCCTGTGTTCCGATGGCAAGCCTGATTTGCTCCTGTGTTTTTTTCTCAGGCCAGGCCTGCATCGCCATATCATAAAGCTTCCATGCCCGTTTCCAGGTTGCCCATCCCCATATGCCGCCATGCCCCCTAAAATAAGATTGCGATGCCGCATGACCGGACTGGCCAAGCAGGTTTGAGCCTGAAATGGACATTATTTTTTGATTTCCGCGGTATCTTTCCAGCAACGCTGCGCAAAAAGGAAAAAACGTGTCGTCTGGCAAACAATCGTCCTCTAAAATAATGCCCTCTTCTACCTGGTCAAAGAACCAGCTGATGGCAGTGCTGACCGCAGCTTTGCACCCTAGGTTTTGCGTTCTGAACAGCGTTTTAACTTTGCAGTTCCAGTCTGTTTGGGTTGCGACCGCCCTTGTCAACGCACACAACGCCTCTTCTCCGGCTTCGCTTTCCCGGGGGCCGTCGGCGGCAACAAACAGGAATTCAGGCTGGTGTCTGCGGATCGCTTCAAATACTTTTTGTGTATTATCTGGGCGGTTAAATATTAAAAATAGTACAGGTACCTTTTTTTCATTCATGATTGTGCCTAAACCGGCTTTTTTAAAACATCCAGGATATGCCGGTGGTGACGAATAACTTTCTTCCGGTTTTGAAGGATGGAGCAGATCATGCCATAATTACGTAATAACACGTTTTTTTGTTCGGCTGAAGGTGAATTCCTGGACTTCAGTTTTTGAACCGCCATCTGGAAAATCGTTTTTATCCATGATTTGCCATGGCTTTTTAGTAATTCCCAGCTGATCTTATTTAATGACCTGCTTTCCTTGTTAATGATGATCAGGTAGCTGTATTGCAAGTAATAAGAATAACTCAGCCAGAATGCCATCCCGGAAATTGTTGCAGGGGTCTGCCTTTGTAAGGGGATGAAATGGCTGAAGGTTAACCGGTTATCGGCGGTGATGTTGTAGCCGCTTAAATAAAACATAAAACAAATTTCCACATCATCTCCTGACAATAGGCTGGTACCCGTTCGTCCTGCGGTAATCTGCTGCCACCCATTATTCACCAGGCGGGTGAAAATACTTTTTCGAAGCAATGTCCCGGCACCATAAACCCAATGGTCTGTTTCTGCCCATGTCTGTGGACCGTTGGCATTGAGCTGGCTGAGTTGCTTCTCATCCATACGGGCAGGCTGCTCCGCCACCGTTTCACCGCAGCCCCCTAAAACACCAATGCCGGGCGAGGCGTCCATGATCGTAAAGGCGGCCGATATATAACCCGGGCTAAGCCAGTTGTCATCGTCGCAAAACAATAGATATTCAAAGCTGGCACAGTCGACCCCCTTTTTTCTGGCGTTGATCAGCCCCGGAATGGACTGGTCGATGATGTTGAAATTTACCCCGGGCAAATTAAATTTATTCCATTCCTCGGCGGCCACCTGTACTGTATTGTCTGTTGACGCATTATTGATAATGTTGATCTCCCAGGAAATATGAGCAGGGACCTGCTGCCGGGCCAGGTGTCTGATGGTTTCAGGAAGACGACAAGCACTGTTATAGCAACAAACGATGACCGAGACTCCCGTAGGGTTATGCAAAGTATTGGGCGGTTAGAAATTATAGATCAAATGAAGTTGTACTGTAAAGCGCTTAAAGCTGAAATGTTCATGATATCGCTTAAAAGAATTGGCCCCATACCGGGCGCGTAATTCCGGGCTGTCTATAAGCTTTAACATCACGTCTACCTGCTGTTTTAGATCTCCGGGATTAACCAGGTCGCCGTTATAACCATTTTGAACAGATTCAGGTAACCCGCCAACATTGGATACCACACAGGGCAGTGCCTGGTACATCGCTTCAATTACGGCGATGCCGTGGGTTTCATGCAGGCTGGGCTGGTAGTAGATATCAGCGGCTTTTAAATAGTCAAAAACGTTGGTTACCGCACCCTTAAAGACAATATTTTTTTCCATTTGACCGGCAGACCGGCAGGTATCGAGCAGCGGCCCGTTTCCCAGCCATATAAAGCAGACACCTGGCCGGGCCCCGGTAACAGCCTTCGCAACTTTCAGCCAGATGGCGGGGTTTTTATAGGCTACCAAATGCCCCATGGTCAGGATACACAGTTCATTTACCTGGCGTGGCAGAACCCGGTACTGCCTGGCTTCTTCAGACTCCATGACGCAATTGTAAACTACCCGGATGAATTGCTGTTTCGCTGTTGTGATCTCCCAGTTTTTACTGATCAGCGATTTATTGGAACAGGATACCGTAATTATTTGCTTGCTCTTACCCAGTTTCCTGTTACAGGAGTAGGAGGTAAAGGAACTGTACCTGTGATTAGGTGTGGTATGTAAGATATAATAAACTCTGCTAAAAGGCATCCAAAGAAGATACAGGTGTTTTTCTGGTTCAACCGCACAGATCGTTACAGCTGCAAAGCGGTACCGGAGGCTGAGGAGTTGGATGGCCAGGACAGATTTTACCACAAAAAATAATTCTTTGATATTGGTGGTCCATTTATAATTTAAATGCGCATAGGCATGCAGCCTGGATTTTATCCGGTACGCAATGCGATGACCTCCGGCTATGTTTTGGAGGTACTGGACCTGGCCCGGGTCCTCTAAAATCAAAACTACGTTTTCAGGCCGAAGGAATTCAATAAGCGCTTTAAGGTGCGTATTGCTTCCGCTGAACTCAAATAACCGGGTAATAATGATATGTTTTCCTTTCACAACTAGGAGCCTGTCGGACTTAGGTTTATCAATTTAAAAAAAGCTAAAAATGACATAAAAAACCATTTTAGAACCTCCTACAGTTCAATATTTGAAGATGAAAATATATTTGCTGTCAATATTGAATTCTCAATCGCTTTAAGTGTTAAGTCCGACAGGCTCCTAGGCTGTTAGTACATCCGTACCACTATCTTTCTCAGCTGATCGACCGGCAGGAGCAGGCTCAGTGCAAAAAAGAACGCCATCAGTGGCAGGTTAAATGCCCCGCTGATCAGCCTCCTGAATTTTTTGGGGTTTCTTTGACGGCCGTGATAAAGCCAATGCTTGATTTTTTCCCGGACAATCGTTTGTACCGCTGTCTTATAGGCAGGGTTTCTTTTCGCGAAATCTTTGATAATGGCTATGATTTCAAATGTCGCATGCCTGTCCTGCGCAGTAATTGATGCTTCATGAATCCGGTAACAGGAAAGCGGCGCCGCTATAGCTTTAAAAACGGCGTTGTTTTCTAATAACCGCAGCCACATTTCATATTCTTCAGCAACAACTTTATCCGTAAATTCCCCTGCCTTTAACAGGACGTCCTTTCGGACAACGACGGTAAGGTTGGGTATTTTATTGTAATGCAGAAATGATAACAGCGCCGGGCGGCCCTGGTAAACTGTACTTTCAACATGCATAGTTCTTAAACCTGAAAAGCTTGCCGGCACAGTTTCTTCGAAAATGTAACAATCGGTGAAAATCAACGAATAACCGCCGGCTATTATTTCCTGAACGGATATTGTTAGTTTGTCTTTTAACCAAAGGTCGTCGGCATCTAAAAACGCGATATAGTCACCTTTACTATGCCTGACTGCGAGGTTTTTGGCCATGCCCTGCCGGGCATTTTCCTGGTAAAAATACCTGATCCTGGGATCCTGCTGCCGGAGGTGCTGCACAATGGCAGCCGTCTCATCTGTTGAGCCATCGTCCACTACCAACAGCTCCCAACAGGGATAAGTTTGCTGCATGACGCTTGCAATACTGGCGGCTATATATTTTTCCGCGTTATAAGCGGGCATAATTACAGATACCAGGGGGTTAATCATAGGGTACGATATGCCATTCGCCGGGGATGAAATCGTGGATATTAAACCTGACGCTGGCGTCATTGAACCAATTGGACGGCGCAAAAGTGTCCCCCTTATTGGGGGATAGCCAGGCGCCCCACCAGCTAAAACTGCTGTTTGCAATAATATGGTGTTTGCAGCAGCTCATTAAGACCATATCTTTCCAGCTATTGCCGGCTTCGTTGCCAGCAACAAAACAGGTATCCGCATGGCCTGTCTTCAAATTGGCTTGTGCCCAAATGAGGTCATCGGAGAAAACGAATAAGCTCAGATTGTCATATTTTGACTGTAAAATAGCCAGGGCTTTGTCATAATATTCCGGCTGGAGCACACCGTGAATATCATAAATTACCGGGGACTTTAAATAATCCCCCCTTCGGATATGAATGCTGACGGAATTGGGCGCATTCCTGATTTTGTCTTTTAACCGCTCATTCCGGGTATCCAGGGGAGGAAACGCAAACTCTTCTCTTAATTCCTCCCGCAGGTGCCTGAAGTATTTTTCTGACTGGAAATAACCATCCAGATACAGGCTGGAGGATCCGCTTGTTATGTTTGCAATGGAAATGTATTCGTTTTCTGTTTGCCGGATAACGGTTGTTTTTATAAACCGCCTTAAAAACCTGTTATAAATGCCTGAACTTTTAAACAGGTTTACCTGGCGGGAAGCCGCTTTACGCACTTTCAGATTTTTAAATATATTCAGTTCGTAGCCCCGGGCTGTAAAATGCGCGGTATCGGTATGGTGTTTTTCTAAAAACTGGTGGTCGAGGTAAATGTGCCGGTTTGTTCTGGATACCCCTTTAGCCGCCGCATATTGAAACATTTGGTTACCGAGCCCCCCCTGCAGTTTAACCAGCAACATGAATGTAATTTATAGAAAAGGTACCAGCCATAACCGCCTTAAAATAATTGATTTTTAATCCTGACAGCCAATTGTTTTAACCGGTGAACAGTCGGAAACTGCAATCCGCTGATTTCCATCAGCTCTCTGACTGTCTGCCGGACAGTTAATTTTAACTGCCTGCGGTGAAATTTAAACAAGGCCGGGGCCTGGTGGTAATGGAAGCCTTTGTAATGATATAGCAAGACCATTTTCAGGTTGATGCGTAACGCGTCCACCATCATTTCATAAGTGATAGCTGACCCCGGCGCCGTTAAATATTTAAAATGGTTTAACGCCCAGCCAACGAACTGCAAATGGCCGTTGATCATCCTGCTTTTGTGATGGGCGGCGGTTGAGGAAATATTCAGGCCGCTGTAACGCCAGTATACTTTTGCCTTTGGGATAATGCAGATCCCTTTGGCTCTGGCGAATAAAATTGACGTGGCCCAATCTGCCCCCTGGGCATACTCCGTGAATACGAAACCACCGCAATCTGTATAGACCTTTCTGGAGAAAATATGGTCAGGCATTGAGTTTCCTCGCTCTCCTTTTAACAGGTGATAAGCCATTTGCGCGGAACTCTCCTCCTCCGGTCCGGTGATGCCCCGGCTGGTAATTTCGCCGTGCTGGTTGATGGTTATCGTATTAAACCTGTAAACATCAAAGGCATCCCCCTTTGCCTGGAGAGTTGCATAGAAATTTTCCACACAATGATCATCCATCAGATCATCATCAGAAAACAAGCATAGCCATTGCTCCCCGCGGGTGAGGCCGATCGACCTTTTCCATTGTAAAACCAGGTTCCTGGCGCCGATGTTATTACTGAAACGGGTATAACGAATATCTAATTGTTCCCGGTAGCGGTCAGCTATATGCTGTAAAGGATGGGGACTGCAGTCATCGCCAATGTAGACTGTGAAGTTCTTATTGGTTTGGCCGGCAAGTGAATTTAGGGTCTGATCAAAATAAGTTCCCTTATATGCCGGGATGACGATGGCAAGGTCGTTCATTTCAATTTGGCTAAAACGATCTGGTACCCCTGTCTCGCAACTCCCAGTTCCTCAACGGGATATTGCCCCTTGTATTCTTCTATTGCTGAAAAATTGCCGGCTGGCAAAAGAACCTGGTGGGCGGGCGAAACAGCAGCGGGCGGGTTTGACAATTTGTTCTTCAGTTTATTGATCATACGCTGTAGGAAAACAGTCTTCGGGGCGGGCTGATAAACCGGTACAGGCGGGTAAAGCTGTACGTATACTTTTTCGATATCAAAGAACTCGCTTAAAATTTCCTGGAACCGGTAAAAACCCCATTCCTGTACATGGTAGGGGTTGACAGGTGCCGTATCAACAGGTAACGAAGAAATGGGGGTAGATACCAGGAATAAACCGCCGCTATTGAGCGCGCTTCTTACGCTTATTAAAAATTTCCGGTAATCGGGTAAATGTTCGATCGTCTCAAAACTGACGGCAATGTCAAAGGCGCTGTCGATGCCCAGAGCTTCCGCATTATTTACTCCAAAATGGATATTCCCGGCGCCATAACGCCATTTAGCGTACCTGATTGCATCGGCCTGGATATCTGCACCATAAATACTTTCGGCAAGACCCGTTGTGGCCATCATATTACAGCCTTTACCAACCCCGCAAGCAATGTCGATAACTTTTTTGCCTGGGGTATAATGGCAGGCCAGCTTATAGCGCTCTGTATGGGAGTATTCTGTTTTGTCATATAAAAAACCAGGCACCCAGCGTTCAGATGATTGCCTGAGCAGCTGAGCGGCAAGCGTGTTCAGTTCAAAGTTCAAACAGAAAACTTCCTCAGTTAGATCTTCTTTTTCCATCCTTAATTTAAATCCAGGTCTGTTTTATAAATATACTGCCCTGGCTGGAATCGGGCAGTAAATGCGCTGGTTTTGACGACAGGAAAATTTCGAACTGCAAGCCGCTGTCGTAATAATCGATGGTTTCCTTGTCGTTTCCGATAAATACCGCTATTTTATACGTGCCTGGCTTTAAATAAAGCTGATCAACGTTGCATCGAATCAGGTTTTTTCCTGGTTTTAAAGTATAATGTTTATTGTAGAACTTGCTGAACAAGGTCATTATCCGGACGTCATTGATATCGTTGAGCCCTATGCCGATAAAAATATTTTCAATATACTCCGCCGCTTCTATTTCCACGTGGATTACTTTTGAGGTTTCCATCAGGATATGTTCATTCCCGGTTTCATCGGTGACCTTAAAGCCGGATAGCCATGCCCTTTTACCATCGCTCAGGATTTTGACATTTTTTGAGTGCACAAAGCCCCTGTCGTCCGAATACGTTTTCATCGCTTCTTCTATGCTTCCTTTCGTGGCCAGCTGGCCGTTGTTTAAATAAATGCCTTTATCACATAAGGAAATGATAGCGCCCATGTTATGGCTTACAAACAGCACTGTGCGGCCTTCACCCTTGCTGATATCGCCCATTTTGCCCAGGCACTTTTTCTGGAACTCGGCATCGCCGACCGCGAGTACTTCATCAACTATCAATATTTCTGATTCCAGGTGGGCTGCAACAGCAAAGGCCAGCCGTACGTACATCCCGGATGAATATCGTTTTACCGGCGTGTCAACATACCGTTCAACGCCTGAAAAATCGACGATTTCATCAAACTTCTTTTTGATTTCGGCCTTGCGCATGCCGAGGATGGCGCCGTTCAGGTAAATGTTTTCCCTGCCGCTTAGTTCGGGATGAAAACCTGTTCCCACCTCGAGCAGACTGGCCACACGGCCTTTTAATTTGACCGATCCCGCAGTGGGTGCAGTGACCCGGCTTAAAATTTTGAGCAGGGTGCTTTTTCCGGCACCGTTCTTGCCGATTATGCCGACAGCATCGCCCTGTTCAATATCAAAGTTGATGTCCTTTAGACTCCAGACCACATCGCTTCCGCCCTTTTTGGAGCGGTCATTGACTTCACCTATTTTTAAAAAAGGATCTTCCTTTCCCCGCACCCTGGCCCAGTAACGTTCCAGGTCCCGCGACAAGGTCCCGGTACCGATTTCGCCCAGTTGGTAAGCTTTGGAAAGTTTTTCTATTTTAATGACTGTGGCCATGGCTTATACCGTATCTATGAATGTGCGTTCAACGCGGTTGAAAATGATGATGCCCGCAAAAAGCAATACCGTGGTTATTGCAGTTGTAATCCCTAAGGATATCAGTGTAAACGTCCCCTGGCCAAGGAAACCATACCGGAAAGCTTCTATGATGGGCGTCATCGGGTTGTATTCAACCAGCCATTGATAACGGGGATATTTGTCTTTTACAACAGATAAGGGATAAATAACCGTAGTTAAATACATCATTAACTGGATGCCAAAGGTTACCAGAAAACTCAGGTCACGGTATTTGGTGGTCATCGCTGATATGATCATGCCCAGGCCTAGACCTAACATCGCCATTAACACCAATAAAAAGGGAAACAGCAAAAGGCAGGCATTGGGATGCACGTTGGTGCCTTTCATGATATAAATGCCCATCATTAAGAAAAAAAGGACCATTTGGACAGCAAAACGGATCAGATTAGATACGATGATACTAAGCGGAACGATCAGTCTTGGAAAATACACCTTACCAAAAAGGCCTGCGTTGGTGGCAAAAACAGCAGAGGTTTTGGTCAGGCAGTCCGCGAAATAATTCCAGGCAGTGATACCGGCCAGATAAAATAATGGCTGTGGCAGCCCATCGGTCTTTATCGCGGCAAGGTTACCAAATACAAACGTGTATATCACGGTGGTAAACAAAGGCTGGATAAAAAACCACAGCGGCCCCAGGATGGTTTGTTTATAAAAAGAAACAAAATCGCGCCGTACCAGCAATGCCAGCAGATCGCGGTAATGCCAGATGTCGTTCAGTTTTAAATCGAGCAAACTGCTATGCGGAGTCAGCTCGGTATCCCATTTTTCTTCCATGGAGGTGCTCATCCGTTTAAGAGCAGTTGTAATTTTTGCATATAGTCGTTTTCGTTAAAATACATCACGCATTTTTTTTGCAGGTTCTCGCGTTTGGCAGGTGTTAACGGAGCATCCAGGTACGCGCTGATGCAGTTGTACAGCTGAGCAGGATCATCGGTATTAATGGCTTTGCCCAGCTCGCCGTTCCTGATAGCATCAATGCTGCCATCTGCATTGCCGCAGATAACCGGCAGGCCGCAGGCCAGCGCTTCTATAAAAACAATCCCGAACCCTTCTTTTTTGCTGGGCAATACAAAGATGTCGGCTAGTAAGAAATGATCCGAAAGCTCGTGTTCCTCAATAAAGCCGGTCAAAATGACCTGTCCGGCTACGTCATTTTCCGTGATCAGCTTTTTTATCCTAATTTCTTCTTCGTCATCGTATTTTCCTGCCAGGATATATTTGATATCAGGGTAGCTGCTTTTTATTTTACTTACCGCCAGTATCACGTGCTCGTAGCCTTTGTATTGCTCGGTAGACGCGAGACGGGTAAGTGTAAAAATTACCGGCTGGTTTGCGTTTAATTTATAGCGCGCCAATAAATACTCCGGTTTTTGAAAATTGGCAGGCAATTTCATAAAAGGGTCAATGGCATTATTTAACACATCACAAATAGCGGGGTTAAGGTTATGTCTTATGATCATTTGCCCCCGGGTAAAATTGCTTACGCATACAACCTTATCGCAGTGTTTTAACAGATATTCTTTAACTATTGAAAGCGGTCGCCAAACCTCTATGCCATGCGCAATGACCCATACCTTGCATTTGGGGTTAACTAACTTTATAAATAAGCCGATAACTGCAAGGTTAATGTGGCTTAAAATAATGATATCGGGTTTTACAGACCTGCTTATGGCTTTTAAAACAAAACCTATCCGGTTTATACCAAAGCCCTTGAACGAACCTGCAGGCAGGTATTGAGGCATCAGGTCGTCCGGTTTATCGTATGCCGACCATAACTCAAAATGCCAGTTGATATTTTGCGATAGCTGATATAAAGAATGCCCCAATGTACGGGTCATTTTTTGGATGCCACCGGTGCTACTAAACGTCTGTAAGGTAAACAGGATTACTTTTTTAGACATAAGGCTGTATCTGGTAAAGTGCGAAAGCCTTGGACCAGTGGATTTGGTTGGTGTTAAATTTTTTGATGGTATTTTGTGCCAGCTGGCCTTTGTATAAAGTGACGTCGCTTATGGGTTTATATTGGCTCATCCAGCACTGTAAAGGAAAACTAAAGCCCATTTTAGGTCTGTTCCAAACAGCCTGCGGCAGCAAATCGCTAAAACTATCAATAAGTATTTTTTTGGGTTGTTGTTGGCTAAAGCGGATTGACGGAGAAATATGTCCGGCAAGGTTTGTCAGATCTTCATCTAAAAAGGGTACCCTTACTTCCAGGCCATGGCTCATGCTCATTACATCAGTGTCCCTCAGTAACTGATTTTGCATGTAAATGTTTGCTTCAAACCATGATGCCTGTTCGGCATCATAAGCGCGGTTTTCAGGTACATCGATGCTGTTAAAAAGGACATCTCTTACCTCGCTTTTGCTGATGTCAAGTACGCGGGCAATGTCGCCCGGCGAAAATAAGCCCCGTAACAGGAGATAATCGGCTATGGGATGGTCATTGGCCAAAAAAGTAAGTTTTCTGTAGGGGTCGGGCAGTAAATCATGAACGGCAGCGAACAGGAGCGGAGGGATTCTTTTTAAATGCTTTACGTACCCGATTCGGTTAAATGATGGATAACCGCCAAAATACTCATCGGCGCCTATACCCGATAACACTGCTTTTAAACCATCCTCGCGTGCGTATTTACTGATAAACCAGCTGTTGATGCCGTCGGTGGTCGGCATATCCATAGCGCTGATGATCTGCGGCAGGTAGTCTTCAAAATCCTGCTGCCTGACCAGGTGCGGGAAGTTTTGACCGCTTACTTTATCCAGCACCAGGCGCTGGTAGGCCTGCTCATCATAGCTCTTTTCATTAAAAAAGATGGAAATGGTTTTAAGCTGCTCCTTTTTCTCTTTGTCGGCCAGCAGCGTGAGCAGGCTGGAATCGGTGCCGCCGCTTAAAAATACACCTAAGGGGGCATCAGCGATTAACTGGCGGTGCACCCCTTTGATCAGCGCTGTTTTGATCAGCTGCCGTGCTTCGTCAGTACCGGTGATCTGATCTTTGGGCTGCCCGGTTATTTGGTAGGTATGTATCACATAGGTGGAAGAAGCGTGGTCCCAGCACAAATAGTGACCTTTGGCAAGGCTGTATACATCCTTTAAGGTGGTATAGGGTTCCGGTATGTGTCCGAAAGCTAAAAAGCGCACCGGCCATGCCGCATCATGCGCTGAAGCTATGTCTGCAGCAATGAACGCCCTGGTTTCCGATGCAAAACTTAATTGACCCGGCCGGGTCAAATAATACAAGGGTTTTATGCCTGCCGTATCGCGCACCAGGTAGGTGCGTTTTTTAATGCTGTCAAACAATGCAAAAGCAAACATTCCCCTAAACCTGGCAAAGGCACCGGTACCCCATTGCAGGTAGGCGACTATGATGACTTCGGTATCAGTAACTGAAGTAAATTGTGCACCAAGGCTTAAAAGCTCCTTTCTCAGCTCCAGGTAATTATAAATCTCACCGTTAAACGTTATCCATGTCGTTTGCCGGGCATCGGCCATCGGCTGGTGCCCGTTTGCGCTCAGGTCAATAATGGACAGCCGCCGGTGGCCGAAAGCAAGGCTGTGATGTTCGTCGGTAAACATACCTTCGTCATCAGGGCCGCCATGCCGCAGCGCCCGGCACATGGCCTTAACCTGGCCGGTGATTTCGCCGGGTTGTAAATGCTTGTTAATTACGCCTGCGATCCGGCACATATGGAATCTGGTTTGTTCATAGCTTCGCCCCGTAAGTCACATGATTTGTTTGTAACTTATTGTAAAACAGCCATTTACTTTTTTTCGGTATAAGTGACTGTTATCGCGCTTACCCGCCGGTAAGGACTGGTTTTTACGTTTTTTTTATAAATAATCTCAGCTAAAATCGCTCAATGTATGATGCCGCAACGTGTACGATGATGGAGCATCCCATACTTTCGAGCCTCAATATCAATTGTTTTTGAGATCGTTGTGATATTATTTCACCAGTCATCCCTTTTAACGGCCCTGCTTTGATGATAATTTTTTCGCCGGGTTGCAGGTCCTCTTCGGTTACCTCCAATTCATAGGGGCTGGCCATTAATAACTTTAACTCGGTTATCTGGCGGCCGGGCATTGACGCAGGCCTCCCCATGAAATATAAAAACCTGGATATACCTTTTGTCATCAAGATATCAGCCTGCTCATGCTGGGCAATGTTAACAAATATGTACGACTTAAGAAAGGGCTCTTCCACCCATTTTTTACGATCGCTCCATTGTTTGAGCTGGCGGTGCAGGGGCAGGTAGGCCTCAAACCCCTTGCCCGTCAATGCCTGGTACGCTTTTTTTTCGGCACGCGGCTGCGTATAAACCGGGTACCATTTTTTTGTCGCGCCTGCATTTAAATCCATCCTTTTCAACAACCGGTTTTATTTAAACCATTTTCTGATATCCCACCATTTATTTTTGTCGTCATCCAGATAATACCCAGATCCTGAATAACCATTGTAATCGGAGTAATAGTAGTACCTGGACCCGGCGTTTTCTCCGGTAAATTTAGTGGTGTAATATCTGGAATGCAGCAGGTCTTCTTCATAAGCGTTCAGTACGATGACCGTATTGTCCAGGTGATACTCCTGGGCTATTCGTTGTGGCACGGATGCTGCATAATACCTGGACTTGCCCGACCGGATCACAAAAACATTGATATCGCTGATCCGGATTAGCGGGATGGCATCAGAAACCAGCCCGATAGGGGCGGTGTCGATCATGATGATGTCATATCGGAGCTTCAGCTGGCTGATCAGCGCCATCATCCGGTCACTGTGCAGCAATTCGGAGGGGTTAGGCGGCACAGGGCCTGAAACGATAAAATCGAGGTTCGGCTGCCCGGAATGTAATATAATATCTTCCATCTGGCTCTGGTGGGCCAGGTAGTTACTTAAGCCCAGGTCATTGGGCACATGGAATGTCTTATGTAACCGTGAGCGCCTTAAATCCGCCCCGATAAGGACTACTTTTTTATCGATAAGCGATAAGGTGCTGGATAAATTGACCGCTACAAATGATTTGCCCTCACCCGCCACCTCAGAGGTAATGCAGATGATTTTGCTCGATTTTTCGGAAGCCAGGAAACTCAGGTTGGTGCGTACCGAGCGTACAGATTCTGCAAAAATAGACCGGGGCTTACTGAGCGCCAAAACCTGCCCGCTGTTTTCATCAATGACTTCGGGGTATTTCCTGATCACACCCAATATGGGCATCGCGGTCAGGCTTTCAATCGTTTCCTTGTCATAAATATAGGGGTTGAGCATGCGTATCAGGATGATAAGCCCCAGGCCAGTGGCCAGGCCAAAAATGATGGCCGACCGGTTGATGTCATGTTCATTCGGGGAGACCGCGTTAAAGTTGGGCTGTGCAAGTTCAATTACCGTAGCACCGGGTAAAATTCCCGCGCGGCTTATCTGCGCTTCCAGCTTTTTTTCCGACAGGAAGGAATATACTTTATCATTGATTTCAAAATCTCTTTGCAGGCTGACCAGGTCGCGCTGTGCAGCAGGCAATGCCATAATGGTCTGGTTGATCTGGGCTAATTGATTATCCAGGTAGGCGATGTTTTTTTCCACACCGCTCTGTATGCCTTTGATATTATTTAAAGCAGTAAGTTTGGTTTGTAAAATTTGCTGGTTAATATCCAGTACAGGCTGTGAATTCAGCGTATAGGTTTTCAATATAATGGTCCTTTCGGATATCAGGCCGTCCAGCTTGCTGATCAGCGCATCAAGGGCAGGCAGGGCAGTCCCGCCCGCGCTGAAGGTTAACGTCACATTATCTTTTTCTTTAGTGATCTGGTCCCTGAGCTGGTCAAGCGCGATCAACTGAATTTTTAACAGCGATCTGTTTGTCTGGATTTCGGCAGCTTTTGCGCCGGAAGAGGTTGATGCGGCATTTACATCCAGTATCTTGGTTTTGTTTTTATATTTTTCTATGGAGCTTTCTGAGCCCTTCACCTCGTTGGACAGGAAGGAAAGCTGGCTGTCGATAAAGTCAATCATCTGTGAAGCCGACTGTGCTTTCTGGTTCCTGTCGAAAACGACATATTCCTTCATGATATTGTTGAGTACTTCGGCGGCGAACTGGGGGTTGGAGTCTGTTTCCTGCAGTGAAATGATATTCGTATTCTTCCCTGTTTCTCCTGCCCTTAAGCCCCCCTGTACTCTTCCGATGAAGTCTTCGGGTATGTGAAAATTAAAAAGATAGATCGTGCTGTTATCGGTGGCACCAGGATACCTGATACTGAAACTCGTATTGCCGATCGTGACCGGCATGTTATAGCGATAATGGTTGACGATTTCTTTTTTGCCTGTTTTATAGCTAAGGCTAAAGTTTTCCCTGTTAATTGGCTTATAACCGATGATGTCGTGATAAAAGTTGAGGCTGTCAAACCTGATCAGCTGGATATTCAATGGTTTTGATGGGTAGGTTTCACTGGTGCGTACACGGCCCGATATAAAAAAGCTAACCCGGTAATCCATGTCCTTAATGGCGCTAAGTATCACGCTCCTGCTTTGCAATACCGATGTGATGCTCTGAATTTTTGAAGGCCCCCTGTCAGGAACGGCCATGACGGTTATCAGATCGGAGACCTCCGATTTTTTTTCTTCAATTTTTAGCGTACCGGATGTGGCATAGGTTTTTGGTGTGTACCATAAATAGGTATACGATATTAAGACCGCGATACCTACAGATGCAGCGATCCAATACCAGCGGCTCAGCAATATTTTGCCGATCTTGAAATAATCGATTTCCTGGCTGGGGAGTTTTCTTTGGAATTTTTCAGTCTCGTCCATTAGCGGCGTGAAAGCGATAAAACAATTAATGCTGTATTCAGCAAAAGTAAAATCGGCTGTGTAAGGGTTGAAATATTTTGCAGGTTATCATTCCGGACAGCACGTTTATTCGGCGATATATAGACGATATCCCCATTCTGGAGTATAGCCCGCGGATCGTTTATGGATCGTATATCCCTCAGGTCGATATAGGTTACCTGCGGGTTCTTTTGATCGCCGCGTATGATTTTAATGTTGGTTTCATTGGCTTTATCGGTAAGTCCCCCCGCCTCGCCGATCATTTCGACCAGTGTCGTTTTATCTTTTGTCAGGGCAAAATTTCCCTGCGCCTTGATTTCTCCGAGAAAAGTCACTTTCATGTTTGCAATTTTTAATTCGATAATCGGGTCTTTTAAAAGGTTTTTACGGTAGAGGTATTCTATAAGTTTTGCGGCCTGGCTGCGGGTGAGCCCCGCTACGGTCACATGTCCGATAACGGGCAAGGCAACAGCGCCATCTTCATCGACCTGGTAAGTTTGGCCCGCACCGGCATTCCCGGCGCTCCCCGGCGCATTCGGCGTAGGGGCTTCGTCAACCACATATTTGATATTCTGAAGGTTCCGGATCTGTAAAACGTCCTGTGCTTTTATATGGTAGCTGCCCAAATCGCCACTGGTCCGTTGTGATGTATCAATATTGGCGGCTCTTTGTTCGAAAAGCGACTGGTATTGTTTGCCCGAGCACGAACTTAATACAACCGCGGTAAAAAAAAAGGAGAAAAAATAGAGTATTATACGCATAGCGACGATAAACTTATGCTTTAAAGTGTTTATAATTGTGCATTAATTCCAAAAATACATAATTTGCGGGTTTACCACGGTGTATTTTTTTAATTTTTAGGGTTTGAAGATTTCATTAATTACAGTTGCCTATAATGCCCAGGATACAATTGCCAGCTGTATCGAATCCGTCATCAGCCAAAAATACCCCGATGTTGAATACATCATCATCGATGGCGGGTCAACCGATAACACCCTTCAGATAATCAATCAATATCGCTCATTAATCAACGTTGTTGTTTCCGGACCAGATCAAGGCATCTATGATGCCATGAATAAGGGCATAAAAATGGCTACAGGCCAGATTTTAGGAACGCTGAATGCCGATGACCGTTTGGCCGGTGCGGATGTTTTATCGGCAGTAGCTCAAGTATTTACGGCAAATGATGTGGAGGCGGTCTATGGAAATCTGATCTATGTGCATCCGGATGGAAAAATTAAACGCAAATGGAACTCGAAACAATGCCAGGCCAATTCTTTTAACCTGGGATTTATGCCCCCGCATCCCACCTTTTATTGTAAACGGGAATTGTTTACAAAATTTGGTTTTTACAGTCTTGAATACGGTTCTGCTGCCGATTATGAGTTAATGGCCAGGTTTATGCACCAACATAAAATAAAAAATTTTTATTTAAATAAATTGATGGTCCTGATGCAGGATGGCGGCGTAAGCAATAGAAGCTTAAAGAACAGGATTAAAGCCTGGGGTTTTGATCTGAAAGCGATGCGTAACAACCATATTGCAATTCCCGTGCTGGCCCTTGTTTTAAAACCGCTGCGAAAGATGTATCAATTTTTTTAATTTCAAATTAAACCTTTGTTGAGCATCTGCGTATAACGGCTTAATAATAAAAGAAAATCATTAATATCCCCCTACACAATGCTTGAACTTTTACATTCGTCACATCTTATTTACAATATTTTAATCGTCGTGTTTTCAGGATTGATCACGCTGTTATGTATACCTTCTATTTTGCACGTGGCGCGCTCCAGGCATTTGTATGATGATGTTGGCCATTTCAGAAAGCAGCATGATCACGGTATTCCGCGTTTGGGCGGCGTGGCTATTTTTGTAAGCTTTACCATCACTATCCTCTTGTTCAGCATCATCGATAAGGCGCTCCCGGTCAGTTACCTGCTGATTTCCTGTATTATCCTTTTTGCCATGGGCCTGAAAGATGATCTTTCCGGCGTCAATTCCAGTACTAAGTTTTTTATCCAGTTTGTAGTGGCGTCCATATTGGTATTATTGGGTGGTATCCGCATAACCAGCATGTATGGCGTGTTCGGTATCATGCAATTACCTTATATGCCGAGCGTTATATTGTCCGTTTTGCTGATCATGCTCATTGTTAACGCTTTTAATTTAATAGATGGCATTGACGGTTTGGCTGCAACGACGGGCATTATTGTCAACGGCACTTTTGCTTTTTTATTTATGTACATCAGGCAATATGAGCTGGCGGCTATTTCGCTGGCTATGACCGGTGCTATTACCGGGTTCTTAAAATATAATATTACGCCTGCCAAAATATTCATGGGGGATACCGGCGCCTTGCTCATTGGTTTGATATCGGCGGTCATGGCTGTTAAATTTATTGAGGTTACCAAAATTGAGCGCATCGGTGTATCCGCCATCAGCTGTGCCCCCGCATTAACCATTGCCATATTGATAGGCCCAGTATTTGATACCTTAAGAGTATTTACGTTAAGGATAGCCAGTGGTAAATCGCCTTTTGAAGCTGACAGAAACCATATCCATCACAGGATATTGAGGTTAGGGCTTAATCACCTGCAGGCTACCCTGTGTTTATCGGCAATCAATTTATTGTCCATTGGCATGGTCTTGATGTTTAGCCCCCTGGGTAACTCGCTGCTGATCGTGCTAATCTTGTCCGTGTCCATCATTTCCAACTGGATCATTACCTTCAGCCTGCGTTCAAAAGAGCGTGACCAGCTAAACCTCCGGAATTTTATCGCCTGAGAGGCCAAACCTTTGCGTTGTGTGCCGCCGGGTAGCATACCAGTTGATGACGCTTTCCCCAATGTAAGGCCAGCGCCGGCTAACCATGCTTTTGAATTGTTCTTTCAACAGCTATAATGCGCCCGGTGTACAGGTTGAATACTTATTCCCGGATGGTCACTATTTGTAATGGCGGTGAAAACGGGTCCGCTGACAATTGCGAAATGAAACTTTGATGGTTTAAAAGAACATTCATTTGGTATATGCAGGTCAATGACATGCTTTCATACCGGTTGTTGATAAATACTGTTAGGAAGCTCCTTTTTGGAGAAAGAAAATGGTTTGGCGATCCTTTCAAGCTGAAATAATACCTCAACCTGGAAAATTGCCCGGACTGTGCCCTGTTAAAATCAGGCAATGTCCCTGTCACCGTATTGGCTTTTCTTTTTAAAACTCCCGGAAACGTATAAGAGGCTACCTGTATTTAGGGTCTGCTGAAAAACTCGTAGATGCGCCCCAAAAATGATTTCCTCATGAAAAAGTTGATTTTTCGAGGTGTTTTGTTAAAAGTAGCGATGAAATACCCGGTATTTTTGAATTTTCGAACAGCAAATAAATTTAACTAAAATCGCATAAATCCGTGCATTTCATTCGTTAAATCTTAACACAACTGCCTGTGTTTCACGATGGTTTGAGTTTCTCAGCAGCCCTATTTAGCTGGGACAAATGTTTACGGTCCCAATAAACCTCAAACCATTGGCGTCCGCTGGAATTGCCATTGCACGACGGGCATAGCAGGCGAGAGAGCATGAGGTCAGACCATGACGCTTGCAAGCTTTGCTAACGCACAGATACAACGCTTTAATTCCGTCAGATAATCAGAATTACAATATCGGAACAAGTACCTGGCATTCATTTGGGCGATTCTTTTAACACCACGTAGGCTGCCAGGGTAAACGGGTTCTTTCCGGCATGGTTGATGGATTTAAGCGAAAGTTCATACTGTTTGTCGCCATAGTTAAATAATAAAGGGGTCCTGATGTCCAGGTATCCCGGTGTCTCCAGAGGCTGCTCGCAGGAGAATGGGGTATTGGTGTAGCAGGCTTTTACACGGATTGTTTGCTGCCGTTTGTCCAGTTCGAGTAAGGTAAAATAAATATGCCCGACCTGTATGGCATAACCTTTTTTGAACCATTGTACGGGATAAAAGGTGGCGATTGATTCCGCGGGCTTGTCGGGCACCAGATCTATCCGTTGTTTGACAATACCGCTGATACCCGAACTGGCATCAGAAGCGGCCTGCAGGGTTGACAGGCCGTTCTTGAGCAGGCTGTCTGTCTGTTTGCGGATGGCCAGGGCTTCTTTTTGGCCTGCGGCTGTTTTGGCATAAGCATCATTTTGTAACCTGGCCTCCTGTTTGTCACTCTGCTCCAATGCGGCCAAACGGGCTTTAACATCTGCGCGTGTTGTATCGATCGTTTTGGAATTGCGCTGTGCGGTGGTGCTCTTGATGTCGATCTGGTCTGCGAATTTTTTGCTTTCTTCACATTTTTTCTCATAATTGGCTACTGAATTGATAAAGGCCGTATCGGCATCCGCCAGCACTTTCAACCGGCTGATCTTGCAAATGATTACATACTTGGCCTGCTGACTGATCGAATTATCTTCCAGGGAAAGGACAAGTTCCTGTAATTTAGTCTCCTGGTCGTCGATCTTTTTAAACTTGCGTTCCGTGCTTTTCTGAACGTATGTGCTGCCGAATGTGACAATTCCGGAGAAAACGGCGATAATGAACAGGCGTAGCGTTTCCTGACGGTAACGCACACGGTCACTTTTTTGTTTCTCTTTAAAGCCTGCGATATCCAGGGCGACCTTTAACTTGTCTAATTCGGCTTTGTCTTTTGCGAACAGTTCGTCATCTGAAGGGATTTCCATAATGTCTGGTTTATTTCGTTGCTAATAAGTTTATATAATGGCCGCTCGTTAAATTCAGGCAGAGTTGACGTGATATCCATACAAGCAGCGGGCGCATGCAGGCCGACCGGGTTGTTTTATATATTAAACATGATCCAGCGACTGCAGCAGCGCGATCAGTTCGGACTGGGGATGGCAGTCCTGCTTATCGCCGGGAACGCGGTAAGAAGTGTGTGTCCATATCCCCTTAACGCCGCCGATGGCATCTTTGCTCACATCCCACATACCGGGATGATAGGTTTTAGGAATGCTATACTTATCGCAGAGATATACCAAGAGTTCTTTTACAGCAGCCAGTTGTTCCGGATAATACTTTTCAAAGGCGGCATAGCCCCTGAACGGCGGGTCATATAGCTGTACATTGGCATCCGGTATGACACCGCCCAGATAATTTACCCATTTGCCGTTCTTTTTGGTCAACCCGCCCCAGCAGGTAATTTCAATGCCAATGCTTTGTTTATGGAGTGTATCGCAACGCGTCGCATAATCACGAAACCCAAGGCCGTGGATTAAGGCAGCCGGTATCCCCAGATGGGCGGCATAATACTTGGAATCGAATGCGTTCTGGATGATCCCATCCTTACCGATCACGAAAGCCGTGGCGACGGCTTCTGAATTCGTTTTCCAATAGTCGATGTTACCTTTCGCCGACGGACCGCTGGCGGTATGATGGATGACGATTTGACCTTTGGGGAATACCAGTTTATGGTACTGGTTTTCAGGTAACGGGTATTGTTGAATGTTCATGGTTAGGTTTTTGCATAAATATATTGCTTTTATGATCACTTACCGGAAATATTTAAAAAAAATGATGCATAACAAGAACATTGCACTGTTTAAAAAAAAGCATGCCGGCTGTACACATTAAATGAACCGTTCCGTAACCAAAACCGGTGCATCAGCGTACCTGTTGCTGCTATTCGCGGTTATAACGAGGGGGACTCAGTAGCCGGGAAGTCAGGAGCAATAAAAATGTCACATAAAATGCAATCAAGGCATCACTTGCTGCAGCGCGGGAAAGAAAGGCGGTGTGGGGGACTCCCTGTCCAGTTGATAAATAAACAAGCTGACCAGCAATAATATCATCAAAAATATCCTTGTATTTCTCCATTGCATTTGCTACGTTTACTACGCAATCGCAATTAGTCGCTTAACCCTGTAAGCCGAAAAAGGGACCCCAGAGTAGGCAGTAAACCTTAACACGATGTTTAATAATGTTATATTAGATGTGGCTACTGGCGTGGTATTCATTTTTTTGCTATACAGCCTGTTGGCAACATCTATCCAGGAGGCTATTGCCACGGGGCTTGCCCTCCGGGCCCGCACCCTTAAGGACGGCATCATCAACGGGATGCTGTGCAACACGCCCGATATCTCCCGCATTGAAAGCCTGGGCCTGGGCATTTGGAGTTTCATTAAAAGTTTTCTTCACCTGTTTCACAAGCCGCCGGTAGCGGTAAAAAGGCTCGGCCATTATTTTTACGATCACCCCCTGATCAAAAATTATGGGTCCAGCCGTATATTCTCGGCGCCGTCATACTTGCCGGGCGGCAATTTTTCTACAGTGCTGATCGATATCCTCCGGGATGATTTCGACCGTAAGCTCGATGCCATCGCCGCCACAAAAATGCCCGATCCCGCCGGACAAACCATGGACCAGGTACGAGAGGGCCTGCATAACAGCGCCGATGGGGTGAAGATAAAGGAGCTGCTTAATTATTATGCTACGTTTTACTTAAAAGGCGATAACGTGCCCCGGGGGGTAGATCTCGTTATCGAAAAGGATACCTGGCAGCTATTGCAAATGCACCTGCGCAACAGTTTTTACAACCTTGACGACTTTGTTAAAAAGATCGAGACCTGGTACGACGACAGTATGGATCGTATCTCCGGCTGGTACAAACGCCGGGTGCAGTTCCTGCTGTTTGCCATAGGGCTTTTGATAGCGGTTATATTCAATGTGGACATTATCAGGATAGCGGGTAAGCTGTCCTCCGATAAGGATGCCCGCGACCAGCTGGTGCAGCTGGCCATTAAAGAAGCTGATAGTTATAAAGATGATCCGAGGGTCAGGAGCGGTAGCGCTAAAGATCCGTCAAGAGACAGCATTTCAGCAGGCGATGCGCGTAAGCTTTATGATCAGCACATCAAAGCGGCTAAAAAAGTTATCGATACCAGTATTGTAAAGCCAAACCAGATACTGGCCCTCGGCTGGGGCGATTACGGGAGAGGGGATGACAGTACCAAACATTTCAAGCAGGTTTTCCTGCCCGATAGTGCTATGATTATAAAGGTCTACAGCGATGCAGCAAGGAATGATTCGTTGAAGCAAGCCAAGCTTACCGCAAGCGTGGCCATGGCAAAACCGGGAGCAGGCGTAAAATCAGTACCGAAAAGCAAAAGGGCCGATACCGCCGGGATAAAGATCAACGGCATAACCATGAAGGATTCTTTACTGAAGGCGAAAGCTTGTGCCCAATTCAATGCGCACCAGCTGGCAGAACATGCTTACACAGGTGTTTATGGTGTTTTGAAAACGATGGGATATGTGATCTGCAAAAGCTGGGATGCGGGCAAAATAGCGGGCTTCCTGCTGACGGCGATGGCCATTTGCTTAGGCGCGCCGTTCTGGTTCGACCTGCTTAACAAACTGGTGAACATACGCGCCGCCGGTAAACGCGAAGAAAATAATAATAGCAGCGGCGCAGCGGCGGGTGTGCCGCCCGGGCCGGATCCGGTAACCGTAAATATTGGCAGTCAGCAGGCCGGAGAGGAGGCGGTAGGTTAATTATGGCACAATTTGAAGTCAAAGCAGCGAAATTGAATAAGCGCAGCATGGTACCGCCAAACCTGCCTTACGATAAAGGCATTGCAGGCGTGGTATACCAGGGGTACAGGTTTGAAGCGGAGGAAGCCCCTGCCGCCGAGGTGCCTAACCCTGCCCTGGGCAAATGGTACAAAGACAGCTCGGGCTATTATTACTGGGGCGGGGCATTGGAGCTGATTCAAACAGATACCCCGGTATTGCCGCTGACTGCCGGCATTATACTTACGGCCGGACAGGTGCAGCATGGAACGGGCGCCTCGCTGGCAACCGCACAAAAATTCCTGCCTTTTATTATCGATACCTGTAGTAAATACAAAATAAACACGCCGGTGCGGCAGCTTTGCTTTTTGGCGCAGGTCGGCCATGAGAGCGCAGGTCTTTACTACACGGAAGAACTGGTCAGCGGTGCGGCCTACGAAGGCCGTAAGAACCTCGGCAATACCCATGCCGGCGATGGTGTCCGTTATAAAGGCCGCGGGCTTATACAGATTACCGGGCGGGGTAATTACCAATGGCTGACCAATGATTTCAAGGTGGATTTTATGAACAATCCAACCTGGCTCGGCGGTAAAAATGCCGGTGTATGTACCCCTGGACAGCTAAAATATGCCACCCAGAGCGCCGGCTGGTACTGGAACAACCATACGCTTAACGCCGTTGCAGACGAAATAGATATCGGTAAAACCATCGACGAAGAGGCCAACCTGGAGCATTTTAAGCTGATAACCAAAAGGATCAACGGCGGATACAACGGGCTGAATGACCGGCTTTCACGCTACCGGGCAGGCGTACAATATTTCAGATAAGCACGATGGCAAAATTAACCGTTAACGTAAAACTGCTTAATGTGCGCAGCCGGGTACCGGCAACCCTGCCCGAACCGGATGGTATTGTCGGCACCCTGAAAAAGGGACAAAGCATCGATGGCACCAAAGTTGCCGCCGCAGAACTGCCCAACCCGGCCCTTGGCGACTGGTACCGCGATGCCGGCGGTCATTTTTACTGGGGCGGTGGATTGGAAGATGGGGGCGCGATGTCATCCAACACCCCGGCGAACGTTACCGGGGTGACTTACAACTGGATAATCACAGCTTATGGTATTGATAAATTATGGCAAAAAACACGGGGGCAAGGGGTAAAGATAGCTGTGGTGGATACCGGTCTGAATTATAAGCACACTAATATATCGCGTAAAACTAATATCAGTTATTACAACATTTTTAACCAATCGACAAAGGCCGAAGATTGCATGGATACTGACGGGCACGGCACGATGTGCGCGGGTATGATAGCCGCCCACGGGCCAGACGTTTACGGTATTGCGCCGGAAGCCGACCTGTTGATTATAAAGGCCACGAAAAACGGGAATATGGACTGCGGGAGTTTAGCCATTGCGATAGAAAAGGCTGTGGAGCTGCAAGTCAGGATTATTTCGGTAAGCTATGATTTTCCTAAAGAAGATCCTGATATGGAAAGCCTTGAAAAGGCTGTCAGGAATGCTGTAAACAGTAAAGTTTTTATTGTTGCCAGCAGCGGTAACGGCGGGTCTGCCAGGTTAACGGCTGAAACTTATCCCGCATGTTTTGAAAATGTTCTGGCCGTTGGGGCAAGCGATAAGGACAGGAACTTCTGGGCTGATACTACGGTATCTCCTTTCCTTGATATTTTAGGTCCGGGAGCTGACATCGAATTGATGGGATTAACTGCTGCGACAAGAAAAGACAGCGGAACAAGTTTCTCAACACCTTATATAGCGGCTGTGTGCGCACTTTCATTATCAGTCTCACCGGCGCAGGATGTTCCTGCTTTGATCGGGTCTTTAAAGCAACAATCGTCGGATAAAGAAAAGATCAAAGCACAGCTTCAACGTTATTATGACGACCAAACACTTGTAATTCCGGGCTTGGGTATTGTAAATCCCGCCGTTTAATGATAACCGACATGAAAAAAATCCTACTGATCGTATTTTCAATTCTGTTCCTTCAAGATGGCCTGCAGGCACAAAATATTTATATTGATGCCTTGAAATTGAGAAGCCTGATAGACCCGGCAACAAAAAAATTTAATGTCGCGGATGACTCCCTGGAAAAAGCAGGCGGGATCATCAGTAATTATTTAGCGCTGTCTTCGGATCAGCTCAGCGCCCTGAAATACGGTGGGGTCAAAAATTTTATCACCAACACATCAACAGCCAACGATAACTATAATCCCATTATTGCCCGGTATATTCCGGGGAGCGGTAACGGCAGCTTGCCGGTATCAGGGATCAGCGCTGCCATCTCCGCAGCGGGCAACCTTGATGTAACCAGCCTTGCCGATGGTTTTGCCAAATTCCTGGTCAAACGGACCAAAGAGGAGCTTTCTATTGCTTTCTTCGACAGGTTTAATACGCTGATAGCCAAGGATGAATATAAAGATGCGCGCTTACTGTTTCCCCAAACCTCGGCAACATTACAGGCTATCGGCAAGGAGATCTATAATTACCAGGCTTACCTCAACATCCTCCGCGAATCCTTTGCCAAAGACCTGAGCAGTTTGCTGCCTGACTTACAAAACGTCATCAACGATGGCCGCTACAGCTCATTTTTTAACGGGAACCCTGATATCAAGGCGGCCTGTCTCAGCTCATTATACATCGGGAATAGCCTGATGAATAAAGAAAACCCGGGCACTATCATTCAGGATTATGATATAGCCCTGCTTGGCAACGTTTCCAATGTCAGTGTCAAGGGTGCCATGCAAACACTTCAATTGTTCTCCACTTCTTTAAGGGCGGGCAGCGGTGATGATTACTGGATAAGCCGCGATCAGTTTAAAAAACTGGCCGGTGACCCCATCACGCTGCAACTGTATCTGGGGCTGATCTACCTTAAAGCAGCAGATGTGAAATACCAGGGCGCCGATCTTCGCAGCATACTTAAAGCTTCCTTTACAAGCGGTACCGAGGTGAAAAAGATCGTTGATTTTATCGACGGCTTTTTAAAACATACAGCAATAGTTAAAGCGAATATCCACAGCCTCAGCACCCTAAATCAGGATAAACTGACTTTTAACGATTACTACAATTATTATAATTCGGTGCTTGACCTGATAACCTATGCTTCGGAATATTATATGCTGCCGGGGCTTGGGGATGCCTATAAGCCAGATGATGCGTTCAGGAAATATACGAACCTGGCGCGGTCGGGAGGGAATGTGGCGCTGGATATCAGCCGGGCAAATTACAGCTCGGCTATTATCAACGTTTACGGGATATACAGCTTTGCATTGGGCGGATACGATGCCTATTTGCAAACCGTTGCCGGTGACGGTTCGCTTACTGCCATTGTCAGGCAGGCTGCTGCCCAACAATTGGGAAGGTTTAATAAAGTGCAGCAATTCCTGTTGCAGTACGGTTCGTTCGTGGCTGCGGTTACCCAGGCAAAAAATGCCGACGAGGTGGCCCTGGCAATAGAGGCGGCGGCGTTGCCATCCGGATCGGCCAGGATTAAGCGTGAAAAAGCATTCAATGTATCGCTTAATGCATACACCGGCTTATTTTACGGGCATGAATCGATCAATGATCTTACCATAAAAAACGGTCACTGGTGGAATACTTTTGGTGTTGCCGCCCCTGTTGGTGTCGCGATCAGCCGGGGCCAGCGCCGGTTGTTTTGGCCGTTTTGCGGCGAAGGGCATGCATCCTATTCTCTATTTATTTCTGTGATCGATCTGGGTGCGGTAGCTGCTTATCGTTTCAGGGACGACACCACGGCACAGGTGCCTACAATCAAGCTGAAAAATATATTTTCTCCCGGCCTGTTTTTATCGGTTGGGCTACCGAAGACGCCGTTATCGTTAAATTTTGGTGCGCAGGTAGGGCCAAACCTGCGTAAGATCGATAACGATAGCAGTGCCCGGCCGAGCGACGATGCCGAGCATCGCACCTATTGGCGCTATAGCATGTCGCTGGTGGTAGATATACCGGTTGTGAATTTGTTTAGCCGGTAGCGCCCGGACTTACCTCCAGTTGCGGAAAAAGCGGAAAATGTAAAATGTTTTCCGATAGGTTTGGAGCAGTTTATCCGGCATCCGAATCAGGAACAAGCCGCCGGGTGAAAGAGCGTTCGGCTGTTTAGGAACTGATGGGCTATGACATGGATAAAATCAGTAAAACAAACTTGAGCAAAGCGCACGGAACTTGTATGAACTCAAAGATGGATTGGAAAAGCATTTGCCTGCCGAAATCAATGAGCTATTTGATTTATCGATGACGGGACTGCGGCAAAAATGATTTCACGCCTAAAATGCGCCGGCAGACTGGATTGTTTTTCAGGCAGCTAAAACAGAGCCACCTGCTGAGATACTTTTTAAGCGCGTTGAAAAACCGGGAAGATATGATGGCGCACGCTGACCAATATACTGTGTTTTACCATAAAAAGACGTGCGTTGAGACGGCCTTTTCCCTGGGAGAAACATTTATTAATTAATTGTAAATTTACGTATGCAGGGATATTAAATATTGGAAAAAAAATTAAATTTAATATTGGAATACTATTTTTTTTCTACATTCGTTTTAAATACGTCAGCAGCCGGAAGGCGGGTTGATCATTGAATAAACCAAATCTTTACAATTAATAATGCCGAATACTACCTGCTTAACCGGCCCTCCATTTTCCCTGACAGGCGATGCCTATTATGCAGGCCAGCAAATTAATTTTGCCTTGTTGTTTGACAGTTCCGAAGAACAGGCTACAGTCGATTGTGTAGAATGGTACCTCGACGAAATCCTGCTGATTGACCAGCGTACACTTGAATTTTCCGGCAGTGTTTATTGCGGCAGCCACCGTATCGGCGCACGGATATTGTCCGGCGGTGCCTGGAGCGGGGTGAAAAGCCTGGCTTTCCAGACCTGTAAGACGGTGGTGTCTACGCTGATCAGCGGCCCGGGCTACGTGTTGCAGGGTGAAAGCGCCGTATACCATGTCATCGTTAGTTTTTCCGATGGCACCACCAGCGATGTTTCTGCCGACTATATCTTTACAGGCACGGACGGCAGTTTCTCCGGCAATACATTTACACCCGGGTTCAACGATTCGGGCGAAGCCTCGCGCCAGGCAACGGTTACCGCGACCAAGCCGGGCGACAGTCCCCTGAACAAATATATCACCATTACCGATACCAGTCTGCATGCGGGCGTGCTGGTCGTCGACCTGTACGATAACAGTACGCTGGACGTGATCGCGCTGATCAGCAACGCCGAAGTGGCCGGGAACCATACGCCGGCCTATACAGGCAACAATGTAGCGCCCGCGGCCTCCGTTACAACTGATGCCCTGATCCTGGCTTCCGATGCCATCGCGCAGCCGGTGCTCAACTGGCGCTTTGAGTTCAATATCGCCAGGCTCTTAACACTTTACCCGGCATCTGATAAATTTGTATTCCCGGTCAAAGGGCGCGGTACTTCCGCCGGCAGTCTTTCCGGTGCCTTTGTACTGAAAACCTTTGCTTCGCAGATCGGCCTGGACGGCAGCCCCGGCAGTTATATCCCGGTGGTGACCAGCGGCAGTAATTTCGGGCAGATGGTGAACTTTTCCGCCGATATTCAGGGCGGCGCCAACGGCAGCCACGCGGAGGCCGACCTCGGGACGATGATCGAACTGACCTACCACGTAGCTACCGCCACGGTGACCTATACGACGAATACAGGTCAAATCGATATCCCTGATTTTGACTTCATGACGGTGCGTTATCACTGGAATGAAGGTGCGGGGGCCGACCTGGATATTCTGGCCGGCTTTGAAAACAACGGCACCACCTTTGACAGCAATTATGTTGGCTTCGGCCAGCCAAACGCTACGGTTCCCGCGGATACCGTGCCACAGGCCGACGCTTACCTCTGGTGGGGATCGGACAACAGTTCGGGTTCCGGTTATGAGGACGTGCTGATCGGCATGAAAAAATTCACGGCCGATTTTCCCGCTTCACCGGATGTAGTCGAGGTCGGCCTTTACGCCGTATGGTACGGGGCACCCGTTACCGGCGACTTTACGGTGGAGCTGGTCACTTATAAAGGCGGTACCATGAGCCTTAGCGGTACGGATTTTATCAATACCGGCGGGGCACAGGTCTCCTCGCATACCATTAATGCCAGCACACAGATCACTAACCATCTCCATACCCCGGGCAATGCCTATAAGGTAGGGAGCGTGAAATATACCAAATCGACGCAGTCGGCAACCATACATATCCAATCAACCTGAAAAGCCCCCCGGGGTTAACAACAATATGGCAGAAAATCAAGGTAATTTTATTTCAAAATTTGCGCCTAAATCACATTTTTTTACCGATCCGGCGGCGATCAGCCAGACTGCTGAGCATGCTTTTGGCCCTGTATCGGAAAACCCAGTTCAGACTTACCAGCGAAAGCGAAACAATGAGCCGCAAAGGGACGAGTTTTGTAAACACGGGCGATATGCTGGTTCAAACGGCAAGCAAGGCGATCATTACACTCCTTCACAATCAGGAGCACTCAGTAAATACGACTTACAAATTGGGTGAATTGAAATATAACAGGCTGACACAAAGGCACAACCATATTTGAAAAACAAATAAAAAAATTGCTAATTGATAGCCCAAAGCCCCATATTGACCGCAACCAGGATGTGTTGAAATTAATTACGAAGTGGTTGGTGGATAGGATGTATTTGCAGAGTTAAAGGGGATCACTATATAGTTGATACTCAAGGATTATTTAGAAATGTAAGAAGATTTTTAATTTCAGATAAATGGCATATTATTTTTTCACAGAGCCCGAAAAATTATTAGTAGCGCAACCACAAAATAATGCTTACGGCCCGATTAACGAAAACGAATTCAGTCTTACGAATTTATTTAATGCGTCTTCGACCACTAAAGCCTTTGCATTAACCAGCGGAAATATTCTTGTTCAGCAAACTACGGCTAATAGCGATCTGGTGAACATCGTATTGAAGCCGCATGAACAACCAGATCTCGATTTGCCCAAATTGAACTACGTTATTTATAAGGGAGTTTTAAAGAGTTCCATAATCGATACAGTAGGAGCAATAGCGAACCGGGCAAACAATGATTTGACGAGTAAGATATGGCAGTCATTTGATTTACAAAAAGCTGCTTTTGACGATTCTAATAGTACTTTTCCAGATAGTCCACAAGCTAAAGATGTTTTAGGGTTTGATTATAGTACATCGGGAACCGGAACACTGCTTGCATCAAATGATACACCGTTGGACACTGCTTTTTACAGTGACGACAAAACATTGTTTTTTGTGTCGGGTGGGGATTATATTGGGGATTTTCAATCGATCGAATTTGGAATAACAATTTCGCTGGAAAAACTTGGTTATTCTGAATCATTTAAGCTTGCCCGCGAAGTAAATTCGAAATTAAGTTTTAGTACCCTTGCCCCGGCTGTCACTGACGCCGATATATTTCAAAGGCGTCATGACAAAGAAGCCGCTCTTTCATTTATTGACTCTGCAGCATTTTTTGGAGCGTTTATTAAACAAGGGATAAATACATATATAGGCACTGGATTCACATTATTATCAGGCCAGGAATTATATGATAATGTTATTTCAAAGCATTATAATAAAAACAGGGTCTACTTCGATTTTCGTAATGAATACCATGACTCTATAAACTATTATAAAAATTTTGGTGATTCATTTCAATGGAGCCTCGACAACACCGATACTTTGTTACCAGTTGACTATTACCGGAACGGGTGGCCATTACTCGTTTTAGACAATACGGAGATTGCAGTTACGAACATAGACAAAATAGTTAAATTAAGTTTGCCTATTACTGCTAATGCGAATACTCTGGTATATTTAAAACGATTTTTCAGGCAGGACATAGGCCTCGATGACTTACCCGAAGGAAGTGATAAATTTGTTGGACTGGAAGAAGATGTTAATGAGACTGGGTTTGCAAAATTAACATATGACCTTATACTGCCAAAACATGGAACATCAATAGTCTCCAACTATTTTCAGTTAAAATATCTTACAAGGATAGCTGAGGTGGCTGACACTACGCCTTTGGTATTCAAGATATCCTATCTCGATAACTTGTTTCCCATATTTGATATGAATATCCCATTCAAACAGAATACCGAAAAAAGTTACTTTAAATTATTCTATGATAATTCATACATCGATAAGAACTTAATTAATGTTAGTGATTTCACGACAAATATCGGAATCGCAAAAGATTCGCAACTGACAACATTCATGGCGTTTCCCAATAACTACAATGATAATGCACAGCAAAATACAGACAACACAATCCCTGTTAGTGGCATGGAAGGGGCATCAGGAAGCCTGTTTTTAAACCAGCTTGTACAAAATGCGAATGCCGTACAAATGGTTAAAGGTAATTTGCTAATTGGCGGTGTAACAAGGGATTATTTGAAGTTTGGAACAAATGATGCGGTAACACAACAAATAAACAGCAATTACACCTTTGATGACGTAGTACTGATTACGCTTACCAACGACCAGTTTAGCACGATTAAAGCGTTAAAACAAACTGAGTTTCCCAATAACTTTAAAGTCTATCTTGGTATAGACAATATCATTGAAAATACCGACGGTTTGGGTACACCATATACCACTTTCAACTACATTTTAAAAGGCATCAAAAATGAAGACGGCGTTATAATACAGCATACCGTGGATACAGCTATTGAGGCCATCACTAATTTGAAGTTAAAAGGGGCAAAATATACGTTGAATTTTGAAGAAAAACTTGGACAGGACGATGCGCATAAGAAAGATGGGAAGTATTATCAGGATTATTTTATTGACTTGGTAGCCAATATCAAAACTGTCGTAGATGATTTTAAATTGAAAATTAATGCTGTTGATATAAATCAACCATCCGCTTATGATCGATTTACTGCAATAACGCAAGCCTCGTTTGCTTCTTTATGGAACGCAGCAAAAAGCTATGTGCAGGCGAACGCGTCAAATCCTGACGACAGGCCATTGTATTGGGCAAGGCTTAAAATGCAAGCCCTTTTAAAGCAGCTTGCTTTTTTTAGTTATAGTATAATTAATAATAACATTGTTGTCGGCTCGCGCCTTGATAAACTGATTACTTTATCTGATGAGTTAAGCAGAAATTACACAAATGTATCTTTTACCGCTGCACCGGCAGGGGCTAAAAAAATTCTTGTGACAGGTTTTGATCCGTTTTTGCTAAATCAATGGGGCAATTCTGGATACAATATTTTACAAAGTAATCCTTCAGGGTGTTGTGCTCTTTCATTGAGTGATACTGCGACTGCAAATGGTTTAGGCTTTATTCAAACCTTGATCGCCCCTGTACGTTACCGAGATTTTGATGGTAGCAATAATGCAACACAGGGCTCAGGCGAAGGCATTATTGAGCAATACATTCAACCGTGGATAAGCGAGGTAGATATGATCATTACTATTAGCCAATCCTTACCAGGAGACTATAATATAGATAAATACAGCACTTCGAGGCGGGGTGGTTTAAACGATAACCTCAATTATGTGAGGCCTGATAATAGCCATTGTATCCCCATGGAAGATAATGATGCTTTAGAGTGGATAGGCACGACATTACCTGATAGTTTCATCGTACCGCCAGTTAAATATGATTGGAAATACAAAGATAAAGATGGAGTTACCGTAACTAACGCAGATACAGATGAAAATGCAAGGCCAAATCCTGGAGATATTTTAAAAGAAGGGTCGGGAAGTAATTATTTATCGAACGAAATATTTTACAGGGTAGCCAGACTTAGGGCAACGTTAAGAAGCGATTTACCTACCGGTCACTTTCATATTTCAAAAATCCAGAACGGGCAAGAAGACTTCGATGGATTATCAACTCAAAGTCTAGTAAGTATAGTTAAAGAAGCGATAAATAATGGCGTAACAGGATTATGATGTTTAGAATCTATTTCTTATTGATATTGACACTTGTGATGTATTCCTGTGCGCCGACATATAGAATCTATTTAGAGAAATATAACAATTCAAAGTATAGGAATTTGAAATATGATTTGAAATTAAAGCATTTAAATGACTCTTCATTGGTAAAGTTAAAGCATAGAGGGGACTTTGGCCTGATTACGAGTGCTTATTACGAATTAAAGCAACCGGTACAAAATGGACATTATCAATTTTTATTAAACGATACGTTGACCGAGGATGCGGTATATCGAAATGGAAAAAGAAATGGAAAGACTCAGATATTTCAGAATGATGGTAAATCTGTCCGTACATATAAGCAGGGATCATCAACAGGTATTGCTTATTCTTACGACAAGTACGGTAGTATAACGGAGAAAATATTATTCATAAATGGCAGATTAACCTTAAGGTCTTTGTATAATAGCCGATCCGAGGTGAAAAGTCATCGTTTTTATGTAGGCCAAACCGAAATAAGAATAGAAAGGCCGGATAGCAATAACATTAGCCTGATAGTTGACGACAAGTATCATCGACAGGAAAAAAGCATTCAAATTAAACCCAATAAAACCAAGCATATTTACAGCTATTTTGAAGGAAGTTTTATAGTAACTTATAAAAGAACCGAAATAATAAATTGTAAATGGATTCCAGCCAATAACGTTAATACATTAATAAGATGATAGCAGTAACAAATATAAGTGCAGATTTAAATGTAACAGTTGATGGCTTAACCGTTGTTCCGACGGCAACTGAAATTGATAGCTTAGTAGCTTCTTCCGCATTTGTTAACTCGTCAATAACTACCGGAGTTAAAAATTTGCTTAAAACCATAAGTCAAAGCTATTATGCCACCCCTCCCGGAACAGCTAACGTTCTCAATAGTAAAATAGCCGATATGTTTAAAAAGGCTGGGTTTAAAAAGCCAGCTACCGGATCTGTAACGTTTACACCAACATCGGGAGCATTAAATGTTATTACTACATCAATTATCAACGATTTAAATACGCTAAGCTCATTTAAGGCTATTGCGCAAAATACATTTAGCAATAATACCTGGGCGCAGCAAGCAAACACTATCAGAGGGATGCAAGATTCCGGATTGAAAAAAATAAATTATATCGGTGTTTATTCTTCATTGGATGAAAATGCAGCCAATTTATTAAATACTAAAGACGAAAATACTGGTCGCTTTTTATCAATATCATCAGTCCCCAAAATGCCTGATTTGAAAATATTCAATTACTCTGATACAACGATAAAATTACGGATTAAAGTTGAGTATACACAATTTGCCAACGCTAATGGCACTGGTTCAATATACAGAAAATTTATAACCTACTTTCCGAACGAGGCTAATGACCAGGTAGTAAGTTATATTTTTGAGATAAATTCCGGTCATAATTTTGATTTTGACACCCGCATCAGAGGAGGAAAAGCAACAATTGAATATACAGAGAACGAAACCTGGAGTGCTGCGGCAGTTAAAACCTTCACTTTTTACATTCGAGGGACAAGTCCAACAGATGAACAGGTTCATACATACTTAACAACTTCGCATGCTAATGGCACGCGGCCGGCTTTTATACCGCTTAATAGGTTTTGGTTTCTCAGAAGAATGGTCCGACATGAATCTTTTTCTGGCAACGCTGACCGCTTGCGCCAATTTTTCGCCGCCCCAAATGGATTTAGTGTGGCAACAACTTCAGGACTGCCGACTTTTGGCCCTCCCAGGGGATTTGGTTTAGGTCAAATTGACAATAGAGGACAACTTACTCCTGTTCAAGCGGCTGCAGTAGGCGTAAACTTAAATTTATTAAAACCAAACGGATCAAAAGCCTATCAAACCTTGGTGAGTACAGACAACAGGACAATTGACTCCAAGGGTTATGTTGTATCCTCGGACGAAGCGGTTTGGAATTGGAAGGCTAACCTCGATATAATGATTAGTATTTGTGTAGACAATGACAACAGCTTAATAGATAAAATTAATGATATAGCAATTGCAGTAAATGCCTGGAACGCAGCTAATCCCAACGATAAGGTAGCCCCCCCGCTTGATATTACTTACTTTACAATTACTTATAGTTGGGTAAAAAGTTCCATACCAAACTTCGATAATGATCATACCCAATCATTGTTTTCGAACACCCAGGTTTCAACAATCACAGTAAAATCTTTTTTCGATGCAATGCTAATAAAAAGATATAATGGCATCGGGCCGCGTCCAGATGATAAAAGGCATCCTATTCCTCCTAACCCACGGGCTACTTTTTTACGGGAGGAATTTTTATATATGGAATATGATGATCGCTCAAAGCCAGTTTTAAAGTTATTGCCATTTTACAATTCTTATGATGGACGAATTGTAAGCCCTAATAAAGTATATTATGTTCAACTTGTATCCCAAACTAATGAATAGGCTCATGCATAAATATTTCCTTGGTTGCTTGTCATTTTTTATAATGCACAATGTTCACGCTGTGAGTAAAATTAGCAATAATAAAAAGGATTCCGTCAAAATAGTTTATAATGCGAGTCTATTTTCAATGGGACTTGATTTAAAGTTGATGTATTTTCAGCGTTTCTATGCCCACCCTAAAATAATCGACACTGGAGAACATTATAAGACGATCAGGCTGGATATAATTCACGAAACGAAGCCAAGCAATCAAAGCAAAGAAGTTCGAAATACAAAACAGGATAACAAAACAAAAATATTGTACTCGTTTGCAGGGAATGACACTTTAGCTTTTAGTGCTGCATTTTCTGTAGTAAAATACGATGGTGAATATTATGTTATTGCCTTCCCACACGCAGACGAATGGTGGAATTTTACCCCTCCTCAAAGAAAGGACGGTTCTTTTCTTCACACACCAATTGCATTTTACTTGGACACGGGGAAGTGGGAGCTAACAAAAATGAAGTACAATAGAAAGTTAAAAATATCGTACATAAAAAGTACAAACGCGGTGATTTACGACAGCTATAAATATTCGCACCAATTCGACCATCATTTCGCTTTTTCAAAAAAACTAAATGAGTTTGTTTTTGGAAAAACTAAGAAGAATCCTAAAAGAAATTAGTAATATGGCACAGCAACAACTATATCCTGCATTAAGTACGCTTATATCGGCAGAAAGCCTGCCCGAGGCTGTGAGCAATTTTTCAGATGCCTTATTCAGTAAAATTTTTTACAAAAATTATTATAGCGAAAAAAGTATTTATGGAGATGTTGCTTACCATAATTTAACGCTTGTCTTTAGTTCGGCACTTGGGTTTAATATATTAGGCGGAGACGATGGGCTGCAAATTTTATTTAATCCTGGCAGCGCCTCCGGCACAACCGAATTACCGGTGTCTTTTTACTTTAACCTGCCAATTCTAAAATACATCAACAATGTTAGTTTAAAAAACTTAGATACTACCGAAGACTATTTTAAACTCATCGCTAAAATCTTTGGTATTCCTATTGACGAAATTTTGGCACAAATCCTGACGGTATTTTTAGGCGGTTTTGTTAACCCCGCAGCAGAATTTGTTAGCCAATTTAACGCTGACCCCGATAATGCGGCCTATACGCCGATAACTTTAACAGATGGTACTAATTTTTACGGTTCAATAGCAGAAATTATCCAGCAGTTAGAAGCTAATACTATAAGCATAGTAACTTATATTGTATCAAAATTTATTGCTTTAGAAGGACTCGCGTATACATTTGATAACATCGCATTGGTGTTTGAAAAATGGATAGGCAGTATATCGCTCAGCGATCTTACAAACCTGTTTATACCAAAATTTGCAGTGGCCCTGCCTGAACTTGAGCTTGCGATGGCTTTTCCGCGCTCATGGTTAAAACCTGTCGATTCAGCCGGAAATATTATAGCAGAACCAGCTAAATCATTGTTAAAATATAATGTAGGCTCGCTGACCTACAGTACCGATGACGGATTCGACTTTATTGGTGTAAATAGTATCACTTTCGATAAATCTCAGATAGGTGACACCGGTTTTACGCTGCAAATAACCGATGCCAAATTTGATTTTAGCCGTACCTCCAACATTCCCGAGGCCGATGCGGCCGGTTACCCGGTTGATTTTGTGGGCGTTTATGTGCAGCAGGCTGTTATCGGGTTCTCCAAATTTGGTCAGAACAATACAACAAAGGTAAGCGCCGCGATTATTGCAGACAATCTGCTCATCGGCACAGGCGGGATATCGGGCACTATCCGGCTGGAAGATCATGGCCTGTTGCACCGCAAGTTCGGCAATTTTGAAGTCGAGCTGGACAAGTTTTCCATTACGTTCCGGCAAAATGCCATCGTGGATTCTTCCATCAGCGGCAAGCTCATCCTGCCCGACGGTTTTTCAGGGGACGGCGGCAAAGCGGAGATCCTGATCGATGCCTTTATCCATGATAACGGCGATTTCGCGATCACGGCGAAGGTCGTGGGCACGCCACCGAAATTCACTTTTCCCGACGTATTCGAGCTCATTGTCCGCAGCCTCACCATTGGCGAAAAGGACGGGCGTTTCTTTGTTTCTATGGCCGGTACGCTGAATTTTATCGCGAACCTTCCGGTGCTGGGTAAAGTACTGCCTTCGGGCGTGGAGATCAATAAGCTGCTGATCTGGGACGACGGAACCATCGAATTCAAAGATGGCGGCCTGATCATCTCCAAATCTTTCAGCCTCAAGGTGGGACCGGTGAAGCTGGAAGTCAGCCACCTGGCCGTTGGTGCCTATCACCGCAAACACAATAGCATCGACCGGAACTATTATTATTTCGGTTTCGACGGTATGATCAATGCCGGCAATGCCGGTGTTGCCGCCAGCGGCAACGGGATCAAATATTATTTTACCTATGATGTCGGCGAGGGCAAACCTTTCGATCATTTCCTGAGTATCGCCGGCATCGAGATCGATATGACCGTTCCCGGGAATGTTCCCCCGGGAGATGCTACCTTCATCCTCAAGGGTTTCCTGAGTATGAAAAACCCCGACCCGGATATCGACGGTTCCAGCGCGGGCACAGAATACACCGGCGCGGTTACCTTTAAAATGCCCAAGCTCCGCTTCGGCGGCAGCGCGGCCATGCGGCTTACACCGAGCATCCCGGCTTTTGTCGTTGATATCGGGCTGGAAATGTCCATTCCGATCCCGCTGGCCAGCACCGGGCTGGGGATTTACGGTTTCCGCGGCCTCATCGGGCAGCATTACCTGCCCGCCAAATCGGCTACGACACCGCCGCTGCCGGATACGGCAAGCTGGTGGGAATATTATAAGGCGAAGAGTACGATCACGCATACGGAAGGCATCCAGGTGGATAAATTCGGCCTGAAATCCGGTTTTTCCATCGGCGCGGGGATCTCGCTGGCCACGGTTTACGATGCCGGCTATACGTTCTCCAGCAAGCTGTTCCTGCTGCTCGGCCTGCCCGATGTTTTCCTGATCCAGGGACAGGCGACCATCATCAGCACCCGGCTGGGGCTGGCCGACGATGTCGACCCGCCGTTCAGTGCGCTGATCGTTTTCGCAGACCATTCCGTACAGGGCGACCTGGGTGTCGACTTTAACCTGCCGGGCAGCGGTTCGTCCAAGGGTGTGATCCTGTCCTTACAGGCGCACCTGAGCATGGGCTTCTTTTTCAACAATGCTTCAGCCTGGTACCTCAATATCGGTAAGGACGTGCCCGAAACCGAGCAGATCAAGGCCAAGGTGCTCAGCATCTTCCAGGGGCATTCCTATACCATGCTTTCTTCGCAGGGCTTCAAAGCCGGGGCAGGGATATCCTTCGACTTCCATAAGAAATTCGGAATTGTCGAGGTCGCCATGGGCGCCTACCTCAACATGGGGGGCTTCATCAGCTTCAAGCCCGTCCAGATCGGCGGCTTTATCGAAGTGGGGGCTTACGCTTCCCTGAAGGTTCTCAAGTTCAGGCTCAGCATGTCCATCGCCCTGGCGCTCTCCGTGGAAGCGCCGCACCCCTTCAATATCATCGGCAGCTTGCGGGTGAAGGTCCATACGCCATGGCCTTTGCCCAAGATCAATTTCAGCCTCGAAATGAGCTGGCGGTTCAACAACAACCAGGACGCCCTGCTGGCGCCGGTGGCCGTGCTCGGCTTGCCGGACCCGGAGACCGGCTATATGCCGGCGGTGGCCACCAATATCATGTCCGAGGACAAATTCACGGTCAATTATGTGCTGAACGAGAACGCTGCCGGTATCCCGGCACCGGGATCTGCGGACTGGAAATATAATTTTACGGTAGATACCGACGCTGAAAACGTGACCATACCGCTGGATTGCTTTATCGATATCGAATTGCTGAAGCCGGTCAAACCGGGCACCGCGCCTATCGGCGGGGCGAACAACCAGCTCCCGGACGGCTATATGGAAATGCTGCCGCCAAAAAAAGGGGTGAACAGCCAGGTCCGGCATGAATATGAACTGACCGGGGTCGGTATATTTTCATGGGACGCGGCCACCGGTTCCTGGGAAGCCTACCGGGTGTACGAAGCCGTTACCGCGATCGTGAATGCCAATACCGGCAGTGGCGCGGTCGACCTGGCGGCGCTCAAGCCCGGCTACTGGCAGTTCACCGACAAAAACAAATACAACAAGATCCGGCTGCTGTCGCAGAATATGTTCAGCTTTATGGCCGGTAAATCCGGCAGCGCCCTCGACCTGGATGCCAGTAATTTCCAGGGCGGTGACCTGTTCTGCTTTGAAAATATCCGGAAGGAAAACGTCGCCGACTGGACAGCCGTATTGGCGGGTACGGGTTACCCGGGGGACGAGGTACTGCATTTTGACGGCTTGAACTTCCTGTTCGGCGCCGTTCCTGCGGTCGTGGAACACGAAGACAGTTTTGCCGCCAATGCGCTCCAGCTAAGCGGCGGCAGGGGAGTGGTTACCGTCATCTTCCCCGAACCTGTGAGCTGGCTCAGCCTGGAATTCGGCGACAATACGAATGACTTCACCGTAAGCTATATCCGCACGCGCCAGCTGCCCGGTTATTTCGGGGATACTTACCCGGTATACGATGAACTGGAAAGTACCGGTGTCGGCAGGGATACACAGGGCGCAGTATTAGCCTACGACCACCCGGAAGCGGCGTTTGACCGGCTGACGATCTCCCTCCATACGGTATCCTCACCTGATTATGAAGGCGACCTGCTGATCGGCGGCCATTTCGGCCTGCCCGCGCAATTCCTGCAGCCGGGCACGCCCGGCCTGGAAGGCGATACAGAACAGGACAAGGCGCTATTGTTCACCACCCTTTATAACCGCAGTTTGACCGCAGCCGAAGTATTGGGACTGGGCACCGGCAGCGATGATGGCGTAGCCGCCCGCTGGCCGATGGATTCCCGGGCCGACAGTGTAGGCAGCCTGGACGCGGTGATGACCGGCAGCCCGGATTTCGCGCCCGGTTTCCTGCAGGCCTCAGGGCAGCAGGAAATCCTGCACAATATTTACGCCTTCAGCGGCAACGACGATGCGCTGGTGGTCCCTTATGATCCCGCGCTGAAAGTGGAGAACGGGAGCTTTGCGCTGGAAATCACGGTAGTTTTCGAGCGGTTCCCGGTTGGGATGATCACCCTGCTTTCCAGGGTAGCGGAAGACAGTACTACCGGCTACAAACGGGGATTCGCGCTCCACCTCGTGCAGGATACACCCGGTAGCCCAGGCACCGCGTATACCGACAACGATACGTTGCCCGGCTTTAAAATTTTACTGACCTGTTATAACGGTACTTCGGTTTCCGGCATTACGGCCACAGGCAAATATACGGTTGACTGTGCGACGGGTACGCTCCTGTTCCGGCAATATAAACAGGTGGTCGTTTCCATCGACCGCAGCCTGGGGAAGGTGGATATCTATATCGACAGGGTACCGGCCACAAGTGTTGCCATCCCGGCAGAACTGGCCGTGTACGAGTCCGCTGCGCTTCATACCTTTCTCAACCGGCTGACCTATGTGACTGAAGTGCGCCAGGCGCGCCAGGTGGAGAACGGCATCACCAAAGCCTCTTTCATCGATGAGGTTGACCTCCTGGACGCCACCATGAAGACCGTCCAGCCGGTATGGCGCCCGGACACCACCTTTGCCGTCCAGGTCAAAACCCAGGACCGCGTTAACGGCAATGTGCCGGGCGGATCGGAAAGGACGCATATCTTCGGGTTCAAAACAGCGGGTCCGCTTGGCCACTTTCACCAGCACAGCAAGCAATACCGGGAACTTGCGGCTAAAGACCAGGCGGATTCTTTCAAACTGGCCAACCTGCTCCATTATATCGATTACGAACGCTCCTATCCCGACGCGCAGGGCCGTTACGACCTGAGTAAACCGGTTTTCTGTCATAACCCTCAGGTGAAAATGTTCTTTCTGCAGCCTTATATGAATGCCATGTTTGCCGGGTGGAACAGTTATAACGGGCTTGCCGCCCTCGAAAGCCGGCTGGATCTGCAACTGCTTGATCCTTCGGGCGAACCACTAACACAGCACCTGGTCTGGGACCCGGTTCAGGAGACCCCGGTGGACAGCACGAATTTCAAAAGCCTGCCGGAAGACCAGCAGGTGATGTACCTGTTCAACCAGTCGGTCACTCACGGTGGCTGCAACCCGATGCCTTCACCGGTGGTTAAACGCTTGCACCAAAGTTCTTACCAGTTCGACGGCCTGCTGCCTGGTAAGCTTTATACCGCCTTGTTCAGTGCGGTTTACGGGCCGGTGGGTGCTACCACATTGGCCAGCACCGAAGTGCACCGCTTCGGCTTCCGTACCTCCAGGTTCAATAATTTCCAGGAGCAGGCAGGGAGTTATGCCCTGGACGCAACGCCGGGCGCTGAAAAATTCGCAGTCTATACCCGGAACGTGGCCTTTGCCCAGTCGGAAATCGATAATGTGCTCAAAAAACTGATCAATGACGATACGGCCGATGACCCTGCAGCCGTGCTGCAATATGCCGTGAAGTTCGACCGCCTGGTTTACGGCGGCCTGAAAATTATGGATGCCGAGCCTTTTGAATACGCCATCCTGACGGTGGTGATCAATACCGATCCCGGTGCCGGGCACGCCAGGAAAATACTGGGTATTATCCTGCGCAACCCTGAGCCGCTGAACGAACCCAGGCTTCCCGCCGATAAGCTGGCGGATACCGTCAAGGTTTCCATCACCCTCCCCGACAACAGTATCATCGGGCCGGGCAGTTTTATCACGATACATTCCAGGGACACCTCGTCGGTGTTTATCACCAATGCAGCGATGGATATCCCGCCCGGTAAACTGGGCCTGGATTTCCGGCAGAAAATATTCAACGGGCAGGATTACGATCATATTGCTGAGGAATACCAGGGGCCGGCTGTAGATATCGTCCCTTATTTTTAACGACAGTAAAACTTTTTTAAATGCCAACAGGAATAAATTCATATGCTTTCTGCGCCGATTACAGCCAAATGTCGGACTGTTTGTTTGCCATCCAGGCGCTCGAAGCAGGCGGCGGGCTTGCCGCTCAGCCTGCCGTGCTGCGCCTGATCCGCCTACTGGAAAAAAGCGCATTGCCCAAACTCTATGACCGGGCGGTCAAACTGCTGGGCATCCTGGAGGGCATCAATATCAACCAGGGTTACCGGTTCGGCGATTTCGAGGAAAACGATTTCTCCAGCCTGAATTTTAATGTAGGGACACCCTACGACGACGGCAGCGGTTACAGCCCCGGATTCCAGCATTACCTGCTGGGGGACTTCGAGGAAGCGGATTTTTCCGCCTATGATTTTTACGTGGGCTACCTGGACGAAACCAATAGCGGGTACAGTTCGCGTTTCCGTACGATCCTGAATATTTTCGGGGAACTTTGCCGCCGCTCCGGGGAACTGGACGAAACACAGGTTCAGGGCATCAATACGGCCCTGGTGCCAGTGCTCGACATCTTCCGGCTGATACAGGTCTACCTGGCCGAAGCCGGGCTTTTCCCCTGTGAGCCGGTTAATGCCGTTTTTAACAATTCCCCTGCGCTTTACCTGCAGGCGGCCGGTGCCGACGGTAGCGATGGCGCGGCTGCGGGCATCCACCTGCGCTGGAGCCTGGCGGGTGAATTGGGTTCTGGCCACCTGCCGCAAGGCGATTATTACCCCAGCGGAGCGGTTACAAGCGGTTTCAACAGGCCGGGAGACTATGTCCGCGTATCCCGCACCCCTTACGCTAATCCCGCGGGCTTTACGCTCGATTTTGGTTCGGCTATCCCGGCGATAGATGCCGCTGCGCTGCGCTGGACTTATATATTGAACAGGACAGACCTGTCGCCGGCGATCAGCAACACGCTGCGGCTGACCTTTGCCGACAGGGTTAAATACGAGCAGCTGGCCCGGGTCCGGAATCCCCAGGCCGATACTGCGGCGTTCCTCGATGCTTACGACGGGCTGCTGGAGGTCGTGGTCGACGATAAACAATTGTTCGCCGTTGGCTACACGTTCCTGAAAGCCGCCGCTACGGGGTTTGCCGGCCTGAAAATCGAATTGCACAGTCAATCCGGGGCGGAAGAAACGGTCAATATCCGGAAGACGGTCAGCGCCGGATCTGATGCGGTAAGCGGCATTATCTACGGCGATAATATTTCCCGCGTCCGCCTGCGGAAGTCCGCCGGCAGCAGCCTCCGCTCGTTTTATTTCGAGAGCTATGCGGATTTTATGGCCACGAGGGAGACAACTGCCTGGACCGTGCTGGGAGCGGACTTTGCTTTATCGCTTTCCGATGAAACGGTATTGGCCAGGCTGGAAACCGCCGCTTACCCGGTGGACAACCAGTGGCCGCAATACAAAGGGGGCACAAAGGTACGTTCCGCCAATTACCACGACAAGTGGAACGTTTCCCGGCCGGACGACCCTTCGGTTAAGGATATGGTGCAGCAGTACCTGGAGCTGGCAGCAACCGATCCGCGCGCGATGGTCACCCTGCCCAATCCCTCCGGTGCCGAATTTCCGGGGATCGGGCTCAGCCTGCTCGATATGCTCAACCTCACCGCATTGGATTACCACTTCGCACGGATGCTCGGGCTGGGACATATCGATACGGAGCCGCTTTCCGGTACCGGCAGCTATTGTTACCGGATCAGCTATACGAACCGCCCGGCCGCGGGCGGGGAACCGGCGGTACTGGAATATGTCAGTCTGCCGACGGCCCTGGCCGACAGCCGGCTGCCCGGACAGCCCGCCCTGAAACCTCTTACCTATACGTTCCCGGTGCAGAACGGCGTGTCCAATACCATGTTCGACAGCCGGGGCTATGCCGTAAACGCCCCCGTCAGGGTGGTGAATATCGCCAGGGAGCCTTATCTTTTTGACGCGCCGGCGGCGTCTTTTTTTGATAGCCTGACGGTTGCCGCCGATTTTAATCTTTTTGAACACAGCCGCCCGGTGCTTTACGGGGTCGGTTACCGTTCCGAAGGACAACAAAATGATGTCAAGCCTGAAATCACCAGCGCACCGGTAGTCGGCTATCCCTACTATGCCCGTGACCCTGATTTTCCGGCCACCGGTGTGCCGGAAACCGTGCCCTTAACCGATAACCCGGACAGCCTGTATATTCATTTTGAGAAAAGCCCGGGGATCCACCATTACGCGATCTACGGGATCAACTGGTTTTCCAGGACCTCGCCTGCGAGCCCGGAACGGAGCACCGATGCTACCGTCTTCCCGGTCAGGAATACCCTGCTGCCGCCCAGTGCCATTACCGCTCAATATATCCAGCAGGAAAACGCCCTGCTCTTTACGACGGAGACCGAGCAGTTGTGGTTGTATGGCCGCATGTCCCGGTTCCCGGGGCAGGATGCCGGTTTGACCAGGATGACCTTTAACTGGCTTGATCTTACGGATATCTCGTATGTACAGGATATTGACGGGTTTGATTTTTCAGGTGTGCTCAAGCCCTCGGCTGCCAAAGCCTGGTTTAACCCGGGCCCGCCCAAACAGGTTGCGGGGCTGATCAGCCGGCTGTTGCCGGTGAGCGGGCAGGAAGGGCAGCTGAGCGTCACAGCAGGGGGGTATACCCTGCTGGACGGTTCGGTCACCAGCCCGGTGATCGCCGAAAGCGACCTTGCCCTTTTCGCGGGCAGCCTGCTGGTAACACCGGAAGGCCAGTTCAATATCATTTCGGTCACGGCGGGTGCCGGCGGCCCGGTCTTTCTGATCGAAAAAACGGTGATCACCGATACGGCCCAGGATCCCGAAGACCCTATTTTTTATGGTACGACGCGGCGTCTGGTATCTCCGGAGCCTGGCAGCCGGTTCACCGCTACTCAGAACCTCACCATACCGGAAAGCTGGGCTCCCGTTGAACAGGAGATTCAGATCGTGAATTTCAGCAATCCGCAGTCTCCCGTAATGGAGACTTCCACCGACGTGGAAGGGAATATTACCCGCTACCTGGTCGGCGGCATCAGTGGCGATGCCGTGGTCAGCCAGCTGTATACTGCGGATGCGCAACACGAGTTAATGCCCGGTTTCTATTCGGTGACTTTTGACGGCATTAGCCTGCCGGCACACCCGCAGGCCGGTCTGCCCTTCGACAACTCAGACCCTGGTGCCAACGCGCCGGGGGCGGCTCATCCGCCGAAGGTGGAGTGGTACAAAGGCCTTGCGCGGATGCCGCGTGCGGAAGCAGGGGCGGACAAAAAGCTGCTGGAGGTGCTCCGTATCGTCCAGGCCGACCCGCTGGTGCTCTATATTTATGATGCCGGTTTCCAGGATGACGGGATCCTATTATCTGCCACGCCCTCGGAACCTGTAAGTGCCGTGAATTTCCACCCGGGTTACAAAGCATACTTTTTCCCGGAACCTGCAGGTACTTTCAACGCGGCAAATATCCTGCCTGCAGCCCCGGCTAACGACAAGAAGAGCATGGCCGCGCTGCAGATGCGGGATGAGCGGCCCGGCGGTAGCGGTTTCGCCTCGCGGGTTTCAGCCCCGGTGATCCTGCTCGCCCGCCATATCGCGGAACCCGTCCGGCTGGATGCGCCGGAGGTTCACGGCCTCAAGGTACGGCCGGATGCCACGACGAAAGCGGCCTTCACCTATGATATGAAGATCGCACCCGATGCGTCCGGGGCGGCGCGTACGCCTTTCGGGATGATGTTCTACCGGACGACCCATGAGGATATGCTGAATGCGCTTTATAAACCGGCAACGGTCAGTGCCATCGTTGATGCGCTGGACGCGCTGACGACCGACGAACATTTCGACCAGCGTTACCTGGAACTGGCCGACCTGGTTTTCGATCCGGCTAACCCGGGTCATTTTAATGTTTTTGATGCCTTGCCGCAGCCATACGGTTTTCCCCTGCCGGATAAGGAGAACCTGACGCTCCCCGCTGATGCGCCGGAAATAAAAATGGCCAAATACGAGGCTGCGATCGTTGGTACGCTGCTTCCGCTGACGGCGCAGATGCCCGTTTACAGCCTGATCGCTGAAGGGCAGCAGACCGACAGTAAGCAGCCGAAAATCAGAACGATAGATGGCCAGCTGCTTGATCCGGCCGACCCGGCCTTCGACCCCTTCCCGATGATCCGCAAGTTTACGAAAGCAGCGGAAGCCAATACCACCTACGTCCGCTTTACCGATTATACCCTGTTCGGCTCCTCCCGGTTCCTTTATTTCTACGGGGCCGCCGAACTGAGCAGCCAACTGGAAACGGGCCCGATGAGCCCTTTCGCCGGACCGGTTACCGTACTTCATACGCTGCCTGCCGAAGCACCGGTCATCCGGAAATACGCCATGGGGCCTCCCCTGGTGCTGACGGTCGCGCCGCTGACGGTTACTTTCTACCTGTCTCCCTTCCTTGCCGGCGATACGATCACCAGTGTGAGGGTTTACCGTGCAGACAGCAGCGATAAGGCAATGTCCCTGCAAACCATGGATTCCTACGCGGATTACCAGGTCGTGTTTGACGATGCAGAGGGTATCGTGGTCACCGATACGTTTGAGGACCTGCCTGCTGCCCCGCTTGGCGAAAGCATCAGCTACCGCCTGGCATTTATCCGGACCATCAGCAATGAAGATAACCAGCCGGAAGACGTGGTATCGCTGGGCTCGCCGCCGGTCACTGTCAGGCTGATCGATACCGTCAACCCGGAGGCGCCTGAACTTAACTATACGACGGCGACGCATACCTTGTCCTGGGGGCAGACGGCCAATAAAAGCACGTATTACCTCTACCAGCAGAACAGCCGCGGCAACTGGCAGCAGGTCTACTCGGTACAGCCGGCTTTGCCAGCGCAGGGGATGGTTTATACGCTGCCCGAAGCGCCCGTGCTCAGCGACCCGGACGGGAACCGTATTTATTACCGTTTCAAGGTCCGGGTCCAGAATTCCTCCGGGCTTTTCAACCTGACGGAAAAGGAACTGACGATTTAATACAGCAAAATAAAAAGTACACTAAAAACAAAACAGAAAGATATGCCAGATCAAGGACCAATAGAGGATAGCTATATTGATGGGATCATCAGGGCATCCGGAGTATTCAATCCCGACCTGAACAAGACGCAGGGCATCAAGCTGCGGGAACTGGTGAAAGCGCTGCGGAACCGATTTGAGCAGGAGATCGCGGCGGCGGTGGCTGCCGTGCAGGCGGAAAGCAGCGCCAGAACAGCGGCCGACGCGGATCTACAGAGCCAGGTCAGCGGTAAGGTAGGGCAGCAGGCCGGCTACGGGCTTAGCCAGGAGAATTATTCTACGGCTGAAAAGAACAAGCTGGCGACCCTTTCGGAGCATTTCAAGGGGACGTATACCAGCGCCGGAACCCTGGAAGCGGCCAACCCCTCTGCTGCGGCAGGGGATTACGCCTACGTGGATGCAGGAGCGGGAACGGACGCCCAGCTGTATATCTGGGATGGCGACGATGGCGCCTGGAAGTTAAGCTCGGGCGGCGGAACGGTACCGGATGCTACGGAACTGGCGCCGGGCATCGTGGAACTGGCGACGGTGGCCGAGGCGCTTTTGCGGACAGACGACCAGCGGGCGATGACGGCGCTGAAGACGATCGCGCTCATTCTGGACGAAAAGAAAAATGTCAGCTACCAGATCAGCCCGGTGTCGCTGAACGAAGTGTCGGTGTATATGGAGAACGCGGGGCAGGTGAACAGCGTACTGATCGCGGGGGCCACATCAGCGAAGCTGAAGGTCGGGCAGTCCGGCAGCTACCCGCCGGGTGCGCAGACCTACCCGTTTGCCTACGCGGCAGGCGACCGGGTATTCATCACCTATAACTATACCGACCTGAACAACGCGAGCTGTAATATCAAACTTAAATGTAAAGACAATTAATTATGAGCGCAACTTATAACTGGGCCCTGAAGGGCGGAAGTATCATCACGATCAATAATGGTAACGGAGGCGGGTGGACGATCGCCGCCTCGGCTGACGATGTCAGGCCGACAAATACTGCTTATGTCGCCTTATTCGGTAACGACCTGTCTGGCAACGGGAGCCGGCAAAAGCCTTACCGGACGCTGGCAAAAGCCGTAACGGTCAGCAGCCAGGTAGTTATCGGATCGGGTACCTACCGCGAGTCGGTGCCGGGTACTAATAATTTTGTAGGAGACGGCGATGTTGTATTTGACGGGACAGGCCTCTCTTATCTGAATGCCAATGGCCTGGCGCTGAAAAATGCAACGGTCAGGAACTATCCGCAGGTTACCAACTCTTACCTGCTCGCCGAAAACTGTACCTTTATTGATATTACAACGAATAACGGGGCGGCCAGCGATATATATATGAATTGTACGTTTATCCGGTATACCGGCACCCTGGACCTTAAGAGAGCAATCCTGAATTCTTATTATAACAATACTTTTGTCGATTGCACAGATATCCGGATCTCCAATCCGGCGCAGCTGCGCTTTGCCCAGTGGAACTGGCTGTTTTATCGTTGCAACGTGGCCTTTTTAACGGCTTCATGCGTCTCTTACTCTTTGTTTTATCATTGTAATTTCAGCTTTTCAGCCAATGTAACCACGCCTGTCCTACTATACCCTTCTACGCCGGCCGGCTACAGCCAGTTAACAACGCTGGCCTTGGTCCAGGCCGCGCATATTGCCGCTTTTCCCGCGGCGGTCCAGAATTTCCCGGGCTGCGCGGTGGCCGATCCCATGTTCAATAATTACAATATCGGCGATTTCACACTGGGCTTTGACAGCCCGGCGAAGAATCTTTCTTTCCGCGGAACCTATGTCGGATCCCGGTCGATCGCACAAAGCCTGAAGGCAGACGCTTCGGAGCCGGCGGGCAGTTTTGAATTTGCCAGCGCGGCTAACGTAACGATCGCAGACGACAGTATTACGCTGACGAACCCGGCGGCGGACGCACAGATCGATACCAATGTCATTGTCAATATATTAGGACGTGAACTGGCCAATTTTTCGGCTTACGGCTTTAATGCGGACAGGAACGGCCAGTATATTGACAGTATTGCCGATCTGTCCGCTTCGACCAGGTCTCCGGGTGATACCCTGAACGTACCAGCGTCCTACCAAGTCGAAAACGGGGCGGTCGTTTACGACGGCAGCACTTATCAGACCGGCACCCGGCTGACCACTGTCGCCGGACAGACCACATTTTCTTCTGCTTCCTCGGGAGTACTTCGGGAGATTGTGGAAGCGCCGCAGCGGCACACGGTGCTGGCCCGGTTCAGTGATGGCGGCACCGCTGTAACAGCCGGAACCGCACTGGACACGGGTTATTACTACTTTGTCCAGTCCGGCACGGTGAACTATAACGGGACCGGTTTCAGTTCCGGGCAGGTATTTAAAGCCGTCGGTACCAACGCATTTTCAGGATCAGGTACGGTGATCACCGCGTTCGGGACGGAAAGCTTCCAGCATTATGAGCAGGGAACCAAGCCTACCTCGAATAATACCGGGGATTCCCGCACCGGGCCGATTATCCGGGGTAACGGCGATCCCGCTTATGTCCGGGGCGGCCTGGGCCTGACCGAATTTCCCATCAACAGCCGGTTCATACAGATCCGGTATATGATCAAAGTGAATAACCTGAAATCCGCCTAACCTGTTGCCATACAACAAAACAGAAAGATATGCCAGATCAAGGACCAATAGAGGATAGCTATATTGATGGGATCATCAGGGCATCCGGAGTATTCAATCCCGACCTGAACAAGACGCAGGGCATCAAGCTGCGGGAACTG
>Ga0307507_10000503_pt1 | contig 82334 bp, 58 predicted proteins | sample 7_EM_MG_FD_207223 | JGI IMG/M metagenome (GOLD analysis project Ga0307507, IMG submission 207223) | Populus trichocarpa ectomycorrhiza microbial communities from riparian zone in the Pacific Northwest, United States - 7_EM | ecosystem: Host-associated > Plants > Roots > Unclassified | place...
AATCGATTACCTTTTAAAGTGGTTAACTAGTTAATTAGTGGAGATATATTGCTCTTTAGCAGTGTCGCGTTTAATTAATAAGTAGACCTTCATACATTTTCGCACCAAAGGCCCTCAGACGGCAAACGAGACCGCGCTTCCAAGTACAGGGGTTATATAACGCTAGCAGGGGTTTAATAAAGCTAGTAGGGTTTTTCTATAAAGCTATACTAGTTAAGTACTAGCGAGATTTATCTCGTTTGCCGCCTGAGTCGCTTACTGAGATAACCTACCCCTACCAACAGCTCATAATGTCGCCCTTAATAAAGCCGTTCCTCCCTCCTCCAGCCTCTATTACCACCTCTCCCTTAGTGTTGTTTGCTATATTAAGGCGCCGCGGAACAAGAGGCTATTAGGGCAGAAGACAACGCGGAGCAAGCAGGTAAAAAGCTACCAGAAGAGACTCTCGCGGCTATTAAGGTCGACGACAACAGCAACGCGTTAAGTGAGGTAATACCGCTTGAGGATAGCGACAATCCTAAAGGGGAGGATGAGAAAGACGAGCTGGAGGAGTAATATAGTTAATCTCATAATATTCACCACCCACTACCTTCCTTAACCAACACTAAAATTGTGCTAAGACCTCTATGCTGACAGCTGGATATCCAGCAGCGCTCCTGGAGCACCGCCAAGGATTACATCAGCTGGCGTGGATTGAAGGCTGCCGCCAATCCACGCCAATCCAGTTCCATTACTGCTCATCGAAAAGTAGCCGCTTGGTTGATGCTTTTGATCAGCATATTTAGGCCTTAAGTTATTCTCATCTCAATATGTAATATTTCAAGGAGAATTCCTTGATTAGTTCCCCCTTTCTTATAGTTACCTTCTTATGATTTTGCTCAAGCAAGTCCTCAAATGGCAAAAATTTCCGCCTACCTTCTCATCCTACTTTTCATCGAACCCCCAAGCAGTTACACTCAGCAATGTTATTTTCCTAATGGGTCTTTGGCTAGCGGCCACCGTCCATGCAACTTGAGCGCAACGCATAGTGCATGCTGCAATGCTGATAACCCGCAAGGCGCTGACTACTGCCTCTCAAGTGGCTTATGCTGAGGTCGCGGCTATGGATTCACATAGAGAAATTCATGCACCGACAAAAGCTGGAAATAGTGCTTGTCCGACGTACTGCACTAACGGTAAGTATCCTACCTTAGATCTTTCCCCTAACCAGCATTATTACCCATGCAACTCACTTTGCTAACAAGTTACGCTCCTCTTAGTGAATCGAAGCACATATATTGGTGCCTTGCCCTGCAATCCCTGGTACAATGGTCGCTGGTGCTGTCAAACGGGGCAAGGCACCTGCTGCAATGACAGTTCTGCTTTATTCGTGGTTGCCACCGGAATAGACGACATAGTATCGGATCTAAGTCTCCCGAGAGATGAGCAAACGGTCATGGTTCACTCCATCACGGACGAAATTATTATCGGCATCGTTATCGGTATTCCAGCACTCATGTCAATTGGCGTTTTGGCGTATGCATTGAGGGAAAGAAAAGCTAGAACAAAAGCGCTGGGAACCGCAAGAGAGGAAATACAGGAGTCTAAACCGGAGCTGGATGCTTCACCACGAGCGGTAGAAGCGCCGAGTATTACAGCGCACCAATCCTGCATCGGCCTAGAAACAGCTGCGCCTTCTGCGCGACAGCGGGGCCTGACTGAACGCCAATGGCGGAAGCAGTGGTGAACAGATGTGATTTCGGCCGCAGCAAAGCCACACAGGCCAATTTATCCCGGCCGCCAAAGTCTCCTGAGTTTATAATGTTCGATGAGGGAAACTGATACTGAGAGGCCGGCGACGAGCTGACAGTTTTTTATGCCCGGAGAGGTGAAAAAAGAATTTGGACGCTGGAAGGCGGCGAAGCTTTTTGGTGAAGCTTTAGGATCGGCCTGAGCGAGATATTCAAGCGAGGGAATAAGCATAGACTTGTAATCCTAGTGCTTTTTTGATGTATGGATCACTCCCATTCGTGTAGTTTATCAATGTCGATTTTGCACCAGGCGGATGGGAGAAAATGATGGGCGTCGATTTATAGTACTTTATAAAAGCTTTATTGGAAATTAAACAGGCACGACTTGGATAATACACTTTTATTTTTTCAAGCAAAACTACAGTAGTATTAGGGTCCCGTTTGGTTGGAAAATGTCGAATTGGATCGTATTTCCTTACTACCATCTTGATACTGGCTTCAAGTCTAGAACCCTATGTCTCAATACCCCGCTCCTTACCTCGTATGTCTCATCGAATGTCTCATCGAATGTCTAAATACTTGTTTCCATTACCGAATGACGACGTAGTCGTCATTCTATTTGCAACCTATTTGTCACCTATCTGGTGTATATATAGAGGCTCTAGCGCCCTCTTTAATAGACAGAGTTCTCATACCTGGTTGTCCGTTCAACAGAAAAGGTAGCTACTCTACATATCGCCTGAGGGTTTTCGACCTCGACATCAAAGAAACTCTCTCCCGCCAGCTTCCCTTTGGCTTCTGTTGGCCCGCTAGCTCGGTCTGAGCTGAGCCCTGTTGGCCAGGTTTGCACTACGGTGTGAGCTCGTAAAACTTTCGCTCCGTTGACGAGGCGAGGTTTTACTAACATTTCTTTTCTTCCCATTCGCGCTAATTATGCTCCCCTCAGCATAATGGGGCTTTGCTCGCCTGTTCTGCTTCCGGAACTCCGACCGTCCCTCAATAAACAGATTCGCGTCTGACCAGAGAGCGTAGCCATGACACAGTACTTCAGACTCATCTGGATCGTACATGTATATCTGAGGGAATAACATTATCACAGGACGTGGGGAACCGTTGATAACGTCTTCTTGGCTTTGGGATGGTGGTATAGCTCCCTCCTGTCCGTTGTAATCTCCCCAATCCCCCACGCCTTGTGCAATATCAGCGGCTGCTACTATTCTGGACGAGCTCCTTTGTCCGCGATTCCAAAGTCTTTCGGCAGTCGTTACGAAACCGACCAGATCCTGGCGGAGAGATTCGATGGAAGATTTCTCTGGGAGCAGTGGAGCAAAGATGGCGACTATGTCGCCTACCACAGAGCTTAAGAGAGACTGTGTTGCGTGTGGCCGATCTGTTGTGTGCGCCGTAGCTAATAGCGATCGCAAAATAGATTCTTTTGGGGGGCTTGTTTCGAGAAAGCCATCCAACATACCGGTTAGGACAATCCGTTCATTTTGTGACCGAAGGTAGAGGTTTTGAAATATGACCTCGACTATCTTTTTGGCAACCGCTGCCTCAAACGCTGCCGCACGGAGGTGCGAAGATGCGGCAGAGTTCGAAATGGGAACTTGCTGATTTATCACAATAGGGGACCCTGAACTCTTAAGGCCCATAAAGAGATCATCCTGGATTGGTCAGCTTAGATGGAAGCGAGTTATTATCAAACTCACTGTGTTAACGTCAGTTGGGTATTGGGCATGGAAGTACTGTATTGATAAGCCATGCAAATTTTCTGCCAGTATTTGTAGTTTGCCAGGGCTGTGTTTGGTTAGCAGCCATCTTTCCCCCTGGGGATAGATACTAACAAATCATCCCCCAATTCTTCTAAGCCGATATTTAGTTTAAGGTCTCCGAGCTCGTCCTGGCATTCTTTAAGTTGTTCCTTAGCTCCACGAAGGGACGACGACGTGTCCGCTAGCTTTGCTTTGTTGCTTTCCAACTGTTTCAATGCTTCATCGCGTCCCTCTATTAATTTCCGTTTTTCACCAAGCCAAGACGCTTCTTGTTTTTGTTTAATCCTCTCAAGTTCTTTAGTGAGTTGGGACTTCTCAAGCTTCCAGATTGCGGTGTCTTCGGTGAACTGGGCGGTCAACGATTTGTTCGCGGCTTTGTGTTCTGCAATCTCCTTGTCTTTTGCAGTAAGTTGGTGTTTCATGCGATTTATTTCGTTGGTAAGGCCTTCGCACTCGGCTATAACCTGTGAATATTTCATCACTTCTTTTCCAGCATCCTCAAACTTCTTCCAGCACTCAAGCAGCGCCTTGCGATTGGGGCTGGGCGTTGCTGTTGACATTGCAGGAGCTAAGCCACAAACGTAGGTACCCAGGATGCGGTTTAAATGAAAAGAGCTGTAATTCAATTTGCGATCTGGCTGAAGTAAATGTCGGGTTTGCCAAGGTTCTGCGAGGTTCCTCTCACGCGATTGACTCTCAGTTGCAAAATTTAATGAGAAAAGTATCAGAACTGGATTATTCGTTACTTTAACGCGGGGAAAAGCCACCCCAAAGCCACCGAACACATGTTTAAGAGTCACCGAAGCCAGAGAGTATCTACTCCAATAAGCATGAGGGGTGGCCTCTCACTGGCACCCTCAAGTTTGGGGGTTACGTGTTGGGACATTAGTGGAGGATAGTTTGATGCCCCGTTTGTATGATGGTTGATAAAATGCTATCGCATAACCTTTGTCATGCACTGGCGGGTATGGAATAGCTGTGTGATTGGGGTTAAACATCTATGACATGCAATAGGGCAGACTGCTTGACCAATCAAGTGGGATTGGGTCGTGTTACACAGCCTTAATGTGGGGTGACAAGCCCCGCACCACTCAGCCACCAGACAGCCCTGCAAAATGATAGCTCAATTGCCAGATACGCTGTGTAGAACACATATAAGCGAGGTGACTCCGTCATCTGACACTGAAGACACAGCAGAAGCGACTAGAATGTCTTAGAGAGAAACTAGCCCTTATTGTAAAAGATCTAAACTATAAAAGTAGAAAAGGATTAAGCTAGAAAAAAAACCACTTATATTAAAAAGTCAGTATTAAAATAAATAAGAATTAAATATTATACATATTATTCATTGCTTAACGTCCGATTCGGATCCCTGTTGGGCCCACGCGGACTACTCCTTATATACATGTGGGGAGAAAACTCTATAAATATTATACATACGTTAAAGCTTTTATTAACTATTTTTAAATTAAATTAAATTACTTTTTAATAGTTTTATTTTTTAAAAAGTACTATAAAAGAGCAGATAGGCTTCTCTCTAACCTGTAAGCTTTTCTTATTTTTACGCAAGAGCGGCAGAATTACGTATAGCTACTTTAGTAGGTAACATATACTTTTAGGGACTTCGAAAGCTACTTGTCTCTAGCAAAATATAAAGCGGAGTATCCCTTATAATCTTTAGAATTCACTCGTCATGATTCGTTAGGGAACCTCAAATGCTTAAATCTTGAAAGAATAGCACTGCCGGATCAATGGATCAGAAAATTCATGGGCCAATTTTAGAATTGCACGAGAAGGTTGTTATGCCTTAATTGTCTCATCACTAACCAAGGATTTAATGATGAGAGACAGCATTTCAAAATAATGGGCGTCATTATCAATTCGTGTAACCGACTACCGGTACTAAAGCTTGCGCTACCTCATGACTCACCCGATTTCTTATCGCATGTCTCACTACTTATTTCCATTACCTATTTCAATTACCTATCACCGACCGAGTGGCACTGTCTACAGTGGGGATTGTGGATCATCGTCGTCAGCCTCTTGCCACATACCTCGTGTATATATAGAGACTCTAGAGCTACATTTACAATCAAGTCGCTCGTTCAATTCCCCTACACTGCAAAGCTTACAATTCATAATAGTGCTATCTACTAAAGCAAAAGCAATACAACCCACCCTTGATGATAGCTATTAAGCATTGTCACTAGTTTTCTTTATAATAAAGATTATCACTCTTTGCCAGCGCATAACTCGACTCGTACGAGCGTGACAAGATCTGGTTGCCACTTCTAGCCCAGTAAATAGGCATACCAGCACTGGATGACAATCAAACTATGGCCGAGTCTAACACTACTAACTTGTCGAACTGAAAATTAGGTCAGAAAATGAGGACCCGTGTAGTATTGCAGGAGGCTCTAGAGCCTCACTATATACACTAGATAGGTGGCAAATAGACTGACGACTACGTTGTCATTCAGTCAGTAATTGGTAATGGAAATAGGTAATGAGACATTTGATGAGACAACTAAGACAAAGTACGTAAATACGATCTGGGTCGACAGACAGTAGTACGATGGTGGTAAGGTACTCTGATTCAGGTCGACATAACCTGACCCTTAAAACGCTTGCAGCAATTATACACCTTTTGACTCTACTTGAAATTGTTTTGCGACTCTGACGAAGGCAGAAGAAGTCGTCCTTATTGCAGTCGGTTCTTCGCTCTTCCGGGATGGCGTCCTTAGCAGGAAGCTGATTGTATTAGGAAGTATACCGCGTGCTCATGGGCTAAGTCCAGCCGTCAGTTTGTAGAAATTTACATGCGCTGAGAGCCGGAGGAGAGTTTAATCAGTTGTTGCTAGAATTCGGACGCAACATATCTGAAGACCTTCGGCTGCTTCAGAAAATTTGGATACATCTCCCAAAAGTTTGCGAGATACCTTTAGGTCTAAGTTGAAGAGTGATGAAACACCAAACCTCAAACGTTGAGAATTGCTTTGGATGTTGTGTGGGAATACCGATGCAATATCACTGAGTAGTCGAAGCCAATATGAAGACATTGAGTTGATCAAAGCTTACTGGTTTTCCTAGGTATTATCACTTTAGAACGTATTATGAAAGTCGCTGGATTCATAACTCATAAATATGAAAGGCTTTAATTAATCACACATATTACGATTCCAGCTTTACAATCAACTTCGCAAACGCCTTATCCACCAGCTTAGCCCTCTCCACAGTCTCACTCATAACCCTCAGTGCATCCGCGTCGACCGCAAGTACTTGGCCACCCTTCATACAGCTCACATCCGCCTTTGTGGTGCCCTTCATCCACTCCGCATCAATCATCCACCACTCAGGCACCGTAAACTCCTTTTGGTCAACCGCCTTATTTTTCAACAAGCTTCCATTATACCACAGGAGTTTGCCGTCCTCACCAGCATGCGCAATGCTGAACCCGCACACCTTCTCCTTCGGCATCTTGAGTCCAACAGACGCGGTGCCATTCCTCCTCTTATTCGCCCCGGACCTAATTAGTACCTTATCTCCCAGAACAGCGCCATAGTGCTCCTCAAACGCAAACGGGACGCCGGACAGCTCCATGCCGAACCACCAGCTCTCCTTATCGCCATATGTCATCTTATACGTCCACTCATCCCTCACCTCCCGGCTATTCTGCCACGCCACATGCAGCAGCCCCGTCAGCACCTCCAAGCGCCTCTTATCCAGCACCACAACCCCGGAATCGCCCTCCTCCGCATACCCTTCCGTCCAGACCTTACTCTTCCTCAGCGCCTCCGATGGCGTCCGCCCCGCCTTCTTCAGCTCCCAACGCCACCACTCCGCGCGGTCCAGAAACTCATTCCGCGACACCAGCTGATCATGATACAGCATCACGCCCGTCTCATTGTACCCTCGCGTCCGCAACACCGTGTCCTCGGGCCGTGCCGCAAACACCACATCCGCATCCAGCAGCACGACCTGCTCGAAGTCGCTCGCGAGCGCCGCAAACGGCTTGACAGCCCATCCCGCCTTGCCGTCGCGCAGCTGCAGCGAGCGGTCGTCGAAGACGGACAGCACGTCGAGCGCGGAGACGTCGGCGGCGAGCCCGCACAGCGCGGCGCGGTACTCGTGCGGCAGGTCGCCGTCGCCCGCGTACGCGATCTGGATCGGCAGCGACGAGTTCAGCACCGCGCGCAGGTTCTGGATCAGGTGCGCCGCGAAGCGGAACTGGGGTTTGCCGGCGGGGATGACGATGCCCCGGGTGCCTGGGCGGATGCGGTGGCGGAGGGCGGTGAAGGGTGCTCTGTTGGCTTGCTGGAGGGTGTGGAAGTCGGTCGAGGTGTATGGCAGGCTCGGATTGCGGAGGAAGGGGAAGGAGGCGAGCAGGGCGGCGTTGAGGGCGGAGTCGAGCGTGGCGGTTTCGTTGGGTGTGAGGGAGGGTGCGAGGGTGTCAGAGAGCTTTATCCACGAGGTTAGGAGCTCGGTGCGTCTGCCCAGCTCGCCGAAGGCGGAGGATGGGAGCGGGTAGTTTGTGAAGTACGATGCGGCATCGGAAACGATTGCGGTGAGGTTTGAGAGGGTGGAGGAGCTGGAGGGGGCACGGAAGGGGTTTCTGAGCCTGCTAGAGACTTCTAGGCCGTTTCTATCGATGTGGAAAAATGTGTACAGGAATAGGATGAATACAGCGGCGATTGCTATGTATTTATAACGAGAACGCTGAAGAAATGGATATTTGGAAGTCAATTGAGCGTAGAGTGGATACATATTTACATATTACAAGAAATAACGAACGACTTTTACAAGAGAAGGAGCGAAAGTAGCAAAAGAACGGCTAGAAAAAGTTGAAGACAAATATTGGAGGTTGCAGTGTCTTGCGTTTTCCACTAGCGCGGCTGACTGCTGATACCGCGGAGGACCCAGCACCGCCTTGATTGACCTATCCTGGTGTGCCTCACGGGCGATCATGTACTCTCGCTAGACTTTCTATTGGATAAGGATAGGATGGCGTGCGCCATTGTGTTATCCAACCAAACGGGAGATGGGTTTAAGAAACATCCTGGGAGAAAGAAAAGGGGAGGTTATTGGTGGCTGCGTTAGCTAGAGGCCAGTGCAGCTGGAGGCCTCGTGTAGCGGGAAAGATGGGAGCAGATATATGATTATAGATGATTATAGATGTAGTGATTGCTCTCATAACGTCCGGAACAATGATTATTTTTGCGATGAACCTTGGGCTGATCTACATGCTGACTGTGGCTTTGCGTGGGCTGAGCTTTCTGCTGTAGCACCGCGGTCAATCCGGGATCGCGGGATCGTAGGATCACGGACCGTGCGAGCCCGTCACCCCCATACCCAGCATCACCATTTAAATACACTCTCTAGATACAGGAATATCGCGCACACCTTTACTCATGCATTTAACTTCCCTAAATCCACCCTAATTCAGATTTCGTATTTGATTGACTTACAAAGAGACAATCTCCTCGAAATCTCTGCTACAAAGACTTCATCTGGCCCTTCATTTCTCCACGGTCCTACATATGCAAACAGCACTCTTTCAATATCCAAAAACTGAAGGCTATCCGCAAATTGCTCGAGAAACACAGTTAATGACTGCTGTGTTGTTGGAACAGCTAGTTTCAATCGCCAGAGCCCTGGACATGAGACCTTCTGTTGCAGTTGCGCAGGAAGGTCGTCGTCAAGCGTATATGCCCTATTTACCAACATAGCAGTTGAGTCATACGAAATTTCCAGTTCCTCCAGTTTCCTGAGCTGCTGGATGAAAATCGCAACACGTCCCACCATATAAATCTCATTTCTTAATTCTGTGATTTCGAGCCGACGGAGGCTGATAAAAGCCACTCCCATTTCTTGATACCTAAGTTTGGCGCCTTCTTCAGAGACAGGAGGCCAGTAGCCCTCGTTTGATTGTTGAAGCCAGAAGAGGTCGCAACCAGGATTGATCTTGAGAGACTGTAGCCTTTGACAAGCAGCCGCCTTTTTGATCACAGGGAGCAGGTAGTTAAATGACGTATATTCTTCAACTCGCTCATAGTATGACATCCAGGTTCGATAGTGTGTAGTGACAATAATGGATTCGAGGTTCGTAAAGGAACCTACTACCCTATGTAAATCCTCACTTGCGGCGTTCCCTAGTGGTTGTATGTAGAAGACAATATGTTTGACCATCTGACAGAAGTTTTCGGTGGCAGCCAATGCAATAAAATTCCTTACCCTCCTCCGAGATGGATAAATATGCACCACGGAGAATAGCAGCGGACTGGCTATGCGAGCTATTTTCCTACACGTACTGCGAAGTTGTTTGAGGGTTCTAGAACCGCAATAAGTAAGAGTATGGTTGATGAGTTCTTCAGGGAGTTCCAGTATCTTGAATGGGCACGGCCGGAGACGCTTGGCTGGGTTCATGATCGGCGGGAGGTTGGGCGGAAAGCAAAGCAGTGTTGTCCTAAAGACCTTGAGCATAAGGTTAGCTTCATTACGGGCAAAGCCTTACCGGAAACCTAGAGAAAGGCGGAGTGCAGACTGTCGAGGATGTCTCCGGAAAGTGGTCGAGGCACTCTGGAATCTATGACGCTCAATGCCAAGACGCCAAACTGACAGGTCGAAAACGCTCTGAATAGCTATTAAATTATTAAATTATTTCGAGACTACTTAACCAGAATATGAATTTCATAACACCGAAATCTTCATGCGGCTCTAAGCCAACTACCACTCCAATGGACCCTGACCACCCCTAGTTGTGCCGCAGGGGGACCTCAATCCAGCTAACTCATCCAGTTCTTTGCATACTAGGGGACGAGTATTAGCTTCGGATCCGTCGTGGATTTTTTTCCATGCTCGATCTCACCTTGTTCAGCCCTCCAGCACTCACTACTTCTCCCTTCTCGTCTCGAGCCCGGTAGTATCTCCCCTCCAGACATCTGCTCAAGTTTGAGATGAGCTTTGAGTAAAGGTAAAAATACGGGCTTATTCGATAATGGTTCGTCTTTCAGCTTAGCATACCTGCATTCGAGCTCTCGAACCCATCCTTGGAAGTTGTTTGAGAGAGCATTCTGGTAAGCTTCTCTAACGGATATTTTACGTGTTGAGTATACGTCGCATCGCACAGAACTTTTGGAAGCGGAGACGGGAAGCACAGTCAAAGCAAGCCAAAGCGAGGTTCCGGCAATGGTCTTTACGGTGGTTAATGGGGATAAGCTCAGCCTTTCATTTTCCCGAATGGCAACACTGGTACCTCGAAACATAAGCATATATGCAAAAATTGAATTTGACCTTTGCTGAGTGCGTTGTGTGACTTTATTTTCGATTGGATCCTGCGCTGCTTAAATTGATGAGTATGGCCATGTTATAATAAATATATTTTAAAATTTAAATGGCTCACCTGCGACTTTCCAGTTGAAACCTCCTCTAATTTCCCATCCCGCTACCCATGAGCTTTGCGCAGTTATACCATACTGAGTAGAGAAGCTGATAATCTGCTCACAGCTCGGAGGCTCTACAATCTCATCGGCATCTAGATTGATGTGGATAAACCCGCCCTTATCAGTACAGGTGTGAATCTTGAAAAGACCATTTTGGGCCTTGTCAAAACCGTCAATACCGTCGAATTGCGGCGCCTTTACAAGATTTCCTTTAGTATCATAGCTCCAACCATGATATTTGCAACCAAGAACTAGAGAAGACCCAGCAACTTTCTTGGTGACGGCATATGCTCGGTGTCTACACACGTTATGGAAAGCTCGAGGAATGTTGTCCTTGCCAAGAATGATGAAGATTGGGAAGCCTGCCATTTCCATAGATATATAATCACCGCGTCTGGTGAAACGGCTTCGATGCACGACGCAAATCCATGTCTATTACAAGGTCAATTTGATTACAAAGGATAATTTTGATAACATTACTTTGCTGAATATTGCCCGCCTCTCAAGCATGAACAATTTTTCATCTGTCCACCATCCTTCAGGAAAGTCTGGTTCTTTAGACACTTCCATTATTGGCCCGTCAAAGAAAAGGTGGTGAGTCCAACTGAACTTGCGTTACTAACAAGTAATATGAGATTAACCTGCGCAAGATATTTAGCAAGCTAGGAGGTCTTGATGCTCGAAGTCCAAATAATGGCGTAATTAACGGATTCAGAAGAAACAAGACTATTGTTGGATTGAGTAGCACAACATGAACGGTGAATGCGAATTTCTATACCAAATAAGAATCAAATACCATGACTCTAAATCAAATCAATAATATACATATCAAGCTGCATGAGTTCCAGACTGGGCCATGTTATGGAAATTCTCCAGAGTTCTTTGTGGGGGAGACGAGCGTCTGAGATTACCATAAACAATTTACATAATCTAAACGACTTTATTCGCCAAAGGAATAAGAAAAGTTAGCAGAGGAAGTGAACGCCGATATAGGTAGGACGAATGAAACCGAGTTGCCGTTTTTAGTTATATTTTCCCGCTTGCACACCCAACAAAAAAGCCGAGATCTGTCCATTCATGCAGGTCATGATCGACGCTAAGAGGAAGAAAATAGGTCGTTGAGCTACAGCATGCGCATGTCGGGCCGCAACTAATTCAAAGCCTTTCAACTTGTCAAATGATTCATGGCAAGCCTACCAGAAGCAAACTAGTGTTCATGCATATGAGCCAGCAAATACTCGTGATTTTCTGAGAGCCTATGAAGCTGCAGGTTCCACAAGGCTGGAGCGTGCCACGTATTTATTGCTTGGAACCGTGTGACTGGGGTTAACGCGTTTTTCTCCCTCGTGCTGCGAGCAAACAAGGTCGAGAACGCGTTGCTGATAGACTTTATGTAACACATTAATATCTTGGAAAATACGTTCTTAACCGGGAATTGCTTACAGACTACTCCAGTCTCTTTGACCGGATTGAGTATCCCTTCAGTATAGATACCCTTTTCCAGATTTTCTTGGGCCTTTTCACAAAGCTCGAAATCTTCTATGGCGACCTGTCTTACAAACTTGAAGTATTCTTCAAATTTATCGCCCGATTCCGTGTGGTAATAGTCAAATTCCATCCGGGTGACCCCAGGCTTCTCTGTCGGGCAAATCCGGAACGATGACATACCACCACCGTAAACATTGAGTGTACAATTAGGAAAGAAGTAAAGGAAGAGGCCGTCATTCCTTTTTTTTGGATCCGCTACATGTTGGGAAAAGTTCTTGTGATTGTATACGGTATAAAATGTTGGCGGGTAATATATGGAAAATGAAGGATGAGTGTATTGGCAGTGCAGGCATTCTTGATATCCATCCACCCTAAATTAATTAGCAACTTGTTTCGTTAAAAATTCGTCCAATTGACTTACATTGTCTTCCAGTTGAAGTTGCCCTCGTACTTGATGCTTCGCCGGTATGGAAGTTTTGTGAAATCTACTGTCGCAAGCAAAGGTTCCAAATCCGGAAAGAAGTCATCAAAAGTTGGTGCGTGGGCTGATATTGTAGTAAAAAGAAGCCCGGTCTCTGTCAAATGGCTTCGCATTTCGATACTCTGCTCAGCTCGATGAGTGTTACTTGCAGGATAATTGACTGCGCCATGTGGCGCGCAAGCATACTGACATTTGCTGCGTAGACCTTGATATCTCGAACTTCCTCGGAGTTGCGGCGAACTGTCAACCTAATCTGAGCTATCTCATAGTCTACCTCTTCCCCAACGTTCCGAAATCGAGTTACCGGTCCTAGGAGGTACCATGACTGTCCGGAAGTCATTATGGGGTGTTACAGCTACGGTCTTGTTGGAATGATACTAGCCTTCATAAAGACCGCACGACGCTCAAGTTGATAGAGAGGTGAACTACAGTACCAGGAAGCAGGAAGGGTCTTGGTGAGGGAAGCCATATCGAGACTTGAATGCACACAAACGAACGAAAAATTCTGGGGATTCTTCTTTCAACCTACTCATGTGCGAGTCTTGGAATCATGTTTTCACGACATGGCATTGCATAAAATATATAATTGTGACTGTAAATGGATAAAACGTCCTGATACGTGATGAAGCATGGTACCTGCATGCCAGCTTGTCATGGAAGCCTCGTATTACGTGCCTGGTCTCTTTATTGCGTCAGGAGCGAGGTCTGGAGTTGATAATGTTTGTCGTGAGTTTGGACGAAATCTACACTTCAGGGATTATCAGCTTATCGCGAGTCGGCTGCAAAGCAGCAGTGACCCGGTGATTGCGCGATTCAAGCCGGCATCTCCGGTACCGATCCACATTGAATAGATGTGTTATTGTTGCAGGACCACGTAAGAAAGGCGTGTTGATGATGCATGGATTGGTCAAGGAGCCTTCGGTTGTGCATCTTGGAGAGGGGTTAGGCTTGGTGGCTCTAGCAAATCAGTAGGATTTATTTCTCCGCGGGAAGAGTGGGTTGATAGTGTTCACTGGCACGGGGAATATGAGCTGTCAGCAGCTCATAACGTGCCTCCCCCCCAAGCGAGACAACCCCCCAAGCGAGACATACGCACCCAGATACATTTATATTAATAATTAAACCAACAACGCCTATATTCTAGATCCAAATAGCCCAAATTAAAGCGACTACGCTTCTTATTACAGAAGAAAACGGCTTGGAAGTTTCCGGGCACATTATGGGCGTGATATTACACCTAGCGTTGGCCAGTTAGATGGCTTACTACTATACTCTTCCAAAGCTCCCTTCCAGATCAGTTTATCACCAAAATCCTCTATAGGCTACTGAGGATTACACCAAAAGACGTGCGTAAAGGTTGCCCAGTCTTAATTATATTTGCTAGGGTTTAATACCAATCTAGTATATAAAGCAACGTTAAGCTCTGGTAGAGAGGTCCCTTTCTTATACTCCTTTTAAACCAACTTTTGGGCAGCAAGCTCTTGCTTTTCTAGATCCTCTGCCTTTAATCTATTAACGTCTTCCTGGGTAAGGACTTTGCCCTTACTTAGGAGTCTCCTACTACTTTTCTTGTCTATTTTAAACACTTGAAACTTCTTATTCTCTTCTCTTTGTATATGTGTATTAGTTGCAAAGCCTACCGTAGCTTTAAAAGGCTTTTCAAGATGTTATTAAATGGGGGATTTAAGTATACCGTCTGTTCGCTTAGTAGTTGATTTAGCAATCTGATTTTGTAGAGATTGAAGGTCCTTTACTATTTTAGGTGTCCTTGGCGTTTGAGGATTTATATTTATAATTAATTGATTTGTTTCTAGGCCTGCGGAGGGCCCTACCTATAGTAGAGTCTTTAAAATAGCGGTAGGATTGTATGGTAGAAGGCCTGTGGCTTTCTAGGCTTCGCAAATTGTCTTATAGGTGAACGCCATTACGCGCGCTGTTGGGTAGAGCTTTATAAAATACTCTTTATTCACCCCTATATGGCCATATTGATAGAAGTTGTCTACTTCTATGCTGTAGTAGTGTTAAAGGGGTCCAAAACAGCCTATATCTAGTAGCTGAAGCTTATGCGTTAAATGAGGTAGGAGAGCTACTAGGACGATCTTATATAATAGTGCATACTAGATAAACTGCCAGGTAAGGTAGCTCGAATAATTATCCATTAGAAGCATACGGTAGCTTTAAATATTGCCCTTAGCGTCTTCTATAAGTTGTCTTATATACTTGTTGTAGTGTTTAATGTAATATAGGCCTAACAAGTCGTCCGTCTAGCCATTGGTTGAGGTTGCATAGGCGTATCCGCGAAGACGCTTATTATGCTTAGTAATTTAATACTAAGTCTCCTAGTGTTGCTGCCCCTGCCAAATTAGGAATGGAGGTAGGTAAGAGCCGTTAGCAGTAATTGTCTCTATAATAGAGACTAACTCTTATAATCCTAGTTGTTAAACAGTCCAATTCTTTAACCTCTCCCTACTATTCCTTCCAGAGACAATTATTTGAGCTGTCGCTGTACGGCCTAGCATAACCCCCTTCTCGTTAAAGTTATATATAAATTTTAAGTACTTAATTAAATATTTGTCTTATACGCTTCGAAAGAACTTAAACCAATTATTAATAATAACTGGATTATTATTCCAGGCCCTCTAGCAATCCAATTAACGACTCATAATAGTATAGAGCCCGTGGCGTTGTATAAATTTCCCCCCCTAATATTTGCCTACTACCCTACCTTCTGCTAAGAACGAGCTCGCTATTATAGGAAGCATATTAACCTTTATCGCAACGCCCTAGGACTGACATTTGTGTATCTATTTAACAATTTGATCCTCCTGATAAGGATGCAGTAGCGTTTTATGAGCTAGGTGTTGAGGGAGACGCCCAGTAAGGCGATGCGCAACGGTAGAGGGGGGTAATGCGCGAACGTCGGAGGCTTTGCGAATTAATGGCTCAACGCCCAATTCGACGTCTTGTATAGCTTTTTATATAAAGTCTTCAGCTTCACAAGAACTTAATTTGGAAAGGGACATATTGATTTATACAAGGAATTTCGTGTTTGGGTGTAATTTGGTAGGGGAAGAAGAAGAGCGCGTACAGACGCGTATGTCTCGCTTGGGGGTTTGTCTCGCTTGGGGGGGAGGCACGTTATGTGATAGATGTCTGAAAGTTTGGAGATACTTTACCGGCTTTATCAGATTAGGGTTTCTGTACGCTTGGCCCGAAACATCACGCTTGCCAGAGTCCAAATTGCTCTCGTCGCTTATAATTACATCAGCTTTCCTCAGGAGAGGGTAAATGCTTACTCAAATGATATATCTTATCATCGTAGTTTATTGCATGACTTTGATAGCGTCCGCACATGGTAAAAGGAATCCTAGTTTTCAGCCAGGCGGGTATCACGATAGATGACATAGGCCAGCTGATAGGTAGAGACACAGAATTGATTGAGTGATCTGCTTTATTCAAGGTGGCTCTAAGAGCCCTAATATACATAAGAAAAATAACCCCTTACAGGGGTCCCTGGAGGGTGGTGTAACAGACCAAAAATTAGGCTGATATTGATGTCTGACAGCCGTCGTCACAGGTCGATACTACCCTAGCTGTAAAGCTACCTCCGCGGCCAACACTAGTCATCCTCAGATTGTCACCTCTAATCCATAGATCCATTCTATACACATCTTTCCAAGCATCTTCGCAGTCTACTTTTTGGTCATTGGTACCTTTGGCTCTCAGTGCAGTGACTTAGCCATCCGGAAAAGTCTGCGGTTATCCATCACAATTCCGGACGTATCTTCCGAGCTCTCCGATATTTTGCCTAGCTGATGCATTATCTGGGATCTTTTGGTGCATTTCTTCCGCGTTGCGCTGGATCCTCCTACGTACAACCCCTACGGCCCACTCTCATCCGCATTATATATTAAAAAAGTATGCATTTTACAATAAAATATATATTTTGCGTATTATTTCTGGCTTCCTATAGGTGTATTTTGCGTATATGAATTAAGCTGGTTATATAAATACCTAAAATAATATGCATTTTACATATAAATACTTAAAATGCATACATTTTAAACGGGCGATGCCCCGCGCCGTAAGCGAGCCATACAATTTATATGGCGCCTACTAAGAAAAACGATGCATTTTGCAAGGAATTGACCATTCTTAAAATAATACCGAGGCATCGCGAACCAGCTAACAAATTCAACCTCACCTCCGCCATCACCACCCTACCGCCGCCCACCCTACCACCGCCCACCCTACCCTACGTGCTCTTATCTGACGCAAATAACCAATTAAGCTCCTCTCTAGCCTGCAAGGCTGCTAATTTTTGGCCCTTTCTGACCATTGTTTTCGTCTTCTTGGTGGCCTTCTGTTGTATTTATGCTGCGCGTACTTAACGGTTCTCTACTACCTTCCGCAACTCTGCTACCTTCTGCTTCCGCGTCGTCTTTAGAGTACCTACTACCCTAGTAGTATAAGGATTAGCAGCCTTCTAAGCGACTGGCGGTGACCGACAAGCCGCGCACCTTTGCGTTGGCTCCCATTCGTCCTCCTCGTCGGGTATACTATAAGGCTTAAAGTCAACCGTTGGCTTCATTACCTCACAGGTGCTACAATAGAGCTCTCCTGCGTATGTGGGCTTAGGACTTTTACGTCCTAATCTAGTATTGGCCTAATAACGGCGTAGCTCCTCTTAAAGACCTCTAATAGTAAAGCCTTCCTCATCCGACTTAATTATAGTGGCGGCTTCTAATTTATTGGATTAGTTACTACGGCAGATACACACTATAAGCAGACATACTATCTGTACGCGTAGCAATATAAGCAGACTCCTTGGCTTTTTTACGCCTCTGGGTATTCTTCTAATTAATATACAGGCTTAAGAACACCTCAGCCGCCCAGCTGCGTTTAAATTTGGTTATCTATGGATATTTCTCTACTAGAGCGTTAACCATAGAAACCTTCTTTTGCTCCTCTTCTTTCGCCTAGGTGTATATTGGGTATCCTTTATTATCTATAGAGGCAAGCGCGCTAACGACGGTTCGAACTTTAGCCTAAATAATAAGAATATTGCTATCTATATTATGCACGGCTTAGTCTCTAAGCTTCCACATATTTATAAGTTACTTAATCTTATTTGGACTTAACTACCGTCCTTTCTTGCCATCCTTAGCGCTGTACTGTCCTTGCTCTAAAAGGGAAACAAAGCTAGGCCTTAAAGCTTTAAAAGATTTAGGAGGCATTAGTAATAAATAGGAGGGCTTAGAAGATCTAAAGGATAAAAATGGTAAGTAGAATTTATATATAGAAGACAGTCTTTTATCTATAATCTATAGATTTGTAATAGTTAAACTTACTAATTAGTAATTGCTTTCTAGCGGAACCTACGGAGGCCTTTTTTTGCTACCTACTAATAAACACCTACCTTTATCTTATCCTTACTTGCATACTATATATTCGCTTACTATGCCGAGAATCACAACCTGCTACTACGCGAACTGCATTGCAGTTCGGCTAGGTAGAAGGCCTATATTATAGGCTACTTTCTACCGGTACCGCAAACCGTAAAGCCACCAGCGGCGTTCTTAAGGCTCTTATATATATACTTCCTGCCCCAAATACCTAAACGGACACTCTATTTAACGAGCGGCTTACTATAAACATATTGCCCGCGTATAATAGTTACAGACTAGGGCGGCAAATATATTAAATTTAGCCAGAACAAATACCTTGACTACTCTAGATATTGACGACAGTAAGCCTATTAACCTCTCTAACGAGTTTAACATTGAGTAGAGCGGCAGCAGTGAGCAGGAAGAAGATAGTAAGGACGGTAGCTATACGTCAAGCAACTACAGCGTTGATATACCGCCTACTGTTCGCCCTATTAAGGTCTTAAATGAGGAACGCCTATTCCTAAAGCTTGCAGCTTGGTTAGAAGGCGTACCCCGTAAGAAGCTTAACTCCCTTACCCGCATGCTCTACCTCTATAAAGGCATAGATCTACCGAATCAGCGTAACAAGGAAAAGAGACTCTAGAAAATAACTAGGATCGTACCCTACCAAATTAACTGCTGTATTAGAGGCTGTATAGCGTATATAGGAGTAAATTTGGAGCTCAACCACTGTCTCTATTGCCTTGAAGTAAGGCTTAATTAGGTTACCAAACAGCCCCGCAAGACTTTTATATATATACCGCTTACCTTACGGTTATGGATATAGTATAATAATCCAGAACGGTCAGCTATATTAAAGTCGTACCGGTAGAGGCTTCTAAGCTTAAATATAAAGAACGGTCAGCGCCTATTTTAAGACGTCTTTGATGGCGATCTATTCCTCAACTTTTATAAGCGGGAGCTTAACCTATTTAGCGATAAGCATGATATTGCCCTTTAGCTGTCGCTTGACGGTGTTTAACTAGATAATAGGAAGACCTATAAGGTAAGCAAAATAAGTAAATTAATCAAGGTTATTAATATATATAGGTAACTCCGGTTGTCCTCTATAACCTTAATCTCCCACCTGATGAGCGCTATAAGGTTAAGAATATACTTATAAGCTTTATCTTACCCAGTCCTAATGCGGCTAAGGACCTTAATTCCTTTCTACGGCTATTAGTTAATGAGCTTCTAGAGTTAGAGAATGGTGTTTAGGCCTTTAATAGCTATACTAATACGACATTCTAAATACAGGCATAGGTAACTCTAGTTACTAGTAGGCGCTATATACTTATTAAATTTAGCAGCTAACGCCTTTATAGGTGACGGCCCAGCTCTTATAGACGCCACAGGCATAAAGCGTCTAGGTAATGCAATTAGGCTATGCTGTACGTGTTCTATTAAAGTAGAGCGACGCGCTAATATATAAGGTTCCTATTATGTCCCTTATACACAATACAACTACGAGAACCAGCCACTGCGTTAAAATCTTCGGCTTATAATTAATTTAGTTAATTAAGCTGTGGATAATAGCTATAGAACAAAATACGGAATTACTTATAGTAGTATACTACTAGAGCTCTAATTAATACATTTTCCACGGTCATTTCCTGCCAATATTATATACTGCGTTCTCTTAAATATCACGCCCTTTTTATATCGCTTATAAAATAGTATAAAGCTAAAGATTAATAACCCTAAAACCAGAGGTAAATATGTGGATAGGTTTCCAGAATTACCTTTCTACTATTTAAGCGATACTGAGCTTAGGATAATTGGCTTAGTGTTAACTAAATTAAGGCCTTAAATACTGGTATCTATTGCCTATACGCCTCATTAAATTAATAGAGACTATATAGGATTTAAAGCCAAGAAATAGGAGGCCTAGTTGCTCTAATTTGGAACCTTTCTACTTAACGGAATCCTCCCTAATAAGTACCTTGCGAACTTCCATATACTTAGCAGGCTCTATTCACTGGCTACTTAATACGAGTTTACTAAAAGCGATATACCTCACATTTAGGAGCTTGTAGAGGAATTTATTTAAATATACAAGAAGCTATATTACCGCGGCGAACCCAAACGGCTGTAAGTATGCACCGTTTAAATTCACTACCTACTACACTACTCCGGCTATATTCAAGATCTAGGCTTAGCTTGACTATTCTAGTAGTTCTTTATAGAGCGAATAAATGGTATTATTAAGCCAAAGGCTCGCTTAAAGTCCCAGATATATATTAGCGTTAGTAATGGAGTCCTAGTTGCTAAGCACTTAAATTACCTCACCTTTATTCTTTCACCAGATGAACCAACCTTAAGGGACGACACGCCACTACTACGTCTATTAGGCGTATTTAATGCAAGCCTAACTACAATATAGCGGGCTTAAATTGAATACGCAGTAGATTACCAGCTTAGTGAGCCCCCCTTCTTTAAACGCTGCCACCTACAAAATGACCTTACTATTGGATTAAGAAAGTTATAAAGGCGTAACAATATTAATTGGGTAAGCCACTATATCTGCTATCGCGAACCTGGTATATAAGAGTGGCAATTTAGCGAAGTTAAATTCTTTATTAACGCCGCTAGCTTTAGGCGCTAGGCATATATTAAAAGCTTTACTAGTGTTAATATTAATAGGAGCCGCAGAATTGCGACTTATAACGGCATAGGCGCGGCTAAATGGATTAGAATTAAGTGGATTAAGTCGTTAATCAGCATACTACATAAAGGTAGGACAGACGGCGTCGACTATATTATTACTAATATTAATATATTTGGCCAGTAAATGACTATTCCTAAATAGGAAATCATATACTGGCTTAGAGGTAAGCGGAGACTACGCCATTTAATTTAGTTTACTAACTTTAGAGCAACACAACGTCTTAGGCCGAAAATCCCTTTTACTGTCTCCTACCTACCCCCGATAAAGTTACCGCTATATATACTGTTTAATATACATACAATGATATATAGGGAGCTTTTATATAATCGCTAGATCTATATTGTTGCCGTCTTAGCAAGTAAATTAGATTTTTAGAATTTTTTTCCTATCTCAATTCGTGGCTAATATAATCACTAAAAAATTTGGTTATATGATATCCTATAAGAACACACATTACCGACAACAATATATCAACACTATAGTAAGATATTTATATATTTCGCACTAGCAGCTTCTTGCAATAACTAATATTAGTAGATCTACCATTTTAAATTTCTAGATTCGGGGTTGTTAAGGCTATATATAGAGGCTGTCAATCGCGCTCCTATTGCAATATTTTACCAAAATCGCAATTTGGTAAAGCTCGATGCAACACCATACCAAGTATTACCGGAATTTGTATATCTCGGGTTTTCAACTAGCCCTTTTTTAAGTCAGTAAGCCCGTTGATATATATAGATTAGTTAAATTAAGCCAAATATCAAGCCTCTCTGCAGCCTCAATTGTATGCACGAGATTTATACCCAATATGCGTAAAATATACGTGCAATATGTATAAAAAACCACTGCATTTTGCATATAAAGTCTACGGATGAGACTACCCTTTTTGCATTTAAATTCAGCTCTATATGCACTAAAAATCTGCCTAATATGCACGCAAAATTTGGTCCAAAATGCATCAATTTTAAATGCATATTATAGAGCGGAAAGACCGTAGGGAACTAGGTGTAATATTTTAAAAACTCAATTCGTCAATGTGAGCCGGGAACAGCAGGTTTCGAAGGGTTTCCAAGCTTTAGAGAAAGTTTCCTTTCTCCGCTGGCTGCTTTTTGTAACCGGTACCATCCCACAGGTCATCAAAGTCCTATCTCTTAGCGGAGTTTGCTAGACAAAGACACGGGGTTGCATATACTTGGTTTCGTTTGGAATACTTGAACTACTCTTACTCGTGACAAGACCGCATTCAAGCCTCCGCGCACGGCAAACAATGTTCGCTGTTAAATTTGACTATGGGATCGAAAAAGTTATCGGACGAGTTACTTTGGCCACACAGCTATCTTTTCTCGCCTGGGCTATCCACCAAATATGGCATCCTGATCTAGTAGCTTGTATAGAGAGGGTTATGTGGCTTTATGTGGCTGCTGGTCCCATATGGGTAATTACATGTATCCTCAGTGGACTTATGCTATTTACTTGCGTCGTGTATTTACCGGTAGTGGCAATCTTATAATTCTTTGGCTTTTCCGAAGGATCTCGGGATGAATTTGATGCTCTGAAACACACTCTGTTCACAGTCCTCCTGGTGATTGCTTCACTGGCTTCTATTTGCTATATCTACTCTAGACGAGCTAGCTCAGCGTGCATGTAAAACCCTTTGGCTGGGATGATCTACGTGATCTTGCGCTTCTAATACTTTGGTGTAATGTTTTTGGCCTCTTTGGTCCCATCTCATTTTCGCTCTTGGCGGCGTCAGGCCTTATAATTCAGAGCGAGGACTTAAGCGTAGATGTTAATCACGGGTCTGACGCACTGATCTTCTCTATTTATATCTTTGTCTTAAGGTATAACCTGCGGTATGATCCTTCCTGCACATAAGCCTGCGGACGAATGATTTTGGAAAAACAATAAACGTCTCCGTAGCGCAACGTTAATAAAATGTCAATGGAAGGATTCTATACTCCGCGAACGGGAAATATAGCTCGCGCAGTTCAATATATAGTATTTCATTGCATCCTAATTTCCCATTTCATAGGTTTCACCTGCCTAAGACAAGCATGGCCAATTAGATGGTGAGAATTTTCGCGTCGTCGGGTGCGAGCTTGGCCCTTTCTACACTAGCAAAAATTTAAGAGGTCCTTGGACGCTGTCGCTTGGTCGCCGAACCCTCAACCACCATCTTCCTGGATTATTGATATAATAAGCTCTATTCTCTCGTTAATAGCCTGCTATCAATTCATGCGAATATTCGGATGCTGAAAAGAAATCAAATTAGGCTGGATACAAGTTACGAAAACCCCACAAACTCTGCTCCAGCAACCCTGCATCATCCAAATATGCCCGCCCGATCAGCTCTTCCAGGGCGAGTGTGTGGAACCGAAACATTCAGCCACAAGCTTTACTAATTTATTGACACAGCAGCAATAGCACTCTGCAATTGCATCGTTTTCTAACCTTGCTTGACCTCCCCGAAGAACTTTTAGACCACATCATTGTTTACATTTGTGACGATTTCATCTCCCTCAAGAAGACACGCGCTACATGCAGGGGGCTAGCCCGGATAACTACGCCTTGTGTTTTTGGAACTGTTTACATTACCTTGTTAAAAAAAGTATGGAGAACTTCATTAATATTGGGTTGAACAATGCCCTGGCTCCACTAGTCAAGGAGTTGGTTTTCCATGGGCAAATACCGCGCAAATTTCCCGATCAAAAGACATGGGAAAGGTATATCCACCTAGGCCTCGAGAAGGAGGGCCTCAAGTCTGGAAACCCGTATTGGTAGGAGTATGATAGGTATGGATATGAAAGTGAGTCTACCTAACTCTATTTATGGCTTATTACCAATCACAGGTTGCCGAGTGCCCCATCTCTTACAATATTTCGGGACCTCAATGTGTATGAATAGTTATCTTTCTAAAACTGTATGAATATAGATAAAGACCCACCGCATGAACCGGAAAGACTTGTGCGAGATCTCAACTGATATTACCAAGCGTATAAAGAATATCAGCATGCCCCCGAGCACTTCAACAATTGCTATTCCCTTAACACGATATCCGCCGATAATCCAATCCTCTATTCTTATCAGTACTTCCCAGTAGCCATCGGAATGCTGAAGAACCTACGGTTTGCACAAGTCACATGTCATGATCCAATGGACAATTTTCATCCTGTATGGCGGAACTTTCGCCGAGAGATCTTACAGGGTCCTTCTGACTGGACTTCATATGCTGAAGAATCGCTAGCAAGCTTTCACTATGCTGACTACCAACTTGAAGGCGTTACTCAACTTGTCTATTGCATGCTCTCAGTGTTGCTAGATCGAAGGTCAATTTAAGGCCCCTGAAGTTCTCCAGTGATGGGCACTACTTTTGGCTTCAAGACCAAATTAAAATTCGCCACGAAAACAAAAATTAGTCAAGAACAGCTTAGCTCTAATGGCGCCAGCCTTCATAAATCTGCGAGAACTCGACATATATGTAATCTATTCAACCACGAATAGGTATAACTACCCCATGGTGACTACCCTTGCTGGATTTCTCCGGTCCGCTCCAAATTTAGAGATGCTTCTTGTGGAGTTTGAAGAAGCGGACTGGGTCGGAAATGGTGCAGAAGATCCCCATTTCGATATGTTGGCTCATCTTATTCCGGATCCTGGCCCCAACTTAAGCGACTCACTCTTAACCCACCAACTACCGGGCAGCCATTGAAATCATTCCTCAGAAATATCGGGTCAAGCCTACGAGCGTTAAACCTCGAAAGCGTTACTTTCTTCGAGAATTGCGGGTCTTGGGAAAACTTGCTCACCGAAATGCCGAAACTCCTAGCTATAGATTCTGTGTACTTAGAGAACCTCTGCGAATTTAGGCAAGGCCGGCTCGCCGACAGTCTGGTATTCTTTGAGGATGCAGAAAATTCATCAGCCCCCGTTTTCCTGCCATTACCAGGCCATGGAGAGATACATTCTCCGTAAAACCTCTGAGAGACCGCCCTTGGATTTGGAAGAATTTAGCAGATTTCATGGAGAATGCAATCTTTGTGCACTCTCTGATGGCGAGGAGTTTTCTGATGAAGATATGCCAGATGTTTAAATTGCAAGGTCGACATTTTGTAAAGGATTATGGCGGCTGTGGACTGCAATTCTTATACGAAGCCTAAAGTAAGTCAAGACTTTCTCAAAACTCCATTATCTCTTTTCTTAGTATGTGGTAAAGTTTTGGAAACCGATTGCGAACAATCGGAAACCACATAAATCTACGCGTCGATAGCATATGAGGAACTGGGCTTTGGGAACGTCCGACGAGAAGAATACCTATTCAAATTGCTTGATGAGTTGCTTTAGCCTCACATTGACGTCAAGCTGCTAATACTATCATAGATTTATAGAATTTTCTTGTAGTTGCATTTCGCTCTTCTTGGGATAATGTAGCTGGGTATCTTCGCACTAAGATGAAATCCTCCCAAGCCATGATTAATGTTAAGAGTTGCAGCAAATATCCACCCTAATTATATCCACTCAAACCCCTTCCTGACATTAAACCGTAACAGTTCATAAAATTGTACTGCGCACTCGTCGTTCCAAAATCTCCACTGCTCCATCCGTTGACCCAGTCTTTCATTAAGATGGAAGGTTAATTCCTTTCAAATATTCTTGTGCCGGCAGGTCCTACTGCCTCGACAGCATAGCCAACCTGGCCATCTCCATTTGAGTGATACCGCCGGTATTACTATTCTCTTCCTCCACGTCCTCAAGAACGACATCCATCCTGGCAACACTCAGCCTCTAGAGAATCCAATCCTACGCTCGGAAAATTCCTCCTGTCACTCTCGCTCTAAAGGTTCGCCTTCCGTTCCTCCTCTCGCCGCACCTTCCGCTCTTCTTCGTTGTTGAAGTGTGGACGCATGCCACGATAACGTACACCGGCGTGGTGGTCCGGGTCGATGGGGAGATGCCTCCCCGAATTAGCCGTGCACGCCAAGAGGCGCTTCAGGTTTTCCCGCTGCAGCTCGAGGTACTGCGCAGAGGAGAACTGTATGGGGAAGCGTCGGACGGGGACGGGGGGCTTGCTTTGGTACTCCTCCATGAACCCGAAGCCGGAGTCGTAGGTGGCGTTGGCGTCGGCGTCGGGTTCTGCAGGCGGCGAGGCGCAAACGTTCTTGCCTTCAGGCTCTGCTATTGGCGACGCCTGGCTGTTGAGGAAGCAGTAGGCTGGGAGACTATTCCACTCTTCAGGATCCTCGTCCGGTCCGTCAGACCAGCGAGAGGTGAGATGAGGGGCGGAGCTGATTTCTTCCTCGGGCCACGGCGCGCCCTGGGTGGCTTCGTCCTCTTCTAACGTGTAGTCGTAGACATGGCTTGGGCGTTTGAAGAGCATGTCGAGTGCTTCATCCATTGCGTACATTTCTTCAAGATGTGTTGACATGGCGATTTTTTTGGGGGATGGCTTTAAAAGGCTTCTTTGTAAGGTGTAAAGGAAAATGTAGTGTGGAACACTTCAAGGTCTTCTGAAGGGCCTATTTGAGAAGTGTGGAGGCCTGCAAAGAGTTTTGGGGGGGATTTACCAGGTCAGCACAGTGCCAGGAGGAAGTTGATGAAGCAAGTAAGAGGCGAGATATAGGACAGTATTTATGCACCGCATTGTGCATCTGAAAAGTTTGTAACATCAGAGCGCCTTGTAGGGCAGAGTATATATAACGCTCTGTTAAAGTCTATTTGGATCCAAAATGGTGGGCTAGCCTATATAGGTAACTATTATTCCTATCTAGGTATGGTGCATTGGATTTGGACTAGGGCATTGGAGTGGATTTGACCTCACCACGCCGGTCCAAATAGATCACTGGTGTGTGTTTAAAGGTTGAATTTCCGAATCAAGATTTTAGCCAATGAGGACTATATGTGGGCCTGGCGAAAGCTTATATTTAGCATTGAAACCATACTGGAGGATTTTTGAAGGTACAATGATGCCTGCAAATGTGTGGAATTGATCCGAGTCGGTAATATTAAGGCTCAGGCACTGGTATACTTCTAGGACCTTGATGAAAACGTCTAGGCCACCTCATACCTAGATCGCTCTAGCAAAAATAGCATTGTTTTATAAACGGACTAGCCTTGATAAGCTTTGACTAGGGGAGATACCATAACAACTCTATGATCAGGAAACTTTAACTTATTTTAATTGTGGTTATCGCCGTTGTAAGCTTCACTTATGCCAATGCCAATGCGACTCGTTCAGCCTAGCAAAAATTCATTGTAGCAATAGAGCACGTCCACGCTGTTTACCTGGTACAGGCGCTTTCAGGCTGGCACCGCATTTCGTTTTCCGATTTGGACGCTGGAGAGTAAATGCCTCCAACCGAGTCCGTCATTCCGAACGCTATGTTCACGGATCCATTACGCTTGCGGCTTCAGCAAAATATTTTATCTACCCGGCTGCTGCGGGCTCTGCTTGCACTAATTTTTCTCTATTCAGCAGTTGTACACGCTATAGCGAGGAGCATGGGCCTATTACCCAAGGAGCCTGACTGCGTCGCTGCTGTTGCGAATCCGTATGCAGATAGCGAGAATGAGCAGTGAAGAATACTAAGTGCGCCCGAAAGTTTATTTAAGGTTATGCCGTTCCAGAACAACATAAAGTCAAGTCTAGCTTAGTGATCAATTTTCTCACTGTTTCAATGCATCAGTGAGAATGCTATTCAGTGCCTTGATGTCTTAACAGATTCTAAGTTCCCTGTATTCTGCGAGGGAGAGCCTCTCTAGATCGTAAGTACGATACTGAGTGAAAGCCCCAGAAGACTGTAATGGCAAGGCATTTAGACAGACACAGTACATACTACCACCACTCCACACGAAGATATAGCAAGATGGAAAAGAGAGCAGAAATGGTCTTGGATAGTGTCATTGCTTACAGCAGTACTCCTTAATATTGCGGGGATATGGGGCCGCCAAAGACATATGGTTGCCTTGAAGGAATATGTGGAATACTCGTAGGATTTGAGGCCATATTAACCTTGCGCTTCTTGACATGCTGGATACTTTTTCCTGATAGAAGTAATGGCCCCCAAACTGTGGCCTTTCTAGAAGCCATAATCTCACCGGACAGGAAATTGCTGACAAAATTTCCTGAAAAGATATAAGTGACCGTGATATAATTTTGTTTCATAGGTTAACACTTGAAGCTTGGGGATGACTGCCGCAAGCTAGGCTTCTTCACCTGATGCTAGAGACGCTGTTAAGCAGACCCTTACAATTGATCAGCTTCAATTCGATTTTAGCAGCCTTTCGATCATTATAGAATAGGTGTTAGGAGGATATTTAAGCGAAGACGTTGTATAGTGATTGTCGTTACGGGTGGGCCTTGATGCATCTCCAGGTCAACGCTGGTGTTTAGTTTTCTAGCATTCTCCTCCACTTCCACATCGTGAGAACTCGCATACTCAGAACTTGTCCTCAAACGCAAACTGTGCAATATCTTTGCGCTTCTTGTACATTTTCTTTTAATATTGATCGCTATTTTTTGACGTTGGGAGTAATTGGGCCACACCTACAGGCAAAAGCACAGCTCTGGAATTTGCCAACGGGGCATTCCTCAACTCCTTGCGGTAGCTACAAGCTTTTCAAAACGCTACTCCCACATGTTATAGCATTCCAGGGACCTAGCCGCTCGCATGGCAACCTTTAATTTCAAGCCACTACAAGTGGCGAAACGAAAGTTGCAACCTTACAACACTGTACCGGCTTATGATCACGAAGACGACCCTTGCGATGTTGAGAAACGCTTATCTGACGACGATGGTGAATATCTCTCCTCTCCTTCCTCCGCTTTCTCCTCCCGAGCGTCTTCGGGCGTGCACCAGCAGATGGTCCGGCGGCATTCGACGGCGAGACCGACAATTAATGCATACTCCTATCGAAATCCGCGAGCCTTCTCCCGATACTTTACGCTGGCGCTAGGATCTACAGTAATAATATTTATACTCTTCTTGACGAAGATGGGATGGTCATCGACGAAGAGTGTGCAATTGGGATTATCGAAGCCACCTCCGCCGCCACCGGTGTGGGAAAGCTTCCCGTTTCTAAAGAGGTATCATGGAGGCATACGGGCATTAACATCGCGGCCTCAGAATGTGCCGGAATATCCAGGGGAAGGAGATGAGGCTCCCATACCGTCATCATCACCTGTGGCCGAGGAAGGACAAGATCAGAATTCAAAATTTGAGCGTCGATTGGAAGGCGGAGGCGTGCCACCCGGCGACCGGTTTAATCCTTATCCAAACTATGAGTCGGAAGCATATCTCAACGAATTTCCTCCCGTGCAGCCCTGCTATCTCGATGCTGAAGAAACAATCAAGATACCTTCTCTACGCGCTTATCATGGTGTCCCGCGAGGCATGCCAGACAATGTGATGGGATCCTATGAGGTTCTTGGATTGAGGAATGATGTCTGCTTCGAGCGATTTGGCAGGTTAGGACCGTACGGATTGGGATATAGCAGAAAGCTGGGCGGGACGGGAGCTGGAATGGAAGGAGACAGAGAGGGCGTAGATAAGGTGTGGGAAGACGATCAAGAAGTTGATTTCAGGGAGGTCAAGTGGGCAGAAGTACAAGACCGTTGCATGGAGAAGAATCATCTTCGCTTCAAAGCCAAGCCCAAAGGCAAGAACCACTTTTACAAGACAATGGCGATGGGAGGTCCAGATGCAGAGTTACCTGACGCTACCTCAGGGGAATTGCATGAGCTAGCCAAGGAAGGGAAATATACCAATTCTACGGGCAACAAACCTCCAAAATCCCCACCTCATCGCAGTCTTATCTCTCGCACTGTTGTTTTGATTCGCACATGGTGGGACTACAACTACGATGACGAAGATCTTATGTTCCTGCGAGCTCTCATCTCTGAGCTTTCTGTCCAATCCGGCGGCGAATACACAGTCCACTTTCTCGTCCACGTAAAAGACGATAATAAACAGATCTGGTCGGACGATGCCACCTACCAAGAAGTCCTTGATAATGCCCTTCCAGCTGAATTCAAAGGTATGGGAACTCTCTGGTCCGAACGTCAAATGGGTCTTATCTACGGTGGCCTGGAGGAATCACTCTACCGCAACCTACCCGTCCACGGAGCATACCGCTCTACCTTCATGCCGGTCCAATATTTCGCACACCAGCACCCTGAATTTGACTACTTCTGGCACTGGGAAATGGACATCCGCTACACAGGTCATTTCTATCATCTCTTCGACCGCATTTCCAACTGGGCTAAAGCGCAACCACGTAAAGGGTTATGGGAACGTAATTCGCGTTTCTACGTCCCAGCTGAACATGGCTCGTGGGAAGATTTCACGCACATGGTGCGCGTGCAGACAGAGCATGGCACAAACAACAAAGCAAACACATGGTCTAAGCACCTTCCCGAGAATCCAAATGTCCCCTCCACCGAACCCGCAAAACCGGAGAAGCCAATCTGGGGCCCCGAACCACCACTCGACGACGAAATCGACCTCTATGAATCTCCAGAAGCCCCCGGGCCTTACAAAGACGATAATTATATCTGGGGCGTCGGCGAGGAGGCGGACCTCATAACCTTCAACCCACTCTTCGATCCCGACGGCACCAACTGGATCCTCGCTGAAGACGTGACAGGCTACAACACTTCGCGCTCGCTGCCACCCCGACGCACAGCCATTATCACGGCGAGCAGACTGAGCAGGAAGTTGCTCGAGACGATGCACCGCGAGACGGCACTGCACCGCCACACCATGTTTTCCGAGATGTGGCCGGGCTCCTGCGCGCTGCACCACGGGCTCAAAGCTGTCTATGCGCCACATCCCGTCTTCATCGACCGTCGATGGCCTACCGGTTATCTCGCCGCTATCTTCAACGGTGGACGGAACGGCGCGGCGGGTGGAGCGAGGTTGAGCGTTTTCAGCGATGAGAGGCAGCATAATTTCCGCGGTACGACGTGGTACTACGACGCGGGCTTTGCGCCGAATCTGTGGAGGAGGTGGCTAGGATATAAAGTTGATAATGATGGGGGCGAGGAAGAAGAGATGGCGGGTGAAGGGAGGATGTGTCTTCCTGCCATGTTATTACATCCAGTGAAGCAGACAGATCTGGTGTTTGAGCATGAAGGATAGTATGGATGCAGAGCTTCAAAAATGGAGATGAGAATGGAGTGAAGTGGGCGTTTTGGCGTTTTGCTAAGCTTGGTGGTGGCTGTATAGCTTGGTAACGTGGATCTTTCAGCGTTCACATATGTTGCTGGATTCCTGCGCATAATTTATTTGGAACTATGAGCCGTATAGGAGCATGGTATTTAAAGCTTGTACATGGAGTTTTGCGCCTACGTCACGGAAATCTCAGAGTACGTTTCGAGCAAGGTTTCATGCAGCCTCCCTTTTGGCTAAGTTGGATTCCCTGCCGCTCAATTGACTGCCTCCCAGAATATCTTACCCATTTTCTGTTTTTCTCAAACTAGATATAAGCGTTACATTGACAATTCTCACTCGAAGAGGTACGAATCGATGGGCTTAGCTCATGCAAGTCGCTCACTCGAAATTCAGATCAACTGCCTCGCATCTGAGGAGCTCAGGGTCTCTCAACACAGTTTTCATGTCCCTTGTCCGGCATATGATCATATCGAATATAGATTTCGTTCCTTGAGAAATATGTTCTTTAGCACCTCTGTCCACAGAGACTCTTCCTTATAGTTCGGGATGTGCATTATCTGCTTCATCTGATTTGTAAATCGCCAGATATTCAGAAATGGAAACAGCAGGCGAGTTCCAGTTATAGGGCATCCCCCGCCACCTCCTAGATTTTCGTCTTGAAGGGCTTTCTCGCCTTTCTCTTCGGGGATCATCGTCACTGTCGGAGCCGCGATCGGCTTTATCTCCAGCAATTTGACAGCGTCGTCACGACCCCTAGCCCCTTTCCAGTGAAAGAAGCGAATGCCTTTCTGTGTCAACTGCTTGTCAGTTAACCCCGCCCGTACCCATTACCGCCCCGATAATTTGAATATGGCTCTCTTCTGCAGCTATGAATAATGGTGTGTGGCCATCATCATCGATTTATTCGCAAGGGAGGAAGCTTTGTCATTCCTACAGATCTAAACATCTTTTCCACACCAGAGAGTAATCGGACATCATAATGCTCACCGCGTGTTTACGCAGGCATCTCCCAGCTATTTGTAAGAGACGATTCTCAAAGACGCAATATCGCCACGAAAAGCGAAGCATTTTTATGACAAAATTAGAACAGCGTTTATACGAATGCAGGTACTCAACAATTTGTCATTTGGTACTTATTTCTTTCACTGGGGTATAATGCAAGTACACTTCTCATCTACTCCATCGTCATCCAATATTTCAACTATTTCCTCTTCTCCAAACTCTCCGGCCACTGCCTCATCCCCTTCTACTTCCGTTACGCGGAACGTTACCTTCTCTTTCTCTTTCTCTTTATCATCCTCGGCTCCCGGCAGCCCAAACAGGGCCCCCTCATTATGGTCCTCCTCCTCCGCCTCTCCCGTTTTCCTATCAACTTTAATTCTGCCCAACCGATACGCAAACACAAAATCATCACTCCCTCCAAACTCCACCCCACCCTCCTTCTTAATTTTAACCTTCAACTCCGGGCCCACGCTTCCGGGCGCCGCCATTAAAGTCCTGTCCACACTAACACCCAACCTACCTCCATTCGCCTTCGTGCGTAGCGTCTTGGCCGTAGCCCCACGAGCAATCTTGACGCCTTTTACGATATACAGCGGCTTCCTCCCGCGACTCTTGCTAAGGTATCTAATGACGCCCGGCGCCTTCACCGCGCTCTCCAGATAGCCCTCCACCGCCTGCGGCTCGAAAAACGACGTCTAAAGCTTATTAAACTTATACTCGTTCTCTGTGCCGCGCTCCCAACTCGTGCCAACACCTACGCCGACGCCGACGCCGGCCACAACTTCCAGGAATTTTGTCCAGATCCCAACTTTGCCCACGTGGGACTTTGCTGCTGTGGACTTCCAGTCGGTTTTTGTTGTGGTTGTCAGGGCGGCGGCGGGGATTGCGGGGCGAGTGGAAGCATTGTTAAGGGGCTTGTCGGGGTATTTAGGCGAGCTGATGATGTTTCCGAGAAGGATGGGGCCGGTGGGTGGGTAGTCAAAGGAGGGCGTTAGGAAATAAGTTTTTTGTGGGTTGGCCATGAGGGGTGCAGGGGTGCTTTTGAGGTGTGATTACGAAGCTTTAAATAACTATATAAAAGAGGCTGTCGTATGCAAGAAGCTTTGAAAGGCTGTGTATGACGAGATTATATTAAATATAGGTATGAGGTACCTCAGAGCTGTATATCAAGCTTTAGAGAAATCATGTTTCACCCCGCTATGAGCTTCAGACCCCACTTCAGCCACAAATCGTAAGCCAGGTCTGTCTCTGCAAATCACGTAGGGCTGTTTTAGTGTATTTCGCGAGTCATGCTCAACACCACGCTAAGTGAAAACGCGTCATGCTAGCAAGTCCTAATGAATCTTTCGGAAATTTAGGAAGCTTGATCTAATGCCAGGTAATTCCTTCCTGAGCGACCGTAAGCTGTGACTGGGCGAACCTCTGCTTCTTTCATTAGAGGATCCTAGGCTCTTGCATTTTTGATATTAGTCAAAATATTGTTCAAACAAGACGCCGATAGCTTGAAGCCTAAGCCCCTTTGATCCTTCAATAAGGTACGGTACACCTCTTAGGGCAGCAGAGCAACCTTAACAACCGTCTCTGAATTCGTCTGCGCTAGAATTGCAGTGTGCTAGTGCGATGTGTAGTTTGCTGCGGCTCCCTCGTTGTTTCCATCCTTATCGTCCTTCTCGGTAAGAATTGTGGCACGCTGAAGCAATATATTAATTATATACCCCTCTTTGATCTGTTTCTCGAACTTATCATCCACTGGGCTTGCTTGGTGGTTGACGTTGCTGAAGACATCGGGGCCAAAGTCTGTGCGCGCGCTTGTTTGCTGTTTTGATGTGTATCAAACTATAGGAAAGATAAATTTTGAGATATCTCATAAAGTAGTCACGTATCCCAAGTCTCTGTAGGCAGGTAGCAATACTTGTGATAGCTAGAGCCTTTCTGCCAGTATTTCACGGCACATCTCTGGGACCAAATCGTTTGAGAGGCGGCCTCAGCCACGATTTATCCCATATAATTCCTGCTCTTCGAGTTCCCCAGCTTTCCTGCCTCGTTCCACTCTAACTAACTCCCAAACGGCTAAACCTGCCACCATTGCGGCTAGAACGAAAAGCGGCACCACCATCCACCGAGTGGCTCTTTCAATCATACATTGCCTGCCCATATCGCCACCTATATTGCTCTGCTCCTCTTCCGCAATTATGGTAACGCTATTCAATTCGCAAGTCCATGTCTCTAGATTGAAGACTCCTTTGTCATAAATATGTGATGGGCCGTACCCACCATACTTTGAGGTGTAGTGGATATTGAAACGGGTGGATTTGGTGTGTACTATGTTTAGAGTGATCAATAATGATAAAACTAGAATGGTGTTCAAGATAAGAAGTGTGGTGTGGATACGGCGACGCGAAAACTTGTAATTCAACGGGATATTAGCCTTTTTAGTAGGAGATTGCTTACTAGAACAGGGGTCCGGCTAGAAATTGATCTTACCTGTACGCCATATTTTCCAGTACAGAGCATAAAGATGAGAAAACCGATGCTAATGCCTGCCGAGGTGAATCCGGTAGCTGCGGTGAACTTGACAATGTCGTAGTGAAAATCTAGAGGTAGCGCCCCGAGAGCATAGTGGTCTGCTCCTGCTGCATCAAGATAGAACTCCTCGCCCATGTTGTTGGAAATGAACGTTATACTTGATTCTGAGAGTCCAATTATTATGACAGAGAGGATAACGAGAAGAGGGATGACTGTGAAGAGTACTTTTCGAACGAGAGAGGGCTCCATGGTGAAGCTTTAAGTACTCTAAATGAAAGGTATTCTGGCTTTCCAAGCACAAGACGATGACTGTTGGGAATGAATAGGACAGTGAGGCAGTTGTGAGGATGAAGAAATCACGAGACAGAGCAGACCTGTAACGCATATGCATTGACGGTTGCTACGTTGAGCTGGCAAGTGAGGCACGGTATGGGAAGCTTGCAACAGGGCTGAGCAGCAGGACATCCATACCTATGTAAGCGCTGTCTTGGTTACCAATTGAGCTGTCCTCGAATCAACTTGAAAGTCAAGAGCGCGGAGAAAATAGCTCTATGCAGTCCTCTGACCTTAGGCAAGATGTAGAAAAGAATCGGCATGCCTCCGACCAAAGAGGCCGAATAATACAATGTTGTTATTGTAATCCCACCGGCTGATGACTTTCGGAGGCAAACAATGTCGAAGGTTCTTTTGTGGTTGATGAAGGTACCCACTGGGAGTGTTTTGGCTTTTGACTGCAGAGGCTCACTATTATGCATTGAGCAAAATGTTTCAAGACCAAGGAGGTGACAGGCGGAGAGAGGCTGGACTTCTGCGGCACAGCAGCTGGCATTGATACAACAAGCCTAAAGGAAATGTTGGACGACTTTAGATGAACTAAACATAGAACGGAAAAATGGAACCTGAGCCAATGCTTCCTAAAACATACTCTTATAAGAGCTATAGCAGTGGGTATTTCTACGAACGTTATGAGAAGGTTTCGATGTTGAGGCGACCTTTGAAGAAACGGAAATACAGTAGCGCCTCGCTTCCGCCGCAGCGCGTCCATCACGTATGCAATACCGAACCTCCATCACGTCTTCTTCTCAACCCCCATTTCCAATAATTAAAATGCCAACAGGCATGCATCCTCCAGAAATTGACCTAGCTTTCTCTAGCAACCCTGAACTCAGAAAAAGAGTTCACGATGCCGTCGGTAAGTTGGCTTAGGCTCCAACATCTCTGCGTTGTATGCTTAATCCTCCGAACTAACAATTATCGTGTTATTGCAGACGAATACCCAACCCACAGCATCCTCTTCCGCGACATTTCCTCCTACATACTCAGCACCCCTAGCTGTCAATCCACGCTCGTCAATGGTGAACCAGCCACGAAGAAGCGTAAAGTCGAGAACGGCGAGCGCGAATTGAATGGGGCTGCAGGCAGGTCTACAGCAGGCACTTGGGTCGATGCAGCGGTGCAGGCATCGTGGCAAGGCCAAGACACTAGCTTCTCCATACCCCAGCGGAAGAAGTTGACGCTGGAAATGGTGAAGAGGGGCGACGGGTGTAAGGAGGGGGGAATTAGGGGCATAAACCCTGCAACTGGGGCTGTTGAATTCGGCGTCGGATGGAAGAATATTGGTGAGTCTACTGCTGTGCTTCTCAGCAAATTTTTGGGATTTAACATGCAAAACTAACCGGTGCGTCCTTAAAGAGCAAATATTCTGTCTTCCCCTTCCAGAGAAAGCCAAGCGTCAGCATAACTTCATCGTAATACCAGTCAACGGCGATGGCGTAAACCCTGTACCTGACTCTGTTACTGCGCCCCCCGAGCCGATTGTCTGGACATTCGCGGAGGCGACGGGCAAGGATGTTAAGGAGGGCGAGGATCCGGGACCTGCACCTATCGCAGCAGTTATAAATGAATGCTTGGCGAAGGAAGGCGTAGGGAAGAAGGTAGTGTTCCCAGATGATAAGGAGTTTGCGAGTGCGATTGTGCAAAGCCATCGCAAAGGAGAGAAAGCATTTCATGTCAAGGCGTTTAGGGGAAGTAAAGACGGTGAGTTTGCTCAATTCCCACTTCATCTCACCCCTCATGCCATATATAAGAAATCGGTCTGAAGGCACTGTATCCCGAACTACACATGCTGATAAGTATGCAGGCTTTCTCTTCTTCACCTCCGTTGGCATCCTCTGGGCATTCAAAAAACCTCTCGCCTTCTTTTCCTTCGACACCGTGTCCTCAATATCTTACACATCCGTCCTCCAACGCACATTTAACCTCAATATCGCCGTTTCGCATCCTACCGATGCATCAAAAACTCCAGAATTTGAGTTCTCTATGTTAGACCAGGCAGACTATGCGGGTATCGATGGATACATCAAGAAGCATGGACTGCAGGATGCCAGCATGGCAGAGCAGAGAAAGGCCAAGAAATTAAATGTCAACCCCCCAGCAGTGAAAGCGGAGAATGGCGCTGTGGGTGATGGGGAGGAAGGGGAGGACGAGGAAACGGAGTTACAGAAGGCAGAGAGGTTACTACAGGAGGAGGATGATGAGGAAGAAGAGGACTACGATCCTGGGAGCGGAGGAGAAAGTGAGGGGAGTGGGAGTAGTGATGAAGAGGATGAAGAGGGAGGCGAGGAAGAGGAGGGATATGAAGAGGGAGAGGGCTATGAGGAAGGGTACGAAGAAAGGTATGACGAAGGCGATGAGGAAATGGAGGAGCAGTATTGAGTGCATGTCGAGTATCGTGATGTAATATCATGTATTGGGTAACGAACGGGTCAAGACGTCACCTTAGATAAATGGTTTTGAAACATTACTAGCATACGGAGTAGTCATGGACATGTCAGAACCTAAACTTCACGATAGCGTACCCTCTTGAGCTTCATCCCTGAATTTGCTGCTCTAATATTTTCTTACTCCAAGCCAACCATCCCTAAATCCTTCGACGATCCGTTTTCGTGCCAAGAAAAACATACGAGATTAGGTAGGGGTTACGCAAAGTCACCACGTTTCTCCGTAGCAGAGCGAACGCCTTTCCATTCAGCTATGAATTACGAGTCCTCGCTCTGCGGAGAACCCTAATAACTTCCTCTACGTTCGTATCGAGATTGCGGGATCTCCGCACGAACCAGTGGCGTCCCCGTTTTTGCGCCTCGCCCAAGCCACGTCTATGGCAGATGTCGCGCGACCAAGCTCTGCCCTCGTACAGCAACAGTTTCAACACCATGATCTGATAGTCGTTCGCTATGCATTCTCCTAGCTTCCCTAAACCGTCCTGGCGGTTCCTGCAGCTCCTCGCCCTCACCACGACCCTCCTCGTCGCTACTGTCCTCCTCATCTGGACTTATGGCGCCCCGACCCACATCCCCTTGTCGATCCCTCTCTCCATTCCGGGACTCACCCATTGGGGTTTCAGACACCCTATTGATGAGCTGATCGCGGCTGCAGAGGCAGATTTTGAGGCTCTGCTTGCGAAAGAGGTCAAAAGCTTGGATGCTGCAGCGAAGGCATACAGGAAGAGGCGCGGGAGACATCCACCTCCTGGCTTCGAGGATTGGTATAACTTCACCGTGGAGCACGGTGCGCTTATAGTTGAAGACTTCTTCGACCGGATATACGATGACCTAGGTCCGTTCTGGGGGATTGAACCGAGAAAGATACGGCAGCAAGCGCACTCGTTTGAATTTGTGATTAGTGTGAGGAATGGGAGCACAACACAGAAGACGGACCATGAAAGAGCTTGGATGAATTTATGGCACCAGCTCATAGGCACGATTGAGAAGTTCCTACCAGACGTAGATGTGCCTATTAATACGATGGACGAACCGCGCCTGCTCGTTCCTTGGGAAACGGTTAGTGACTATATGAATGATGCGCGCCACACCATGTCTCCAGCCTCCGGTGTCATATCAGAGCTCTCTGGGCTTGGCGATCTCGACAACTCGACCTTTGACTGGAAATGGCAGGGCCCACATATTACTTGGCCGGACGTGGAAAAGCACCCACGTCCTTATTGGTCTCTTGTGCGCGCCGCGTGCGCTCCTGATACTCCTACTCGGAAAACACCTGTGTTTGAGGATATTTGGAGTGACCATCCTCGTCCTGAACATGCGGCAGCATTGCTACTCCCGACGTCCTTCCCGCCCAACACGCTGCGTGGATATGTGCAGAACTGGACGCAAGCCACAGATCCGTGCTACCACCCGCACTTACAAGGTCTCCATGGCACATTTGTTGAGCCAATATCGTTATCTACATCTGAAAAACTATTTCCGCTTTTCGGAGGCTCGAAACTACCCATGAACAACGAAATTTTGTTGCCTGCAGCTATGTACTGGAGTGACATGGAACTCTACTCTGGTGGCGAAGAATCGCACGGTTTGCCTTGGCCCGAGAAAAATAATAGCCTCATCTGGCGCGGCGCCGCGTCAGGCGGCCGCAACAAGAAAGAAAACTGGCCGCGCTTTCAACGCCACCGCTTCCTCTCTATGGTAAATGGGACTCAAGTCTCGGCCGCTGAGCTGCCGCCCGGAGAGGTCGACCCAAGCATTGCGGGCATCGGACCGGGTGGGAATTTTCGCCTACCACCTGGCAACCCGTACGGAGTCACTGCTGCATCAGAACGACACCTAAGCGACTGGATTGGCAGTTTCTCCGACGCCAAGTTCATGGACCTTATCTGCTTTCCCAGCGAAGACGCGCCAACTTGCTCCTATACCAACGAATTCTACTCTGTGACCAGGATGATGCCGATGAAAGAGCAGTTTGCGTATAAATACCTGCCCGACATCGACGGAAATAGCTTCTCTGGCCGCTATCGCGGCTTCCTGCGCTCCACCTCACTCCCCATCAAAGCTACCATCTACAAAGAATGGCACGACTCGCGCCTGTTCCCCTGGGTGCACTTCGTGCCCATGGACAATACATTCATAGACTTCTACGGTATTATGGAATATTTTATCGGCTCAGACCCTAAGCTCACGCCCGCCGCTCCTCTAGCCGCCTCAGAACCCGAACCCGAACCCGAACCAGCAGAGGAATCAGAAGCGGAAGACGGGCTAGGCGGCGAGTCTCCCGAGGCCGCGGAAAAGCGGTCAGTGCACAAGGAGAAGAAAGACGGCCACGATGAGGCTGCGCGCAAGATCGCAGAGCGGGGGCAGAAGTGGGCTGAGATGGTGCTGCGGCGCGAGGATATGCAGATTTACGTTTACAGACTGCTGCTCGAATACGCACGCGTCTGCGACGATCGCAGGGAGAGGCTGGGCTTCGTGGAGGATCTGAAGGCGGTTTGAGACATGGCAATAGCATGGAATTAAGTACAATATTGAGGTTTATGACCCAGACGAGTGGGCGAGCTCGCACGGTATCGGGCGCCGCGGGTGCTGGAATCGCCTAGGTACTCTTGCAGGATTGGGTGGCGGGAGCGAGGCGTCCGGCGCGCTCGGAGAGGGGGAAAGGCGATGGTGTTTGGGTGGTATACGGGATCTCAGATTCAGAGATTGAGGGCGCGGTTCTAGCCGCAAGGCAGGTCTTGAGGTTATATACACACGAGAATCTAGATATCATGAATGGTATATTTTCTTCGACCATATCCTTCCTTGTTTTAGGTTTCCGCTATTGTTATTGAACTAAGTAAAACTATCCGGAGTTCTACTAACTCCATTTTGTTAAGCTCATAGTGTATACAAATGTTCTCATATCTTTACAACCTTCGAGACAAAGTACAGTACCCCATAGTTTTCCTATCCCTCAGAGAGAACACCTTAATCGAATGAAGCTTGATAATATGGAGCCACTAATGGGTGCTTTATATATATACATCCTCGTCAAATCTACATCAGGTCTAGGTCCTCACTTCTGCAGCTACCTTTGTCTTCGATATATGGGGGGTTTGATAGGCGCGGATGCCTGGTTAGAAGAATTGTGGCGACAAATTTATACAGTGTTTGAGGCATCGATGAAGATGAGTAGTTAGGTACTATGGGCATTGTCTTGCCAGGCGGTAATGCTTTTTGAGCGATTCCTAGGTATGCATATATCTTACCGCGCGGGTCTGAGGATAGGTATGGCCGAGTAAGGTAGAGCAGGCGCTGGAAATATCCGAACTAATGAAGGTCTGGCTTATTGCCTTTGAGTACATCTGGCCTTTTTTTTAAATTTTTTTTTTCACTCTATAACATATAACATAGGCAGATTCCAAGTAGAATTTCTTGAATTAATTGCCCCATAGGGCGCCCGAAGGCCATCCCCACAATACAGAGAAGAAATATCCCAACCCAGCATCTAAAATGGACGCTCTCCTCAGAGAGAATTCCAATCCGAGACTAGCTATGAGACATCTAAGTAGAGGCCCATTTCGAACCACCCAACCCATCTTGCTTGACCCCAGGGCTCTTCAGAAAAGTCTCGGGGGTAACCAACATGCTCCTATTCCAGGCAATGGGGGCGCAGGCGGCGGCTGGGGCACGGGGGGGAGCTAGGCGTGCAGGAGATGGAGGAACAGGAGGTAGAGGAACGGGAACCGCACGAACGGGAACCGCACGAACGGGAGCAGGACGGGTGGGAGCAGGACGGGTGGGAGCAGGACGGGTGGGAGCAGGACGGGTGGGAGCAGGACGGGCGGAAGCAGGACGGGCGGAAGCAGGGCCGGCGGTAGCATGGCGGGGACGAGCGGCAGCAGGAGGCGGGAGGAGAGCGGCCCGGTTCATCCTATGTAATTGGCCACCATGCAAGTCGCCCTTGGCGATCGCGTCCGCATCCTTCTGATCTGTTGTCTCAGAAAATCCTATAAAGTCAGTGGACCGAGCGCTAAATGGCTGAGAGAACGGTGACTTACTGCTCCAAGCTGCGCAAGCTTCTTCAGCCCCCTTGGCGGGCTTGGGTTTCTGAAGAGTAGGAAGATAGCCGGTGCGGAATGCGTGGTCGCGTTCTGTGTACGCCGCAACGGTCTCGTTGTAACGTTCTATGCTAAGATCCGCGGTCGTGAAGTGGGGTTGGTCATTATAAGCCCCGTCCAACTGTGGTGGGCCACGATAACCGGGGGCATGGTCGTGGTTGCCAAGATAGTCGGGGCCGCGATAGTCGGGTTGGAAAAATGGAATGGGAGTTCTGGACAGCAAGCTCGGTGGGCTAATCATACTGACCGTGATGCCCTGCTCATAGCTGATGAAGATTGTGCCAGTTGTGGAGTAACGCCAAGAGAATTCGAATGGATGGATATCGTCGCGACCCACAGAAAAGGCATAGATGATGAAGACAGAGGCGAATACGATCATATCGTAAGGGCCTGCCAGGTGTTTCGAAATGCAAACGAAGAAGCCGCAGGCGAGCATATCAATGATGGCCGTGGTGGAGTGCTCCATAACTCTAGCTCGGGGTATGATATGTATACCCAGGAGCTCGCCAAGAATTGACGCAGGGAGTGTTGGGTCGAAGATGCCGCAATCAGCAAACACAAATATTTCAGGTATCCAGGAATAGATGCACATGATAACTGCGGTTTGGATAAAGGCACCAAAGCTGCCTGCATCTAGGTTGGTGTAATATATTAGCCAAGAACGTTGGAGAGGCGTAATCAAAGGTGAAGATCATCCAGGATGAAGTTCAGCGAGTATAGATTGTCGTTTGTCGTCGACGCAAACAAAACAATTCGTTGGCTATCGAAAGGATAGATGGCAAGGCATGTCTAGAGAGAAGCAGAAAGATTGTTGTTGTGCTTGGTGATGAGTTATTTTTGAATATGACTTACTGCGAGCGTGTTGTCCGTCAAGCCAATACCCCATGATTCCACCCAAGTCCATGTTATCCATTGCGGTGTGTTGACTGATGAGCTGACGAAATGATATACTTGTATTTGTTGCTTGATGATCGAGATGCTGTGATGAGCCGAGAGGTTGCTGGTGGTGAAATGGGAAGGGAGAGGAAGTGAGGCAGAATACTCCAGCCAGGAGGAAGGGAGCTTGGTATATACCGACTTGTCGCGTCTCATGCCAACCAGCCCCCACAAAAACACAAGCTTGCAATGCCCACCCCCAATTCAGTTAAGGCCAGCTCCGTAATCACATATCTTTGCCAAAGGCCATTCGCTAGAAATTGATTTCGTCGTCTGTCAAAAAATCCGATTGCTGAAAGTTTGAGACTTTATCAAAAGGCGTGCTGGACGGTGCGCCAGCATCGAGAATTCTTCTGCAATGTCTCCCGCACCTAGTAAGCGACACCTGTATTCTTTGGAATAGCCATTTATTCTCTTAGTAATGATTACTGACGATAAGAATAACCTACCGTGACAGGATATATTCTAGAATATCCGCGAATCCACATCCAAACACGGATCAGATCGCTTGAGATTTTTTCATTAGTGGCAAACCTTTGCGCGAATCTTAACCGTGCGTTTTCTATGTGTAGCACCCCATGAGCTACATACAGGTCATCACGTTAAGGGAGCAGTAATGAAAGAAATGCTGAAGACAGATTGATCTTAGTGCACACGAACATCTGAGCCGCGGCAAACACTACTGGGAATGCGGGGCAAACAATGCGACCTACGCCACCAGGAAGCATACGAGCAACTCACGCGCCCACAGATAACAAGTGAGAGGGGAATAGGACGAGCGTGCAATACCCCTTTCATGAACGGAAAATAGGCCTTAAGGGCCTTGATTCTGCCTAAGATAAGGTCAGCATGTCTGTGCGCGACATAAGCACCTCCTTGGTGAAGCAATAATATCGATCATTGAGCGTACTGTTCCATGGCAGCGCAGCGCCGCAAATACAAAACAGGGTGGAAGGGAGACGGGGACAAACAGACATCATCGTTTAAAGGAGGGTGTCTTAGAGAAAGAACTAGGCCTTAGAGCAGCAACTTGAGAATTTGCGATCCGATTGAAAGAATCTAGCCAACAAAATCAAGATACGGTCAGCACAGAATGTATTACAAGACGTGAGCTTTGGAGAAACGAACCGAAACGATGCTGAGCTACAAAGTAGAGCAACACACAAGAGCTGTAAGAAGGTTATTGGAGCTGATGAAGACAACAGCCACAGAAGATTCAGGCTAGGGGGGGAGATATTACTAATACTAAAGCTTCGTGAATTCAAGAAGATGGCGGGATATGGCACAAGCTCACAGCCGGACAGGTTTACGGACCAACAGGCAGCAACGACGGCTAACTCTGAGGATCAATAAGCTGTATGAGAAGGTTGGTTATTAAAGAGCACGATCTGGAGTTCAACGCACTCACATTATGATACGGTTGGAGACACCTTTTGCGCCGAATATTACGAGCTTCATCCCAAGCATCTCCATCAGTGACCGTGGACGCAAAAGTCCTTAGGCCAAACCTCAACAGCGCACGCAAAAGACTGGCCGTGAGAGGCTGTCAAGGCATTCAACATGGGAAAATGGAAAACGACGATTAATACAAGAGTCAAAACATGTAGGAGCTTAGGAGGGGACATATCACAGACTGAGAAATACTAAAGGAAGTATGAGGCATGAACTAGGAACTCCGGACACCGGGAAGTCAGCAGATAATGTCCAAGTCTAAGTACAACGTTGGGCACCGATCAAGTAGCACACAAAAGGAAAATCGAAAGTGCGAAGGGCTATAAACTAAGAATTTTGGATTCCGGTTGAAGAATGAAATGAAAGACTCTCTGTTCTATATAAAAGGAAGAACACTGACAGTTGAGAGGACACAGTTCCTAGCAATGACAAGGAGCAGTACTCAACCACGTTCAATACAGCCACGCTACCTATAAATGGCAGACGGATATCTCCACAGCAAGTATGATAGACGGCAGAAGCACCATTGACTTGCTGCAGCGGGCCAGGAGAACTCTGAGATTCCAAAGACGTTTATACAAAGAATTAAGTTGGGAGGAGTTAATGCGGTGGCGCACAGGAATCAACATTGATCGGAGAACGAGATAAATGTAAAAGTGGGTGGTACATATACATTCCATCCAAGAAGCCTTCATGTAAAAGGGTACTGACTTAAACTGATAATATCTTCCTCAATTCCCAGATTCCAGCCGCCTCTGATCAGAACAACCAAACGAATGCTCAAAGTACAAGTCTCGAATGGTATGAGGTATGCCGAAAGTAAAAGTGAAATAAATGGTCGTTAGGAATAAAGAAAAATACACGCGTTGAAATCCCTCCCCCGATGTGGCAGGTAGGCTTGGGTAAGCTGGGAGCTAGATGGAAGTTGACAGGACGGAGTATTCATAAATCGTGGACCCCAAACTAGACCCAGGACTGCTCCAGCGGCTCTCCTTTGGACTTTGGATTTTTTAAGAGGGGCGGTCAGCCAAGTCAGCTAGCTTACACGCTGGAAGTTTGTTGTTTCCACTCGGAGATCCACACAGAGGGCGGTTTCTGAAACGATTCACATACCTTCTTGCACACTTCTATTCAGCCATCTCGCCACATCGCCTGGATGTTGGGAAGTAGCGGCCTCTTTGTCAAGGCGTATCGATGCTAGCCCAGGAAAAGGGAGTTGGCATCGTTGAAATAAAGTTGGCGCACGCTATCCCGCGCTCGGTTTGGCGTTGTGGGGAACGTTCCTCGGCAGTGGGCCCCCCAATCCAGCAACCCCGGATCCAACTGTGCCTTGTGGTATTACCCAACGACATCGACTGGAATTTGATCGTCCGACAACTCGTAGCAGTACCGCTATATAAGCAAGTTGAGGTCTTCACGCCTCAGATACGGTCGATTGCGCCTTACGCTATTCCGCTTCGCCATGGCTCCAGCTCCAGCGCGCCAGGAGCTCGCAAAACTGTTGAATATCATGATTCTGAGCTCGCAAACCAGTCACACGCTTCCACTCGGGTGGTGCTGAACAGCAGGAAGAATTAGGCCCAGCGACTCGATCTACTACGATCTTATTTACAGCATACGGGCTGCAAAAGCAAACCTGTTACCTTCCGTAATCGTAAGCAACAAATCTACTAGTCGTTCAAAACAACCCGAAATGCCCCTAGAAAGAAGATCGTTGGAAATTATGGCGGCTACGACGGGAATGATAACTTGCCCTGGAGCAGCCTAACATCCTAACTCGAGAAGCCCGAAAGCCCCAAAAAACAATGAAAGAGAGGAACAGAATTGGGCCCGTTCCTAATTTCTTCGTCAATCCAGGGCGGAAAGACGGCTGGAATCTCACTTTCGTACAGACCAATTAAGCACCCAGCAAGTCGACGCGAACGAATAAGCAAATAGCCGGATCGGACAATGTTAGAGCCCCACATATACTCCAGCCATCAGACGGCCTGTTGCCTGCTACGCAAACCGGCATCCCACAAGTCAGCTGCAGAGGATAGCTAGATGTTGGATTTGCTAGCCGTGGAAGATGACGACGACTGTGGGGTACCTTCCATCTAGCAACAAATGTTGCAGCCAAGGCATGAGAAGACATTGTTTCCAAATTTGTCCAGCCGGGCTGTAGTGTCCTTGCTTTTGGCAACCTGACCCAAGCAACCTTCTTCCCAGCTATCGGTTTCGATTAATGGTTCTAGCTTACGAACCGTAACGAGACGAACCCAGCAATTATAGCTCCCTGTTAGGCTGTCCGCGCGGGCACACAAAATTTTTGAGGAAGTTCTTCTCTAGACGTATTTGGGTACTTAGTTACCGGGCTAGCCCTGCAGTTGCCGTGATCTGTCTGCGATTGTTTCGCAATATCTCCCATTTGGTATATACTCTATGCCACCAGCGATATGCCTAGGCCGATGAGCACTTTTTGCCATCGAAAGGGCGACAATTAACGGCACATGATTCCTTTAGTTGAGATCCACTGTCTACAGGGTCTTGAGTTGCTACACTCGAGCTGGTTTGTCTCACAATAGTGCTAATGATCGAGAGAAACTGACAATCTCCCACAGGCCCAAGGATGCTTGGTTACCGTTCTCCTATGCCTACATAACTGTGCATATGTTAGTCATCGCTCCAGCCTTACTCAAGTCATCTCAACCGCACATGTTCTACGTACCTGGCAGGCGTCTTTATACTCGAATATGTCGAGGAAATCTTCATCTGGGCTCCGGAAGTTAATCGAACCTCCAAATCGACATGATCTTGATCTTGATGTAATTCCTGCAATGATCCAATAAATAGGAAGACACTCACGTTAGTGTACACCCAGTTGGGGGCTAAAGGGTTATATAATTTCAATTGATTACTTATTACTCCAGAAACCCGCGGCCACTTAGTCTAAACTAGAGCAGCAAATGCAGAGTTAAAAAAAATCACCACCACCACCTGTCGACCGGAATTTGAGGCTACATATTATCCTAATTAGCACAGCCAAAATGACCTGTCTTTTTGGTGCCAATTGGCGGTCAACACCACCACCACCACAAGAACAACAACAAAACTGCAACACCAACGCCCGCAAAAAAAAGAAAGACCAAACTATTGAATACTTTGATCAAGCGAGTCGTACGACACCAAGCTTGTGGAGAGCCGACGTCCTGCACGCATTGAATAGTGTTGTCTGATTAAAGTTTTCGATTAGGCTCAGGCTGTAAGCACCTGCATCCAGTCCGTTATGCACACACATACCCCACGACCATCCTAAACCCAACCTAAGTGGTAGGGGTGTGATCTTCGACCATCGAAGCACGAAAGGGCCAATTGTAAAGAGTGTGTGTATTAGCTTGAGGATCTAGACTTCTACGAAGATGAGATCTTGTGCAGTCGAATGCCAAGAGTCGCTGAATAGCCATCGCAACTTCCTCAACTCGGCCTGCGAGGGGACTTAGTATCTCATGAATTGCAGCGCTGCGATGCACGGAGGTCTTTCGTCATTCCACATGCCTCGATGAGGACACGCGGGTACCGTACCACAGTCACCATGCCCCAACCGAAGCCCGGCCCAGCAAGCAGATTCAGTCTCCAGACACCGCAGTAAGTGACCCCAGGAACACGCCTGCTCCTCAAAGAGAGACGGTGCTCCGAGCGACTGGACACGCTTTCCGCTAGCCTCGCTTGGAACAGGCTAGCCTCGGGCGAGATCGCCCCGGGCGGCCATTCTACAAGCGTGCTGGCGGCGAAGGTGGCCGGGCCGTTTGGAGATACCCGTTGCAGGAGAGGAGTGGTGGTCTTTGGGTCATCATGATCTGCGGCTAGCGCGGTCTAGGGTGAGTAGGCGGAGCGGGCCCGGTGTCATGTTGGATTCCGATGTCTGATGTTGGAAGGGTGGTGTTATACCATGGGATGGGTGACGAGGGCCGGGTCTTTGGATGGAGGGTGTAGGGTTGGGGTTTAGTTGAGGCTCCAGCGTGCTGTGGATTATCTCCTCCGGTTCTTCCAAAATATCGGTTTTGCTGTGTTAAAATCTCTTGTTTGTAATATATGCTTTTAGTTGTTTTGTGAAGTCTTGCTCAGTCGATATGGTAAATTTTTTACACTTTCTTATGGCGTGTAGTGTAAGACCAGTTGATGACTTAATAGTATGAATAGGTCGAATGGATGCTTAAAAGGGTCCGTGATTAAAGTCGCGTACCGTAAAGAAATAAAAGTAATACGGAGTTGTAGGGAAAGTACTTGCGCGTATAGTTTGCCATAATGCTGGAGCGAATAGATCCTCAATACCGGTATTCGGCTAAGTTGAATTAAATAGCCGGCAGCAGGTCGAGTATTTAAAACCCTTAGATGTCGAAGAACACGTTTCCAAAATGACATCGACAAATGCTTGTAGTGGTAATATAGGTAATGGTCCTGCGTAGAAGTTAAAAGAAAGATGCTGTAAGGTCGTTTTCTATAGTGAGATAGGTCCTGCCGAATAATTTATTGGTCGGAGAGGTCAATAGGTAAATTGAAAGGGACCATTCATTTGTTGGGGAAATGAAAGGACGAACAAATGAAGTAAAGTAAAGAGCGGCGGGGGTAGAAAGGCCAAGTGAAAGAGAAACACGAAAGGGAGAGTGATAGTATAAATACTGTGCGCCAAGATACGCAGTTGTTGGGAGCATAACCGGAAGTATAAAAGAGGTCAGAGGGTTGATTCAAGATTGCAAAGCTTCCATGTTTTGATAGAAACCAAATTCTTAGTGTTATACAAAAAGTACTCGCAACCACGGCACCGATTGATGATCCCAACGCCTTTCAAGCCATTTTCTCCATCCCAATCTATAATGTTAACAAGGAGATTTTGAGCTATTCGCCATGTTTCCAGAGAATAAATCTAAATGTTGCAAACAATGGTCAGTTGGGACCCAACTTGTTAAGGGAAGGTCATACCTAAAAGTAAAATTAACACATCTCAAGCGCCAAGTGTTGTTGATAAAGTTAGTAATAGCCAGCAAATTTTTGCTCAGAACCCTCTCAACACTTGGCCGTATCGCTCTCATCTATCCCACGTTAGAGGTGATGAATGAAGATCACGATACGAAACCTTACTTCTCACGATCTTCGCAATTGCCAACATCATACTAATCCCCATGACAGTGCACCCAAATGCCACACACAACCCCGCTGCATATGTCTTCCAGCTCCTAGAACTCAGCTTCATGAAGCAGAGAGGAGGTAGGATATAAGCAAGGGCACATGCGCTTGTAGCTCCAATCAATTCAAACACAGCGCCGAGATCACAGGTCAATAGAGAGAGTGTCATGGCCGACACAACTAGCACAGTGGTGAAGATGAGATGGCGATTTGGATCCCACTGCTCGTGTGGAAAGTAGTAGTTCGTCATGACTTCGCGACAGACGAAAGCCTCAAGAGGGAGAGTGGTAAGCATGTTGAGCCCAAAGCAGCTAGTATGGAGTGAGTCGAAAGTAGTATTTGGGGCTGTGTCATTCGACACGGTAGATTCTTACAATCTCGCAATATTGACCATAATGTTGTCAGCTGGGAAGTTGTTGAGAACGTTTCCTTGCGTCTTATCACCGAAGCTGAGGTAGCCAGCGAGCGCCATAATCAGACACGCCACCATTGAGATGCCGGTGGAGTAATGAGTGACGCGTGCGAAGCGGTCCATGGTCGGCTTCTTAAGAGAGCCGTAGATGAGGAGAGAATTATGATCTGAGTGGTATCATGAGTGGGATGCGTTTTGGGGGGACGGATAGAATGTCTTACGGCAAACAAATGCTATGCTGAGTTAGTAACCCTATTTCTATAAAGAACATCGTCAGAGCATTACCAAAGGAAATGACGCCAATGGCTTGGAAAATCCCCGAGTGGATTAGCAATCCACTTTTCAATTCGCCGCGCAACTCCGAGGGGACACGGAAGCCCTGTGTAATAACTGTGACAATTATAACAACCATACTGATTAACGCTAATGTGCTCGCTTTCGCCAACTGTTGTATGTCAGCCCTGCGACAATAATTCTGATTGTTGACTCACTTTTGCAATGTCCCTATACAAAGAAAGAGGATACGAAATCCCAAGAATAAATATAACAATAACCGCACGTCGATTTGTTAGAAGCCATAAAAACGACATATTTTCTAACGAAGGAAATAAAGCATTCATAACATGCGGTATGGTATCGCCAATAATGATACAGAAGGCGATCATGCCTCCAAATGCACTGGCATCAATTAGCAGGCCTCAATAACAGCCTTTGAGTGCGGTGAAACTAACAACGCCCATTGTGCGATTGATATCGCAATCAGCCCAGTCTTTCCAAAACAGTGTTCCACAGTTGCTTGAAAGGAATTAGCGCCACTTAGTTTCGAATTAATCACAATGAGGCGTATAGTCCAATCTACGGTAACTGTAAGCCCAATGAGAAGCAGTGTTCCTGTTACGAGGCCGGCTTGGCGGAATGCGTAAGGCTGTCCGATGATACCTGCACCACTTTGAAATCATGAAGATCAGCACGCATTCGAGATGAAACCCGGGTATTTTCATTGTGATTTGGGGATTGGAGGAAGTGTCTATAAAACCCGAGAGACCAAAAATGTCACACGTACATGATGCTATTTGCCATGTTCATGAACGCGCTACGCATCCCACTCTTTGGTCTTGCGCTCTCTAGGTGATCTGCTGGGTCGAATGCCTCGTCCGCTACAGTCACACTTGGCGCTTCAATACCCGTTAAAAGTGGTAGGCGTTGCACTCTTTCACGCCCTCTTCCATTTTGTCTCCCCTGGTCATCGAGGTAGTCCTCAGCTTCCAGCTCAAGCCACCCGGAATCTGTATGTCCATTCGCGCCCCCAATATCCCCTGTATGCTCTTGGAACCTGACTCTGTTAGGGGTCCGCGGAGTGCCATCTGGTCTCGGCTGGGCAAAGGAGGACTGTCTCTGCTGCGGGCGCGGAGAGTTGCTGTTCGGTCTGCTGCTCGGACTGGGGCTTAGGCTTTGGCTGCGGCTAGGGCTAGGGTGAACGACAAGCTCGTTGTCACTATCATCCTCGGATGCAGAGCCTTCTTCGAGCAGCTTGCGAGACTCTTGCATTATGGAACCAGCAGTTGCATTGTCGGCGGAGGCTGTTCAAAGACGCTGTCGTAAGCAGGTTCTCGACAATCCCTGCGTTTCGCGTATTTTTGGCCAAGTCCCAGGGCTACCACTGGCGTGGGACAAGTGGAGGTCAAAGAAAGCTCGAACACCACCAACGTCTTTGTATACAGACCAGGGCTTGCTTCAGCGTAATGAGAGCTCCATTAAACATTTCTACGAAAGCTATTACAGAAACTATATATTTGGACCCATTTCATTCACTCTTTCCCATTTTGGGATTAGCGTATACGCGCTCCATAAGAGTTACTACCAATATATAGAATAGACCTCTTCTCCCTCTAGACACCAATAACACAACCAATTAAGCAATTGCTATACCGTAGCTACCGAAGTGCTACCAACACTAATCAGTAATCACAGATCAGGAGACGGTACTATTTTAAAGAGGAATCAACCATAAAAGGCCTACCTGCCTATACAGAGAACCCTTGTGTGAGATTTGCTAGGGAATACGCGTTAAGAAGTAGACGTCTACCTATACTCATATTTCTACAACTTAATTCGCATTTAAAGATTCAGAGGCCTGCCTGTGCTCGTCTTTTTATATCACGTCTATTACGCATTTGTGGCACCTACGTGTCTTACTATTCATCGCAACCTACGAACTTAATACGGCCTCTATACTAACAACTTTCCCTCCCTCTATACCTCCAAAAACCCTACAGCGACCAATTCTGCCTCCCTCCTTACCTCCTCCTATATAATAAATACGAGCCATGGCGGACTGGTTAGCAAAGCCAGAGAACAAGAATTAGTAGCCTAACGGCTTTAATCCTACAAATAAGGAGAAAGATAAGAGAGATGCTTTTATAAGATATAAATACTAGGTCTATAACTAATTATAGTTATAAGATAGTAATCTCTAGGAGCAATTTAAAGAAGACTTTAATAAATAGACGGCATAGCTATTTAATAAAGTCAATAAGATATACTTACGCAATTTATAAAGTGCTCTGCGTAAGTATGGAGTTTAGGTATATAAGTTAAATCGCCCTTCTAAGCTAAATAACGCACTGTATAAATGCCTTTAGGAGGAAGAGCTAACTGCTTAGATAATACTAGAGATTTAACAAACAATACCAAAGGATAGAGAATTTAAGTTAAACCTTATAGCATATATGCTAAAGACAGGCGGAGTTAAAGTACGAGTTAGCAACCTTAATAACGTCAAATAATAACCTACGCAACACTAAAACTTACCTCCTTTACTCTTACCAGCAGACCGTACTGCTAAAGATATCATTTCCCTTATAAAGTTAATCACAGTAGACAACAAATATAGCGGTTAAAATAATAACTTTAACATTAAACTTAATATCTTTAAGAATTACTATAAGCAACTTAACATTACTGATAACGCAATAAAGGTAAAGGCATATTCCAATATACTAAAGGATAATGCTTTTAACCACTTCTTTGCAAATCAAGCATTATATAGAGAAAGTACACCTACTTTCGCTTAACTTTGCGGTGTAACACAAGCCTATTTTAAGAACGATAACCACCGCCACTTTTAACTTTAGTTATTCAACAGCCTTATACTAAAGGAAGTTATATCTTAATTAGAGAATACGGCCAAACAGAAGAAGGAATACCTTAATATCTTAGTTAGAGACCTCCAAAAAGCACAGAACAGCGCCGATAAGACTATAAAGGGTGACGCCGCTTTATAACAGCGCTTAATTATTACGTGTTAAGACGACTTAGCTTATAGTTATATATACTTTTAACTACCTAATATATTGCCAGCCTTAATCAACTCTCTTTAAAGCTCAATTATTACCTACAAGAGAAGTTACCCACCGGCTATAGCTGCCTATATTGCAGAAGAAGATAAAGAGGAAGAAGTATACTATATAAACCGCCAATACATTCGCAATAACAATAATTACAATAATCACGGTACCTTGCGATTTTAACGCTTCCCGCGATACCCTTAGAATCGCAACACTTAATACCTTTAAGAACAATACCCTTAAGACCAAAATCCTTAATTCTGCAACCCTTATAACTCACAAGTCAAGAGATACTTTATTTATAAGAAATAAGGCTATTAGTTTACTAAATACTTAAAAGAAGAGCAAGAAGATTAGAAAGAGAAGTATAAATATAAATACGGCCGTACCTTTAATTAGAATGCTGCCTAATAGATTACTAAATACAAAGGCACTAAAGACAATAATAATCTTAATAACTTTTAGACCTTCGTACTTAATCTTAAAGAAGATACTAAACACGCCAAACACTTTATATTATTAATAGTTGAGAAGTTAAGCAACCTTATAACTTAACATATACTTATAGGAGTAGTTCCTAATAAGTCTACTTTCCCTTTTATATATTTAACCACCTCTAAAGAAACCTCTTAATACAACTCTAACAAATGGTACGGTATTATAATTAACACAGGAGCAGTAAGAGCATTAACTACTAGATTTGGCCAATATCTTATATACAAGGAGACCGTTAACTTAATAGCCATACTTAATACTTCTAACGCCGGCGCTATTAAGGTCAAGTTCGGAATTGGCTTAATATTATTAGTAGGTTCTCTCAAAGTGCAATTACCGGTAGGAGAGATTGTATTTTATGTTATATACGCTAATACCCTATTTCTTATAAGCCTACGAGATCTTAACTCTCTAGATTACTACTACAATAACCTTACTAATAAGGTAGTAACTCCTACATTAACAGTACTAGTGGCACAATAGTTCGGTTACCCCTTCCTACTATAGGGAAAGACTCTATAGCAATTCATTACTGCATTAATTACATCAACAGCATGCTACTTAACGGCAATAGAGTTGTTATAATTGCACCATCATTTCGGCTATCCTTTAGTTGGGAAGTTATATGCTCTACTTAAGCGTTTAGGTTATAATATTAATAAAGAGATGATTAAAAAGCTAACCAAGTATTATTACCATTATTAAAAGCATAGTAAATCCCTATATAGATTCAAGTTCAAGCTTCTTAACAATTTGGACTTTAATTATATAGTATTTATTAATATCTTCTACATTAACGGCAAGCCAGTACTCCATGTTGTTAATAAGGCTATAGGATTTACTGTCACCCAATTTCTAAAAGATATATCTACAAAAACCACCTAGGAGGCTCTTTATACTTATTAACTTGATACTTATCTCGGTCCCCCCAATTTAGTTATACACGACGCCAGCACTAACTTTAACAGCCATAAGTTTTGTTAAAACGCCTCTATAGTTACAACAAAGACCAAGTGCGTGCCCGTTAAGGCTTATTAGAGTATCGGAAAGGTCGAATAAGGTTATATAACCCTTTTTTACGCCTACAAGATTATTCAAGAAGAGATAGGTTTAGATATCTTAAAGAAGGCATGTTTATAGATGGCTATTAAGGCGTTAAATAATTCTATAGGCCCTAATAGCTTAGTACCAACTCTACTAGTATTTAGTGCTTTCCCACGAATGTCAGACAGTGACGTACTGGCACCATCAATTTAACAACATGCTATCGCTATACGCAAAGCAATGGAAGAGATCACGAAGGAGAGAGCTAAGAAAATAGTCAATAACGCACTTAATACTCAAAACGGTCCTAATATAGAAGCTTTATATAACCTGCCACCTAATTCCCCAGTACTTGTATACAGAGAGAAAGGAGGCTAGAAAGGCCCCTTCCTATTAATTAGAATTACTGGCAAGACTTATAAGGTTAAACTCTTATCTAGAGTTACCGATTTCCGATTAACTTATATTAAGCTATATTACAAAGAGAGTACAGTTAGAGACTCTAAGGGAGATTAATCTAACAGAGAGCAAGTTAACAAAGGAGAAGAGGAGCAAGAGGTACCAATTTGGCGACTATAACGCAACCGCTAGCGACCTAAACGATTTTATAGACCTAACGTTACTGTTTATATAGCAATTCCATTATATACTAACTCCTGTACGAAGGAGATTAACGGCCTACTTAAAAAGGGCGTATTTCAAATTGCTAATACTTCTATAGTATTAGAAGGCACCCGTATATTTAACTCCTGATTTGTTAATAATATTAAGAACAAGGGCACTAATTAAGCGTTTAAGAAGTCATGATTAGTTATACAAGCCTATAACAATTAGGAGAAGGAATTGGTGTTAACATAGTTACCTACTATTTAACAATTAAGTTAATAAATTATACTCACACTTACACCTTCTCTTCTTAAGGAAGGCGCCTCTCTGTACCTCTATAATATCTTATAAGCGTACGTATAATCTACCACTCTTTTAAATTGCGATTTCTATGTTTGCCCACCTCCAGAACTCTCAGATATCTTATAACTCGGTAATAATACTATTATAAAGGTGATTAAGCCTCTATATGGTATCCCTAAGGCTGGTAACTATTAGTTCTTAATATACTACCTTTACTACACGGAGAAGCTTAAGATAAAGGAGTCTACCTATAACCCTTACCTCCTCTACACGCATAAAGCTGGAGTAGGAATTGTTAGCTTCCAGACTAACAATACTCTATTTATTAGAAATAAAGAGTTTATATAAAATAAGGAAATTAATCTTATAAATACTAAGTTTATGGCAAAGGAATGTAAGAAACTTACAACAAGTACTCTAATTAAGTTTAATAGCGGTTAAATTACTCTTAATAACGATAACTCTATTACATTTAACTAAATACGCTAGTATAAGAATTTAAACCTTGTTAATCTTAAGACTACCAATTTTACAAGTTTAAGAGGCACTAAGAGAGTTACGGTTACCCTAAAAGATTAATATATTGCTTAACGCGTAAGAGGAGTGTATATTGCCTTTATATACTAACCAGAGTCTTTATTTAATCTTTCCTTTACGGCTTAAGTTACTAACCTAAAAGAAGGTGACGCAAAGAAGCTAAATAAGCGTTTATAATAGCAAATTAACAACAAGTCAAGAGGCCTATAATTTATACCTTTAGACCTCTAATTACCTAAGATTGTGGTATTTATAGATACCTCTTTTACTAACAACACTGACAACACCTTATAAATTAGCTTTATAATTGCAATCGCCAATAATAGTGGCAGTATAAATATTGTTTATTAGTCCTCTATTAAGTGTAAGAGGGTTACTCGCTTAGTTCTAGCCTCTAAACTATACGCAATAGCTTACGGATTCAATTACGGCGCGGTCTTAAAGTCTATAATAGAGAAGATCTTGCAGGTAGAGCTCCCGCTTATACTCTATATAGATTCCAAGTTGCTATACAAATGCCTTATCAAGTTGGGAAGTACTTAGGAGAAGAGATTAATAGTTAACTTAATATACTTGCGCCAATTATACGAGAGATGCATAATTATGGAGATTAAATGGATTAACGGCAACTTAAACCCTATAGACGTAATAATAAAAGTAAACACTTATAACGCATTAAGAAACCTCATCAACATAAATATAATTAACTTAAATACGAAGGAATGGGTGGAGAGAGGTTAAGTGGTTAGTAAGAAATTAAGTGAACGTAGAATGCAGAGACTGGAGTTAGATTTTAATATCACGTACAGTATATCACGTGTATGGGTTATTGGGCCAATTATATAGAGAGTTGCCAGTGTTTGGACCCATTTCATTTACTCTTTCCCATTTTGGGATTAGCGCATACGCGCTCCATAAGAGTTACTACTAATATGTAGAATAGACCTCTTCTCCCTCTAGACACTAATAACACAACCAATTAAGCAATTGCTATACCGTAGCTACCGAAGTGCTACCAACACTATATGATTAGACGTAATTTACTCAAATCTCCTCACCCTAAGCATCTAGTTAACAGCTTGAGCGCTCAACCAAATTCCCTAGCCACCTCAAAATACTTCACAAGGGAGGTATATTACAACACAAAAATGCTTAGCTAGCTGTCATTTCATGATAACAGTGACCTACGTACCCAGCTGCAATCTAGCCAAAAGTTGGTATTGACACTCCAGCTTTAGGCCATGACACTCAAAAGACACTGACAACACCAAAACACTTCCCCAAAAATTGTCATGTGAAAGCAGAAACATGCATATGTCAACTCCACCCCAATCCCTATATTCCTCCGTGTTAGTATTGGTCTCAGAGTACAAGAAAACATGCATTAAGGTGATGCCCGTCGCAGGTTATCTCTCTCTTCGCGTAGAGTTTGCCCTAGACTAAGTTGTTTGTGGTTCATGCCACAAGTGACACCGCATCCACAGAGTCTCTTTAAAGTCTGAAACCACATATCGATAATTCTAAGGGATGGCGTTGAAGTTTTTATGATAGTCGCTTCGTTTAGGTATTGAAGAGCAAAAGACATGCATCTTGAGTTGACTGATGAACCTGGGATGCACTGTGTCAGCGTTGCATGCGCACGAGTGCTATCGGTTGCACTTACCATACATTAAAACTCTTCCGTAGTCATGGCTCAGGTTTATGCAGAAAAGCGAGGCGTGTCTAAGCTGTCTCAGGGCCGAGCGCAGCTGCAGAAGTTTGGTAGCAAAGTCTTAAACCAACTTAATTTCACGCTCGACCACTCCTTGAAAGAACTCGCTGCCAGACGAGAACATACCAAGCCGTTCGTACGCGCCTGGAACCCGTTGTGACAAGCCTAACACAATGCCAGATATCCACTCGTGTGAGTAGCTTGCAATATTTAAGCATAGGACCGTAGACTTGAAATGCTTGAGTGTTTCACTTGGTCTTGCCCTTCGCACCGTCCGCGAACGTATTCCTGACTCAGACTCTACATCATCCTCTACGAGCAGAGAATCCGGCGACACGTTCATAGTGGAGGCCCCTTTTATTAGGAGCTGGTAAGCAAACTCATTAGGTTCTGGAGCGACAAGAATGCCCTCAAGAACCGGACCACGAAGTGTGATAAACCCATCCGTGATTTCTCCCAAAGAGTTTAATCCAGCAAGTGTACACTGTGCGTCAATGATTTCGATGTTCGACCTCCCTTCAACGCCCTCAGCCACATCGGGCTCATAGTACTGGATCTCGGTATCGACTGAAGCCCACGAAAAGCTGGGCGCTCTCCAATCTGTGAGCCTCTTTGCTTGATGCGGTGGTTCTAAGTAAGGAGATGATCCCCATAAGAGCCCCTCAGCAAGATTGTCTCTCCACAATCCGGCAAGATAAACGGATTTTGTTGCATCTTGGATTTTGGATGCGATCCCGGAGACGGCTGGCAGCTTGTCAGACGGGATAGTTAACCTTCGCTTAGTGTACTGGGCGACGACTTGATGCCAAGTTGCCCAGGTTCTATTCTTCTTGCTAGAAGATAGCATCTTAGGGATTAAAGCTGGCGTAGTTGCAAATCGCTTAGGTGATGGCATACATTCACATCGATAAGCTACCCTGCATTCGAAAATAAGTTCTGTGGAGGTGTAATGGAGAATTCGAGAACATAACACATGTTCTTGGAGGGCCCACGCGCGGCTCATCAGAGGACCTCTTGGTCGTGCAGGCGTGCCTTCGGATGGATCTGGATGGTGATCTAGGATTTTTCGCACTTTTAGTGTCGATGCCTTTCCTTTGGTATTCAAATATTGGAGGTTGACGGTCTTAAAACGCTCCGTGAGGCAATGTGAGTCGCTATCTCCAGAGGTAACTGCGGCAATTGTGACGTAAGAGTTCTCATATATGCTACTCATTTTTGCGGATTCGCATTCCCAGTCTTGCTTTGAGTCTTGAATTATGCATAACGAATCAATCCATAAAAACCTCATTCCTAGCTGCCGGGTGATTATAACAGCATCTTGGAACAATGCAGGCAACGACAGCCAATCAATACAGACTTTCCTAGAACTCAAATTCTCGGTGGAAGTTGTTAGAAGCGGTCCAGCCCCCCAGCAGTGACTCAAAGACGTATATTTTATGTCTTTCCCACGTGGTTCGCAAATCTTGATGGGTTTGTCGACTCTCCCGACATCAAGCAATCGTTTCGGAGGGGCAGGCTTGGCGCTGCCACGACAAGCACCATGCTTTGGATTCGTCAAACAGTCCTCAATGCACTTTCGGGCAAAAGCGAAGCACTCATCTGATCCGGAATTTAATGAAATCTCGTGTGTGCTGCCAAGTGTTGGCCAAGGAGCTCGAGTGCCTTATAATCGCTTAGAAATATGAGGATGCGAGTGCTGTTAACACCCTAATGGGAGAGAAAGGTCCTACCATGAGGCGCGTATATTTCTAGGCTTACACTATTGCATTTAATTCCCTCAATTGATACATTGATTGGCTTCCCCTCAGTTAGATCAATTGTGATCCGACCTCGACTAGCCCGCCAGTCCTTGAGAAATGCGTCGAGAGCTTGGGCAACAAGGAGACAAAATTTACAACCAAATTTAGCTGTGCTCTGCAGCTTTAGTCCATCGACGACTAGCGTTAAGCTGGCGCCGGCCCGTGAGTTACTCTCAGCATCGTATGCAGTAGCCGTATGTCCTCGGGGATCCAAATTATTGCAAAGTTTGCATGGGCCCCTGCGCCTCTTCTGCGCGCTTCTCGTCGGGGGTGTTTGAAGCGTCTTTGGCCGGAGCGCCTTTGGCATCACTACCGTTGGAAAAAACGAAAAACGAATATATACAAGATAAAATTACATAATTGATATGCGGTTTTACATGATTCAATAATTGAGATGGCGTACAGACACCTCGATGACGTTGAAAGTCCGCTCTGACTAGAAAGTCCGGGAAGGATCCTGAACCCGTGACTCAAGGGGAATCGTATTTCCGAACGCTAAATTTGAATCCTCTTTTCGTATCCAGGGGAAACACCATCCTGCCAATTTTTCCAAATACAAAGGTGCCTAATGCAAATTTTCCATGCTATCGTTACCTTTTGGACGAACTAGATGCATCAAATGATGGTCCGAAACGCTGCACGGCAATGAAGTTTGTCTAACACACTCAAAAAGCCATCGCGTGTCACAGGCGGTGCATGTAGGGCTGCTCAGCCCCGTTTTCCAACGGTCGCATAGCGCCAGATCAGAGTTTCGCGCACTGACGCGAAAGAAGCATGATTAGACGAGGGGCTGAGAGACGTCGATATTGGAGCTCCGAGTCTTTGTAGGTACAGTGCCTGGACATTAGTCTGTGCACACACCCTAAAACCCCACCAAAATTGGCCAAAAGTCACCCTTTTTATCTTTAGTTTTCTCCACCACTACATTATAATAATTTATAAAATTTAATTTATATATAAACAAAATACTATCTTTAAAAAAATTTAGAATTGTTTTAAAAATAATTTAAGAAATTAAAAAGTTATATAAGCTAGAAGTTAAACTTTTAATAAATTTACTCTCTCGCTAAGAAATTTCTTAGCGAGACTGAAAAAATTAAAGTCTTTTAACTTCTAGCTTAAATAACTTTTTAATTTCTTAAGTTAGTTTTAAAATAATTTTAAATAATTTTAAAGATAGTATTTATTTAGGTATAAATTAAATTTTATATGGTGGTGGAGAAAATTGAAGATAAAAAGGGTGACTTTTGGCCAATTTTGGTGGGGTTTTGGGGTGTGTGCACAGACTAATGTCTAGGCACTGTAAGACCATTCCTGGTGCATAAAACAATTTAAATTGGTGAGCGCCAAGATGCAGGACATTGGTTCACCATCCTCGTGTTTCGGCACTGTGTTAGGAACAGCCTGGAATAATTCTTGGCGCCATGTGTGAATCTTCCAGGCACAAAGTGCAGCTAAAATAGTATACGAGCCTTGTGGCTTGTTTTCCTAGCTTCATTCTCTTCTCGCCCAACCATCGCCAGCGGCTGCGCCCAGAACTCTCCAGCTGAAGCTTGTTGTCCTTGCATTGGGCGGCGGCCTAGGGATATTGCCACGAAGGCTGAAACCAATTTCAGAAGAGGCAGCAGTGCTAGGAAGGTGGTATCTCCTATATATACCTTTAAAATTCCCGAGTTTCTGCTTTCTTGTTTACCATCATCAAGTCGCATAATTACTAGTCTCTCGTTTTACAACTCTTACTGGACCTCAAATACCACTCACTTCATACCTAATATCAAAATGGTTTCCAAAACTCTCGCTGTTGTGTCTTTCCTCGTTGCCTCCGTCTATGGAGAGCTCTCTGGATTCTTCATAATGGATAATAGCTTCGGCTCGATGATTAAGCGTCAAGGTGGCTACTATCCCACGACCCACACATGCGGTCAAGGTGCCACTTGCGAAGAGGCATGCGGTGCTGGTCAGATAATTTGCCCATCCACCTCTAGTGCCATGTACTGCTATGACCCCACCATCGGTGATACTTGCTGCCCAGACGGAACTGGAAGTCAGTATTCCCTGCACTCCGCAAATTGAACCAAACTAACAATGCACACTTAGACTCCTGCTCCGATGGCTACTTCTGTACCTCTGACTCTGCTGGTAACACCTACTGCTGCCCTAATGGCATGAGCCTCTCCGACTGCGGCGCCGCCTACAGTCTCACAGTTGCTCTCATCTCGGAAACCGGTACCGTCGTCGCAACCGCCGCAGCCTCGTCAGGCTCACAAGCAGCTCCATCAAGCGTTGCCGCCTTCACGAGCTCCTCGGTTATCCACATCCAACCCACGACCAAGCCAGCTACCTCTCTGAAAGCCACCAGCATCACCCCATCTAGGAACGCGACTGTGAGCACCGCATCTGCCCCCGCGCAAGTCACCACCAACGCTGCCAATGCTAATGGCTTCGCTGGTGCGGCTGTTGCGCTTGGTTTCGCTGGTGTTATTGCTGCTTTGTAAATATCTTTACATAATAATTTGCACGAGTAGAATTGTTTAAGATGGTTTATGTGCATCGGTGTGCACGGTTTAAAGTGGTGTTGATTCTAATTCATTTTTGGTGGAAGGTCATGCAAACGATTAGCAGTGGCGATTTTACTGCAGATAGTTTGCATATACATCCCGACTGAGGAATACCATTGAAAGCCTCTGCTCCATTTTAGCGTCCATAAATGCCCCCTTGATGCCCCCTTTGGTGCCTAAGTGATCTTTGTTGCACTACGCATAGCAGAACAATTTTCCATCAATTTGCTCGAGGCCCCCGAAGGATCCATGCTAGATCCTTCAATCAGCAGTCGTGTGATGTTGTTATTAGCTAAACATAAATTAAGCTTGTGCAGGGGCAAATAAGGCCTCTTGGCAAACCTGCAGTGGACGTGGCGGCCAATCCGACGCAGCACAAGGACAATTCCAGAAACGTTCGAATAGGGGCACACGTGATGTAAAATTTACGCTGCCCGACTGGCCGGCGGCCAGACGGAAACAGCGAACACAAACCCATTCTACCAGGGCCAGAGAAGAGACACGAAAGACTTCGCGTATGTTATTCGTTAATCTGCGCCAAATCGCAGGCTGAGTTTAATGTGAGCGATAGGGTTATGACGATTCCTAACAAATTTCGTCTGTGCGCAGTTTTGATGTTCCAAACCGTCTAGATTAGTGGTTTTCCCCCCATAAGGTCACCCATAAGGTTAGGCGCCTTTGGCGGGTCTTATGGGCAGAGACCGCCTAAAATCCCGTTGCTTCGGCGACAGAGCCCCCGTAACTCTGGGGCTTTATGGAGAGTAGCCCCAAAAAGGAAGGGGCTATTTTTGCGCGGTCCTCCGGAGTCCTTTCGTTCCCTCGAAAAATTCGCCCGCGCTACTACCACAATGTACGAGCTCCGGCGCAGTGCACACAGGCAATTTCGCTTTCTTGCACACTAGAGAACTTCAAGTTTAACTCTTACAATTAAGCTTTAAAAATAGACTTTACCTTTCTTGTACAAGGGGGTACCACGAACGGGGCAGACGCCCTCCCTGCTAGTATGTTTTCAAAATAAGCGAGCCCTTGTGAAATGGTTAGGCTGTATTATTCTGCTAGCATACTAGCAGGGAGGGCGTCTGCCCCGTACGTGTTACCCCCTTGTAAGTGCACATACCTTGTCTTGCTTAGGAGTAAGTGCACAGTGCACTTGACGGGGCCGGAGCTCGTACACCCTGTACTGCTCTGCTGCCTGGATGACCTTGTAGTATCCATTGAATGTCAAGGACCATTCGTTACACCTGGTATCAGGCTTCACTCTGTGCTACACGGCTGAAAATTTCGTGTCGCTCAGCTTCCTGCCCTAGTCTGCTTGAAACGGAAGCTGCGCCGATTGCTGACCCTCGCACAAAATCCCGGCATCGATCAATCCAACGTCTCTTTCAACATTTACGAGGGCTGCTTTTACCTCGGTTCAAGAGTTTACTTTACTTTACTTTACATGCATTCATGGCAAAGCTTTCCACATTCATTAGCTCCGCGTAGCCAGGCCTGCTTCATCCACAAATTTGTCGCATTTTTCAATAGTGATGGTTCGGTTTTGTTGGAGCTCGCTGCGGCAAAAAATAACGGCTTTCGATTGCGCCGTCTGATTCGTGGCGCTTTTTAGCCTCCCGAGTCGGGAAGGATTCTGCAAGAACCCGTGAGGCAGCCAAGGCTAAGAAAAGAATGAATTTCATTGCGGTAGAGTGACTATAAAAAATATGCTAAGGCAAACTCTGCGTAACTCCGTAAAACCTGCGGACTTCCCAGAATGCCCACAGCAGGTGCACAAGTCTTTTAATAACCGCTCTGGTTGATCTCGCCCTCAGGACGTCCCATGGCCGCTGCTCAAACGCCATGTGTGGTTTCAGTATGCATAAGTCGATTATGGGCTTCTGCAAAATCCTTGGAGGCAAGGGCCTTAGAAAAAATTACAAAATTCGCATCAATCATGACTGGATTTTTGCGTGCATTTCTACATGCCCTAGATGGAGCCTCTGCACAGCTAAGTATTGAATGTAGAGTGTTCATGTCACCTAAGTTGAATCATCTCCGTATCCTACAGTGATCTATTTATCTTTCTTAAAATATATGCGCATAAGCTTTCCGTCTAAACACCAGTTTTCTAGCTTGTTATGAAGATAAAGATATCCGCACTTTCGAGCAGGTTTTTCTGCCGCATAACGTTCAGGCGAACATTTTGGGAACAGCGTAGCGAGAAGACTGGAACAATGTTCCATGTCAAACGGATCGACGACGCCGCATGATTGTCGCAACGAATTGATCCACATAAACTGCACTAACGGAGCGAAGGACCCCTATCATAGTCCGCATCCACTTTAGGATTCTATGTTGCTATATACGTATAGTGGCTTTTCTGAAATCTTAAACAAGAATTTTTTGAGAGGGTCCACATCGAATTAGGAGACGTGCTCATGACACTCAATGCGTACAGTGCCCGATGGGCTTGCAGCTTGAAAATGTTGGAAGGTTACCAGCACAGAGACTTCCGCTAGAGACCAATACATGTAAGCAATAGATTACAGATAACACCCAAAAGGTGGGCGCAATAATATGGTGTCGACTTAAGCTTAATTAATGGTGGCTTACTGAGCCTTTAAGTAATTCCAGGACTACGTTGCAATCAGAATCATTCCGGCTGTACCATTCAAGTCGATCACAAATTTTGCAAGACCACAGTCACATATCGGCCTGTTCCAAAATTCCTTATTATTCTCCACGCAGGGCTCTATGCCAAAGGTCAATAACATTAATAGCTTATCATATCACATTTAGATCCGCTAAGTTCCGATATCTGATTTCCCAATCCCTTTATCACCACAGATTGCCCTCCTATCACCTTGTAAATGCTATAAAATGTAGGAAACTTATATTCTCCTATTTGATCAAGCAAAGCAAAACTTCATTTGCAGGCAGTGATCCGGTACCAGCCCCAATACGTTACCGTACCGTAAAGCCTCTCCTGACACCTCCCCCCCCTTCTTTTTTCCCCCTTCCTCTCCGCTCTCCCTCCCCGTTCAAACCACTAGCCGAGTTCACAGCTCACACACATACCTGCGTATAATACCCCGTGCCTTTCTCCCCCATTCCAACCGGCTCGCCCGCGTACGCTCTTCCTTCGGCCTCTGTCGACCTGTTTCCATTACTTATTACCGGAGTAACTCTATGTCCTGGGACCTTTGCCGCCGTTTTTGGAGGGGTTTGCCGCCAAAAAAGGCGGCAATTGCACCTAGGGATTCTGGGGACGACAATATCACAATTTATTACACATGAAGCATGGGATATATTCCTAACAAGACAATTTTTTTGCTTCGGGCTATAATATAGTTACTAATTCCAGACCGCGCCGCCCAGACGCTTTTTCATTCTGCGTCGGATCCCATAGTTCAATGTTATCAACCAGGAGGCCAAGGATATCCACGCCATATTTAGTGTACAAGGTCTCAGACGAGAGGTGGAGGATATTCAGTTGCCTCTTGGGCATTCTGGTATACAGAGCTAGGCTATATTAGCAATAGTTCAATCACAAAGGTGAGTAGACATACTGTCGCCAATACTATCGCGTAACTGGTGTTCAATTATCGGTTAGGTGTGTCGAAGGCTATGTAGAGCATATCCCCTAGCTGAATGCAAGAACCTGATACTTGTCTCGAAGACGTTGAGGATATCTATGCCAGCATTTTATTGGAAAGAGGGGAAGAAATCACTCCTGTTGATAGGAGGGGAAGAAATCGGGGGGAAAGCGCATCGTGGCAGTTTTTTCTTCGTAGTCAATGTTAACCTTTATTCCGGAGAAGGCACAAAAATCGGCTCCCAGCAGATTCACGTGCTCGAAATGCGAGCTGGCGTTCGGCGGGTTTATCAGGATTTCCTTGCCATTGATCTGAATGCGAAACTCGGACGGAACCGGGTTAGTTCCAAACAGCTTATCGCATGCCTAGAAAGCGTTATTAGTGGCTACAAGTGAAGTGCTTAGGGACTCCACATACTTCTTGTGAGAGGAACGTGTGGGGACTTCCACTGTCATACAAGAAATGCATAACATTTGAGTGTGACTTGCGCGGGAACCTGACGACCAGCGGAAAAAGCACACGGTTATATTTGCCAAACACAATACCGTCCACGGTGGCGAGAGGGCTTGTTAGGTGTGGCGTTTCCGATAGGTAGGCCGACCCAAGTGCGGTTGAGATCTCATTATGTAGGATCTTCTCATCGATATCGGACAACAGTATGTCATAGAGGTCCGGCATATCGGTGGGAGCGACGTCAATGGGGCCCTGGTATAGGTCCGCACAAGAAAGGTAGTGGTTGTGATCTGAATCAGTGTGTGAAGGGCTGCCAGTGGGATCGTCCTTGAGTGGTCGAGGTTGAGAGAAGTAGAAAGCCCAAGGCCGGAGAAAGGAAGACATATTCGTTAGCCACAGCCGCGGTTGCTGAATAATAATAGCAAAAGGGGAAAGAGAAGTAGGCAGTAGGAAGGTGCTGGTGGGAGCAAGAAGAGAAGTTATCACGGGCCTTGGCACTTTTCGCTTAGGATAGGCTAGTCCCGCTAAACCCGAACAGGGGCGCCCCAGGACAGAGTTTACCGACTGAGTAGCAATATCGACCGGGTGGCAATGGAGTAACAATTACAAATTGTCGTCAGCATCGTCGTCAGCCTTTTGCCACCTACCTAATATATATAGTGCGGCTCTAGAGCCCCTTGCAATGAGACAGAGCCTCCCTCCTCCCGACCCGCGTCGGACCGACAGCCTCCCACGCCTTTGCGGACGCGTAGATGGGGTAGTTTACGATGTCGCTATACCAGGAGAGGTTCTCGGCTTCACTGGGAGGCGGATTGTGCGTGGCCGGCGTTGATGGCGGCGAGGTGGCGGGCGTGGGAGAGGGTAAGAGGGGGGCGGGCGTGGGAGGGCGAGGTGGGTGTCTTTGGTGGACATTGTATGTTGGGAATACGTGTGTATGGGTAGCTAGATTATTTAGGTAGGGGGAGTCTCTCACGGTAGTGTTGCTGGAAGTTTGAAGTATGATGGGAATTGAAGAAATGTGTAGAGTAATGAGTAGTATTGCGAATGACTTGTCTTGCTCTGAGCATAATTCGCCCACTTAAGCAAGACATACTTACACTTCAAAGTGTGTGAATGCTATGGTGCTCTATATGGATATATTGTGGCCCCCCTAAAAATACTCCCGCTATTCATGCTATCACTCTCTATAATACAGACATCAGGTCATATGAGAGACAACAACGGCATCAGCAAGCCTCAATAATAATAATACAAGTAAGCAAAGTTGAAGCTGCCCGAATTGAAAAAAGAAAGCTAGGGTATCGGTTGGTATTCAAGAGACAACTACACAACGCAGGCTTTAAATATGATCGTGACCTGTAGCAAGTATAATTAGTACCGTTCTCAAGCACCGGTACGTCTATAGGGAGAGAAGGAGGGCTTACGACCAAGAGGCTTGGCCCTCTTCGAGATAGACTTGGCCTGGTTCTGCTTGATCTTGGCAAGACGGGCTCTGAAAGGGGAAGACAAGGTTAGCCGATGACATCACCACCCAGCAGCCAATCGCTGCATAAACAACGGAGAATCAACTCACTCTTCCGCAGCCTCGCGCTCAAGTCGCTTGATATGCTCCCTAGCCTCTCTTACTGCAGCCCTGGCCTGCACGAGAGCCCTGTCCGCATCCCGCTCAGCCGCCTCGGCGCCCAGGACGCGCTCGCGTGCCGTGACGATGGATGGGTCTTCATGGCGGTGCAGAAGCCCATGGCGGGGGGAACTCGTAGTCGTGGCCGTGGTGTTCTCAGCTGGAGAGAAGGAATGACGACGGCCGAAAATGCCGCTTCGGCGGTTCTCGATAACTTCTAGAGGAGGAGAGGTTTCTACGGTACGACGACCGAAGAGAGGCATGATGGATTTATGAATTTAGCTTTGAGGGTGTGCAGAGGTAGAGAGACAGAGAGGACTGCGGGGATATTTCAATTGTGGAGACTGTAGAGAGATAGAAGTAGTGGACATGGGGTGAGTTTATAGTAGCCTTTGGTGTTGGTGCTGAAACCAGATTTCAGAGCGAAGTCCCCATGACGTCAATCACCATTCTCTCCACAACAACATGATCGTCCAACGCCGATAAACTTCGGTCCAAGTATCATTTACATTGTTATTCTCGTCCGGCCAAAGTTTTATTTCCCCCCTAATTCTTTTCTGGCCTCGCTTTCTCATGCGAAGGTGTAGTTATCTACAAAGTCACGTTGTAGTGTTTGTGTGGTGAAAGATCGGAACAGCGCCGGTCAAACAAGAACCAAGACTGTGCTAAAGGAAACCCCGAAATCTAAAGACTATTCTACTATTCAAAACCCCGCTCTATCTCACAAATACACCAATATCTTCCAATTGGCTAAGAAGCAGTCAGGTTCCTCTCCTGCGTCTGGGGTAACAGATGAGGAAAAGCTAAATAATGGAAGATATACTATTTCATATCTTCTAAAGGCACTAAGGGAACGCTAGAGCACACATAAAATCGTTCCTAACTCGCAGTCTCCGTGACCTAGAGTCCATGCCTGTGCACAGTAATCGGAGTAGGTGAATAGCATAAGGCCTAGAGACTTGGAACGTATGGGCCCCACCGTATTTGCGGCGTCGAGGCACGGCGAGCATCTGCCATGCTAGCTGAAAGAGCGGGCTAGGAATTTCCCGTTGCATATGAGACCTGCCAAATGTGATACACCTAAGGTTAGCAAATCCACGATAAATTTATCAGAGGTTCTCGGCAGAGCCAGTGACCCGGCGTTATGAATGAGTGTCATCTTACCTCCTCTGGTAGTGGCTTGCAGCTTGGGTTATTTGAAGTAGATTTGTGGACACTCCAGTAGACCTGTGTTAAAAATTAGACAAAATCAAGCCTATGCCAAGATGGAATGGCAACTAGGACGGAGAACTCACCCAGGGCATCCCGCGATCGTTCAGAGTCTGGGCTCCGGATGTAATCAAGTCTTCTTGCGCGGTAGTATCAACTGCAGAGGCTGTCCATTCTTCCACCATAAAGAACTTCGATGTATCATCGCCGTATGGGGGAAGTTGCTCTACGGAAAATTGGTTGTCGTATCTAAGAGATGAACCAATTGCGGTTACAATCAGCCAATCTCACAAAATTCGCACAATAAGAAGCCACGCTCAGACAAGAAGACCTACACGTGCAAGGCTTGTATGTCAATTTGTGGGCATGCCCCTCCATACAACCATTTGGGTAAGTTTTGACTAGTATTGGGGCCATATGCCCCCCTATCGTTTGAACCTCCAATACCGCCTGTACTGACAAGCAAATTTGGTGCTACTGATTTGATAGTTTGGGCACGGCCACAGAGCCAATCGAAACCTGTGGGTGTTTGGAGAAGACTCCGAGCTTGGAGGAATGGTTCATTCTGGATATCAACAGCCATCAGCACATCCGCTGCCGAACCCCATGCTTGATTGAGACCGTTTGGATTGATGTACTTGAGAATATTTTGGATACGAGCATCGAATTTGGCAGTAACTATATGGTGTCTCGTATCAGCTTTTCAAGATCCCCTGAACACTCCAAAAGATTGGGGATGCGAACGTGTACTATCAGTATAGAATTTATTGGCCGCGTCAGTCTGGAGATTGGTTGTCATGGAGCCCTGTGCGGCGAGACAATAATTGTCACACTTGGTCAAACCAAAGTTGTTTCCGTTGTGTAGGGCGAGGATAACTTTGATACCTGTAGTTTTTTGTTCTAATTAGCATTGGTCATAATATTGAAGTGAGTAACACAATCTTGAAGCTACCATACTGCAACTCCTCTAGGATTGAAGTGGAAGCTCACGAAAGGGGAACTGACCCGCTTTCTTCAGCTCAACCAGCATTGTATCATATCGCTCCATGACATCTTGGTTCAGGCTGCCGCCAATTACCGATTCAACCTGTCGAAGAGAAGAATAAAAGTTGTTAGTAATTTAGATAATATAAGGAAGGTAATGCTTTCAAACGAATGTTATACTTACATCAGCGTGCTTTTCAACCAGGTCGTTTTTCTCGCAAGTATTGTCCTCTGAACTAACTGTGTGGAATATCTTAGAATCTTGGATCCAGATTTTCAATAAGAACAAACTCGTGAACCGACTTACTGAATATCCTGACGACAGCAACATTATTGTCCTTGAAGGTTTGGATCGCCTCAACCATATCCAGGTAAGGGAGACTGGCGAGGTAATAGTGATTCACACCAGCCCAGGAAGTTGCGGCCAGAGCTAGTGGAAGAAGAGAACCAGCAGACAGGAGCACTGCTGGGAGAATAGATATAAGCTTCATAACGGGCGGCTCCAAGCCAATTCAAATGACTTGATTCTTTGCAGTGGATTTTCCTCCTAACAAATGGACAGCAGCGCTTCAGATTGGAAAGAGATATGCAGTTGCTTCAGAAATAAAAGTCTAAATTCAATGGAGCGTATGTTCCTGATGCACAGATGAAGACGACATTCAGCTATTTAAGCAGCTTTGATCAAATGTTAAACACCGAGGCTGAGCACGTTGAGCGCTGAGAAAGAATAATTGTGAGGACACGGTACCCTCCAGGGGCAGCGCGAACTTGAAGCTCTGGCAAGATTTAATGCACACGAGATTTCGTAAATTCGTGTGTTGGGTATACGACAACGTGACTGGATATTACCTTAGACATGAGACAGCCATGCTTGGCGAGATCAGATATCTGGTCCAGACATCTATTCATAACGTTATCCAAATGCATCTTGCATCTCAATTGGGTAGCATGATTGGAAACATCTCTGATTTCGAGCCTCTAACTCGCTGCTTCCTTTATCGGTCAAGTTGAGGTGGAGAGTTTTATTTGCTTCTTGGCACTTTAAACGCTGGTGGCGGACATTTTCGCAGGCACGGCCATGCCTGTTTCAGCGCGCGTACCTGCATATAGGCGGCAGGCAGGAGATCTTTCTGCTGTTCGCCTCAAACGGGCACGCCCGCGATTGCGCCCGGCCCGCGCTCGGGTAGTGCAGCCAGTGCTTCGCTCGAATGCTGAGAGCTCCCACTGAGTAGGGTTATTAATGCGATTCGTAGAGCCGCCTGGGCGACTGCGACGACGCTTTACAATTGCAGGCTCTTGGAGGGCAAATGCGAAGTGTTGATTCAAGTGTGGGCGCGTGGTGTTGTTTTCGCAATTTGGGTGTAAACAAGTCATACACACGTGATATTCTAACTTGAAGTGGAAAGATTTAAACTTATTTGGGTAGGGGGTGTATACATATTAATTGGGGGGTGTACGCGTATCATTTAGGGGGTGTATGATTATTGTTGACCTAATTATATAATCAATATAATCAACTAGAATCAGTCGGTGATTATATCCCTTGCAACGTCAGGGTCCTCAGAGTAAGTGGTCCGTGCGGGAACACCACTATATTTCTGCAGACCTGCGGAGGATAAATTATCCTATCCGGCCGGGCGGATAATAATCCTATCTGAGGATAGCCCGGATATCAGATAATATCCGGATAGTATCTAGATATTCGCAAAATTTTAACTACAAACTACACCTTTACCCCCTATTATACGACGCTATAAATATGGCTAGTGCTAGTAAAATTTATCCTAAAAACTTTAATAATAATAATTCCTTTAAAGTTGATATACTTTCTACCCTTTTAAGCGGCGTTAAGACTAAAGCTAATACTGGTTTAATCCTAACTACTTATATAACATAGATCTTAAGACAAGTCTCCTTAATTTATAAACATACTTATATAGCAATAAAGGAAGAAAAGGCTTATATAAAGAAACGCTACTTTTATAAATACTGTCCTCCTTAAGACCTAAAAGGACACTATTCCTTAACCGTTAGATTATAAGGCCATCTTAAAAGATATAATATTAAATAGAATTTAGCAGAGAATTAGGAGTATATAATAGTAAAAGATTGGGAGGAGAGATCTCTTTTAGAACTATATTAAAAGCTTTTAGTAAAAGGAGAAGTTTAAGGTCTTAAGAGTAAGGTTCTAAAGCGTATAGTATATTTGTCGGTACCAGTAGAGGTTGTAAATAACGTTACTAGATGAATAGCGTAGAGCGTATGCGGTAGGGGCCGTATGGCGTGGCGTAGGTCACCTGACTACCTACGGCCCGATAGATAGCCCGACCTTTTACTACCCCTTACTTTCTCCTTTGGTAGAGAAGATAGACACGAATGAATCAAGAACTAGAACTACTATATTGCAATTGCAGTATTACCCGGAGTGATACCAATAATATTAAAATACTATAAAGCAAGCACTTCTAGATCTAATTATTATATAACAGCTTCCCTTCTTATATATGGAATAGCCAGAGTTTTATACTTTCGTAAAAGCATTAAATTAAGAAGCACCCTTAATTATCCCTATATACCACTTAACAATTATAGCCTGGATTCTTAAATACTTTACTAAGAGTTAAGATATTGTATAAAAAGTACTTTAATCTATAAAAACAAATATTTACCTTACCGTGGATATCTAGACCTCTTTAAGTTATTCCCTTTTTCTTAGAATTTATACTAGCTTTATTAATATCCAGGATAAATATTAAAACCCCTTAATTGCCCTTTATATGGTATCTAGTTAAAGTAGTATAGATTAATAGGAGGCGCTTTGTCTGGTTCTTATTAAATATAGCATTAAAACAAAGATTAGAGCTCTTGTTGGCGATAATACTAGATTAAATAATATTCTCTATTATATAATTAGCTAATGGCTTAGCCTTAAGTATAAAATCAACTAGATTGCAATATATTAAAGAATTCGCTATTAGGGGTATATTATTAATCTTATTATTTAAGCCTTTCTATTTAGTTTAAAAAAGAAGAAGAAGCTTATAGACTTATATAATAAAGAGGATAAGGAACAGAATAAAGAAGAAGAGGAAGAAGAAGAAGAAGAAGTTATATAATAAGTACCACCGCTAGTTAAAAGAAAGAAAAAAAAGGATAAAGAATTAGAGCTAGTATTAGACAAAAAGCGTAAAAGGGGTAAAAATATTTAAAATATTATGGGGCCAATAGGAAAGCTTTATAACTATATTATTTATATCTACAGCTTAGCTAACTATACAATATAGTTTATTAAATGTGCTGGTAAAATGGTTCCTCTTAATAATTATATAAGATAGAATATCTAGTTTTTTATGCTATATATGGCTCTAGAGAATAAGGTAAAGGCTAGGCTTTAACTCTACATAGAGCACTATAAGGATAACTTAAAGAATAATATCCTCTTAATAAGCGAATAGATATATCTTTATACAATTGATAATTTCCTTTAGTCTTTTTATAAAGCAACTCTATTTCTTTAAGGAGATTATATAACACTAAAGAGGGTTCTAAAATTAGTTAATATTTTTAAGGATATAATATAGACCGCATTAGTATATTATGCAATACTCTTAATATTTTTTTTTAGCTAACTTTTCTATAGGTAACAGCTACTAAGGCTAAGGATAAGTTTATAACTCCTTAACTCTAATATGCTAAGGAAAAGCTTGCAAAGTATATTAAGAAGCTAGATAATTCTCCCTACTATCTAGTGGCACGAGTTCTTAACCTAGAGTATTATACGACTTTCTTAAAAAATTAGAACAATTATATTACCATTAAAGGAGAAAAGAAGCTTTTTAGCATATAAAAGCTCTGGGAGAGATTCTATAAAAAAGCAATACTTTTAGGTTTAACTATGTCGTACGCAACTAAGAAAACTTAAAAGTCGCCTTTAGAGCCTAAAGAAAACCTCTCTGCCTTCTATAAGGCTTATTTTTAATATTATTTAAAACATACTCATCCATAAAGTCTAGATAAGTTTAATACCTATATTAATAAGAATCTAATTCTACTTAATGGCTATATAACAGCTATTTAATGGTAAAACCAGCCTCTTTAGTATATAAGATTTCTATAACTCTTATAGCTTATAATTAAAGTTCTCTTAATACCTAGAATAAGTAATAAGCTGGAGAGAGTATTTTTAGGTTCTTAACGTTGCGTTCCATGGGATTATATAAGTATTACTCTATAAATACTTAAGGCATCAGAATGCGCGAAGGACTAGACAGCTTATAAGATTCTAAGTATTCTCTTATAGTTATATAAGGGAAAGTATAGAAGGGGTATATTATATAACACTAAAGGGGAAAAAAGGGGCATATAAATAAAATAATTTTAGGTAAAAGGTAACCACTAAAGGCGCGTAGGTGGCGTAGGTAAATATATACTAACTTTAAACTTAATAGATTATAAGTTTAAATCCTACTAATGTTGTCCTTTATTAAGAATTAGGAAATATAATTATCTAGTATACTTCCCGCCCTATTATATAAGAGATTCTCCAGCAATATTACTATAAGGGATATTATTGCGGACACCTCGGGTTGCCTTTAGGACAACCTCTAGACGCCCCTTAGATGGTCGCCAGTCACGTGCCGGAGGTACGTGCCTGTAGTATATAGTCTCCATAATCCCAGAGGCCTTACCTCCTTAAGAATTTGTCTCTCTTACCAATCTATCCTATTCCACAATTATATCCTTATAGCCCCCTGTCTATAAAGTCCCCTTACATTTAAATCCTTCCTACTTTATCTGGAAGGGCAGCTGGCTTTAAGGACTAGATTATTTATTTATATCTTTTATTTATATCTACTATCCTCCCTTAAAATCTTGCGACAACCTAAATAGAAACTCTATAAATACCTTATAGATAGCCGTCGCGCTAAGGCAGGAAGGTCCCTCTAATAGTAAGAGATTGCGATAATATAAACCTCTGGGCAAGATGGCTAAACAAGCCCTAATACCTAGATATACTAAGAGCTTAAAGACTCTTATACACCTACGGTTACTGGCAACGCTAAGGAAAACATAAACACCCTCTATAACGGTTATAATACTGCTAGAAAGCAGCCGGAACCCCTCTAGCCCTACTTAGGCTAATTAGAAGATTAAGCGCTAGATATAACCCTAAAATCTTCCCCTAAACTAGAAATACTAGAGGAATACACTAACGCGCCTAATTAGGGACCTAACTAGAACCCTCCTAGAAGACTACCAGCCTATAATTGGCATAGTAGCGGCGTATAGACTACTTATAAGCTAAGTGGGCCTACCCCTTTAGGTAATCTAACCTAACTATTAACTTAAGACTTAAGCCTTATAGGGAAACCCATATTAGCTACTAGTACTAATACTACCTCTATAGCCGGAGCTTCCCTAGGCCTAAGGTTAAAAAGTTAAGAGCCCTATACTAATTTTCTTTAAGGAGAATATTGGGAAGCTGCTGTAAGGCTCTTAGAAGCTATGCGGGAAGAAGCTACTAATAAATATATTAGAAACCTCTAGGGGTAGGTCTAGATCTAGTAGAGCTTAATCTAAGCTAGATAAAATCTTTTATAACCTAGCTAAGGCTAAGGGCCTCCTAGGGGATACCTAATACCTACCTAAGGAGGCATAGAAGACTTAAAGAGGTATTTATATAGCGAATAGAAAAAGAATATAAACTAACTGGCCAAGGCCTCTAGTAGTTTAGAACTCCGCTAAAAACCTAACGCCTAATAGTTAAATAATTAGGTTTGTAAAATAGATAACTTCTTTAAGATGCTAATAATATAAGATAATACCAAAGAGCGTACCTATTAGATTATTAGCAAGATTAAAAATTAATCCCTAAACTAGATTGCACTAAATTAGCTTAATAAAGAGTAAATTACTATATAGCCGCAGCTACAAACCTTTCTAAAGAAGTGGACTTAAGATCTATATATTATATAATACAATTACATAGAACTATTCTAGAATGGGACATAGCTCAACCGCCACAATTTCCGCTAGTTTATAAACTTTATAGAAACTTATACTTAACTAATAGATCTAAAGCCCTTTAAAAATAAGGACGGTAGTATTTATAAAAAGAAAAAAAATTAGATTTATCTAGGCTAGAATTAAGCTAGTAATTTATAACAAAATAAAGCGCGTAGGAGCCCTATTGCGGATTACTATATATGCGGATTTCAAACAAGCGGTTCTAAACATTAAGAATGTAGTAAGAAACTAGACCTCTTCCAATAAGAAGCTAGGGGGTAACTAGAAACGCGGGCACTCTAGTAGCAATATAGGGCAGACCTAAACTTTAAAGAAGCCGTTCTTAAAGAGAAATCTAGAAGGGTTAAAGTTAGGGACCTTAAGTAATAGAAAAGACTTTTAGGGCCAACCTAATACCTATCTAGCACCCTTATGGGAACACTCTAAAAAGTTAAAAGAAAACTTCTCTAAAGGCAAACCTAATTAGAAAAACAAGTAGGGTAATAATTGCACTAATAATCTAAAAAAAGAAAAGCCCTAATCATAGACCTCTTCTAGCTATAACTAGGGCAAGATATAGAAGGAGAGACTCTCTATATTGCTATTAAGCTAGAAATAGTACTCCCTATAGGCGAGGTACATTAGTTCTAAGTACTATATAATAGCGGCGCCAAAATTAATCTTATACGATATAATTTAGTAAAAGAGTATAAGCTTATCCCGTTCCTAAAGTAGCAGAAACCTATTATAGGGTTCCTAGATAAGTATTAAATTAAACTATATAGTGTCTATAAGCTTATAGTGTTAGTAGCCGATATATATAACCGCACTAAGGTGGTTGGCCTGTAACCCTTCTAAATGGCTAACTTTGTAGGTTATAATCTTATTCTTGGATATCCTTAGCTTATAAAAGTAGATTCTAAGATACGTTTTAAGACAGGAGCCTTTAAATAGTAGAACAATAAAGAATTAAAAGGGCGTATTTTACTAATAAGTTTAAAAGACATCCTAGAAGATATAGCTCTAGGAGAAATAGTATACGCCCTATACCTAAAGGAGTATTAGATCTAACCCCTATTCTATAGCAAGATAGGTATAGAGCCTAGTATAGGCGATAACCCTTCTGTAACGGATACCCTATAGGGAACTACCGGACAGGTTATAGAGATACTGTAAAGAGGCGGCGATCTTAAAGATCCTACAAGATACTTCTACTACTATAGGTTACTCTAGCTTAAGCAATACGCAGAGAGTATGCTATAATACCTTAAACGCTGTGTTAAAGAGTTCCCTACCCTCTATTGGCTACTATATAAAACTGTCTAATATATAGTGGCAACCATATATAAACAGCTACTATAGCGCGCGATACTGCCCGCGAGCGTCCTAAGGGACCTTTAGGACCTACCTAATAATAACACAGAGGACAAACGCGACCCCAATTTATTAAATATCCTAGTAGGCCTAAGGGACTTACTAAGGGTATTTTTAGGTAGGTGAGTAAAAGTCCTTTAGCGGAACTTAGAATATAATTATATAATTAATCTAAAAAAAGGCAAATAATCACTAAACCTTCCTATCTATAACCTCTCTTATAAAGAGCTTAAGATCTTATAAAAGTACCTTAATAGCTTACTAGAAAAGGGATAGATATGGCCTAGTAAGTTACCAGTAGGCGTACTAATCCTCTTTATTCTAAAACTAGATGGGACTATAAGGCTATATATAGACTATCACGGTCTTAATAAGATTATAATTAAGAACTATTACTTACTATTACTAGTTAGTAAAATGCTAGATTACAATTAACCAACTTAATATATAATTTAACTAGGAGCTCTTGCTGCACCCGGCCTAAAAAGACCAAACCAACCAAAAGAACCCTGAAAAACACCCTGATAATCCCCTGAGATGCATGCATTATAGGGGAGGCACAGGTGGAACGATGGTGGTATGCAGTCGTGCGCGACCGCTAGATCTATACCCAACAATAGCCCCCCACAACAACAACAAGGATGGGTGAATACCACACCAGAAAGCGGAAATACCCTAATTAAGAAGGCATTTGACAAAATATAAAGCCTATTAGACGCGTCTAGTATCCAGAACTGTGGGGGAGTATCTATTAGCTATTACAAACTAATGCAGCTAGCAGAATAGCTCTAGTCTAGTAAACCTTAGGCGCCCCTCTAGCAAACCCTTAATCAAATCCTCTAACGGCTAAATAAAATTGAAGATAAACAAAACTCCCCCTAACAGGCGAACCGCACCTAGGCCGCTATAGCTGTGCTTTTACAGTATAGGGAACCTACCCCCCTAAAGACAATAACTGGGTATATAATCATAATACAACCAAATATAGAAAAGGTAGAGGAACTTAGGGGATAATCAGAAACAGAAGTTCTTATAAAGATTCGTAAGGAGGTCCACAACGCCGTTATAGTCCAACACCTTAGGAGTGGAGACATTAGAGTTACCCTAAAGGACCAATAGGCAAAGGAACGGGCTGTAAGGGCAGGGGATAGGCTAGGAGAGCGTATTAGTATAAAAGTGCTTCGTGAAGATTACCCAGTTAAAGTCCTGTTGGTTTTTATAAGCCTTAGGGTAGAAAGGGGACGCTAGGCGGACAATATAGCAACTATATAGGAGATAGTAAAACAAACGGAACGCCTTATACTAGGACTTGTAATTACCCGGATCTAATAGCTTTAACAGGAAAATATAAACCAAGCATATAATAAGAATAATAAGAGGATATAAAGGGCGCTAGAGACTCGCTAGGGAAACAATAAACAAACGCATAGCTCCCTTATTATTAGCGTATATACACCAGGAATGCAAAAACTCCTTATCTAAAAAGGAATAATTATAAATGGCCTTATATATAACACAAGGCTCTATAACCACAGACTACGCCTGGAACGATATTATTGCTATATACAATAGGGACACACCTAATCCACATACGCAGCACAGGTGTGCTGCGGCCACTATGTAGGCCCCTATAATATAAGACAATGTACAAATTAAGACTAAATAAAATGCGTGAACTGTCACCGAAGCACACATAAGGCGTGGGAGAGAGAAGACTGTATTAAATATAAAAAACGGAAGGAAAGGGCTTAACAGCTATAGGAATAACTGCATACTAGGTTATATAAATGGAAACAACAGGTAATAAGCTAGGGGGACGCAGGTGTCTTTCTAGCGTTTCCTACCTTTAATACTAGGGGGCTAAGCCAGCCATCCTAAGCCTTAACGGGCTAAAAGCGACGCCGTGTAATATTACCAGACTGAATAGGGATATAAGGGATATATAGGATATAAGGGAGAGGACGCCCAGTAGGAAGACCCCTATGGACGGCTATAGTAAGTTCAAGGCCGGGATAATTAAGAATTAGATTTAACGCGGTAAATATAATATATGTAGCTAGCTTACAAGGGGCATATAGCCAACCGGCAAGAACAGGGGAAGAACTGGAGGCAATAATAGACTCAGATTTAGAAAGGCTAGTAGGAATACAAGATATAGAAATAGAAAGCTTTATATAAAATAAGTAGTGGCCAGGGAGCAAATATAGGAGATAAAAGTTTTAAATATTTTAGAAAAAGTGGAAACGGAAGAAGTGAGGAGTGAAGAAGAGGTAAAGGACCCCCGCCAGGGGTCCGCTACTTGACTATTATATAGTATAACTGCGGTAATACGAACCACCGTCTAGTAAGGCCCCTACTAGATAGTCTAGACCTAGAGAAATATTATATTCTTGCTATATAAAAGCCGTATTACAATACCTACACATAATTAATATACTGCCCCTAAGGATTCTAGCTCCTATATGAACCAAAAGCAGCTATACGCGTATGCTTTATAATCAGCAAAAATATTAGCCTTGCCTTATAGTTATAGCAGGCAGTTAACCTAAATATTATAGTTATAACCATCCAGACATACAGGGGACTAGTATAAATTATTAATGTCTATAACCCTAGGGTTAAAGGGGTAGCACAGACAGAGAATATTATATCTATAATAAGCTTGCTAGAAACTGAACATATAGAGTCCATCCTATTAGGAGATATAAACCTCCACTACCTATAGTAGGGGGGCATCTATGTTGCTACTAATTGACAGGCAGAGTGCTTACTAAGAGCTATAGATAACGGGGGCCTTAAGCTAGCTACCCCCCTAGGTGCAATTATATGGCAATAAGGCACCGCCAAAAGTATAATTAACCTTATAATTATGGATGAAAACCTATACTAGAGACTTAAAAGGTGCTCCCCTAAAGAAGAATAGGCACTTACTTTAGACTATATCCCTATCCAGATACAACTAAATCTGGACATTAAGGCGCAACCAAATAGCAAAAGATACGTAATAAGGAAGCTTAATGTAGATAGCTTCCTTAATATAATTAAACAACAACTTTAAGACCTAGAAGAAATCCACCTAATACTAAATAAGCAAGGCTTATTGGCTACCCCTAAGGAAATTAATTAAAGACTAGAAAGGATCTAGGTAGCAATTAAAAGCGGGCTAAAAGAGCACTGCCTGGTTTCAAAACCAGGCCCCTACGCGCGACATGTATAGTCCGCACAGTGCGCGGCCCTTATAGCTGGCCAACGATGAGCAAGAAGGAAATATATAAGCAGCCATAATTCTAAGGACGAGAGATAATATAAAGATATAAGAAACCAGCTAAAGAATACCCTAAGAAAAGGAGCAAGGAATAACTAGAGACAGTTTATAAACAAACACACTACTAACCTAAGTCTCCCCTATAACAAGGGCCTTTAGACTATAGCGAAATGGGTAAAGAAAAAGGTGGAACGCCTAGTAGAAGATCTATACCTACTACCTCTATAAAGAGCAGGCAAACTATAGGCTATAAGCAACAATAATAAGAAGGTAAAGATTCTTATAAAAAGATTTTTCCCTTAACCGGCTCTAGTAGACCTTAGCGACATTACTAATAAAACACTGGTGACTCGCCTAAGGGTTAACAGCGACATAACAACTAAAGAAATGGCCAGAACCATTAGCCGCCTTTTAAATAACATAGTACTAGGACTAGATAGGATCCTAAACAAAGCCCTAAAGACCTGTAGACTACTTATAGCACCTTAGCTTACAGACGTAGCTAGAGCATGCTTTGTAATAGGCTACTACCCGTAACTTAGAAGATCTATAACGACAGTCGTCTTATAAAAAGAAGGCAAAGCAGACTACTTAATCCCAGGAAGCTACTGCCCTATTGCCTTAGAAAACACCCTAAGCAAGATCTTAGAAAAGGTTATAGCGGATTATATAGCAGACACGGTAGAGGAATACGCCCTACTACTATAAAGCTAAATGGGGGTAAGAAAGAATCGCTTAACGCTATTAGCACTTACACTACTCGCTACTACCATTAAAACTATATGGGCTATATGAAAGGACTTTGTAGTATTAATGCTTAGCCTAAATATTAGCGGCGCCTACAATAATATACCCCATGAGCGTCTCCTATACATCCTTAGGGCAAAGGGCTTCCCAGAATAGATTATTCAATTTATTTAAGGATTTATAGGCCAGAAAGAAACATTACTGGTCTTTAGCAGATACCAGAGCCCCCCTATCGCAGTCGCAATAGGAATACCATAAGGATTACCTTTGTTGCCTATACTCTTCCTCTTCTTTGTAAGCAACCTGCTTGATACTTTTAAGAAAGGGGCGACCTAGGGGATAGGCTTTGTTAATGACATAAACCTAATTATATATAGGCCAACAGCCGCAGAGAACTGTAGGACACTAGAAAAAGCCCATAATACCTATATAGAATAGGCAAGACGACATAGAGTCCAATTCTTACTAGAGAAATACCAGCTAATCTATTTTATAAGAAAATATAACCAATCTGCAGATCTTTAGCATATAATCCATATCTAAGGCTTTAGGGGTCAACCGGTTTAAGGCCTAAGGGTATTAGGAGTGTAGGTAGATAGCAAGCTCTGGTGGAGCGCATATATAGCGCAAGCGGCCCGTAAGGGCTAAGTATAATATATCGCCATGTCCAGGATTATTAATTCTATATAGGGTCCATGCTTCCAGAGGTCACGCCTACTATATATAGCAGTTGTCCGGCTAACCATAATGTATAGATCTAGCATTTGGGCTACTAGAGAAACTAAGAAAGGCCCCCCTAAATTACTCCTTAAACTACTCCAAAAGGTCCAAACAGCCTGCCTTAGGAGTATAACAGGCGGGTATAAGTAAACGGCCACAGCACTACTTAAAAAGGAAGCTAATATTCCCCCCCTATAACTATATATTGAAGCCGATGCAATGCAAAGGGTGTAAAAGGAACATAACTCTAACGTTATAAAGTATATCAAGATATGCCTAAATAAACTATGGAGGGACCCTAGGGTACCCTATAGGAGAAGGAACCAACAACCCTAAAGTAGGGAAGATATATTAGGAAAACAGGTAGAGAAAGTAGAAGAAGAATAGTACGGCGCTAGGGCCCAGGCCTATATAGAGGAGGAAGGGAGACGCG
>Ga0307507_10000504_pt1 | contig 82212 bp, 22 predicted proteins | sample 7_EM_MG_FD_207223 | JGI IMG/M metagenome (GOLD analysis project Ga0307507, IMG submission 207223) | Populus trichocarpa ectomycorrhiza microbial communities from riparian zone in the Pacific Northwest, United States - 7_EM | ecosystem: Host-associated > Plants > Roots > Unclassified | place...
GCTCTACTTATCTGCGACATAGTCTGCCCACTAAATATAGTAGGTAATTCTATATTAGGTATATACTGTAGATTAGGCTTAGGGGTATTAAATAGGTTCTAAGGATTCCAAGGAAGATTTAGTTTAGGATTTTTAGCTTATTGCTTAGCTGCTTTTTATTATTTCTAGACTGCTTAAGCTTAGCATCTACTTTGTATTTATAGCGCATATATATACTTTATTTCTATAGCTATACTACTATCCGCTTTAAGTTACTATAATTTCTCCATATATTATCTATTCCTGTCTCTTTATATAGCTCTTATAGGTCGAACATTTCTTATATATAGAGTTTAAGCCTATACTAAAATGTTAAAATATACGGTGCATATATAGAGCGTATATATTTACCATAGTACTATAGCAAGCATGCATAAGTTTTAACCGGTAAAGTTATTATTTTAAAAGTGACTACTTTTACCAATTCTAGTATGCTTTTGTGTATATGCCTACCACTTATAAGGGACCTTTAACTTTTTCTTTATAAGCCTGGCTAGTATCCATGTTTTCTTCTTGTTGTTTATCCAAGATATAAGCTCTAGATATAGTATATATATACTTTATATACGCTCCATTAGTTTCTACTTTGTCTCTACTTCCTATATCTGCTCTATAATATATCTTGCTTTATAGGTTGGAAAGCGCTTCACAAAGTTTCGTTTAATATATACTTAGCAGAATACAAGTATATACTAAAGGTGTTCATCCCATTTACGGGATAGGTTAATTGTATATAGGTAATCCCTAAAGCCTATATATTATTAGTATATGCTAGGTATATACGCAGCGTATACTTACCACCAGTTTATTTCTTATATATATTAACTATAGCCGTGCAAAGTCCGGTTCCATAAATATATATAAATTATATAGATAATTGGGTAGTATTACTTAAAACCTTAAATACTAGCTAAAACATCTTTATGTATACAGCACGTGTTTCTAAGTTTAGAAATACATATACCTACACCTTAATTCCTGTTATAGGTATTAGCCTATATATAGTATATGCATAGCATAGGGCATGCATATGTTTAGAATTCTCGTCCTATCCCACAATTAAAAATAAATTCGTTTTACCTTAAACCATTTTAAATAATAGGTCCATTTTAATATATGTTATATATTAAAATGCCTTAGCTTGCGCGTATATACAGCATATAATAAGGAAATGCTTATTATTAAAGTTATAAATTGCCTAAATCTATTACTCTGTGTTCTCTTTATGTTAGTTAATAAAGAACTCGCGTAGCATACCTACTACGCTTAGGCTCTGTATATACTTAGCGTATATCTAACCTATACTTACCTATATATGCCGTCCCCTCTGGGAATTATAGCATCCTTTCCTTTTAAATTAGAGTAGTAATTTGATCCTTAATATTAAGACTACTATACACTACACGTAGTGTCTACGCCCTATACTTCTTATATAGAGTATAATACTGTGGAGATAGGATGAATTGACCTATACTATAGTAAGTAGTTTTATTCGCATATACTATATATATACGGGGCATATATATAATAAGGCTTAGAACTTCTACCTACCTTATTGCTTTAACTATATCATTAGTAAGGTTAATTAGTAGCTTTGTTAGGTATAGTAGATAATATATATAAGAATTCCGTATAATAAGGCAAATGTAAAAATACCGTGCCATATTAACAGGAATATAGCAATCTAACTATGCACCGCATATTTGGCTTACTACCCTACCTTAGCCTTGCAGATAGTTAAACCCTAATAGGCTTAGCATATGCGTAGTATATATACAGTGTATACATTACCTACCACAATTTTTTCGCTTTAACGTTGAATGTCTAATATAGGTATATTTTTTTTTAAGTTTCTAAACCCCATATTTAATAAGTAGATGTAGGTATTAAATATCTACCCTAGCAGTTATTAATAATAAAGGCCAAGTAGTATGCTATAGTTCAGTATCACTACTGCTAAAATAACTGATAAACATTATCTGTATATAATAAGCATATATTACGTATATACTGGCCATATACGCACTCCATATTAAGAAAACATTGTTAGTCTATTTTCACTACATACATGTTCTTATGTACTAGAATAGGTATACTACTGCTATAATTATAGAATACCGTTGTAGTAGCTGTATATTATAAGTATTTACCTAATATATATAGATAATGCTTACTTCTCTATACTTTGCTTAAGCTTTTCATTAACCTCTACTGCTTAGTGTGGACGACTGCTACGCTTTTAGAGGTTATTAATTGATTTAAGCTTAACCCTATTATATATAGGGCATATACGGAGGACATCCTTATAAGCGTGCTTGCAGTGTTTAATGCCGCTACATTTAAATGCTTAATAAAATGCTTTTCTACTCTCCCAATTATTGTTTTCTCTAAGGAGTTATAGTTATGTAACTTTAGGGTTACCAGTTTTATAAAACAAAAATTAAATCTACTAGAGGCATAAATACAGCATATACCTAGTATGTGTATTGCATACCTTTAATATATACTGCTTAATAACCTTACATACTGTTTCTTTATCTGCATCTATAGATAGCAGAGGTGTTGCTTTATAGATAAAGTATGCAATTCCTTCTTTTCTAGTTGCTGGATATTCTGGCATTACAATATAGTCTATTGCCTCTTAGACGATAACTTAGTGCTTGCTATTAGAGCTAATAAGTGCTCCATAGTCTTAGAGTATGCTCTAGATATTCTTAGTATATGTATAGCCTATATATAGTGTTATACGTAGTCTTACCTCAGAGAGACCCATATAAAATGGAAACCGCTATTATATACTATCTTAACCCTTACCCTTCTTACCCTCTCTACCCTCCTTATCTTCGATACTCTTTCTACTGATTATATTATCTTGAGAACTATTATCTTTATATTTAATGTTAGGTACGCTCTAGTGTACCTATATATCCTTAGCATATGCCTAGCATATAATTATGTATACTGACTTATAGACCGTTTAGCCACCCTACTATACTCTCGTTTACTTTAGTATAGTTTTCACTTGTTATTGGTATAGTAAGGTATATATAAATGCGGTTGTATATATATAGGTATAGATATATATATATATTTATGTCTATGTCTCTAGGTGTATACGGAGCATATACTTTTAACATTTTGGTTTATATGTTCGCTTAAGTCAAATGTGGCTACTGATGCGCGTTCTATATAGGTAAAAGTGTAGTACCGCCGACCTTTTTCTAGGGGCTCCATCGGTAACCACGCTTAGCTTTCGCCAACCCCTATTGGTGACTATGTTTAACGTGTCTGAGACCACGATCAGCTGCGACCCGGATTGTACTCGAAGAAGGAAAACAGCCAGGATTTGGACCCTTGTACAAAATATTCTAAAACGAACGCCAAGTATTGCAGAAGTACTTAGACGAACACCTAAGTAAAGGATTTATTAGAGCAAGCTCTTTACCTATAGCTATACCTATAATCTTTGTTAAGAAACCTAGCGGCGGTCTACACTTCTATATAGACTACTAAGCTCTTAACGCTATTACTATTAAGAATCAGTACCCGCTCCTGTTAATTTAAAAGACACTAAACCAATTAAGTAAGGCTCGCTACTATATAAAACTCAACCTTATCTACGCATTTAACCGCCTCCGTATCGTAAAAGGAGATAAATGGCTTACCGCATTCCGTACTAGATACGGACTATTTAAATACTTAGTAACGCCATTTAGCCTCGCGAATGCCCCGAGTTCATTCTAATACTTTATAAATAATACCTTATGACCTTACCTGGACGTTTTCTGTACTGCTTATATTAACAATATCCTAGTATACAGCAATAACCTAGCTAAATATAAGAAACACGTTAACCTTGTCTTAGAAGCCCTATGTGGAGCTAGACTATAATTAGATATAGATAAATGCGAGTTCTATAAAACAGAAGTTCTATACCTCAGACTTATTATCTCTATAGACGGTATATAAATAGACCTAAAGAAGATTAAAGTAATTATAAACTAGCAAGAACCTAAGAACGTTAAGAATATAAGAGCCTTTATAGGATTTGCTAATTTCTATTAACGGTTTATTAATAACTTCTCCGCCCTAGTTTTACCTCTTATAGCTCTAACCCAAAAGGACAAAGCCTTTATCTTCAATAAGGAATATAAAAAGGCCTTTGCCTATCTAAAAGTTATATTCACTACCGCACCTATACTCTAACACTTTAACCCGAACCAAAAGAGTGTTATAGAAGCTGACTCATCTGACTATATCACTAGAGGCATTCTGTCTCAGTATAACAAAGAAGGGGTACTGCACCCTATAGCATACTTCTCAAAACAACTAAGTTTAGCTAAATGTAACTACAAGATCTACGATAAAGAATTATTAGCCATTATTAGATATTTTAAACAATGGCGACCCAAACTAGAAGGCGGTGGATTTCTAATTAAGGTCCTTAGCGACTATAAGAATCTACAGTACTTCACAACTATAAAACAGCTAAGTTATCGTTAAGCCCGCTAGTTAGAATATCTATCTTATTTCTAATTCTTAATTATATACTGCCTAGGCGTTTAAGGTCAAAAACCTAATACCCTAACTCAACGTTTATAAGACATAACAGTATAGGAAGAAGCGCGCGCCTACTATAATTAAACCCTACTTTGTCCCAAATTATTTGATCCCCTAGCTAAAGACCTTATAGTACACATCCTTGAAATAACTAATTAATTGATTAAATAGATTATAATTAACAAATACCTAAATAACGAGTTTATCTAAGAGACACTTAAGCTAATTTAAGATAGCGTTAGATGCTTTAAAAAGATCTCTTTAAGTAAATATAAAGTTTATGGAGACCGCTTGTACTACTAAAACCGCCTAGTTATCTCTAATTATAATAAGCTTAAGCTTAAGCTCCTTAAACACGTATACAACTTACCAGTAGCTGGCTACCCAGGCTAAGAAAAAACCCTGGAACTACTCTAATAGGAGTACTACTAGCCGAACATATATAATATAACACGAAGGTACGTCTCTAGCTACTATACCTGCCGACAAGCTAAAGCTTTATATAAGACGTATAACGGCTTTCTAAAGCCACTGCCTATTCCAGACTAAAGATAAAAGGATATCTTAATTAACTTTATTATTAATCTCCCTAAAAGTAAAGGCTGCATAAATATTATAGTAGTTATAGACCGACTATCTAAGATAAGATACTTAATCGCCTGCCCTAATATATTAGCACCTGCTATTACCTAACTATTCCTGGATTATATATGGAAACTCCACAAACTTCCCAAAATGATTATCTCCAATAGAGGCCGCTAGTTTATTTTAGTGTTTTGGAAAGAACTAACTATCCAACTCCGTATTAAAGCACTATTGTCTATAGCATATTACCCAGAAACGGATGGTCAAACAGAACGTGCAAATGCTATAATGGAACAGTATATTTAGATATACACATCATATCTACAGGATAACTGGATGGACTAGCTTGTATTTGCTGAGTTTACCATAAATAACTCCATTTTAGAAACTATAAAGGTCTCCCCATTCCTGGCTAATTATGGCTAGCACCCGCGAATGGGTTTTAAACCCTTTAGTAATGTTTCTCGTCTAGCTTATTAGGCCTTATAAGTTACAGAAGCAAACAAATTCGTAAAGAAGATGGAAGAACTATAGGAGTTCCTTACTAACAAAATAACATAGGCCCAGTCTGTCTATAAAGCCGTAGCAAATAAGAACCAAACCCCAGCACTAGCTTACCAAATTAGTAACTTTGTCTGACTAGACGTAAGAAATCTGAATACAAAACGACCTACTAAGAAACTTAATTGGAAGAACGCCGGCCCTTATAAGGTTAAAAAAGTTGTCTTTCTTTATGCCTACCAACTAAAGCTCCCTAATACGGTTAAAATCTACCCTATATTCTATACGTCAGTCCTCCGCCCTGCTGCCCCTGTATTAGACGCCCTACCTGGACAGATCTAGGACCCTCCCCCACTAGTTAAGGTGGATGGTAAGGATAAGTACTTCGTTGAAAGAATTGACAATATTAAGTGTAATAAACGGAAACGCCAGTATATGTACCTTACAAAGTGGAGAGGCTTTACTGAACCCTTATAGGAACCTATCGACTCTATAGGACTCATACAAGCTATAGAAGACTTTTATAAACTCCACCTAGAACTACCATAGCCCCATCTTACAGAAGCTCAAGTTTAAAGGGGGGGTACTATTACGGGACATCTCTATAACACCTTATACACGTCCACCTGTTTCCACCGTCTCAACCTCTATGTTAACGACTTAGTTAATTAAGACATATGATGGCAATCTAAGGCAATTTGCCATTACGTAATAGCAATCTACGGCAATTTGCTGTCCTCTATTATATTCCGCCACATTCCGCTAAGATCCGCTAGGACTATAACCCAAAGCCTATTCCGCCCCATGCACGTGTTAACCAAGCAACCAAGTTAACGATATATACCCCTTTCCTCCCGTTTCCTTACCTTCTTTCCTTACGCAACGTCTTGACTTCATTATATAGTTTATGTATATAGCTTAATAATATCTACTTCGTTATATATTATTATCGCTTGTGCTTACTCCGTGACACTTTTAAGCCACTAGGCTTCCCCTTAGGGGTTAAGGCTAGGGCTAATAAATTAAATCCTCTTAGGATTGATTGGCGTTGTAGGTTTAATATAGGCATTAGATTGTTCTTTAAGTTTAACATAGTAGTTAGTAAGGAATTTCGTCTTACTATTATTAATTCTTTGGAAGTACACAGTAAGGTAACTTGTAGATACGCTGCTTTTGGCAGCGCCTACAGTATTATAGAGACGTGGAATTGGTTATAGGCTGGGCGTCGGTAATAAAAAAGGCGTAATGTAATGTCACGGGACGGGGTTAATGGCAGCTAAATATATGTATTCGAGGAGTATACAAGACGTTGCGCGATCGATTGTAAGGGTCGAGGGCATAAGGAGGTAATATACCCACGCGTAGCTGACATAAGCTGTACGCGAGGTATACACGAGAGCACAGGGCTCTCCTATAGAGGCCCCTACGGTCGGGTTCCGTGACAAGACAAACGTTTCTTAATAATACTCTGCGCTTCCGTTATTGGTGTAGTAGTCAGCTTATATTAAACGCTAATAGACTTCCTGGTTAGATATACTTAATAATCTATTATCTATAACATTTTTCCATTTAACATAGGATTATATTATCCTTCTAAACTAGAAGATTATTGTCTCCTTTATTATCCTAGTAGTACCCTTATTTTTAAAGTAGACAGAACGATACTAGATTTATATTAAAGTCCATATAAAAGACAACGTCCTTAAGACGTAGGATTCCCTTACTCTTGTCTAGTTTTATAACTTAAATAGTGACATTACTATAACCTGGTATAGGCACTTCTAAGCTGCCGGCAATAACATATTTATATTTTAGAGCTTTCTTAAAGTTATAAAAACAAGAGAGATTATTAAAAATATAGAGAGTAGTTCCTAAGTTAAGAATAGTTAATAGCTTTAATAGATAGAGTTAACTAGTATAAAACAAGTCTAGAAATATTATATTAGCTTTTCCTTTAATCTTCTTAACTATTTCCTAACTCTTATTCTGTTGTTATTAAGCTCTATTAATATTTAATTCCTTAAGCTTAAATTATTCCACTTAGGTAACTAGATCCTTATCTCACTCTACCTTTTTACACAGCTTTTTGATTTATATACCCTTAGTATTAAATCCTTTAGGCCTTTTGTACTTAAATAGATACCAACAGTTAGAAAGGGTATATCCCCTTATATTATATACTAGGCATTTTAGGTTCTTTAACTTCTTAAAAAACATCTCTTTAATTAAATTTATCTCTGCCCTTTTTTAACTATAAGATAAGCTATTCCCTCTTCCTTTTTGGACTTTAGTAGTAATAGAGATATCCTCTTTAGACTCTCCTATAAAGTCTATATTAAATACACTCCCTCTAGTAGTTAAGGATAGTATAACTTTTAAGAGGTTTATAAATGCTTCTTATAGCTCCATTGCTACTTTATGGTATTCTAATAAGTAAGCCTTTTTGGTATTATTTACCTACTTAGTATACATAACAAAATAGGTTTCACTTATAGGTCATATTGCATTTATAAGGTCCATTAGCTAGATCCTATTAGTTATCTATAAAAGATTATACTTTGCCATCTTTATTACATGCTCCCATTAGTTAAGCCACTGGGTAACCTTTATCTACTTAAGTCCCTTAAGTAATTCTGTATACTATAGCTATACCTTCCTTATTATAAAGTTCCTTAAGGGCTTAGTGTCTTTTTTTAACCAAATTAGCCATTCCTTAACTATAAGGGAAGGGTCAAGCAGTAGCTTCTTCTAAATTAATACTATAGACATAATCTAGGTGCGGATCTACTAAAGATAATCTTCCTATCTTAGGAAATACTTTATATCTTAGTTATAGTATCATCTGCTATTCTTATATACTTTCTATTAATTTGTTAAGAGCCATATATATAAGGTTACATTCTTATTGAAATCTATAACCTTTAGATAAGGTGGGTTTTTAAGTAGACCTTCTTAAGGTGCTTCTATAGCTGGATTAATATAGGCCCAGATTTGCTAATCTATAATGGCTCAGAGTTGCTATAGCTATTTTTCCCAGTCTTATGGCTTATTAAGGATAATTGTCGTTAATAAACTTATCAGTAGAGTTATTTAACTAATGGTTAAGTAAGGAATTAAGATGGTATTTTGTTATTAAGATTGTCCTTATTATTAGGATCATCCTTATTATTAGGGTTGTCCTATAACAATTAAGGTGGAATCTTATAAAATCTCGTAGAATTTTATATTAGAGTTGTGTCAGAATTATCCTATAACAATTAAAATAGGATTTCTGTTAAAGTCTACATCTTAACAATAAGGTGTCAAAGTCTAATAATAAGGTAGAATTTCTTTAAATAATTAAGTAATGGCTAAATAGTTTCTTAAGTCAGCGGACCGGGCTTATAACTGTCACGAAATGTATATAGAGCAGTTCATTAATAAAATGGGTTAATTAATTAATAATCTTGACTTAATTGTTAATTAATGCTTCTAATAAGCCCCTAGGGCTTTAAGCTACGAAGAGACTTTATAGTGCATAGGCTCTATATATATGACTTGTACACGTGACCTGCGCCTTTAGAGAATATAGATTATCTAACAACTAGACTAGACCTATCTATCTTCTTAATATTATCTAACTGCTTATTACCAAGCTTATTTAATGGTATTATTTAAATAGTAATCTTACCTATAAGGACAGAATACGCGTAGAAGATTAGACTTTTACTAATGCCTATATAGGCAATAAGAAGAGTATTGCCTTTTCTAAATATAAGCTGACGCAGAGTGTATACCTACTTATCGCGCGGCTTAAATTCTTTAAGCCATAGACAGGTTTAAAGAAGAATTTACTAAAGGCAAAGGTTAATAACTTTATGCTAAAATGGTATATTCTCTATACGCCTTGCCTACTAGATAACTAATAATAACTCTTCTACACTTAGTCTCTAAATTAACTAGAGAGTCTCTAGAATAGAACTATAATTAGCTAATATTTGTACTATAGGCGGCTCTACTATAACCGACTACCAGTACCATACCAAAAACAGTACTTTGTCTCATCTTATGACTCACCACCTTGTCTTTTAACATCATATGTCTCACTACTCATTCTATTATGTTGTCTACATCGGCTATTATCGGCGTTGTCATCAGCCCATTGCCACCTATTTTGTGTATATAGTACACCTGATTTCCATAGATTTACGATTAAGTCGCTCACTCAATTCTCTTACACTGCACTGTTATATCTACTACCCTACCCCAAGATCTATACTATTAACCCTAATGGTTAGTGCCCTTCTTCTTCTTTAGTTTAGACCCATATCTTAATATCTACTTAGCCTGGCCTAAGAGCTTATATAAGCTCTTCTAATTAGCCTAGAAGTTTATAAAAATTTATAAAAGCTCTGCTAATTAGCTTAGGAGTTTGCAGAAGCTTATAGAAGTCCCTAAAAGAGCGTACCTAACCAATAACGCGCCATAAATATTGTATAGGTATAGTGTAATTAGGCGAGCTATTTATAATAAGGTATAAGAGGTGCTATATAAAGTTTAATAGTAAATAGAGTTATAGTGGTAAAGTACGATTGCTGTGTTAATAAGGCTGGTTAGGTAGGACTGGGTTTAAAAACGCGTCTTTAAACTTTAAGGCTGTACTTTGCCCCCTAATATATTAGTTAGCTAGTTTAATTTACTAGAATATACTAATAGAGGATATTACAATTTAATTACATCACAAACTATAACTATAGCTACTAGATTAACCCTGTTATAGTTGCTTAAAGTTAATACGCATTAAGGATTAGGCCTGGTTTATAGCAAACGCGCACCTATAAAATCTTAGACGCTTTATAGAGGAATTTTTAGGGTAGCAGGGGTAGTAGGGGTTAGCGCGACGTTCTATTGGCTTAGGGGTTTATAGGAGTTAGTACGCGCTGCTAATTGGCTTAGGAGTTTGCATGAGTTAGTAGAGTAGGGCTATAGCAAGAAAGTGGGGCTATGTAACGCTATAAATTCCTTATAGAAGCGGCTAAGGCACCTAAGATAATAATCTAAAGCCTTTAGATTTAAATGAGGAGCTTTAAGCTTCTGATTTGAACTAACGCTAAGACCTTGATTTAGATTCTATATACGGTAAAGTTGCCAAATTTTTAGTAACTTTTAGCGTGTTTTTCAGGCGGTTAGAGAAACATCAAAAATTTGTGGCTAAAGTTAAGTTGAACTGGAATTTAACCAAATAGTCGCTTTAGAATCAGATTAGAGCTCTAAATTAACTCTATTCTAAAAGCCCTTATTCTAATCTAAACTTGCAACTAAACAACCCCTAAGCTTTATAGAGAATTAGTATTTTACCTCTATTAAATCCTTAGGAAACTCCTTATATAGCTATATAGTACCTACTATACTAAATTTATAAGCTTATAGCTCTAAAAATAGGGGTATTAATATAAAGTAGTTATCTATATATATTACAAGGTAATAGCGCAAAAGGGAAAGCGTAAGATTACGTATAAGACACCCTATATTTATAAGGATTAGGTAAAAAATTATATCTTATAATCCTTTCTTCCTAAAGCTCTAAATCTAGTTAAAGATATATCCGTAATCTGCAATTCTGTAGATCTTATACGCTTATTTAATCGATTTCTTTAGTATTTGATATATATAAGGACTTAGGGTAATTAGTAGTAATAAAAGGAGGAAGAAAAAGAGATGTACCTACTAAAGCACTATACTATAAGCTTATTAATACTTACTTTAGAAGGTGTAATAGGACTAGCCTAGTTATAGTAGGAATGTCTTAGTAAAACACTTAATAGATAAATTCTAAAGCTTTAACCAAATTCTACCAAATTCTGCTAGCTTAATTAACTTCTACTAAGTTCTATTAGATTAATTAAATGCTATTAAAATCCGTCAAAGACTGCGTGTGTATATATATACGTATTAACTACCAAGACCCCTAACTATTTAATTATACAATTCTCTCGTTATTTCTTTCTCTTCTTTATATAACGTCTTATACTCTATAAGAGCTATATACCCTTAGATTTAGATAGAATATATATTATTTCTTTAAATCTTTCCCAAAGCCTCTTTACACTCTTATATTACGTTATATTAACAACTACTATTAAAATAGCAAATAAACCTAAATCCCTTTCAATAACTATAAGCATTATATCCCTAGTTAGGGAATAGTTGACTATAATATAACAGTCCTTTATAGATGCCTTAGTTTAGCAGCGGGCTGCACTAGAAGCCTAGTATTAATAATTAATAGAAGCACTCCGTAAAGAACTCCGTAACGTTAAGATACTTATATTAGATACCCTAATAGCAATACTCTAAAACAAGATTAAAATAACCGTATCTAAACCTAGCCCATTAAATACGAACACTAAACTAGTAATAGTAGCTTAACCTATATATATAATAAACTCAGTACCTATTATAAAATCTAAAAGCTCCCTAATTCTCTAATATTTAATAAAAATTAAAATAACCTATGTCTTTTTATAACCAAGCTCCGTCTTAAACTTTTAACAAACTATAACTAATACCCTACTAAAGCTAGTAAGGTTAGCTATAGAATGTCTTATTTAAGTAAGGACGCTATATAAACTATAAATATATTCTTCTGTAACGGCACCTTTATTAATTTTAAAATCTTTATCTCCCTATTAGAACGAATATATAATAATACTAGCTGCGAATATATAGCTGTTACTAAACTTAAAAACCTATAATAATAGAACTAAGACTTTACTAGCTTCTTTTTAGAATTTTCACGCCTTATTAGCGAGCTAGATTAAAATAAAGCTGCTAAAATTGCTACTTTTTAATAAGTTATTTTAGATAAAATTAAAGCCTAGTTAGTAGGCAGGGAACTACTAAAAGTGTTACGGCGCTGGCACATTGCCGCAGATTGCCGCAAATTGCCGTCACGTGATGGCAAAGTGCCATTACGTGACTAGAGAATTGTATATAACTTCGAGCGGTGCTTCCGTTCTTCCCCTTTCCTTTCTCTAGCTTTGGATCCTCATTTATAGACTACCAATTATACAGGCTTGCGCGTCCCTCTTGCCGTGCTCGTACCTCAATTAACTAAGTCACTAATATTATCTAAAGCTCGTCACCACTTTCTCTCTTCCTAAGAAAGAACTTAAATATATTTATAAAACTATAAATAGAACAAGAAAACAGAATAGGACCCTAAGGATATTACTAGAACCAAAAGAACATAAACAGAACGCGAAACCTAAAGAATAGGACACGTATAGACTAGAACCCTAGAAAATAAACAAATACCGGAAATTACCTAGTACCTCTACCACTATGCCAAGAAACACAGCAGCTGGTAAAGCTGCTGTAGGACCCGCAAATACCTCTAATGGTGAAATAGTTGCCGTCTTAACCCCCTAGGAAGAGCTCACAGCAGCCAATACTAAAATTAAACGGCTCTAAGAGCTGCTTGAAACTAAAGACACCCCTATGCCTAGCAATAAATTATTAGACACCTAGAGGCTTGCTATGGTCCTTAAGGCCCTAGCCCAATATACAGCATTAGCATTATCGCGATCTGTAAAGGTTGCAGACCCCCCATTGCTTACAGATAGAACTAACCCTATATTTAATAACTGGAAGCTTTAACTGCAGGACAAGCTTAAAGTTAATACGGACTACTTTCCTAATACCCAAGCTAAAATGGTATACGTCTTTAGCCGTACTGGCGGTGACGTATAGATATGCCTACGTCCGCAATACGCCTAGGACTTAGCAGACCCCTTCCTCTCCAAAGAAGAGATGGTTAACTACCTATCTTCTATTTATAAGGACCCCTTTAAAGTATAGAACGCCCAGCTTAATTATAAAAGCCTAAATATAAAAACGATAGAGACCTTCTTGGCCTTTTAGACCCGCTTTCTATACTTAGCCGGATAGGCTTAAATCCCCTAGGAAGATCTAATACTAGACTTCTTTAACAAGCTTACCCTAGACCTATAGCGCGCTATACTGCCAGTTTATACTACTATATAGACGCTTAAAAAACTTATAGACTAATGCCTAGCTATTAACTAGGGCCTCCGTTGAATTAAGGTAAGAGTAGGGGCCACCACACACGGCCCACCCCCCCAAAATACACCAAAACACGCAGTTTTTAAGGCCATATAAAAAAACAACCACGGATTGAAATCTTACAAAATTAAAAATACCGGTAGAAAATTGCGTAAAGATATATATAGTAATTGCTGATAAAATTTACTCCAATATTGATTGTTTGGTATGGGCTTGAACGGAGCAAATTTTGATTTTCGTGATTTTTGTATGTACAGTCACACGTCAAAAGTCTGGGTCGCCTGGTCAATGCGCACCAAAAACTACCATAACTCAATATCTTTCTGCTTATATATTGTCACCCCCATATAATAAATAAATTAAAATGCTTCCTTTATAATATAAATAAATAATATATTTATCTATCTACTTAGGTTTTTAAAAAAAAAAAATTTTATGTTTTTATTTAAAAAGTATAGAAATATAGAGGTGGCATATTCTCGGAAATTTATATAGAAATTAGCCGAATTTTGATGAAAATCTAAAAATTCTAACTTTAAACATTTTATTAATAGCGTTAATTCTTTTAATAAATAATTAAAATATAATAAATATTATCCTTAAATACTATTTTATTATATTTTTAGCTTTTTTTTATTTTTTAATATATTTATTGTTCTAGTTTACTATCTTAAAAGTTGTAAGTTTTGGTGGTTTTTGGTGCGCATAGGCCAGGCGACCCAAACTTTTGACGTAGTACTGTAAATTAAGCGATTTTAAGCGATTTTTCTTCTTCCTCCTAATAAACCCCTTACAACTTTTGCAATAAGTAAATAAATTTAAATTTAAGAAGTAGGAATTATAAACAAAGCAAATCTTATTAATTATTTTTAATTTAAAGTGTTTGCTTCTATTTGTTGTTGAGTTATAACTACTTTAAAAGTGTATGTTTTGGCCGTTTTTGGTGTGTTTTCGTGGGGTGGGCCGTGTGTGGTGGCCGCTACTCTTACGTGCTAAGTAGTATAAGACTAGAAGCTCCGCCAACTAGAATATAAGTACTACTAGAACGGGCCGCAGCGCCGTAGTAAGATCTACAACCCCTATAGCACCGGCCGTATAGCCTGCCGCTAATTTAGCAGCTAGTTCTGCCATAGGTCTAGCGAATGCTCGGCCTACGTATAGCAACCCCTATATACAGGCCCTTAGTAATTAGGGAGCTTGCTTCTCTTATAGCTAAAAGGGCCATATTATAAAGGATTGCCTAATAAATGCAAAAGTGGGTAAGGTTCTGTTAATCTAGGAGGATAGTACAGAGTTAAAAAAAGAGGAACCCTAAAGAAAGACTCCTCTCTAGGGTTAAAAGGGATTAATATATTATATATTAATCTGGGTTAGCTAGTTAGTAGAAGAAGCTGTACTATCCCTTATACTTTATTCCATAATAGATATCAAGTTTTAACATCTGCTTTAGCTAACTCTAGAGCAAATACCTTCGCCTTAATAGACACCCAGTATACTATAAAGCTGACTAATTTTCTAAATATACCCCTTAAAGAACTGCCTAAACTAATTCCTATTTACGGGTATAATGGACGGATAGGGCCACCTATTATAACAATCTTGCGGATTTACCTCTATATTAACAGACAAAGGCAGTATAACGTCCCCTTGCTTATTACGGACCTAGGAAGCCACAATATAATTTTAAAAAGAAAATGGCTAGCCTATTTAGGCTTATAGCTTAACATACGGAGTAGACAGCTTATCTGGCCTAAAACCCTACCCCTAACCCCTTCCTTTATAAAAGAAATCAGCATTACAATGGAAAACCTTATACAGCTATAGGTAGACACTGTTTACTAGGCCGATGCTATATATAGAGACCAGGCCTTTAAGAAAGATATACAGCTTAATCCGCAACGGTCCGCATACTACGCCACCCCCAGACTACTAATGTTGCGCCGCCAATACTAGAAACCTAGGAAGTTAGTAATAAGCCAGCTAGCTTAGGCCCTATATAGCTATAAAGAACAGCAAGGAATATTAAACACTATACTAAATATATAGACCAGAAAGATAATTTATAGAAGATGGAATAGGAGCTAAGGAGGGTTATAAACCCTTAGCCGCAGAATACAGTCTGCGGAACGTCCGTAAAGAAACCTATAGGCCTCCTACTAGTTAATATCTGCTGTATTAGCGCTATAGGATTCTACCAGAACTTAATACAGCCCAATACTGTTGCCTTTATAACTAGCTTATATAAAATTAATCAGATTATTAAAGATAAGGAAGCTCTAGCCCATAACTAGCTTAGTAGGGAAAGTAAGCTTATAGATAAGGAGCTGGTAGAACAGAAACTACTCCGCTAATACTAGGAATTTAAGGACATATTCTCTAAGGCAGCATTTAATATACTCCCGCCTTACCAACCATACAACTATAAGATTAAGATTAAGCCAGATAAAGAAAACACCCTTAGCTATAGCCCCCTCCGCTAGCAATCTATCAACAAATTATAGGCCACTAAGTAGTACCTTATTAACAACCTTAATAAGGGCTTTATTAAGCCTAGCTAAGTCCCCTTTGCCGCACCTATTCTCTTTATAAAAAGGCCTAACGGCGGACTCCGTTTCTGCATTAACTACTATAAACTAAATTATATAACCTATAAAGACCAATATCTGCTGCCCTTACTTAAAGAAACACTAGTCCGTATAAGTAAGGCTAAGATCTTTATAAAGCTTAATATCCGCTAGGCCTTTTACCAGATTAGCATAGACCCTAAATTTAAAGATCTTACTATATTTTAGACCCGCTATGGATTATACAAATATAAAGTACTACCTTTTAGACTAACTAACGGACCGGCTATATACCAACGGTATATAAATAACGTACTCTTTAACTACCTTAATAACTTCTGCACAGCCTACCTAGATAATATTATAATTTACTCTAAGAATAAACTAGAATATAAGGAGCATGTCTATAAAGTCCTATAACGGCTTTATAAAGCTAGTCTCCAGGCCAATATTAGGAAGTTAGAATTTAGTATTAAGCGCACTAAGTACCTAGGGTTTATTATTAGTACGGACGGAATTAAGGCAGACCTGGAAAAAACGGATGTAATTAATTAATGGGAACCCCTAAGGACCGTAAAGGGGGTACGGTTATTCCTAGGTTTCTGTAACTTCTACCAACGCTTTATTAAAGACTATGGCAGGATTGCTTGGCCCCTTAACCGCCTTACCAGAAAGAACCAACCTTTTTATTTTAATGCTGTATATAAAAAGACCTTTAACGAACTTAAAAAGCGGCTAGTCTCTACTCTATTACTGGCTTTATTTCCACCTAAAACGGCCCTCAATGTTAGAAACAGATACTTTAGATAGCGTAATGGCTGCCATCTATTCCTAAAAACAGCCAGATGGAGAATAGCACCCTATTGCATACTATTTAAAGACTATAATAGATACTAAGCTAAACTACCACATCTATAATAAAGAGATGCTGGCTATTATTTCTAGCCTTTAGCACTGGCGTGTATAGCTAGAGGGGACCCCTAAACCTATTTAGGTAGTTTCAGATTATAAGGCCTTGGAATACTTTATAATAACTAAAGCCCTTACGGCCCAATAGGCATACTGGGCGGATATCCTATCCTAGTTTAACTTCCTAATTATATATAGGCTAGGCGCAACCAACTGTACAGATGCCCTTATAAGGCGTAAACAAGACTAAAATAACCAGATAGCCGTAAAGATTACATTACGGACCTAGATACTGCTACAACTAGAGCACCTTAACCCCTAAATATAGGCAGAACTAAATACGGACCCCATAAAGGCCGAGATGTGCCCTATTAACACTACAGAACTCAACCTTATTAATAAGCTACTACAAGCAAATTGTACGGCCCCTTTGTTACAGGAGTACCGCGAAAAGGTAAAGGATGCTACTAGCCCATAGTCCCTCGAAAACGGACTATTTAAGCACTAGAAACAGCTAGCAGTGGCAAAGAAATAGAATTTACGGACTTAGCTTATGGCCAAAGTACATACTTAGGTCTTTATGGCCTACCCCAGAAAAAATAAGACCTATAGAATTATTAGCGACCGCTACTATTGGCCCGGAATAGTTATAGATATTAACCGCTATGTATAGAATTGCAATGACTACTATAGGTCTATAATTCCACAAGATAAGACCCTAGGGCTATTAAAGCTACTCCCAATACTAGGAGGCCCCTAGTAGTATATCTTTATAGACTTCCACAAGTTACCTATAGACCGCGACGGATATAATATAGTTATAATTCTAGTTAACCGCTTTAGGAAGCGCCCGTTCTTAATCCCCTATTATAAAAATATTAATGCTAAAGAGGCGGCCTAACTGTATATCTACTATATCTACCAAATTTACAGACTACTAGATACTATCGTATCTAACTATAGGCCGCAGTTTATATCAGCCTTCTGGAATAAGTTTACCTAGATCCTAGGTATTAGGCTAAAGCTCTCTACGGCATACCACCCCCAGACAGACAGTTAGACGGAGATTATAAATTAATACTTAAACTAGAGACTCCGGCCCTTTATTAACTACTTTTAGGATAACTAGGGTAAACTACTACCTATAATAGACTACGCCCAGGCAACCCTACCCTATAACTCTACGGGGTTTGTACCTATTTAGTTAGAAATAGGATACTTGCCCTATATAAGCTTCGACTAGGAGAGACTAGAAGGACCACAGACCATACGCGAAAAACTATCTTATAAGGAAGCACAGCAGTATACTAGACGCTTAAAAGAAGCATAGGCAGTAGCCTATAAGAACCTAGAAAAGGCCCAGAAATTAATAAAACAGCAGGCAAATAAGCATAGGCGCGAGCCCGACTTTACTATAGGCGATAAGGTCTAGGTTATAACAAAGAACTAGAAGACAGAACGGCCTAGCCATAAGCTAGACTATAAGATAGACTATAAGATAGTAGGACTGTATAAGATCCTTAATAAAGAAGATAACTTATATAAGGTTAAACTCCTAGACTTAATTAAAGTCCACCCTATTTTCTTACCAGATAAGCTACAGAAAGCTGTAAATAACCTACTACCTAGACAAAAGAATGAGCCTCCACTGCCAATTTAAGTTAATGGCGACAATAAATGGGAAGTTAATAAAATACTAGCCTATAAACTAGTACGAGGAACGCTAAAATACCGTGTCTAATAGAAAGGTTACGATCTAGACCTAACCTAGTACCCTGCCTAGAACTTTATAGGTTGCCCCTAGAAGCTTAAAGAGTTCTATAACTAATACCCTAACGAGCCAGGACCCCTAAAGTATCTAGACGAGTAGATAGAGTGCTGATATAGTAAAGAAGATAAGCTACCTATTAAGCATACAGATAAGAATACCCCACGGACATATAAAGCCTAAGGGCAGGCTTTTTCGGAGGGGGGGGTAATGTTACGGCGCTAGTGGAAAATGGTGGATTGTGGCAGTAGATTGTGGCGGATAGCCGCAGACAGTTTCTTACTGTTTTAGACAGTCGCAGTTACATAACCAGACGATCGTATAAAACCTTAAGCGGCGCTACCCTTCTTCTCTTTTCCTTTCTCTAGCTTTAGATCCTCATTTATAGACTACCAATTATACAGGCTTGCGCGTCCCTCTTGCCGTGCTCGTGCCTTGATTAACTAGGTCGCTAATAGACCTATAGGAGCTTTACCATAATAACTTTAGTACTTTTATACTAGAAGCCTTTAAGAATTGCAACTAAATAACTATTTATAACCTCTAACACTTCCTTTAAGTTTATAGAGTATAGGTTAAAAAGGACGGATGTATTATAGTCCCATAGTTACTCTTTAACACCCTATAAGAAGAAGAACCTATAAAATAGACTAAGCTTAAGATTAGGGAATATATGGCAACTAGAGGGAAGTTTAATTTAGGATAAATTAACTACCTCCTTAAGAACAACTTTACTAGCAATAGTACTATTAAAACCATAATCTTAACCTCACCAACTATAAACCTTACCCTACTTATAATACCACCCATAAACCCTATTCTACCTATAATACTACCTATATAACCTACCTTGTTAATATAATAAAACCAGTCTTATATTAACCTACTAATAATAATAGGACTATTTAAATATAATTAAAACTAGGGGTTTAGCAAGGTGTTAACAAACCTTATAAAGATATATATGGAAGATAATAAGTATAGCGGAGAAGATAATAATTTTAACTTTAAACTTACTATCTTTTATAACCTCTATAGCAGAGCTAACGTACCCTAAGAAGCTAAAGTTAAAGCCTACCCTATAATGTCACGCGGCTTAGCACTTAGCTACTACTATACTAACCTTAAGAACGTTACTCTAACCCTTTTATTTAACCAAATCTATAACGCTATATATAATTACTTTAAGGGACCTAAGTATAGGCGTGGTATACTAAGGTAATGGAACTTAATAACTCTAAGGTCTATAATAAGCAAAGGCAAAAATACCAGAAAATTAACCCTAGATTACCTGTAATTGCTTATTAAAGAACTAAAACACCTCCAATATAGTCTTAACCTAAATTTACGCGTTAATAAGTTCCTTTATAATAAACTTATTAACGCATACTAGGAGTTACTAGCTTATTAATATACCTGCTTTAAACCTTTTAATAGCCTAACTGGCTTAATTAATAACCTATAATCTTTTATTATAACTTTTAAAAAGTTAAATAATAAGAACCCCTAGCTACTATTTTAACCGTATAATAGACTACCTAACTAATATATACTACCTAAAAAGCGCCGCTTTATCTACTATAAGGAAGGTTACTAGTTATCTAAACACTTGAAAGAAAAACGCAATAAATTAAAGAAGAAGTTTAAGGATAGATTTAACCGCCATTTTAATAGATATGCTAAGTAATATATTACTAAGTATAAGGGAACAGATTATAATAATAAACTTAACTTAGAATTAATTAATAACGTAATAGAGGCGCTTATAATTAATATTAAGTTATAATTACTATCTTTAACTTAGCAACAGACTAAATTATTTCTTACCTTTTTTAGAATAATATAGTATAAAGAAGCCATTAATACTATAACTAACTTAGCGGACCAATCCTTTACCTATATAATTACCGGCACTAACCTAACTACTTATTATAATAACTTAGACCCATTTACCTATACTACTACTAGCTAATATACCTCCAATAAGTTTTATAGAGTAATAATTAATACTATAGCTTTAAAGAGATTAATAGTAGGTTATAGACAATACCTTGCATATAGAAAGACCTATAATACCGTTATTAATACCTTAAAGGCTGGCGCTATTAATATCTAGTTTAGTATTGGCTCTACCTCTTTTATTAGCTCCGTTATAGTTAATACACCAGTTAGCAATATTAAGTTTTATATTATAAAGGCCGATATACCCTTTCTACTATATCTTATAGATATAGATATACTAAAGGTCTATTATAATAACATTAAGAACGCCCTAGTTACTCCAATAAAATCAGTGCCAGTAGTTCGCTAATTTAGTTACCCCTTTCTATTATAGGAAGAGTTACTGCAGTTATTTATAACCTACTTATTTAACTAAAACCCTTACTATCTAACCACTACTAAACTCTGCCGACTTTACCGCCGCTTTAAATATTTATTGGCAGATAAGCTATATAAGGTATTAAAACGCTCTAGCTATAATAACATTAATAAGCAGGCCATTAACTATCTTACTAAGTATTATTCCCATTGCTAGAAATACGGCAAATTCCTTAAATAGTTTAAGTTTACATTATAGGAAGACCAAAATTCCAATTTTAACCATTCTATTTTTATTAATATTATATACATTAATAAAAACCCTATCCTTTATATAATTAATAAAGCTACTAAATTTTAAGCTGCAAGATAGCTATATAATATCTCCGCAAAATATACCTAGAATATTCTATAACTATACTAGATTAATACCTATATTGGACTACCTAATTACATTACCTATAATGCCGGGAAAAACTTTATAAGAAAGGAGTTTTAATAGCACGCTATAGCAATGGCTATATTAACCAAGAGCATTCTGGTAGAAGCTTACTAGTCTATTAGAATAGTAGAAAGAGCTTATTTAATACTATACTAAGTATACTAGATAATTATAGAAGAGCTATAGGACTTTGGAATAACTAAAGAATTGGCTTTATAAATGGTGGTAAAGGCCGCTAATAATACAGCTAGCCTAGATAGCTTAGTCTCAACACTACTTATTTTTAGTACCTACCCTTAAATAAGCAAACTTAACCTACTGGCACCCTTTATTATATAGCAAGCAGTAGCTATAAAGAAGGCAATAGAGGAGATCGTAAGGATTAGGGTAAAGAAGCAAGTTAATAATATACTAAACTAACAAAACGATCTATCTGTTATTATAATCTACAACCTCCCCCTGTCACGGGACACCCCCGTGACACCTTACATACGTCCACCTGTTTCCACCGACTGAACAACCGGAGACCAACCACGAGACGGCAATCTGATAGCAATCTGCCGTATTCCGCCGCAATCTGCCGTCTCTACTGTCGGAGTTGCCAACTGGCAACTTCAAGGACCTCTAACTGCCGAATTCTGCCAAGTTCTACCAGAACCGCCACCTAAGCTCTACCCTGCCCGTGCGTAGTACAGTACCCGTTAACCTAGCAACTAAGCGAACGTTATATACCCTTTTCCCCCTGTTTCCTACTTTCTTTTCCTCACGCAACGTCTTGACTTTATTACGCAGTTTATGTATATAGCTTAATAATATCTACTTCGCTATATATTATTACCGCTTATGCTCGCTCCGTAACACTACATTGCGTTAACCTTATATACCACCCTCCAAAATGCAGAACGACCCTAAAGCCCCTATAACAGCCGCTAGCATTATATCCGCACTCTAAGAATAATTGGTAGAGATATAGAAGTCCTTTATAGACGCCCTTATATAGAACTAAGCCACTTTAACTTAATAATAAGCCAAATAAGAAGCACAACACCTATAAATAATTAAGGACCTTTAAGAAGAAGTCCGCACCCTTACAATGCCCACACTAGGGCCCTAAAACCGAACGCCTTCTTTAGAGACAAATACGCGAAATAAGAGTCCCAAACCTATAGTAGCTATTCACCCTAAACTAACTACCGTACTGTAACAATCCAAACAACTACTAAACCCTCCGATATTTACTGGTAAATAATAAGAACTCCGATTATTTCTAAGCCAGCTTAAAAATAAGCTAACTAGTAATGCTGACCGCTACCTAACTAAAGCTAACCAACTCTACTACGCCCTAAATTAACTAGGAGGAGATGTAGCTAATCTTATTAAACCCCTTTAACCGAATTTAGTATAAAGTCTAGTTATACTTCTTAAAGCTATATATAGTAACCTAAACCGCCAAGCCACCATATAACTTAAGAAACGAAAAGCTTTCTAGTATACTTTTCCAAATTTAACTATTACATAAAGGAAACAGGCTGGAACGACTCCGCACTAGTTAATAGCCTTATTAAATCCCTAAGTCCTAAACTAAAAACCTCCCTAATAGGTGTAGACCTACTAGGAGCCCTTAACGCCTGCGCAAACATTATTAATAAATAATACAATAATATACTACGCCTAACACCGAAGTCCACTCCTTAATATAATACGACAGCTCCGTAAATAACCACTAAGTTATTATCTTAGCCTAAGCACCCTAACGCCATAGACATTAACTCTAGAACCCTAGAGTATACCTTACTAGGGTCCCCTAAATAAAAACGACGCATTAAGCTAGGCCTTTGCTTTAAATGCGGAAGCAAGGCTTATATCTTAAGATACTACTCTATCCCTATACCCCAACATAATTTACAAACGGCCAACACTAGTAACCGTTTACCGCACTAATTCTCTAGTTACTGTCCCTAATCTTTATATAGCTCCAGCCCTATATCTAGTAAGTACCACTCACAAGGACGAAGTTACAGCTAATGTTCTATAGGAACCCTACCCTAGTTGCCTCTAAAAGGAAGGTCCTAGAGCTAAATCGCTCTCTAAAACGACGCTGCCTTAGGATCTTATTAAATACTCTAGATATCACAAATTCTGACTTTTAGAATCGCAGCATAACTATTAACTGTTGTCTTTAGCAGAATAATTAATAGGCTAATACTTAAGTCCTAATTAACACAGGAGCTAGTGGCATAGGATTTATTAACAAGATCTTTGTGTAAGATAATAGTTTTACCCTAACCCCCCTTAACTGGCATATTAACGTATTTAGATTTAATAGTAAACACACTATCTTAGGCCGTATTACCTATATAGTATTCCTAAGACTCTAATACCTAAACCATAAAGAACTAATTAGGCTTTTTATTACCACCCTAGGTTACTTAGTAATACTTAAACAACCTTAGATAAAGCTATATAAGGTAACCTTTAATTAGGACAACTTTAAGCTTTTATTTACCGCCTCCTATTGCAAGTAGAAGTGCCTTATAACTTACTGTTTAGACCCTAAACCAAAATCTAAAAAATCCACTAAGATCTATTAGTCTAAAATTTCTACTAATATCTACCCTATACCTAAAAAGTCCACCTAATTCCACTAAGAATCTAAAAATTATACTAAACCACATAAACTAACCCTAACTACTATACCACCCCAAACCAAGCAAAAGCCTAAACTTAAGCTTAATATATAAAAGTACCAAAAGAACTGGTATTCTACTATAAAAAGAATACTTAAAGAACCTAAACCTAAATTTAATACTAACTCTATACCTAATACTAAACCTAAAGTTAAACAAGAAATAGTAGATAATTAAAAGGAAGTTACTAGCCAGTAACTTACCCCCCTTTCTATAGATATCTATATAATTAGAGCTACCCTATTAGCATAACTTACTAGGAAACCTAAATATACAATCTTCGCCGTTATAATAGCCGATATTAAAAAGGCCCTAGCACTAAAGAAGTACACTAACCCTACTATAAAAGTACTAGTATGCCATTATAAGCATCTAGAAGTATTTTTATAAAAGGAAGCCAATAAATTAGCAGAGCACCAACTATATAACCATAAGATTATACTTAAAGAAGGAAAATAGCTAAGATTTAGACCCCTATACGGAATGTTCTAAAATAAACTCCAAGTGCTATAGAAGTACTTAGACAAACACCTAAGTAAAGGATTTATTAGAGCAAGCTCTTCGCCTATAGCTATAGCTATAATCTTTATTAAGAAACCTAGTAGCGGTCTACGCTTCTATATAAACTACTAAGCTCTTAACGCTATTACTATTAAGAATTAATACCCGCTCCTATTAATTTAAAAAACACTAAACTAATTAAGTAAGGCTCGCTACTATATAAAACTTAACCTTATCTATATATTTAACCATCTCCGTATTACAAAAGGAGATAAATAGCTTACTGCATTCTGTACTAGGTATAGACTATTTAAATACTTAGTAACACCGTTTGGCCTTATAAATACCCTAAGTTTATTCTAACACTTTATAAATAATACCCTACAACCTTACCTAGACATTTTTTATACTACTTATATTAACGACATCCTAGTATATAGCAATAACCTAACTAAACACAAGAAACACGTTAACCTTATTTTAAAAGCCTTACGTGGAGCTAGTCTACAATTAGATATAGATAAGTATAAATTCCACAAAACGGAAGTCCTATACCTTAGACTTATTATTTCTATAAATAGCATACAAATAGACCCAAAGAAAATTAAAGTAATTATAAACTGGCAAGAACCTAAGAATATTAAGGACATAAGAGCCTTTATAGGATTTACTAACTTCTACTAACGGTTTATTAATAACTTCTCCGCCCTAGTCTTACCCCTTATAGCTCTAACCTAAAAAAATAAAACCTTTATCTTTAATAAGGAATGTAAGAAGGCCTTTGCCTATCTAAAAGTTATGTTTACCATTATACCTATACTCTAATACTTTAACCTAAACTGAAAGAGTTTTATAGAAGCTAACTTATCTAACTACGTTACTGGAGGCATTTTGTCTCAATATAACGAGGAAGGAGTACTACACCCTATAGCATACTTTTTAAAACAACTAAGTCTAGCTAAATATAACTACAAGATCTATAATAAGGAATTATTAGCTATTATTAGATATTTTAAACAATAATAACCCAAACTAGAAGGCGCCGGATTTCCAATTAAGGTCCTTAGCAACTATAAGAATTTACAGTACTTTACAACTCTAAAACAGCTAAGTTATTGTTAAGCCCACTAGTTAAAGTATCTGTTTTATTTTTAATTCTTAATTATATACCGCCTAGGCGTTTAAGGTTAAAAACCTAATACCCTAACCTAATGTTTACAAGATATACCAGCATAAGAAGAAGCGCGTACCTACTATAATTAAACCCTACTTCGCCCCAAATTATTTAATCCCCTAGCTAAAGACCTTATAGTATACGTCCTTAAAATAACTGATTAATTAGTTAAATAGATTATAATTAATAAATACCCAAATAATGAGTTTATCTAAGAGACACTTAAGCTAATTTAAGATAGTGTTAGATACTCTAAAAAGATCTTTCTAAGTAAATATAAAGCTCGCGGAGACCGCTTATACTACTGGAACCGCCTAGTTATACCTAATTATAACGAACTTAAGCTTAAGCTTCTTAAATACATACATAACCTACCAGTAGCCGGCCACCCAGGCCGTGGAAAAACCCTAGAACTACTTTAACAGGAGTACTACTAGCTAAATATGTATAATATAATATGAAGGTATATCTCTAGCTGCTATACCTGCTGACGAGCTAAGGCTTTGTATAAGATATATAACGGCTTTTTAAAGCCACTACCTATTCCAGACTGAAGATGGAAGGATATCTTAATTAACTTTATTATTGAACTCCCCGTAAGTAAAGGCTGTATAAACATTATAGTAGTTATAGACCAACTATCTAAAATGAGATACTTAATCGCCTATTCTGATATGTTAATACCTACCATTGCCCAACTGTTCCTAGATTACGTATAGAAACTCTATAGACTCCCTAAAATGATTATCTCTAATAGAGGCAGCTAGTTTATCTCTATGTTCTGGAAAGAACTAACTACCTAACTCCGCATTAAAGCACTATTATCTACGGTATACTACCTAAAAATGGATGGTCAAACGGAATATGCAAATACTATAATAGAATAATATATTTGGATATACACGTCGTATCTATAGGACGACTGGATGGACTGGCTTGCATTTACTAAGTTTACTGTAAATAACTCCGTCTTGGAAACTATAAAGGTCTCCCTATTCCTAGCCAACTACGGCTAGCATCCACAAATGGGTTTTAAACCCTTTAGTAATATTCCTCGCCCGGCTTATTAGGCCTTATAAGTTATAGAAGCAAACAAATTTGTAAAGAAGATAAAAGAACTATAAGAGTTTCTTACTAACGAAATAACATGGGCCTAATCTGTCTATAAAGCCGTAGTAAATAAGAACCGAACCCTAGCACTAGCCTACCAAATTAGTAACTTTGTCTGGCTAGATATAAGAAATCTAAACACAAAATAACCTATTAAGAAACTTAATTAGAAGAACGCTGGCCCTTATAAGGTTAAAAAAGTTATCTCTCCTTATACCTACCGACTAAAGCTTCCTAATATAGTTAAAATCCACCCCATATTCTATACGTCAGTCCTCCACCCTACCGCCCCTATATTAGACGCCCTGCCTAAACAGATCTAAGACCCTCCCCCACTAGTTAAAGTAGATAGTAAGGATAAGTACCTTATTAAAAGAGTTAATGATATTAAGTACAATAAATGGAAACGTAAATATATATACCTTATAAAATAGAGAGGTTTTACTAAACCCTTATAGGAACCTGCTAACTCTATAGGACTTACACAAGCCACAGAAGACTTTTATAAACTCCACCTAGAACTACCACAGCCCCATCTCGCAGATACTCGAGTTTAAAGGGGGGGTACTATCACGGGACACCCCTATAACACCTTACACACGTCCACCTGTTTCCACTAACTAAACAACCGGAGACTAACCATGAGACGGCAATCTGACAGCAATCTACTATATTCTGCCGCAATCTGCCGTCTCTACTATTAGAGTTACCAACTAGCAACTTTAAGGACCTCTAACTGCCGAATTCTACCAAGTTCTACCAGAACCGCCGCCTAAGCTTTACCCTGCCCGTGCGTAGCATAGTACCTGTTAACCTAGCAACCAAGCGAACGTTATATACCCTTTTCCCCCTATTTCCTACTTTCTTTTCCTCACGCAACGTCTTAACTTTATTACGCAGTTTATATACATAGCTTAATAATATCTACTTCACTATATATTATCACCGCTTATGCTCGCTCCATAACACCCCCTTAACTTAAACGTGCTTATATAGTATAAAGGCAATACTAAACAAAGCAGCAGATAAACTAGCCTATTTAAGTTAAAATTAACGGAGAGATATATAAGGTATAGCTCCCTAGTAGATCTACTAATTTTAGGACTATAGTAGTAAAGCTATACCTATAACCTAAACTAGTAATAATATACTATTCCTTACTAATAAAAGCTTTATAGAGACTAAAGAAGTTACGCTTTAGGAGGTAAAGTTTCTAGTAAAAGAGAGAGAGAAGCTTACACTAAATACCCTAATTAAGTTTAATAGAGGCAGTAATCCTATAGATGCTATAATAAAATTAAAACCTTATTAGGCGTTAAAGGGCCTAATTAATATAAATATAATTAAGCTATAGGTTACTAAGTGGGTAAAAAAAGAAAAGATAGAAAGTTAGGAATAGAGAGTATAAAGATATAAGGCTAATTGCTAAGGCGCTAGTAGCAAGTAAGCTAATAGTGATTTTCTATCCTAGGAATAGAAAATTATAATTAGTCACTTTAGCAACCTAGTAAAATTTAGCAGAATTTAGTAGATTATAGCAGAATTTAGTAGAACTTAATGGAATCTAGCAGAATTTAGCAGAATTTAGCAGATAGTGCGCTTAAGCACCATTATAAAAATAAATGCCCTTAGTGTCTAAACAAGGTTTCGCAATGCAGTTGTACACGATTATATAAGCTAAGCAAGCTTAGGAAATCCACTAAATTCCACCTATAGAATAGGAGAATTAATTAAGTATTAATTAAATTAGTTACTATCCTAATACTATTATAATAGCAATATGTATTACTGGAAGTAATACTAACACTAATTATATAGGCTTATATGCGTCCTTCTTGCTATACTTATGCCTTAATTAACTAAGTCGCTAATAGCTAGCGTATAATCTTCTTAATATGTAGTATATAATATAGCAGTTAGCTATTTTATAGTACGGATATCTTTATTTTAGCTTATATAGATATTATAGTCTATAATATAGATATTATATATCCACCTAGCTATAGTAGGTACCTTAAGGTACTTATTATAGATCTATATAGGTTTTATATATATTAGCTAGTATTAGCTAGCGTTTTAATAAAGTTATATAGAGGTTACGCCCTTAATAACGCGGTTTTTTTTAATAAAAATAATTATAAGACCTAAAAATACCTAAGTAATAAAAACAATATATTCTAAAAGCCTAGGTTCTATTATGTAATTAATAAACTTTATATTATAGAACCTAATTATAGGGGCCTCTATAGGAGAGCCCTATGCTTTTATATATACCTTATATATAGCTTATATCAGCTACGCGAGGGTATATTACCTTATTACGCCCTCAACCCTTATAATTAACCGCGCAACGTCTTATAGACTCCCTAAATATATATATTTAGCTACCTATTAACCTTATTTCGTAACATTACGTTACGCCTTTTTTTCCACTAATGCTTAGCCTATAACCAATTCTACGTCTTTATAATACTATAGGCGCTGCTAGAAATAACGTGTCTATAAGTTACCTCACTTTATACTTCTAAAGAATTAACAATAGTAAGATAAAATTCCTTACTAGCTACTATATTAAACTTAAAGAATAACCTAATACCTATATTAAAACCACGACACCAATTAATCCTAGAAGGATTTAATTTATTAGCCCTAGCCTTAATCCCTAAAGGGAAGCCTAGTGGCTTAAAAGACTATAATAACTATAAGGTGGACATCGATAATGTCTTATCTTTTATTAACTATATAACCATAGATAAATAAGCCGAAGGGCTACTACCTATTAAGATTAAGATATAAGACGCCAAGATGTTTATAAAAATGGTAGTACAAGAACCTAATAAATACTACTACTTTTTATAGAACTACTATCTAAAGCTTATATAAGCTAAGATGCGTACTACTTAAGATTATAATATTATCTAAGACCTATAAGCTTGTAAGGCGCTTACTAATAATATACGCTAAGAGATTAAAGACAACCTCTATGCGTCTAAATGTAACATCTAATAATTAAAGAAGGCTAAAATTATACTTATTGCTATGGTTACTAAAAGAGACGGTATAATTAAATACCTATAATCTTAGCTTAATAAGCACATTTGTAATAATACTAGATACCTCTCTACTATATATAACGCCACCTAGGTCTTTACGCCCCCGGCAACCTTACCTACTTAATACTTAATAGAGGGTTAGTGCTAAGTAGCTTTACTAAACGGGAACCCCTACTATAGTAGCGGCGACAATAAAAGCCATAATAATTAAACCTAAATTGCTACCGTAGGGTCTAATATACGCTACCTTAATCCCCTAATCTTTAAGGTTAACCACAAGGAATACAGCTATTAGAAGATATAAATCCGTAAGAAACTAACCTAGAGCGCCTGCCTTTTTCCTATAAAAGATACTAAGATTGGCTATATTATTGGATAAATAAAGGGCATCCTATTTAATAGGCTTTTCGCTTAATAGGAGACTAGCAGTTCTTAAAAGTAGTAGTCCTACCAAAAAGTCCTTAATAACCTTAATTAAATATACCGCGACTATGACCTAGTGGCCACTAGTTAAGCTAAACTATATACCCTAAAGATAAGTCCTACTAAATTATTTAATAAGTTCTATATTAAATTCTAGGAATATACCAGAGTCCTTACCTAAGATAATACTAAAGACCAGGAAGATCTTTTTAAAAAAGTTACTTATTACCTTAGTTACGCAGCCGCTAGCCATAACTATAACGATGTTTATAATATGGTAGCAGCCCTATAAAAAATTAAATAATAGCTGAACTAGATTACTACTATAAACCCCTACCTAAAGACCTCCCTATAAAAGCCCTCTGGACCTACTAAACCACTAATGCCTACTACCCCAAGTAATACTACTAGTCCTAATATTGACCTCTCTATACTAGTCTTCCTAAAGAAGCTACTAGATAGAGAGTGTAAGCTACTTTAGAAGCTAAGGCGTTGCTATAGATGCCGTTAAAAAGGCTGTTATAGCTATAGCCTAAACTGCCCAATAGCTAGGTTTAGTAGCCGCCATTAAATACCTAACCCTATGCCCCAGATACTAAATATGTTACTACGCGCCGCTACTATATAAGATAAAGATGCAGCAACAGTAGTAGAATTGGACGCGGAAGCGGAAAACATAAAGTCTTAGCCCTAAGTTATGGGTTAGGACACTTTAATAATAGAGGGATCTATATATTGGCTTGCTTAATAGATAGCTTAATAAAAACAAAAGAATAGAAGTAAATAGTCTTACCTATAGAGGGAACTACCACTAGGAAATAATATAAGACCTATTCTATAATTAACTGCGGAGCTACTAATAAATTTATAAATATCTAATTTATGCGCACTTATAACCTACCTACCTTACCCCTTGTTAAAGCCCACGCCCTATAACTTGCTAACGGTAGTTATACTATACAGAAGATTACCTATATGGTATAACTTTACCTAAATATAAACGGACACTAGGAGGAGCTTTGGGCCTATATTACACTACTTGCGAACTACCCTATTATCCTTAGAATAAACTAGCTTAAGTAGTATAACCCTACTATTAACTAGAAAAGAAAGAAGTAACTTTTAACTCTAAATACTATAGAGAGACCTGCCTAGGACATAGCCTAGCTGTTTCTATTTACTCCCCAGGATATTAACCTAAGGAACCCCTTATCTCCCTACCTATAACTAACTGCTACTATATAAGCGCCGCAGCCTTCTACTATATAGCATGTAGGAAAGGCTAGATTGTTGCCATAGCTTCCTAATTACAACTATATAAACTTAATAAAGAATAGGACTATGTCCTTTATAGTAACAAGATAGATATAGTTAACTTTCTAGAAAACAACGCCCCTATAGAACTCCATGGACTTTTACCCTTAGACTTTAAGAAGTTTATAAGGCCTAAAAAAGAACTTACTAATAAGGAACTCCGCAAACTCCTCCCTAAGATATACTATTATTATATTAATCTCTACTCGCGAAAGAGCGCTAATATACTTGCCCTATATTGACCCTATAACTATACTATTAACCTTAAATAAGGAAAAACGCTACCTTATAAGAGACCCTACCTAATATTAAAAGAAGAGCTTCTAGTTGTAAAAAAGTATATTAACAAGCACCTTAAAAAGGGGTTATTTGTCCCAGTATGTCCCTATTAGCCGCCCCTATCCTTCTTACTAAAAAGCCAGGAGGAGGTATTTGGTTCTATATTAACTATAGAGGACTTAACGCTATTATAATTAAAAACCGATACCTTATACCACTTATATATAAGACCTTTAAGCGGCTTAGTTAAGCTAAAATTTATACTAAGCTTAATATTATCGCCGCCTTTAACCGCCTCTAAATATAGGAAGGCGATAAATGGAAGACCGTATTCACATCGCGCTTTAGTCAATTTAAATATACTATTATACCCTTTAGGGTATATAACGGTCTAGGCAGTTTTTAAAGCTATATTAATGATACCTTATAAGACTACCTTAATGACTTCTACTCCACATACCTGGACGACATACTTATCTACAGCAATAACCCCTCTAAGCATACTGAGCACGTTTAAAAGGTCCTATAACGCCTTAGAGATATAGGACTGTATATTAATATAAAGAAGTGCGAATTCTTAGTTATAGAAGTAAAATACCTTAAACTAATTATTACTACTAAGGGTGTCTATATAGACCCTAAGAAGGTATAAATAATTACTAAATAGTAAACTCCTAACTGTATTAAGGACGTATAAGCCTTCCTTAGTCTCGCTAACTTCTATTAGAAATTTATATACAACTTCTTAGGCGTTGTAGCACTACTTATAGTAATAATATAAATAAAGGGCCTTTCTATAAAAGGAAAAAAAACACACCTATGTTTTACCTAGACGCCTAAATATAAGAAAGCGGTTTAAAACCTTAAAGATGCTTTTACTAGAGTACCTATCCTAGCTTACTTTACACTAGAATAGCAACTTTACCTTAAAACTAACTCCTTAGACTATATTAACGCAAACATCCTTTCCTAGATAGGTAACGACGGCCTCCTCTACCTAGTCGTATTCTACTTATCTAAGCTTACACCATAAAAGTGTAACTATAAGATTTATAATAAAGAACTTCTTATAATTATATAAGCATTTAAAGAATTTTAACTAGAACTCTTCTTAGTAGAACCTAACTAGCCAACTAAAGTCTTTATAGATTATTATAACCTTAAGTACTTTATAACTATAAAGCAACTAAATTAACGCCAAGTATACTGGAATGAATTCTTCTCTGTCACGGAGTAAGTATAAGTGGTGATAATATATAGCGAAGTAGATATTATTAAGCTATATACATAAACTGTGTGATAAAGTCAAGACGTTGCGTAAGGAGAGAAGGTAAGGAAACGGGAAGAAAGGGTATATATCGTTAGTTTAGTTGCTTGGCCGACACGTACACGGAGCAGAATAGGATTTAAGTAGCGGTCCTGGCAGAACTTGGCAGGATTCAGTGGACTTGACAGAATATAGTAGAATGCGGCAGATTACCGTCAGATTGTCGTCTCGCGGTCGGTCTCTTCTTGCTACGTTAGTAGAAATAGGTAGAAACAGGTGGGAATAGGTAGACGTATATAAGGTGTTACAGAGGTGTCCCGTAACAGTACCCCCCCTTTAAACTCAAGCTTCTGCGAGATAGGGCTATGGTAGTTCTAGGTAGAGTTCGTGAAAGTCTTCTACAGCTTATATAAGTCCTATAGAGTTAACGGGTTCCTATAAGGGCTTAGTAAAGCCTCTCCATTTTATAAGGTACATATATTTACGTTTCCGTTTATTGTACTTAATATTGTTAACTCTTTTAATAAGGTACTCATCCTCACCATCCACTTCAACTAGTGGGGGAGGGTCTTAGATTTATCTAGGTAGGGCGTCTAATACAGGGGCGGCAGGGCGGAGGACTGACATATAGAATATAGGGTGGATTTTAACCGTATTAGGGAGCTTCAGTTGGTAGGCATAAGGAAAAACAACTTTTTTAACCTTATAAGGGCCGGCGTTCTTCCAATTAAGTTTCTTAGTAGGTTGTTTTGTGTTTAGATTTCTTGCGTCTAGCTAAACAAAGTCACCAATTTAGTAAGCCGGTGCTAGGGTTTGGTTCTTATTTACTGCGGCTTTATAGACAGACTGGGCCCATATTATTTTATTAGTAAGGAACTCTTGTAGTTCTTCCATCTTCTTTATAAATTTGTTTGCTTCTGCAACTTATAAGGCCTAATAAGCTAGGCGAGAAACATTACTAAAGGGTTTAAAACCTATTCGCGGGTGCTGGCTATAATTAGCTAGGAATGGGGAGACCTTTGTGGTTTCTAAGACGGAGTTATTTGCAGTAAACTCAGCAAATGCAAGCCAGTCTATCCAGTTATCCTACAAATACGACGTGTATATCCGAATATACTATTCTATTATAGCATTTGCACATTCCGTTTAACCATCCGTTTTTAGGTAATATGCTATAGACAACAGTGCTTTAATGCGGAGTTGGGTAGTTAGTTCTTTCCAGAACGCTAAGATGAACTAGTAGCCTCTATTGGAGACGATTGTTTTAGGGAGTCTATAAAGTTTCTATATGTGATCTAGGAACAGTTAGGCAACGGCAGGTGTTAATATGTTGGGGTAGGCAATTAAGTGTCTTATCTTAAATAGTTGGTTTATAACTACTATAATATTTATGCGGCCTTTACTTACGGGGAGGTCAATAATAAAGTTAATTAAGATGTCCTTCCATCTTTGGTCCGGAACAGGCAGTGGTTTTAGGAAGCCGTTATACGTTTTATATAAAGCTTTGGCTTATTGGCAGGTATAGTAGCTGGAGACGTACTTCCGTATTGTATTATATATATTCAGCCAGTAGTACTCCTATTAGAGTAGTTCTAGGGTTTTTCCTCGGCCTAGGTGGCTGGCTACTGGTAGATTATATACATGTTTGAGAAGCTTAAGCTTAAGTTTATTGTAATTAGGGATAACTAGGCGGTTCTAGTAGTATAAGCGGTTTCTATAGGCTTTGCATTTACTTAGAGAAATCTTTTTAAAGCGTCTAACGCCATCTTAAATTAGCTTAAGCGTCTCTTAGATAAACTTATTGTTTGGATATTTGTTGACTATGATCTGTTTAATGGTTCAATTAGTTATTTCAAGGACGTGTACCATGAGATCTTTAGTAGGAGGTTTAAATAGCTTAGGGCGGAGTAGGGTTTAATTACGGTAGAAGCGCACTTCTTCTTAAGCTGGTACGTCCTATAAATGTTGGGTTAGGGCATTAGGCTTCTAGCCTTAAACGCCTAGGCGGTACGTAATTAAGAATCGGAATTGGGATAGATATTCTAACTAGTGGGCTTAACGGTAGCTTAGCTGTTTTGTGGTTGTAAAGTACTGTAGGTTTTTATAGTTACTAAGAACTTTAATTAGGAATCCAGCTCCTTTTAGTTCTAGTCGCCATTGCTTAAAGTATTTAATAATAGCTAGCAATTCCTTATTGTAGATCTTGTAATTGTATTTAGATGGGCTTAGTTGTTTTGAAAAGTATGCTATGGGGTGCAATACTCCTTCCTTATTATATTAAGACAGAATGCCTTTAGTAACGTAATCAGATAAGTTAGCTTCTATAATACTTATTTAGTCTGGGTTAAAGTGTTAGAGCATAGGTGCAGTAGTAAATATAACCTTTAGATAAGCAAAGGCCTTCTTATATTCCTTATTAAAGACAAAGGCTTTGTCCTTTTAGGTTAAGGCTGTAAGGGGTAAAACCAAGGCGGAGAAGTTATTAATAAACTATTAATAGAAGTTGGCGAAGCCTATAAAGGCCCTTACGTCCTTAATTTTCTTAGGTTCTTGCTAGTTTACAATTACTTTAACTTTCTTAGGGTCCATTTATACGCTGTCTATGGAAATAATAAGTCCAAGGTATAGGACTTCCATTTTGTGGAACTTGCATTTGTCTATATCTAATTGTAGGCTGGCTCCGTGCAAGGCTTACAGAACCAGTTTAATATGTTTTTAGTGTTTAGCCAGATTATTGCTGTATATTAAGATGTTGTTGATATAAGCAGTATAAAAGACGTCCAGGTATGGGCGTAGGGTATTATTTATAAAGTGTTGGAATAAACTTGGGGCGTTTGTGAGGCCGAATGGCATTACTAAGTATTCAAATAATCCGTATTGAGTATGAAATGCAGTAAGCCATTCGTCTCCTTTCGCGATATAGAGGCGGTTAAATGCGTGGATAATATTAAGCTTTGTATAGAAGCGAGCCTTACTTAATTGGGTTGGTGTCTCTTAGATTAACGGGATTAAGTATTAGTTTTTAATAGTGACAGCGTTAAGAGCTTGGTAGTCTACGCAGAAGCGTAGACTACCGCTAGGTTTCTTAACAAAGATTACTGGTACGGCTATAGGTAAAGAACTTGCTCTAATAAATCCTTTATCTAGATGTTTGTCTAAGTACTTCTGTAGTACCTAGAGTTTGTTTTAGGACATTCTATATAAGGGTCCAAATCCGGGATATTTTCCTTCTTTAACTATAATCTTGTGATTATATAGACGGCGTTCCGGTAGCTTATTAGCTTTCTTTTATAAGAATATATTTAAATAATTATAGTATTCTACTGGTACTTTCGTGGCCGGGTCAGTATGCTTCTTTAGTGCTAAGGCCTTCTTAATATCGGCCATTGTAACGGCAAAGATTGTATATTTAGGTTTCCTGGCGAGTTGTGCTAATAAGGTAGCTCTAATTATATAGATATCTAAGGTGTTAAGTGGGCTTGGATTATCCTTAGTTTCTTATATAGTTTTAGGTTCAGTGTTGGGTATAGAGTTAATGTCAGATTTGGGTTTAGGTTCTTTGAGTATCCTTTTCATAGTGGAATACCAGTTCTTCTGGTACCTTTGTATGTTAAGCTTAAGCTTCTGCTTGGTTTAGGGTGCAGCGGTTAGAGTTAGTTTGTGTAGTTTGGTGTAATTTCTGGGTTCTTAGTAGATGTTGGTGGAATTCTTATATTAGTGGAATTTAGTGGAATTCTTGGGTTGGTGGAATTAAGTAGACTTTTTAGGTGTAGGGTGGATGTTAGTGGAAATTTTAGACTGGTGGATCCTGGTGGATTTTTTAGATTTCGGTTTGGGGTCTAAGCAGCAAGTTATAAGGCACTTCTGCTTGTAATGGGAGGCAGTAAATAGAAGCTTAAGGTTGTCCTAATTAATGGTTACCTTATATAGCTTTATCTAGGGTTGTTTAAGGATTACTAGGTAACCTAGGGTAGTCATAAAGAGCTTAATTAATTCTTTATAGTTTAGGTATTGAAGTCTTAGGGCCGCTATATAAGTAATACAGCCTAAGACAGTACATTTGCCATTAAATCCAAATACATTAATATATTGGTTGAGGGGTGTTAGGGTAAACCTATTATCTTACGTAAAGATCTTGTTAATAAATCCTATGCCGCTAGCTCCTATGTTAATTAGAACTTAAGTGTTAGCCTATTAACTTTTCTACCAAAGACGGTAGTTAACGGTTATACTATAATCCTAAGAGTTAGGGTTTGCAACATCTAATGCGTTTAATAAGATCCTGTAATATAGCTGTCCTAGAGAGCGACTTAACTCTAGAATATACCTTTTGGTGGTAAGTGGGAAGGGGTTCCTATAAAACATTAGTTGTAACTTCGTCCTTATAAGTGGTGCTTACTAGACGTGGGGCTGGAGCTAGGTAAAGAACGGGGACGGTAACTGGAGGATCAATGTGGTGAATAGTTGTTAGTGTTGGCCGTTTATAAGTTGTGTTGGGGTATAGGGACGGAGCAGTATCTTAAGATATATTCCTTACTTCTATATTTAAAGTAAAGGCCTAGCTTAATACGTTGTTCTTATTTAGGGGACCTTAGTGGAGTGTATCCTAGGGTCCCTGTGTTAATATCCATAGCGTTAGGGTGCTTAGGCTGAGATAATAACTTAGTGGATGTTTATAGGGCTGTCATATTATATTAAGGAGTGGACTTTGGTGTTAGGCGTAGTATATTATTGTACCGTTTATTAATAACGTTTATGTAGGCGTTAAGGGCTCCTAGTAGGTCTACACCTATTAGGGAGGTTTTTAGTTTAGGACTTAGGGATTTAATAAGGCTGTTAATTAGTATAGAGTTATTTCAGCCTGTTTCTTTTATATAACGGTTAAATTTAGAGAAGTATACTGAAAAGCTTTTTATTCCTTAAGTTATATAGTTTATTTTTCTCTAGGCAGTAGCTTGGCGGTTTGGGTTACCATACGTGGCTTTAAGAAGTATAATTAGGCTTAGTACTAAGTTTGGTTAAAGAGGTTTAATAAGGTTAGCTGTATCTCCTCCTAGTTAACTTAGGGCATAACAGAGTTGGTTGGCTTTAGTTAGGTAGCGGTCAGCGTTACTAGTTAGCTTATTTTTAAGCCGGCTTAGGAATAATTGGAGTTCTTATTATTTACTAGTAAATATTAGAGGGTCTGGTAATTGTTTAAATTGTTACAGCGTAGTAGTTAATTCTACTGGTGGGATAACTATTACTAGTTTAGGGCTTGCGTTCCGCGTATTGGCTTCTAGTAATAGCGACCGGTTTTAAGGGTTTAGCGTAGGCGTCTTAAGGGTGCGGATTTCTTCTTAAAGGGCCTTAATTGTTTTCTAGTGCCGTGCTTCTTATTTAGCTTACTGTTAAGCTATAGCAGCTTGGTTTTATATAAGGGCGTTTATAAAGGACTTTTATATATCTGCTAATTGTTCCTAGAGTACGGATATAATATCAGCGGCCATTATAGGGGCTTTAAGGTCGTTCTGTATTTTAAATGGGGCAGGGCGGAATATAGGTTTTAATGCAATGTAGTGTTATGGAGTGAGTATAAGTGGTAATAATATATAGCGAAGTAGATATTATTAAGCTATGTATATAAACTGTGTAATGAAGTTAAGACATTGCGTAAGGAGAGAAGGTAAGGAAACGGGAAGAAAGGGTATATATCATTAGTTTGGTTGCTTGGTTGATATATACACGGAGCAGAATAGGGTTTAAGTAGCGGTCCTGGCAGAACTTGGCAGGATTCGGTGGACTTGGCAGAATATGGTAGAATGCGGCAGATTGCCGTCAGATTGTTGTCTCGCGGTCAGTCTCTTCTTGCTGCGTCAGTGGAAACAGGTGGAAACAGGTGGGAACAGGTGGACGTGTATAAGGTGTCACGGAGGTGTCCCGTGACATTCTCCAGTTTTAACTTTAAAATTATATATAGGCTAGAAGTATAAGGTACTAAGCCTAATAGCCTAATATGCTATTCGCAAGACCTTCCTTAGTTAGAAGATAACCCCTATAATTAATTCTAATAATAAATAATCCTAAAAGCACAGAACTTGGCCCTAGGTATACTACCTAAGATAGAACCAACTGTACCTTAGCTTTATACTATAGAACTAGAGTTACCCCCTAAAATTAATAAGCTTATTACTATAGTATATAACACCTCTATTAACCTATTACTATATTAACTAATTGCTATAAAGACTGCTGACACCTATACGCTGCCTACTAACCTCTAAAGCTTAGGCTAGATTAATATAGTAGCCTTAAAAGTAAAAGAGAATAGGCTCTATTATAGAGGCTATTTATTTATCCCTAACTTAGAAGACCTACAATAATAACTAATCTAAATGGCCTATAACCTCTAGTTAAGCGGCTACTTAGGTAAAGGAGGAACCTATAAGCTCCTAAGTAGATACTACTTCTAGCCTAAAATAATAGACTTAGTTAAACGCTTTATAGGCGCCTGCTATAGTTATAAGCGTACTAAAGCATTTTATACAAAGTACTAAGGACTACTACACCCTCTACTAGTACCTATATGCTAATAGGCAGATATCGCTATAGATTTTATTATTAACCTACTACTTTATAAATAATATGGCCAAACCTATAAGAACATCCTTATAATAATATACCGACTTATAAAAGAACGCCACTACGTCCTAACTAAAGGCGTAGCTGTTAGTAATATTGCTAACACTTTCCTTTGTAAAGTCTACTAATTATATAGGTTATTTAACTTTATTATATCTAACTAAGGCACACAATTTAACTCTAATGTATAGAGGCGGATCTACTAACGCCTTAGTATCTCCATTAAGATATCTATATCCTTTTATTATAAAACTGCCAAATAACTAGAAAACGCTAACACTAGTATAAAGGTGTACTTATAATAGGTAGTCGCCTATAGTTAAGACAACTGGGTAGACCACCTTCTACTAGGTAAATTTGCAGTAAATAGCTATATCTTAGCCACTATAGGACTTACCCCATTCTTTATAAATAGAAGTTATTACCTATAATTTAGTATAGAGCCACTAGAGCCTATTAATAAGAAACTGCTATATAGAAAACGCCTTAAGATGCTACTTGCCGATTAGTATATAGACTATATAAAAGATCTACTTAACTACTATAAAGGAGAGATAGCCTGGGCCTAAATAAAGTAGGCTTACTTTGCTAATTATTATAGAACACTACTACCTAAGATACGTGTTGGCGACTGGGTATGGTTAAATATATATAATATCTCCACGTAGAGGCCTATAAGGTCACTTAATTATAAAAACCTTAGCCCCTATTAAATTAAATAAGTTATTAACAGAGGAGCTATATATAAACTAGAACTTCTACCTACCTTAGCCACCTATAGGATATAGCCTGTATTTTACCTATAGCTACTATACCTTTACTAGCCTAACCCTCTACTAGGATAAATATAGCCTAAACCCCTACTAGTATTAATCTAAAATAAGAATAAAGATAAGAACTATAAGGAGTGGACCGTTAAATAAATTATTAACTCTAAATACTTTAGTAAAGGCAGAGGACGGCGGCTCTACTATAAAGCTACCTATATAGGATTTGATATAGATTAGCAAGAATGGCAACTATAGGAAGATTTTAAAAATGTAAAAGATCTAATTAGCAATTTCTACTATATAAACCTATAGAAACTAGGCCTAAGCAGAGATTTTATACCTAATCCCCTATAGGAGCCGTTATAGCTAAATTGTTGTATACTACTGTTATATAACTACTTTAATAAAATATTAAGGAACTTTAACCACTGGTTAAAGTTATTTAATTAGTTAGATTCTAGACGCTAAGGAGAAGCTAGCTAATTAGGATTTTCTATCCCCAAGATAGAAAATTGCTATTAGCTTGCTTACTACTAGCGCCTTAGTAACACCCTTATATCTCCTCTATAGCTTAGTACCTTTATATAGTAGTAACCTATAAGCTTTAAGGCAGAAGTATCTATATAAGCCTATTATACCTATAACAATATTTCTTCTTTTTCTCTATACCCTAAGCGTTTCCCCCTATATATATATAGTAACTATAGCGTCGCCAGAGCTCCGCCTCAATAGGAGGGGGGGTAATATTATAGAACCTAACCGCAGGGGCCTCTATAGGAGAGCCCCATGCTCTTATATATACCTTATATATAGCTTATATTAGCTATACAAGGGTATATCACCTTATTACGCCCTTGGCCCTTATAATTAACTATGTAACGTCTTATAGACTCCCTAAATACATATATTTAGCTACCCATTAACCTTATTCCGTAACACTTTAGGAAATAATATAAAATACTAGTATTAAGTTATTTTAATATTTGCAACCTCTATAACGCGGATATTATTTACACGCTCTATAAATATTGTAAAACACCCTTAAATATTATTCTGGTAGTGCAGTATAAATATAGTTAGTCTGCTTACGGATTAATTAAAAATCCACACTAATGGAATTATGTCTAAGCTTGCTAAGGTAAAAGGAAACTAGCTATATATATGGCATAGCGTTTATAATAGGAGTCCCGTTATAAAAAGAGACTATATACTATAGGTATATACCTCTAGTACGTAACTAATAGCTATTTAAGGGGTGTCTAGGGGTTGTCTTAAGGGAAACCTAAGGTAACCATAATAATATTCCTTCTATTGCCCTCACCCTTCTTATAGTTAGCACCTAATTGCTATTACCTTATAATAAAGGGAGATTATAAGGGCTTGTCCTAAAAGGGGTTTAGAGAAATATTAATATACCGCTATCTATAATCTAGCTATTTAGCCCTACTTTAAACTCCTAAAAACCCTTAATAAGGAAAAATATAACTAAAGAAAAAACATAAGAATTACTAAAAAACCTATTAGAAGCCTACTGGAAATATACTAGTAATTACCTAGGCCAACCTATAAAATTTAATACAATTTTATATCTAAGCCTTTATACCAGTCTATAATTAACTATAAGTATTATAGGCAATTTAGTGCTTTTATTATAGTTTTATAAAACAGTTTAGTATAGGATTTAATATATAGGGCCTTAGCTTACCGTTATTATCTTTAACTACTAAGATATAACCTATAATCCTTTTTTATAATCCCCTATATTACTAATACCTCACTTCTATATTTGCCCTTAAGCTATTATATACGGTTAGTGTTATAGAACTTTACTATAAGGGCCTCTATAGGAGAGCCCTATACTTTTATATACACCTTATATATAGCTTACGTTAGCTATATATAGGTATATTACCTCCTTACGCCCTTAACCCTTATAATTAATCGCGTAATATCTTATAGACTCCTTAAATATATACGCTCTATAGCTACTACCTTCGTCCTATAATATTATATTACGCCTTTTTACCACTAACACTTAGCCTATAACCAATTCTACATCTCTATAATACTATAGGCGCTGCTAAAGGCAGCGTATTTACGAGTTACCTTACTTTATACTTTAAAGAAACCTATAATAGTAAGACGATATTCCTTATTAGCTATTATATTAAACCTAAAGAATAATCTAATACCTATACTTAACCTACAACGCCAATTAATCCTAGGAGAATTTAATTTATTAGCCCTAGCCTTAACCCCTAAGGGCAAGCTTAGTGGCTTAAAAGATTACAATAACCTTAATAAGGTAGACACTAATATCTTATCTTTTATTAACTATATAACTATAGATAAGTAAGCAGAAGGGCTATTATCTACTAAAATAAAAATATAAGACGCTAAGACGTTTATAAAAATAGTAGTATAAAAACCTAATAAATACTACCACCTTTTATAGAACTACTACCTAAAGCTTATACAAGCTAAGATGCGTACTACCTAAGATCGCGATATTATTTAAGACCTATAAGCTCATAATGTACTTACTAATAATATACGCTAAGAGACTAAAGACGACCTCCGCGTATTTAAACGTAACATTTAACAGTTAAAGAAGGCTAAAATTATACTTATTACTACAGTTACTAAAAAAGAGAGTATAATTAAATACCTATAATCTTAGCTTAATAAATATATTTATAATAGCGCCAGATACCTCTTTACTGCATATAATACTACCTAAGTCTTTACGCCTCTAGTAACTTTACTGTCACGGGACTCACTCGTTCTCACGTCTCTACGCGTCTTTGGCGTTCTTGACCCGTGCTCACGTTCGTCCCGAGACACCTACGCACGTTCCCCTACAGCCCCTATTTATACCCGTACCTGGCACACGAAGACTCTTCTTCTTCATCCAATGTCTTTGTATCAACCACGCATAGTTACGTGTACGTAGCCTTCTCAATTACTACCTCGTTTAGTGCATTGTATCCCGGCTCGTGCCTACTCCGTGATATTTACCTACTTAATGCTTAATAAAGGGTTAGCGCTAAGCAGCGTTACCTAATAGGAACCTCTACTAAAGCAGCGATAATAAAAGCTATAATAATTAAACCTAAGCTGCTACTATAGGGTCTAATATATATTACCCTAATCCCCTAGTCTTTTAGGGAGACTATAAGGAATATAGCTACTAGAAGATATATATCCGCAAGAAACTAACTTAGAGCGCCTCCCTTTTTTCTATAAAAAAATACAAAAATTAGCTATATTATTAGGCGAATAAAGGGTATACTATTTAATAAACTTTTCGCCTAATAGAAGACTAATAGCCCCTAAAAGTAGTAGTTCTACTAAGAAGTTCTTAATAATCTTAACTTAATATACCATAACTATAACCTACTAGCTACTAACTAAGCTAAACTATATACCCTAAAGATAAGCCCTACAAAATTATTTAATAAGTTTTATATTAAATTCTAGAAATACACTAAAGCCCTTACCTAAGACAATACTAATAACTAAAAAGATCTTCTTAAAAAAGTTACTTATCGCTTTAGTTACGCAGCCGCTAGCTATAACTATAATAACGTTTATAATATAGTAGCAGCACTATAGAAGATTAAATAATAACTAAATTAGATTACTATTACTAATATTTACCTAAAGACCTCCCTATAGAAGACCTCTAGACCTATTAAACTTATATATACTAAGTGTTACGGGACATCTCTGTAACACCTTATACACATCTACCTATTTCCATTAACGTAGCAAAAAGAGACTAACCGCAAGACGGCAATCTATGGCAATCTAACGGCAGTCTACCGTATTCTGCTATATTCTGCTAAGTCCACTAAATTCTACCAAGTTCTGCTAAGACTACTATTTAAATCCTATTCTGCTCTGTGTATATATTAACTAAGCAACCAAATTAACAATATATATCCTTTCCTCCCGTTTCCCTACCTTCTCTACTTATATAACGTTTTAACTTTATTACGCAGTTTATATATATAGCTTAATAATATCTACTTTGCTATATATTATTACCGCTTATACTTATTCTATAATACTATATTATATTAACCTTATACACCACCCTCTAAAATATAGAATAACCCTAAAGCCCCTATAACAGCCGCTAGCATTATATTTACACTCTAAAAACAATTGGCAGAGATATAGAAGTCCTTTATAGACACCCTTGTACAAAACTAAGCTACTTTAACTTAATAATAAGCCAAATAAGAAGCACGATACCTATAAATAATTAAGGACCTCCGGAAAGAAGTCCGCACTCTTAAGATGCCTATAATAGGGCCCTAAGACTAAACGCCTTCTCTAGAGACGAATACGTGGGATAAGAGTCCCAAACCTACAGTAACTATTCACCCTAATTTAACTACTATACTATAACGATCTAAACGACTACTAGACCCACTAATATTTACTAGTAACCAATAAGAACTCTAATTATTCCTAAGCCAGCTTAAAAATAAGCTAACTAGTAATACTAACTGCTACCTAACCAAAGCTAACTAACTCTACTACGCTCTAAGTTAACTAGGAGGAGATATAGCTAACCTTATTAAACCCCTTTAACCGAACTTAGTATAAAGTCTAGTTATACTTCTTAAAGCTATATATAGTAACCTAAACCGCTAAGCTACTACTTAGAGGAAGATAAACTATATAGCTTAAGGAATGAAAAGCTTCCTATTATACTTCTCTAAATTTAACTATTACGCAAAGGAAACAGGCTGGAATAACTCCGTACTAGTTAACAGCCTTATTAAGTCCCTAAGCCCTAAACTAAAAACCTCCCTAATAGGTATAGACCTATTAGGAGCCCTTAACGCCTATATAAACGTTATTAATAAATGGTATAATAATATACTACGCCTAATACCAAAGTCTACCCCTTAATACAATATAACAGCTCCATAAATATCTACTAAGTTATTATCTTAGCCTAAGCACCCTAACGCCATAGATATTAACATAGGGACCCTAGGATACGCTCTACTAGGGCCCCTAAATAAAAACAATATATTAAGTTAGGCCTTTGCTTTAAATGCAGAAGCAAAGATTATATCTTAAGGTACTACTCCGTCCCTATACCCTAATACAATTTATAAACGGCTAATACTAATAACCGTTTACCGTATTAATCCTCTAGTTACTGTCCCTAATCTTTACTAAGCTCTAGCCCTATATTTAGTAAGCCCTACTTATAAAAACAAAGTTATAACTAACGTTCTAGAGGAACCCTTTCCCGCTCGCCACTAAAAGGTACATCCTAGAGTTAAGTCGCTCTTTAAGACAGCTATATTACAGGATCTTATTAAATGTATTAGATATAGCAAACCCTAACTCTTAGGATCATAGTATAACTATTAACTGCCGTCTTTAGCAGAAAGGTTAATAGGCTAATATTTAAGTCCTAATTAATACAGGAGCTAGTAGTATAGGATTTATTAATAAGATCTTTATATAAGACAATAGGTTTATCCTAATACCCCTTAACCAGCATATTAATATATTTAGATTTAATAGCAAACGCACTATTTTAGGCTGTATTACTTATATAGCGGCCCTAAGACTCTAATACCTAAACTATAAAGAATTAATTAAGCTCTTTATAACTACCCTAGGTTACTTAGTAATTCTTAAATAACCCTAGATAAAGCTATATAAGGTAACCATTAATTAGGACAACCTTAAGCTTCTATTTACTGCCTCCCACTATAAGTAGAAGTGCCTTATAACTTACTACTTAGAATTTAAACCAAAATCTAAAAAATTTACTAGGATCTACTAGTCTAAAATTTCTACTAACGTCCACCCTGCACCTAAAAAGTCCACTTAATTCCACTAATATAAGAATTCTACCAAATTCTACTAACCCAAGAATTCTACTGAATTCCACTAATATAAGATTTCTACTAACATCTACTAAGGACCTAAAAGTTATACTAAACTATATAAACTAATCCTAATTACTACATCGCCCTAAACCAAGTAGAAGCCTAAGCTTAATATATGAAGGTACCAGAAGAACTAGTATCCTACTATAAAAAGGATACTTAAAGAACCTAAACCTAAATCTAATACTAACTCTATACCTACTAGACACTAAATCTAAACCTAAACAAGAAACTATATAAGAAATTAAGGACAATCTAAACTCGCTTAATACCTTAGATATCTATATAATTGGAGCTACCCTATTAGTATAACTTGCTAAGAAACCTAAATATATAATCTTCGCCGTTATAATGGCCGATATTAAAAAGGCCCTAGCACTAAAGAAGCACACTAACCCTGCTATAAAAGTACTAGTATACCACTATAAGTACTTAGAGGTATTCTTATAAAAGGAAGCTAATAAGTTAGCAGAATACTAACTATATAACTATAAGATCGTACTTAAAGAAGGAAAACAGCTAGAATTTGGGCCCCTATATAGAATGTCCCAGAACAAACTTAAAGTACTATAAAAGTACTTAGATAAGCACTTAAGTAAAGGATTTATTAGAGCAAGCTCTTCGCCTATAACTATACCTATAATCTTTATTAAGAAACCTAGTAGTGGTTTATACTTCTATATAGACTACTAAGCTCTTAACGCTATTACTATTAAGAATTAGTACCCACTTTTATTAATTTAAGAGATACTAAACTAATTAAGTAAGGCTTATTACTATACGGAACTCAACCTTATCTATGTATTTAACCGCCTCTATATTATAAAAGGAGATAAATAGCTTACTATATTCCATACTAGATACGGACTATTTAAATACTTAGTAACCCTATTTAGCCTCGCAAATACCCTAAGTTTATTCTAATACTTTATAAATAACACCCTATAACCTTATTTGGACGTTTTCTGTACTGCTTATATTAACAATATCCTAGTATATAGTAATAACCTAACTGAATATAAGAAATACGTTAACTTTATTCTAAAAGCCCTGCGTAGAGCTAGCTTATAATTAGATATAGATAAGTGCGAATTTTATAAAATGGAAGTCCTATACCTTAGACTTATTATTTCTATAGATGGTATATAAATAGACCTAAAGAAGATTAAAGTAATTATAAACTGGTAAGGACCTAAGAACATTAAGGATATAAGAGCCTTTATAGGGTTTGCTAACTTCTACTAACAGTTTATTAATAACTTCTTTACCCTAGTTTTACCCCTTATAGCTCTAATCTAAAAGGATAAAACCTTTATCTTTAATAAGGAATATAAGAAGGCCTTTACTTATCTAAAAGTTATATTTACTACTACACCTATACTCTAATACTTTAACCTAAACTAAAAGAGTGTTATAGAAGCTAACTTATCTAACTATATTACTAGAGGCATTTTGTCTTAGTATAATAAGGAAAGGGTACTATACCCTATAGTATACTTCTTAAAATAATTAAGTCCAGCTAAATATAACTATAAGATCTATAATAAGGAATTATTAGCCATTATTAGATGTTTTAAATAATAGCAACTGTCACGGAGCGAGCACAAGCGGTGATAATATATAGCGAAGTAGATATTATTAAGCTATGTACATAAACTGCGTAATAAAGTCAAGACGTTGCGTGAGGAAAAGAAAGTAGGAAACAGGGGAAAAAGGGTATATAACGTTCGCTTAGTTGCTAGGTTAACGGGTACTATACTACGCACGGGCAGAGTAGAGCTTAGGTGGCGGTTCTGGTAGAACTTGACAGAACTCGGCAGTTAGAGGTCCTTAAAGTTGCCAGTTAGCAACTCTGACAGTAGAGATAGCAGATTGCGGCGGAATACGGTAGATTGCTATCAGATTGCCGTCTTATAGTTAGTTTCCGGTTGTTCAGTTGGTAGAAACAGGTGGACGTGTGTAAGGTGTTATAGGGGTGTCCTATAACAGTACCCCCCCTTTAAACTTAAGCATCTGCGAGATGGGGCTGTGGTAGTTCTAGGTAAAGTTTGTAAAAGTCTTCTACGGCTTATATAAGTCCTACAGAGTCGGCAGGTTCCTATAAGGGTTCAGTAAAACCTCTCCATTTTATAAGGTACATATATTTGCGTTTCCGTTTGTTATACTTAATATTATTAACTTTTTTAACAAGGTACTCATCCTCACCATCCACTTTAACTGGTGGGGGAGGGTCTTAGATCTGTCCAGGCAGGGCGTCTAATATAGGGGCGGCAGGGCGGAGGACTAACGTATAGAATATAGGGTGGATTTTAACTGTATTAGGGAGCTTCAGTTGGTAGGTATAAGGAAAGACAACTTTTTTAACCTTATAAGGGCCAGCGTTCTTCCAATTAAGTTTCTTAATAGGTCGTTTCATATTTAGATTTCTTATGTCTAGCCAGACAAAGTTACTAATTTAGTAAGCTGGTGCTAGGGTTTGGTTCTTATTTGCTGCGGCTTTATAGATAGACTGGGCCTATATTATTTCGTTAGTAAGGAACTCCTATAGTTCTTCCATCTTCTTTACGAATTCGTTTGCTTTTGCAACTTATAAGGCCTAATAAGCTAGACAAGGAATATTACTAAAGGGTTCAAAACCCATTCGCGGGTGCTAGCCGTAATTAGCCAGGAATAGGGAGACCTTTATAGTTTCTAAGACGGAGTTATTTACAGTAAACTTAGCAAATGTAAGCCAGTCCATCCAGTCGTCCTATAGATACGACGTATATATCCAAATATACTATTCCATTATAGCATTTACACGTTCCGTTTGACCATCCATTTCTAGGTAATATACCATAGACAACAGTGCTTTAATGCGGAGTCAGGTAGTCAGTTCTTTCCAGAACACTAAGATAAACTAGCGGCCTCTATTAGAGACGATCGTTTTAGGAAGTCTATAGAGTTTCCATACATAATCTAGGAACAGTCAGGCAACGGCAGGTACTAATATATTAGGGCAGGCGATCAAGTGTCTTATCTTAGATAGTCGGTCTATAACTACCATAATATTCATGCAGCCTTTACTTTTAGGGAGATCAACAACGAAGTTAATTAAGATATCCTTCCATCTTCAGTCCGGAACAGGCAGTGGCTTTAGAAAGCTATTATACATCTTATACAAAGCTTTAGCTTATCAGTAGGTATAGCAGCTGGAGACGTACCTTTATGTCGTGTTATATATATTTGGCCAGTAGTACTCCTGTTAGAGTAGCTCTAGGGTTTTTCCTCAGCCTGGGTGGCCGGCTACTAGTAGGTTATATACGTGTTTAAGGAGCTTAAGCTTAAGTTTATTATAATTAGGGACAACTAGGCAGTTCTAGTAGTATAAGCGGTCTCCGCAAACTTTATATTTACTTAGAGAGATCTTTTTAGAGCGTCTAACACCATTTTAAATTAGCTTAAGTGTCTCTTGGATAAACTCGTTGTTTAGGTATTTGTTAATTATAATCTATTCAATTAATTAATTAGTTATTTCAAGGACGTATACCATAAGGTCTTTAGCTGGGGGATTAAATAATTCAGGACAAAGTAGGGTTTAATTACGGTAAGCGCGCGCTTCTTCCTATACTATTATATCTTGTAAACGTCGAGTTAGGGCATCAGGTTTTTGACCTTAAACGCCTAGGCGGTATATAATTAAGAATTAGAAACAAAACAGATATTCTAACCAGCGGGCTTAACAATAACTTAGCTATTTTATAGTTATAAAGTACTATAGATTCTTATAGTTACTAAGGACCTTAATCGGAAATCCAGCGCCTTCTAGTTTAGGTCACCATTGTTTGAAACATCTAATAATAGCCAATAATTCTTTATTGTAGATCTCGTAGTTATATTCGGCTGAACTTAGTTATTTTAAAAAGTATGCTACGGGGTGCAGTACCCCTTCTTTATTATACTAAGACAGAATGCCTCCAGTAATATAGTTAGATAAGTTAGCTTCTATAACACTCTTTCGGTTTGGGTTAAAGTATTAGAGTACAGGTGCGGTAGTAAATATAACTTTTAGATAGGCAAAGGCCTTCTTACATTTCTTATCAAAGATAAAGGCTTTATCCTTTCGGGTTAGAGCCATAAGAGGTAAAACCAGGGCGGAGAAGTTATTAATAAACCGTTAATAGAAATTAGCAAATCCTATAAAGACTTTTATATCCTTAACGTTCTTAGGTTCTTACCAGTTTACAATTACTTTAATCTTCTTTAGGTCCATTTATATACCGTCTATAAAGATAATAAGTCCAAGGTATAGAACTTCTATTTTATAGAACTCGTATTTATCTATATCTAATTGTAGTCTAGCTCCACGTAGGGCTTCTAAGACAAGGTCAACGTGTTTCTTATATTCAGCTAGGTTATTGCTATATACCAAGATATTATCAATATAAGCAGTACAGAAAACGTCCAGGTAAGGTCGTAAGGTATTATTTACAAAGTATTGGAATAAACTTGGGGCATTCGCGAGGCTAAATAGCGTCACTAAGTATTTAAATAGTCCGTATCTAGTACAGAATGCTGTAAGCCATTTATCTCCTTTTGCAATACGGAGGCGGTTAAATACGTAGATAAGGTCAAGTTTTATATAGTAGCGAGCCTTACTTAATCGGTTCAGTGTCTCTTAAATTAACGGAAGCGAGTACTAATTCTTAATAGTAATAGCGTTAAGAGCTTAGTAGTCCATATAGAAGCGTAGACCGCCGCTAGGTTTCTTAATAAAGATTATAGGTGCAGCTATAGGTAAAAGGCTTGCTCTAATAAATCCTTTACTTAGGTGTTTATCTAAGTACTTCCACAACACTTAGAGTTTATTTTGGGACATTCTGTATAAGGGTTCAAATCCTGGCTGTTTTTCTTCTTTGAGTACGATCTTGTGGTTGTATAGTTAGTGCTCCACTAACTTGTCGGCTTCTTTTCGTGAAAATACTTCCAGATACTTATGATGGCGTACTAGTACTTTCGTGGCAGGGTTAGTGTGCTTCTTTAGTGCTAGGGCCTTTTTAATATCGGCCATTGTAACGGTAAAGATTATATATTTAGGTTTCCTAGCAAGTTATGCTAATGGGGTAGCTCCGATCATATAGATATCCGTAGAAAGGGGGGTAAGTTGCCGGCTAGTAACTTTCTTTTAATTATCTACTATTTCTTATTCAACTTTAGGTTTAGTATTAGGTATAGAGTTAGTGTTAGATTTAGGTTTGGGTTCTTTAAGTATCCTTTTTATAGTAGAATACCAGTTTTTCTAGTACTTTTATATATTAAGCTTAAGTTTAGGCTTCTGCTTGGTTTGGGGTAGTACAGTAGTTAGGGTTGGTTTATATAGTTTAGTGTAATTTTCGGGTTCTTAGTGGAATTAGGTGGACTTTTTAGGTATAGGGTGGACATTAGTGGAAATTTTAGACTAATGGATCCTAGTGGATTTTTTAGATTTCAGTTTGGGGTCTAAGCAGCGAGTTATAAGGCACTTCTACTTGCAACAGGAGGCGGTAAATAGAAGCTTAAGGTTATCCCAATTAATAGTTACCTTATATAGCTTTATCTAAGGTTGTCCAAGTATCACTAAGTAACCTAGGGTGGTAACGAAAAGCCTAATTAGTTCTTTATAGTTCAGGTATTAGAGTCTCAGGAATACTATATAGGTAATACAGCCTAAGACAGTGCGTTTGCCATCAAATCTAAATATGTCAATATGCCGGTCAAGGGGGGTTAGGGTAAAACCATTATCTTACGCGAAGATCTTCTTAATAAATTCTATGCCACTGGCTCCTATATTAATTAGAACTCAAGCATTAGCCTATTAATTATTCTGCCAAAGACAACAGTTGATAGTTATGCTGTAATCCCAAGAGTCAGAATTTGTAATATCTAAAGCATTTAACAAGATCCTAAGGCAGCGCTATTCTGGAGAGCGACTTAGCTCCGGGACCTTCCTTTTAGAGGCGACCGGGGTAGGGTTCCTATAGAACGTCGGCTGTAACTTCGTCCTCGTAAGTAGTGCTTACTAGATGCGGGGCTGGAGCCATATAAAGATTAGGGACAGTGACTAGAGGATCAGTGCGGTAAACGGTTGCTAGTATTAGCCGTTTGTAAATCGTGTTAGGGCATAGGGACAGAGCAGTATCTTAAGATATAAGCCTTACTTCCGCATTTAAAGCAAAGGCCTAGCTTAATGCGTTGTTCTCATTTAGGGGACCCTAGTAGGGCATACTCTAGGGTTCCAGAGTTGATGTCCATAGCGTTAGGGTGCTTAGGCTAAGATAATAACTTAATAGTTGTTTATAGAGCTGTCATATTATATTAAGGAGTGGACTTCGGTGTTAGGCATAGTATATCATTATATCGTTTATTAATAACGTTTGCGCAGGCGTTAAGGGCTCCTAGTAGGTCTACACCTATTAGGGAGGTTTTTAGTTTAGGACTTAGGAATTCAACAAGGGTATTAACCAGTGCGGAGTCGTTCCAGCCTGTTTCCTTTACGTAACGGTTAAATTTAGAGAAGTATACTAGAAAGCTTTTTATTCCTTAAGTTATGTGGTTTATCTTTCTCTAAGCAGTAGCTTGGCAGTTTAGGTTACCATATATAGCTTTAAGAAGTACAACTAGACTTTATACTAAATTCGGTTAAAGGGGTTTAATAAGGTCAGCTATATCTCCTCCTAGTTAACTTAGGGCGTAGCAGAGTCGGTTAGCTTTAGTTAAGTAGCGGTTAGCATTACCAGTTAACTTATTTTTAAGCTGGCTTAGAAATAATTAGAGTTCTTATTATTTACTAGTAAATATCGGAGGGTTTAGTAGTTATTCGGATTATTACGGCGCGGTAGTTGGTTTAGGGTGAATAGCTACTATAGGTTCGGGACTCTTGTTTCGCGTATTCGTCTCTAAAGAAGGCGTTCGGTCTTAGGGCCCTAGTATAGGTATCTTAAGGGTGCGGACTTCTTCTTAAAGGTCCTTAATTATTTGCAGGTGTCGTGCTTCTTGTTTAGCTTATTGTTAAGTTAAAGTGGCTTAGTTCTATACGAGGGCGTTTATAAAGGACTTCTATATCTCTGCTAATTATTCTTAGAGTGCGGATATAATGCTAGCGGCTGTTATGGGGGCTTCGGGGTCGTTCTGCATTTTGGAGGGTGGTATATAAGGTTAACGCAACGTAGTATTACAGAGTGAGCATAAGCGGTGATAATATATAGCGAAGTAGATATTATTAAGCTATGTATATAAACTGCGTAATAAAGTCAAGACGTTGCATAAGGAAAAGAAAGTAGGAAACAGGGGAAAAAGGATATATAACATTCGCTTAGTTGCTAGGTTAACGGGTACTATACTATATATAGGTAGGGTAGAGCTTAGGTGGCGGTTCTAGTAGAACTTGGCAGAACTCGGCAGTTAGAGGTCCTTGAAGTTGCCAGTTAGCAACTCCAACAGTAGAGACGGCAGATTGCGGCGGAATACGGCAGATTGCTGTCAGATTGCCGTCTCGTAGTCGGTTTCCGGTTGTTTAGTCAGTGGAAACAGGTGGACGTGTATAAGGTGTTACGGGGGTGTCCCGTAACAGTAACCTAAACTAGAAGGTACCAGATTTTTAATTAAGGTCCTTAGTAACTATAAAAATCTATATTACTTTATAACTATAAAATAGCTGAGTTATTGTTAAGCCTACTAGTTAGAATATCTATCTTATTTCTAATTCTTAATTATATACCGCCTAGGCGTTTAAGGTTAAAAACCTAATACCCTAACCTAATATTTATAAGACATACTAGTATAAGAAGAAGTGCGTACTATACTATAATTAAACTCTGCTTTACCCTAAATTATTTAATCCCCTAGCTAAAGACCTTATGGTATATATCCTTAAAATAACTAATTAATTAATTAAATAGATTATAATTAATAAATACCCAAATAATAAGTTTATCTAAGAAACACTTCAGCTAATTTAAGATGGCGTTAGACGCTCTAAAAAGATCTCTTTAAGTAAATATAAAGCTTATAGAGACCGCTTATACTACTAAAACCGCCTAGTTATACCTAACTATAATAAACTTAAGCTTAAGCTTCTTAAACATATATATAACCTACCAGTAGCCAGCTACCCAGGCTATAAAAAAACCCTAGAACTACTCTAATGGGAGTATTACTGGCTAAATATATATAATATAATATAGAGGTACGTCTCTAGCTGCTATACCTGCTAACAAGCTAAGGCTTTATATAAGATATATAATGGCTTTCTAAAGCTATTACCTGTTCCAGACTAAAAATAGAAGGATATTTTAATTAACTTTGTTATTAAGCTCCCTATAAGTAAAGGCTGTATAAATATTATGGTAGTTATAGACTAGCTATCTAAGATAAAACACTTAATTGCTTGCTCTAATATGTTAGCGTCTACTATTACCTAACTATTCCTAAACTATATATAGAAACTCTATAGACTCCCTAAAACAATTATCTCTAATAGAGGCAGCTAGTTTATCTCTATATTCTAGAAAGAACTAACTACTTAACTCTATATTAAAGCACTGTTATCTATAGTATACTACCTAAAAATGGATGGTTAAATAGAATATGTAAATGCTATAATAGAATAGTATATTTGGATATATACGTTGTATTTATAGGATAACTGGATAGACTGGCTTATATTTACTAAGTTTACTGCAAATAACTCCGTTTTGGAAACTATAAAGGTCTCCCTATTTTTGGCTAACTATAGCTAGCATCCATAAATGGGTTTTAAACCCTTTAGTAATATTTCTTGCCTAGCTTATTACGACTTATAAGTTATAGAGGTAAATAAATTTATAAAGAAGATGGAAGAACTATAAGAGTTCCTTATTAATAAAATAATATAGGCCCAATCTGTTTATAAAGCCGCAGTAAATAAGAATTAAACCCTAGCACTAGCCTACTAAATTAGTAACTTTATTTGGCTAGATACAAGAAACCTAAATATAAAATAACCTACTAAGAAATTTAATTGGAAGAACGCTAGCCCTTATAAAGTCTAAAAGGTTGTCTTTTTTTATGCCTAATAACTAAAGCTCCCTAATACGGTTAAAATCCACCCTATATTCTATACGTTAGTCTTTTACCCTGCCGCCCCTATATTAAATGCCCTGCCTGAATCGATTTAGGACCCTCCCCTACCAGTTAAAGTAGAAGTAAGAATAAGTACTTTATTAAAAGAGTTAATAATATTAAGTATAATAAATAGAAATGTAAATATATATACCTTATAAAATGGAGAGGCTTTATTAAGCCTATATGGGAACCTATTAACTTTGTAGGACTTATATAAGCCGCAAAAGACTTTTATAAACTCTACCTAGAACTACTACAGCCCTATCTTGCAGAAGCTCGAGTTTAAAGGGGAGGTACTGTTATAGGACACCTCTGTAACACCTTATATATATCTACCTGTTTCTACTAATATAGCAAGAAGAGACTAACCGCGAAATGGCAATCTATAGTAATATGACAGCAGTTTGCTATATTCTGCTATATTCTGCTAAGTTTACTAAATTTTACCAAGTTCTGCTAAGACCACTACTTAAATCCTATTCTGCTCTGTGTATATATTAACTAAGCAACTAAATTAACAATATATACCCTTTCCTCCCGTTTCCCTACCTTCTCTCCTTACGCAACGTCTTAACTTTATTATATAGTTTATGTACATAGCTTAATAATATCTACTTTGCTATATATTATTACCGCTTATACTTGTTCCGTAATACTAAGCTACTAATACCCACTACCTTATATACCACTAGAGCTAATATTAACCTCTTTATACTAACCTTTTTATAAAAACTCCTAAATAAAGAGCGTAAGCTACTCCGGAAACTAGAATACTATTATAAATATTATTAAAAAGGCTATTATTGCGATAACCTAAACTGCCTAATAGTTAGGTTTAGTAGCTACCGCCTAATACCTAACCTAATACCCTAAATACTAAATATATTACTATGCGCTACTACTATATAAGACAAAGATATAGTAATAGCAGTAGAGTTAAATATAAAAGCGGAAAACACTAAGTTCTGGCCCTAAGTTATGGGTTAGGACGCCTTAATAATAAAGGGATCTATATATTAGCCTACTTAATAAATAGCTTAGTAAAGATAAATAGACGGAAATAAATAGTTTTACTTATAATAGGAATTACTACTAAAAAATAATATAAAAGCTGTTTTATAATTAATTGTGGAGCTATTAATAAATTTATAGATACCTAATTTATGTATACTTATAACCTACCTACCTTACCCCTTATTAAGGCCTATACCCTATAACTTGCTAATAGTAGTTATATAGTATAAAAGATTACCTATATAGTGTAACTTTACCTAAATATAAATAGGCACTAGGAAGAGCTCTAGGCCTATATTATACTACTTACTAACTACCCTAATATCCTTAAAATAAACTAGCTTAAATAGTACAACCCCACTATTAACTAGAAAAAGAAAGAAGTAATTTTAACTCTAAATACTATAAAGAGACTTGCCTAGGGCATAGCCTAGCCACCTCTATTTACTCCCCAGGATATTAACCTAAGGACCCCTTTATTACCCTATTTATAACTTACTACTACTATATAAGTGCCGCGGCCTTTTACTGTATAGTATATAAAAAAGGCTAGACCGTTACTATAGCTTTCTAATTATAACTATATAAGCTTAATAAAGAATAAAACTATATTCTTTATAGTAATAGAATAAATATAGTTAACCTTTTAGAAGATAATGCCCCTATAGAACTCTATAGATTTTTACCTTTAAACTTTAAGAAGTTTATAAAGCTTAAAAAAGGACTTACTAATAAGGAACTTTATAAGCTCCTCCCTAAGAGTGTTATGGGACACTTCCGTAACACTTTATATATATCTACCTATTTCCACCAATGTAGTAAGAAGAGACTAACCGCGAAATAGCAATCTAATAGCAATCTGACGGCAATCTACCGCATTCTGCTATATTTTACTAAGTCTACTAAATCTTACTAAGTTCTGCTAGGACCGCTACTTAAATCCTATTTTACTCTATATATATATTAACTAAGCAACTAAATTTATAATATATACCCTTTCTCCCTATTTCCTTACCTTTTTTCCTTATATAACGTCTTAACTTTATTATGCAGTTTATATATATAGCTTAATAATATCTACTTCGCTATATATTATTACCGCTTATACTTACTCTGTAAAACTATATTATATTAACCTTATATACTACCCTCTAAAATATAAAATAACTATAAGGCCCCTGTAATAGCCGCTAGTATTATATCTATACTTTAAAAACAATTAGTAGAGATATAGAAGTCCTTTATAGACGCCCTTATATAAAACTAAGCTACTTTAACTTAATAATAAGCTAAATAAGAAGCACGATACTAGTAAATAATTAAGGACCTCTAAGAAGAAATCTGTACCCTTAAGATGCCTATACTAGGGCCCTAAAAATAAACACTATCTTTAAAGATAAATACGTAGAACGAGAGTCTTAAACCTATAATAGCTATTTACCGTAAACTAACTACTATATTATAATAGTCTAAACAACTACTAGACCCTTTAGTATTTGCTAGTGGGTAATAAGGGCTTTAATTATTTTTGGGCTAGCTTAAAAACAAGCTAACTAGTAATACTAACCACTACCTAACTAAAGCTAACTATACCCTAAGTTGACTAGGAGGAGATATAGTTAACCTTATTAAACCTCTTTAACTAAACTCTATATAAAGTCTAGTTGTACTTCTTAAAGCTATATATAGTGACCTAAACTACTAAGGTACCACTTAGAGGAAGATAAATTATATAGCTTAAGGAATAAAAATGTTAGATAATTCAGATAGAGCTGCTCATTAATAAAATGGGTTAATTAATTAATGATCTTGACTTGATCGTTAATTAATAGTTCTAATGAGCCTCTAAGGCTTTGAGCTACGAAGAGACTTTATAGTGCACGGGCTCCATGCACGTGACTCGTGCACATGACCCACGCCTTTAGAGAATATAGATTATCTAATATACCCCCTTAGCTTCGAGCTCTTTAAGGTTAAAGCTAGCCACCTTCTCATGTCCGTTAATGAGTCAATTAAACCGTAATCTTATCTGAATCCTTCCGTCGTGCTCTAATACTGTCCCTTAGGTCCTCTAGTTGCTTCTCCTTATTCAGCCGCTCTTTAATATCCACCATTCCGATTATATTGACAAAGCTTTAAAACCTCTACTTAGGTAGGGCCTTTGTAAGTCTATTAGCGATCATCTCCTTCATCACTGTCCATTAAAATTATACTCGTCTCATTGCGTATTCCTAACGTAGCTAGTGTTAATAGATGTTAACGTATTGGAGCTTTATAATTAGCTTTACTGTATCTTCTATAATCAGTTAGAGCGTTTAGGTGTTATCGCATTTAATAATTAAGGGCTCGTTTAGGTGTAATATTATTGCTTTAAACAACCTACTGATAAAGATAGCTTCCTTTACTGTCTATAATAGGGCTAACAACTCGGCTTCTGTGCTTAACGTTATAACTATACCCTACTTATTTACTCTCCAGGCGATTGGCCCCCCAAATAGCTTTATAATATATCCTTGCAAGCTCTTTCTGTTAATGGAATTGTTCGTAAATAATGCATCGCTGGCATAGATAAATGATTGCGCTTTACCTCTACCGTCTCTTCTGTCATCTTGTCCTTTATCGCGTATTCCTTTATCTCTCCCCCTACTGTTTGTTTTTTCCTTATCTCCTCTATAGCAGATTGCTCTGCTTCTTGTGCTATATAGGTATTAGATAACTCTGTCTGCCGCTTAATAATGCTCTTAGCTTAGATCCTAATTAAACCTTGCCAGCCTTAATACTGCAAAAGCAATATCTGGACGCGTTGTAGTGGCTGCATAGAGTACTAAACCCAATTTTCTCTAATATAGTATTGTAGAGGCTAGTAGGGATATAGGACGGACTAATAGGTCTATATTAGGAGACGGACGCGTTAAACAGATTAATTGGTAATTAGTAGGGAGGAGTTCCAATTCTACTATAGGAGTGTCTGGAAGACGCCCTCTAAGATCTATCTTATACTAGTTAGCTATCTTCTTAATATAGGCTTCCTAGGATAGCTATAGGAGTCTCTAGCTATAATCACGTAGTACATAGATTCCTAGGAACCATTTTAGCTCGCTAAGGGTACTTATCTAGTATTCCTTACTTAGCTCCTTAATTGCTTCTTAAGCTTTCTTCTTATCTGTCTTTTAGTAGCAGAAGATAATATCGTTAACATAGAAGAAGACGACTATTCTACCTTTTAGCATAACACACGGCTCCTAAGGTACCTCTTTGAAACCCAATTCGTTCAACGAGCTCATGAGATTCTTCTGCTATAACAGTGGTAATTATTATAGTCTATATAGGGCTTTTCTTAAGCGCAGTAGGGGAAATTAATTTTGGTATATTAATATTATAAAAGAAGTTAATTTCAGCACGTTAATATTATAAAAGAAGTTAATTTTAGTATGTTAATATTATAAAAGAAGTTAATTGCTGCATATTAAGATTATAAAAAAAGGTAATTTTGATATATTAATATTAATATTAGTAAAGCGGAGAGGATTAGGAGTAACAAAAGAGGTAAAAATAAAGTAGTGGTTTTAGTTAGGGGCAAAGAGTATATAGTAGTAGTAGTTTTTTAGTAGGCATTATAGATAGTAGTATTTTAAAGTATAATAGGTAAAGAAGAGGGTAATAGATAAAAGGTAAGTAGTAGGGGTAGATAGTAAGGGATTATAGAGGTAGTTATAAATAGGAGTAGTAATATTTATAGTAAATTAAGTAATATTTATAGTAGTAAATTAAGTAGTAGGTATAGTAATAGAAGTAGTAATAGTGATATTTATAGTAGTAAAAGTAGTAGAAATAGTAGCAGAAGTAATAATAAAAATAGTAGTAACAAAATAGAAATAGAAGTAGTAGATTAAGTAAAAGTAGTAATAAAGGTAATAGGAGTAGTAATAAAAGTAGAGGTAATAAAAAGATTAAAAGTAGTAGTGGAAATAAATATAATAGTAATAGTAGTTTAGTAGTAGTAGGAGTAGGAGTAAAGTTAGTAAAGGTAGTTTTAGTAATAATAGAAGTAAAAGTAGTAGAAGTAGTAATAAATATAATAATAGAGGTAATAGAGGTAGATTAAATAATAGATTAAGTAAAAGTAGTAGTAATAGAAGTAGTAGTTTTAGTAATAATAGAAATTAAAGTAGTAATAAAGGTAATAAAAATAAAAGTAATAGTAATAAGAGTAGTAGTAATAAGAGTAGTAGTAATAAGAGTAGTAGTTTTAATAATAGTAATAGGAGTAGTAGATTAGATAGTAATATATATAAAAGATTAAGTAATTATAATAGTAGGAGTAATAGAGTAAGTAATAATAATAATTTTAGTAGTTATAATAATAGAAGTAATAATAATAGTAATAGTAAAAAGAAAGTAATAGATTAAATAATAATAGAATATTAAGTAGTAGGAAAGATAGATTGAGTAGTAATAAAAATAATAAATTATATAGATTAGGTAATATTAGTAGTAAAAGTAATAAATTAAGTAATAAGAGTAGTAAATTAAATGGTAGTATTAAAGGTAAATTAAGTAGTAAAGATAGATTAGGTATTAAAAAAAATAGATTAAGTAAAAGTAATAAAAAAAGGAGTAATATAGGTAATAGAAGTAAAAGTAGTAATAGGGGTAGTAAAAAGGGGAAAAGAAGAAATACAGATAATAGATTAAGTAATAATAAAAGAAAAAGTAGTAATAGGAGTAGTAATAGAAATAATAGTAAAAGTAGTTATAATAATAAAAGAGTAGGTAATAAAAATAGATTAAGTAGTAGTTATAATAGTAGAGGTAATAGAAAAAAATAGTAGTAAATTAGGTAATATAAATAATTTTAGAAACAAATTAAATAGAAAATTAAAAATTAGTAGATTAAAGAATAGATTAAGTAATAATTTAGGTAATAAAAGTAGTAATAAAAAGAATAGTAATAGTAGTAGTAAAAAAAGAAAAAAATAGGAGATTAAGTAGTAATAGTTTATAGTAGTAATAATAGTAATAGTAATAGATTAAATAAAAATAAAAATAGAAATAATAGGGATAATAAGGGTAATAGAGATAATAATAGATTAAGTAAAGGTAGTAAAGGTAATAAAGGTAGAAGTAATAATAATAAAAATTAAAGTAATTATAAAGGTAATAGAAGTTATAGTAGTAATAGTTTAGGGAAGTAGAGGGTAATTAAGTAGGTTTAATATAGAGGTATATTAAGTAATTAGAGAATTTTAGTTATAAAAAAATAGTTTATTATATAGGTAAGTAGATAAGTAGTTAGAATTAGAATTATAAAGGGTTATAGTAAAAATAATAAGAGTAGTAATAGAGGTAAAGGTAATAGTTTTAATAATAGATTAAGTAGTTATAGTAATAGTTAGTAATAGAAATAATAGTAAAAATAGTAAAAATAAATTAAGTAATAAGAATAGTAATTATAATAGTAGTAGTAGATTAAATAATAGATTAAATAATAGAGGTAGTAAAGATAGATTAAGTAATAGAAGTAGTAAAGATAGATTAATTAGTAAAAGTAGTAAAGATAGATTAATTAGTAAAAGTAGTTATAGTAATAGTTAGTAGTTTTAATAATAAAAATAGATATAGATTGAATAGTAATAAATATAAAAAGAAGAATTTTAATAAAAGAAGTAATAAAGTATATAATTTTAGTAGTAAAAATAGGTATAGTTATAGATTAAATATTATATTAAATAAGAATAGAAGTAATAATAAAAATATTAGTAAAAAGAGTAATAGTAAATTATTAAATAGAAATAAAAGTAGTAATAGAAGATTAAATAATAATAAAGGGAATAAAAATATATATTTTAGTAATAGTATTAGAGATAGTAGTAGTAAAAGTAGTAGTAAAAGTAGTAATAAGAGTAGTAGTTTTAATAATAGAAACAGTAGAAGTAATAAAGAAAATAAAAGTTAAATAAAGATTAAAAAGAGGTTAAAGTAGGGTTTAAAGTAGATTTAAATTAGATTTAAATAAGATTTTAAGTTAAATTAAAAGTAGATTTAATAGTTTTAAATAAGATTTTAAGTTAAATTAAAAGTAGATTTAATAGTTTTAAAGTAAGTTTTAATTTTTAGTAGTTTTAAAATATAGTTTTTATTAGGGTTTAAAATTTAAAAGTAAGGGTTTTTAATAAAAGGATAGTTTGTAATTAAAAGATAAATTTTAAAGTTTTTTTTGTTAATTTTTAATTTTTTAATTAATTTAGTAAAAAAAAAGGATAAAAGTGGTAGTTTAGGTTTTAGAGTAGTTTTTTTAATAAAAAAGAATAGATTAAATAGGAAAGTAGTAAAAAAGATATTTTTTAAAATAAAGAGATAGTAATTTAAGTAGGGGGTGGTAAAAAAAAAAAGGAAAAAGGTAATTTTTTTAATAGAGAAGTAGTAGTTTTTTAATAAGGAAGTAATTTTAAAAGTAAAAAAAGTAATTTTAAAAGTAGTTTAAGTAAAAAGGTTATCGGTATAATATTCGTTTTACGTGTTACGTACTCTATGTACATAATCTACGCGAGATATATATATATATCAACACTGCATTAGAGCATAATAATAAGAATCCAACTACATACCGCACTGCACGTATATTACGTCTATTGCACTGTGTTAAAGTATACTAATACTAATTAGTAAGCGCGCACAGATTAGGAAACACGCAGATAGCTTAGAAGACAGTTATACTATCCACCTTGCAGTAGATTGGAAGATAGTTATACTTATCCACCTTTTATATTAGCCTATTTTAATTAAAGAGAAGAAGAGAAACCACTTAGAAGTACTTATCTAGTATCTACAACAACTTCTAGACATCTTATTCTATCTATTTTAGAAGAATTACTATACAGAACACCCCACCCTACTTAAACAACTTAAACCACCCCCTTAACCGCCTCCTTAACCACCTCCTTAACCATTCCCCTACTTTTACCCCATAAACACCCTTACCTACTTAAATAACACAAAATATTAGAAATGGAGAAAGACTGGGAGAAAGAAGCAGCTAAATAGGAAGATGGAATTAACCTAATAAAAGTCACTAAGGACGAGCTAACTAACTACATATAATATAAAATATATATATATATGGAGATATACAACCAGTTAGACTTAATACTCTAGAAATTATTCCAAGAAGATTTCGGTGACTTTATAGTTAATATTTTTACAAAAATTCCCTTATACTAGCTTTGGCAACTATATAATTGTTTAAATATTAGAGGAGTATAGGTTAATGCCAATTATAAACAAGACAAATTACTTCCTTAGTCTTTATATAATATAGTATAAGAAGAGGACCAAACAGAATGGACTAGAGAAAAGATAAGTATACTTAAGGATAAGTTTGGCACTGGTATTAAGTTAAAATATATTAAGTATTATAAGATACACAGAACCCTAAAAGAGCAACAAGTAAGGCGTTCCTTAGTACTAATACTTTCCGCTATACCTTAACTTATAACTACCCCTACCTCTACACTATCTGTTATACCTTAACCTATAACAATAATACAGCAACTCTATATACAACCTATAGATAAGGAGAACTGCCCTATTACTATAACTAGCTATAGAAAGGAAATTGTAAATATAGCTAAAATATATATAAAGGAGCAGAAATACAGTAGTATAAATAAAAGCCTTAACTACAAATTAACAATATTCTACAACATCTATAATTAAGTGGACGTACCCTAAGAAGCCTATCTTAAGGCATTCCCTACCATATTAAAAGGACTAGCTTTAGACTACTTCTATATAAACTAACTATCCTACCTACCATTTGCCAAAGTTTATAAGTACCTTTAGAATTTCTTTAAAGGACTAGGATTTTAACGCAAGAATCTAAACAAGTAGAATACCATTATACTTATAATAGTAATAGCAGGAAATACAGGCAAGTCTATAAGCAAATACCTCCAATTATTAATCCATAGACTTTGTTAACTATAGCATAGTCTTAGACCTACCTTATAAACTATAGACTTCCTTTACAACAAAATCATCACTTCTTGCCAAGGAATACCAGCATATAGATATACAGTCTCTAACCCACTAGATAACTTTAAAGCCCTTATTAATAAACTTTAATTGTCCATTATAGCATATAAGAAAGAGCATGCGGAAAAGACACAAGCCTTCTTTATAAACTAACAATTTTATAGAAGAGATAATAACTACGACCATAGCAATTGTAGCAACCCCCCATATAACCACAACCAAAAGAAACTATGTTACTTTATATGTAATAGGGAAGAATGTCGCTTATAGAAACACACTAAAGAGGAGTAAAAAGAGTCTAAGACTAAGTCCAAAAACCAGTTTAAGGACCGCTTTTAGAAGCAAATAAAGTAATATATTATGGACTATAAAGGCGACAATAACAATAATAATCACTTAGATAATAAGATTACTAACGCATTTAATGCTCTAGTAATTAATATAGACCCTAGCACTCTAATAGATAAGGACAACCAGGCTATAGTATACTACACTTTATACGGTAAGATCAAACTAGATAACGCGACCGCTATAGCTTTAAAACTAGCTAACAGAGCATACAGCCACGTAGTTACAACCATTAATACTATAATAGATGCATTCCCTACTAATATAGACCCGTTTACATACAATATAACCTCATACTACACCTCTATAAAGTTTATAGGCATAATAATCAACACTAAAGCCTCCAAACGCTCTACAGTAGGATATAGTCAGTTTCTTGCACTTTAGAAATTAATAAAGTACAGTTAAATAAGTCCATAAGAGGCACAGTTAGCATATAGTTCGAAATAGGCTCTATATCTTTTATTGGTTCCATTTAGGTTGCTACACTAATAGGCATAGTAGAGATCCACATTATTAAAGTTAACACCCCTTTCCTGCTTTACCTAGCAAACATGGATAATTTATAAGTATACTTTAATAACCTAAAGAATGTCCTAATAACCCCCTTAAAAACCGTACCAGTTGTACGCCAATTTAGACACCTGTTTCTACTATAGAATACTATATTATATACATTTATTACAGAGTCCTTTAACTAAAACCCATACTATTTAACTAATATAGAATTGCGACGCCTATACTAACGCTTTAGACATCCGTTAGTATAACAACTTAAGAGAATATTGGACCGCGCTGGCTATAAAAACAATGCTAATTATAAGACCCTTAAGCATATCACCCGCTACTACTTATACTGTTAAAAGTACAAAAAGTTACTAGGCAGATTTAGATTTACCTTAAAGGACAACATCAATTTTAACTACTGTATTATCATTAACATTATATACATTAATAGTAAGCCTATACTTTATATTATTAATAAAGGCACCTAATTTTAAATAGGTAAATAGCTATAGAATATTAACGCTAAGCATATATAGGACATATTATAAGTGTGCTAGATTAATACATACCTAGGCCCCCTAAATGTAATTGCATATAATATAGGAAAGAACTTTATTAGTAAAGAGTTTAAGCAATACGCGGTTAACATAGGCACTACTATAAAGAGCATACTGGTTAAAGCTTACAACTTAATTAGTATAGTAGAGCGTTACCATGGCCCCTTATAACGTATATACTATATTATCACTTCTAAGATACTAGGAATTAATAAGGATATAGTACTACAAATAGCCTTTAAAGCAATTAACGACTTTATAGGACTAGACGGCCTAATACCTACGCTGTTAGTATTTGGAGTGTACCCCTAAATAATAGAGTCTGACGCACCTTTACCTATAGTAATATAGCGTGCAATTGCATTTAAGAAAGCTATAGAGGAAGTAAAGAAGATATAAGCGGAGCGCTAGGTTGCAGATGCACTTAACATGCATAATAGCCCCAGCACTACCGCAATTTATAATCTACCCCTTAACTCTTTAGTACTGGTCTAGAGAGAAGGCAATATAGGATAACCTAGATACTGGGCAGGACTATATAACCTACTAAATATTAAAGGAGAAATATATACGTTTAACCTACCTGGCGGCCCTATAAAGTTCCACAGCACTGCTATTAAACCATACTTAACAGACCCTAGAAATATTTAAGTTAAAGATATTTAAGTTAACGGCACCTAAGTTAATAATATCCAAGTTAACGAAACTGTCCGTATATATAAACCGTCTACAGAAACTGCCTTTATATAGAAACCGTTCCTTACTAAAACTAGAGAAGTATAACCACCTCGCTAAGGAAAAGGAAGACCCCGCAAGTATCCCCTTCACGTTAATACTGCTAATATTACTGTATTCTTACAAGAGGATAGCAACTATAAGCAGTTTAAAACATCCCGTTAAAAGGAAATCACAGGACTAATTAAAAAGGGCATATTTAAGATAATTAACCCTTAAGACATACCCGCAGGAGTTAGAGTCTTTAATTTATAATTTATAGATAAGATTAAGAACCCCAGTATTAATAAAGCCTTTAAAAAATTAAGACTTGTCATCCAAGCATACAACAATCTTAAAAAGGGTATTATACTAACCCAGTTACCTACTATTTAATGAGTTAGCTAACGCCTTATTCTATATATCGTGGCGATACTATAAGGCAACGGCACACAGTTATATCTACAAGATATCTCCTAGGTGTATATCTAGTCTCTTACAAAGCTAAATTAAGACTTCTATATCCAACCACCTTATAAATTAGGAAGCCAACTAGGCATTAGAAAGGACTTAATCCTAAAGGTAATTAAGCCTTTATATAGTATTCCAGAAGTAGGCAATTACTAGTTTACAACCTACTATAATTACTATATTAAGGAATTGAATATAAACTTATTAACGTATAACCCTTGCCTCTTATAGAGTAACACTCCCAATTACTTTAGCATCGTTAGCCTTTAAACTAATAACACTCTCTTCTTAGCTAATACCACCTTTATAGATGCGGAGTAATAATATCTAGAAAAGGCTTACTTTCTTGCCAAAGAATATAAGCAACTTATGGTTAAGCAGTTACTTAAATTTAATAGATGCATTATTTAACTCTTTTAGGAAGGCAATATTATAATAACCCAAGAACGCCAGTGTAAGAACTTAAATATAGTCTACCTTAGCAAAGTAGCTACAACTATAAGCTTAAGACGTATTGTCTGTAATGTACTGACTATAAAGGAATAATATATTACGTAACGTGCTAGAGGTGTATATATTGCCTCTATATGCCAACCTAAAGCCTCTTTTAACCTTTCCTTTGCTGCCTAGGTAATTAACCCTAAAAAGAGCAATATTATAGCACTTAATAAATAACTCCAATGGCAAATCAACAACCCAGTAAGAGGCCTTATGTATATTAAACTGGATATTAACATACTACGCCTACTTGTGTTTATAGATGCCTTATTTGTAAATAATAAGGACCTCTTATTGTGAGGGCGCGAAGAGGCTTTGGGGAAGATTCGAAGGAACAAATATAAATTCTATCTAATCTAAGGGTATATAGCTCTTGCAGAGTACAAGACGTTACGTAAAGAAGGGAAAGGAACATAGGAAACTTGTAACTAAATATTCGGGGTCTTAGCAGTAGACGCGTGGGCATAAGCCCACGCGGATTTTAATAAGTTTCAACCAAATTCCATTACGTCGGTGGAATTTGGTAGAATTCAATTAAGTCAGCGGAACTTAGTAAAAAACGGTAAATTATAGCGGATAATTGTGAACAGTTGTAGATAGTTATAGATAGTTATAAACAGTTATAAATAGTTTTATATAGTTATCTGTCAAGTGTTTTACTAAGACATTCCTACTGTAACTGGGCTAGTCCCATTACAGTACCCCCCCTTTTTAGCCGAAGGTCCAAAACAATTCAATTTAGTTAAGAATTTATAACTTATCGTGTTATAAGCGTTGTGACGTATTTTAAGTTCTTTTTAATTTTAAGTTTCCTGCTATTGTGTTTTGTGTCTTTGTATTAGGTGGCAGTTATTTACCTTTATATTATATCCATCCAGCTAAAGTAGGCCGCGAAGGATGGTCCTTATAGAACTCTTTTATTAAGGAAGGCGCGTCGGCCTTAATCTGGTCATAGGTTTCCTAGGTTCGTATTTTATATCCTTTCCACTTAATAAGAAGTTTAAATCGTTTAGATTATGTTTTCCATTATATATTGTTAATTAAGTTAATAAAGTAAGAACCGTTACCGTTATTAACAATTATAGGAGGTGGCGGTGGTACTTTGCAAGTTATAGGATTATTTTTTAAAGGTTGCAGTAAGCTTACGTAAAACATCAGGTATACTTTTATTTTAGTCGGTAGTTTAAGCTTATAGGCGTATAGGCTCAGTTTTTTCTCAATTTAGTACGGGCCCGCGAACTTCCAATTAAGTTTCTTCAAAGACCGTTAAGTCTTTAGGTTTTGTGTACTTAGGTAAGCCATATTACCTTCCTTAAAGTCCCATGCGGGAGCTCGTCCTTTATTCGCATGCCATTCCTATAATATTTAAACGTACGTTAACTTACTTTATAATAGTTCCGTTAACTGCTTTATTTAATTAATAAAGTTATGCGTGTTAATTAACTGGATCCGTTTAATTATAGGTCCTATTATGTTAATATTAGGTTATAGCTTAAATCTAAGTTAAGGGTCTTGTCCGTAGGTTGCGTAGAACGGTGTCACGCCTATTAATACATTTATTGTATTATTCGCAGTAAACTCAGCTAAAGGTAGCCATTTTTCCCAGTCGTCTTGCAGGGAGGAGTAGTATATTTATAAGTATTGTTCCATAATTGCGTTTATAATTTTAGTTTAACTATCTATTTCTAGATAAAACGCAGTTAAGAGTTGTGTTTAAATGCTTAATTATTTATATAGAGCTTGCTAGAAGTCTAAAACAAACTGGCTTCTGTGGTTGGATATTATTGTATTAGAAAGTCCATATAGCTTAAAGATATACTTAATAAAACATTCGGCTACTAATATTGTATTAATTGAGTCTATAGGAATTATATGTCGCATTTTTATAAGACGGTTAACTATTACTATGATATTTATAAACCTATTACTACTAGGCAAGTTAACTACAAAGTTAATTAAGATATTGTGCCATCTTTATATTGGAATTGGTAGCGGTTAAAGTACTCCTTGCTTCTTTACATAAGAGGTTTTTCTACGTACGCACATCCTGTATGCTTGGACGTATTTCCGTACGTAGTTGTGCATTATAGGCTAGTAATATGCTCGTTAAACGATCTTATAGGTCTTTGCACGGCCAGGATGTCCTGCTACAGGGGAGTTATATACAAATTTGAGTATCTTAAATCGTAAAGGTTTGGAATTTGAAACTACTATCTTCTATTAATAGTACAATTGATTGTTTTAAATTTCGCATTTAGCAAGTATAATATCCTTATGCTGTCGTTTTCTAGTTTGGATTGCCTTTATTACATCTACTATTTATATATTGTTCTTATATTCGTATTCCATTAGCTTATTAATTTCCATTTCCCATTTATTAACTTCCGATTCATTTCTATTGAGTTCCGTATCTAGAAATATAGGATATAAGGCGTTTGTAGGTAAGTCCTATGATCGTCGTGTTAATACGTTAGGCTTTTAATTGAGTTTGCCCGGTTGATACGTAATCTTAAAGTTGAATTATAAGAGGTATTCAGCCCAACGAATTTGGCGCTACGTTAATTATTTCGTAGTTATAAAGTATTGCAGGTTCTTATGGTCCGTTAACACGCGTATTGGAAATAATGATCCTTCTAGCTTGGGACGCCATTGTTTGAAGCATCTGATGATTGCAAGCAGTTCCTTATTATATATCTCGTAGTTTAATTCGGCAGGGGCGAGTTTCTGGAAGAGAAAGGCTACTGGACAGAGTTCGCCATTTTTATTATATTGCGACAACACTCCCCCTAGCGCATGATCAGACGAGTTAGTTTTAACAGTACATTTAAGGTTAGGGTTAAAGTGAGCGAGAATTAGAGCAGTTGTAAAGCAATGTTTTAAATTATTAAAAGCTCGTTTGTATTTAGCGGTCTATTTAAATTTCACGTTCTTTCTTGTTAGGTTTACTAATGGCTAGGCAATTTCTAGAAGTGGTTAATAAATTAATAATAGAAATTTGCAAATCCTAAAAATCCTTAAATATTTTATACGTTGCTAGGACTTTCCTAGTTTATAATTGTAGCGACTTTCTTAAGATCTATTTTAATTACGTCGCGGGATATAATTAAGCCTAAGTATGTAACCTTAGACGCGTGGAACTTGTATTTTTTAATATTACATTATAAGCCCGCGTCTTATAAGCGTTTAAGGACCATTCTAATATATTTTTAATATTTAGAAAGCGAGGACGAGTAAATTAAGATATTATTAATATACACGGTAACAAATATATTAAGGAATTCACGAAGCGTATTATTAATGTATTACTGAAACGTACTAGGACCGTTCTTTACGCCAAACGGCATTACTAGGTATTTAAAGAGTCCCTATTGTGTATGAAAAGCTGTATACTTCTTATCTCCTTTATGTATACAGATTTTATTAAAGGCGGCAACTATATTAAGCTTTATAAAGTACTATGCCTTCGCTAAATAGTTAAGCGTTTCTTAAATTAAAGGAATTAGATATTGGTTTTAAATTATAATTACGTTTAGAGCTTAATAATTAATATAGAATCTTAAGCCTCCTCTTAGCTTTTTAATAAATAGTATAGGTAAGGTGAATGGAGATTGGCTAGGGTGAATAAATCCTTTTTCTAAATGCTTGTTAAGGTATTATCACATCACAAGCAGTTCTTCTTATAATATACCGTATAGTGGACTGAACTTTGGTGTTATGCTAGGCTTAAGTTCTATCTTAAAATTATATTTCTTTTAGTATGGGGCTAGTTGGTCTGTAAATTGTTTTTTAAACTTGTTAATTAGGTTATGGTACTCTTTAGGCATAAGAGGTTAAGAATTAGGATATTATTTTGGTTCTAGTGCTTTCTTAATATCTTCTACGGTTATAGTAAAGATTTTATAATCTCGTCTTTTTGCTAATAAGATAAAAGGCGCGGCCTGTATCATATGAATTTTAAGAGGTTTTAACGTAACATCTTCGCATTCTTTACTATAATTAGCAGTTATAGATTTATTATATTGGTTTGAGGTTTATAGCAAGGGTAATTTGTATTATGTTGAATTTAAATAGTTGTATGTATGTTTATAGGGCAAATGGTTTTTTAAGCAATAACTTTAGCAGTAGGTTGTATAGAACTTTAGTATTTCTTTAACCTAGCTAATTAAAGGGTTGTGTTATTTCAGCCATCTATATCTAAGTATTATCTTATAGTGCTTTAAGGGTATTATAAACAGGGAAACGTATTTAAGGTGTTTACCTATCCGCAATTTTATAAGAGCGTAGTGCGTTAGTTCGCCATGTATTAAGGGTTTGCCGTTAAAGCCTTATAGGCCTTAGGACTTATTAAGTTTCTTTAAATTTAGGCGTTAAGTTTTTGTATAGTTCGTGTTAATAAAGCCTATGCTAGTAGCTCCGCTGTCTATTAAGATTTATACTTTCTTTCATTTTCTAAGTGTTTAAATTTTACTAAGTATATTAAGGGAGTTATGTTGTGTATTAGCGCTAGAAGAGCCTAGACACTTATACTCTTCCACCTTTTATCCTAAGGCGCGACTTGGCCTTAGGACGATTTGTTTTCCGAGTTAACTAAAGGCAAGGTGCTTTGTGGCGTCTAAGTACAATTTATAGAGTGGGTACGACTTAAGGATTAGGAGGAGCTATGGCGGACTTTTTTAAAAGGGTAAGTTCGGCAATGCTTTTAAATATATCCTTTTTTACCACATCCAAAGCATTCTCTATTTGTGGCTTAAGTTTTTCGTTTATTGGTTCCTAAGGGTATATAGGATTGAGCGGCATTGAGGTCTATAGGGTCGTATATAGGACTTTTGGGTTTTGGAGACAGATCGCGCTTTAGGGTATATACCGGTTTCGTAAAGTTTTAAATACAAGGTGTGGTTGGCTTCAAAGAATAAGTCTATTTATTATATTAAAGGTCCTTATTAATTTGTTAACATATTATAGCAAATTCGGACAGGTTCTTTAGCAGTTCTCCGCCTACTAACTAGGCTCTAATCTTATCTAAAATAGCTCGTTAAAGAGCAGCGACTCTAGCGGCTTTATTCCAATCTAGCTCGCCAATAAGACCTAAAAATTCCAAAAAGAAGCTGGTAAAGTCTTAATTCCGTTATTATAGGTTTTTAAGTTTGGTAACAGCTGTATGTTTGTAGCTAGCGTTATTATATGTTCGTTCTAGCAGAGAGATGAAAGTTTTAAAACTAATAAAAGTGCCATTGCGGAAGAATGGATCTATGGTTTATACAGCGTCCTTACTTAAATGAGATATTCCATAGCTAACCTTACTAGCCTTAGTGGGGTATTAATTATAGTTTATTAAGAGTTTAAAATAGAGCTTGGTTATAAAGGGACGTAGGTTATTTTGGTTTTTATTAAACATTGGAGGATTAGGGAGCTTTTTAGATTTTATAATAGGTACTAGGTTCGCGATAGGTATAGGTTAAGCTACTATTACTGGTTTAGTATTTACATTTAACGTGTTAGGTTTAGGTACCGTTATTTTAATCTTGTTTATAGGTGTTACTGTTAGGGTTTGTAACGTAAATGCCTTAATATTGCAGAGTTCTTCGCGGAGTGCTTCTATTAATTGCTAGTGCTGGGCTTCTAGTACAGCCCGCTGCTAAGCTAAGGCGTCTATAAAGGCCTGTTGTATTATAGTTAACTGTTCCCTAACTAGGGTTATAATACTTATGGTTATTAAAAGGGATTTAGGTTCGTTTACTATTTTAATAATAGTTGTTTTAACGCAACATAATGTAAAGGCGCGAAGAGGCTTTAGGGAAGATTTAAAGGAACAAATATAAATTCTATCTAATTTAAGGGTATATAGCTCTTGCAGAGTATAAGACGTTATGTAAAGAAGAGAAAGGAATATAGGAAACTTATAACTAAATATTCGGGATCTTGGCAGCAGATGCGTAGGTATAAGCCCACGTGGATTTTAACAAGTTTCGACCAAATTCCATCACGTCAGTAGAATTTGGTGGAATTTAATTGAGTTAGCGGAACTTGGTGGAAAACGGTGGATTATGGCGGATAATTATGGACAGTTATAGATAGTTGCAGACAGTTATAAATAGTTACGAATAGTTTCATACAGTTATCTGTTGAGTGTTTCACCAAGACATTCCTACTATAACTAGGCTAGTCCCGTTACACTTATTGCAAATAGGCTATATCCTAGTATTGGCAGATATAATAAATAAGGCCAATATTATATATTAGTCCTTAATTAAGTGCAAGAGAGTTACTAGGAGTGTACTAGCATCTAAACTCTACGCAATGGCCTATGGATTTAATATTGGCGCCGCAATTAAGTGTCACGTGTCTATACATCGCTTGGCATAAAGTATCTTCCATCTTCCATCGGATAGATCGTTTACTCCACTGCATCATTATTATCTCGCACACAACGTAATATTGGCCTATTCATCGATTACCCACCCACCGTCCCCTTTTTGTTTTCACGCTGGAAACTATGTACTTTAGCTTTATTGCAGCCCGTTAGGCTTGCGGCTGGGCATTTAGGGTCTTCGCTAGGCTTCTTACAGCTATCTAGCAACTTACTATGCGAATTAAGCCTCCTAGTAGCTGGCAAGTAGCTATGCGAGGCCCTGAATAGCCTGCACCCCCATCTATTAAAAATCCTTTTCAAAATAAGCCATATTTCGCCTGTGTGTGAGATGATAACGAGAGATAGATTAACCGTTAAACAACTCCTACAGATTAAACTCCCACTCGTACTTTGTACCAACTTAAAATCACTTTATAAATGTCTTATCAAGCTAGGCACTATATAAGAGAAACATTTTATAATAGACGTTATATGTCTTTATTAGTTGTATAAGCGTAAAGAGATTATAGAAGTTAAGTAGATTGATAGTAATAGCAACCCTACTAATTTAATGACTAAGAGTAAGGCATCTATAGCTCTTAAGAAGCTAATTAATACCAATTACTTAGAATTATAGGCTAAGGAGTGGACATCTAATAGAGAAAGGAGATTTAATATAAAGAAGTTAAAAGCAATTATATATTAAAACACTTATTGTTACAGTCTTGGCAGAATTTAGCAGAATTTAATAGACCTAACAGAATTTAGCAGATTTGGTAGATTTAGTAGACTTGGCAGAATTTAGTAGGATTTAACAGACCTAGCAGAATTTAGTAGAAGTTACGGACATTATAGATATTGCCAATATTACGAATATAGGACAATCTTGCAGTAGTAGGCAGAATATAGCAGAATATGGTAGGATATAGTAGGATGCGGCAGAATGCGGTAGAACGTAGTAGGTAGCATATATAAGGTATTATAGGGTGGTCCTATAACACTTACTATTATAAAAGAGGTTCTATTGGTTTCCTAGCATTTAAACAGTTGCTAGTGTTAGTATAATATTCGTTTTACGTGTTATATGCTCTATGCACGTAATCTACGCAAGACGCGTATATATATTAACACTATATTAGAGCACAACAACAAGAATCTAACTACACACCGCACTGCACATATATTACGTCTATTACACTATATTAAAGCATATTAACAAAGGTAGTAAGGAAGATAAAGGGGTAATATTTTTTTTTGTAAAGAGGTAGTTTTTAATAGTTTTATAATAAAAAGGGTAAAAGTAATTAGGTAAAAGTAGTTTTTTTTGTAGTTTTTTTTTGTTAAATTAGTAGTTTTAAAAGAAAATTAAGTAATAGTTTAAATAAAGGGGTAGTAAAGGAGGTAAAAGAGTAAAAAGGTAATTTTAAAAGTAGTTTTTTTAATAAAAAAGTAGTAAAAAAAGAAATAAGGGGGTAGTTATAATAATAAAAAAATAGAATATTATAGATTAAATATAAGTAATTAAAATTATAAAAGATTAAAAAGAATTTAGAAAAATTAATATAAAGTATAATAATAGTTAATTAGATTAATAAAAAGAATTAAGGTTAATAAAATTAATAATAAAATTAAAAGATAGTAAGAAGTATAAAATAGAAATAGTTTTTTATATAAAAAGTTAAATATAAGTTATTAAGTAAAGAAAGTAGTTTAATTAAAAGAGTAGATAGTAATAGAGTAGGTTTAATATAGTAAGTTAGGTAATTATAGTTATATAAAAATAGTTTATTATATAGGTTAAAGGTAAGTAGTTAATATTAAGTTTATAAAGGGTTATTTAATATAAAGGAGTATTAGTCTAAAGTATATAAATAGTTAATATTAGTAAAGTAGAGAAAATTATAAAGGTAATAGAAGTAGTAGTTTTAGTAGTAGTAATAGTAGTAATAAAGGTAAAATTAAAATTATAAAAGGTTAAAAGGGGATTAGATTAAAGATTAAGTATATAAATTTATTATAATAATAATATAAATATAAAAAGGGATAGAAATAAGAAATAGTAAAGTATAAAGAATTAATATAAAAAAAAGAAAATTTTAGTATATTAAGATAGTAAAATTAGAATATAAGTAGATTAGATTAAAGGAGATTTATAAAATAGTAAAATAGAAAAATAAAAGAAAGTAAATAAAATTATATAAAAATAGAGTATTATATAGGTTAAAGGTAAGTAGTTTTAATTAAAAGTAAAATAAAAAAGAATTAAGGTTAATAATAAATAAATAAATTAAAAGAGATTAAAAAGTGTCGGTCGTTGTCTATAACTGACTAGTTATGGGGTAGTTACGTATACTAGTTACATAAGCTAAGCGAGTATAAAATCCACCAGAATCCACCTGTAGAATAGTATCAACAATATAACAACTTCATCTATGTATCTTGATATACGTATCTGATTCCCTTATACCTCCGCTGCACCTTATTAAGTACCAGCCTCGACAGGTTATGAGCCCGGCTACGCCTATAGAGGGTTTTAATATAGCATTTTTAAATAACGCGTGGAGAGAGCTGTAATGTGTAATTATAGCAGTTATCAAACGATTAAAGGACGCGCATTATCCGCGGAATTAATTACTACCTTATTAACCTATTTAACTTGCTAAGTCTAATTAGAAGATAAGAGCTAAGAAGTAGGTAGGAGATAGTAATAGGTTAAGCTCGTAACTAGACAATAATTGATACGATGCGTATTAGGAGCTCAACCACGACGCGTCTAGTAGCATATACCACCTACTAATAACTTAAGAAGTAGACAACGATCGAAACCAATTAAAACAATCTTAATTACGACACCGTGACACGAATATAGCAAGTTCCTAATTAACTTAATATCCAATTACTGCACTTAGGATGAGCAAAAGCAGTAGTAGCAAGAACCTACTGCCTAATGGCATAAAGCTAAAGGGAGAGGAGAACTATATTGTATGGAAGGAAGCAATAGAGGACATTGCCATTGTGAACAGATTAAGACGTTACATTTATAAAAAGGGAAAAGCACCTAAATATATAGATAAATTTAATAAGAAAGCTAATAAGATAAAGCTGGCAGTATAGCTAATATAGGAAGCTAGAGACTTAAGTATAAAGATTATTATTAAGCTTAATATCAAGAGTACCCCTATATAGATGCTAGCAGGATACAAGTTAGTGTATAAGATGTGGGTAACTCTATAGACTTAGTATAAGGGAACTGGAGCAGTTCTTAGCTATAACGCTATTAAATCATATATGAAGATCAAGTATAACGACTACCCTAATCTTAAGCACTTTATTATCACATTTAAAAAGGCTATTAAAAAGCTAGCGAACCTTAACATTTCCCTACCTAAATTATAGCATCTAATTCTCTTTATTATGGCCCTATCTAACGTATGGCCCATCTAGGCAGAATAACAGCAATTAAATTCTTAAAAAGAATTAACCTAACTATTACTCTTTGCGTTAATTAAAGATATTACAGATAAGGCATAAAATAAGGATAAGAAGGCTAAGGGAGGTGTACTATATAGGGGAAAGCCTAACAAGAAGGGCAAATAAAAGGTACAGGAGGATAAGGAGAAGAGCAAGAAAAAGTACTATAAGAACTATAAGAAGCTAAATACCCGTTACAAACCTAAAAACTGCTTTGTTATAAATAAAAGGCTACATTACAAATAGGAAGAAAAAATAGGTAAGAAGTTTGTTCTATATCAGGAACCTAACAAGAAGAAGTTAGGCAGTAAGAGTAGGAAGGAAGAACCTAGCAGTAACTCCTCAGACAATAACAATACTCGCAGTGACTCAGACAATGGCAATACTTATATATTCGCAAAGAAAGAGTTAGGGTACCTCTGCGCACACCTAAATAGGAAGAATTAATTACTAGTTAAATAGAAAGAAACACTATTTAATACTAGAGCCGAAACCCATATTACCAAATCAATTAACAACTTTAATACTGGTACGTATATACCAGCATCTCTACCATTAATTAACACAGTAAGTAGAGAAGCTACGCCGCTTAGCTTTAGCAAGAGGACAATTATCTATGCTATAGATACAGGAGAGACGCATACGCTAAACCTTAGCAAGGTGCAGTACCTACCAAACTATGGCATTAATATCTTTAGAGCTAGAAAGCTCCTAGGTAGGGGTAACATTTAAATTAAAGATAGAAACCTTATGGTTAACAAAGAAGGCCTTGGCATATTCCAATTTAATAAAGATATAATAATTATTAAAGCACCCCGCATATACGCATTCCCTATAGTTACACAAAAGAAGCTATTAGAGATATTAATTTAACTCTAGCATTATTACTTTAGCCACCTCAGCCTTAAGAATGTATAAAAGACCTTTAGATTAGTTAAAGGCATAACCCTTAAGAAGGAAGAGCTGAGCGCTATATAACAGGAGGATAAAGACTTAAGGCTCTATAACCTATACAAGAAAGGAAAAGCTATAAGGCATATATAAAGACACGCTAAAACGCGAAATCTATAGGTGTTTGATAAAGTACATATTAACGTAGTAATAATTACCCATTAAGGTATTAGAAAGAAGAAGTATGCCACAGTATTTACTAAGAAGGCAACTTTAGTTCAGTAGGCTTACTTCTATAAGTTAAAGAATGGCGTATACAACGCTCTGGTTAAATACTAAAAGATAGTAAAAACTTAATTCGGAAAAGTTATCAAAAAATGGTATATAGATGGGGGTAAAGAATACAGCATAAAGAAGCTAGCTGAGCTTGTAGATAATCTAGGGTAGATAGTAGAGCTTACTACACCATATAACCTAGAGCAAGACGGCACTTCTAAACGAACAATTAGTATTCTCTGCGAGCGTATACGAACCGCGATAATTAATATAGACATTCCACAGTTCCTCTGGCCACTAATATTTAAGTCAATAGTACTAATTACTAATTAAACAGCTACCTCTTTATTAAAGGGCAAGACCCCATATAAAGCCTTTATGGACAAGTTTTACCTAAATTAAGACAATAGACCATCCATAGCTTATCTATGGGTACTTAGCTGCAAGACATATATCCAAATACCAAAGGAGCACCAAATTATCAGCCAGAAGGTTGCCGTACGGGCTGAGGTAGGAATCCTTATAGGCTACAAAGGAAGCCATATCTTTAAGGTATATATACCTTTAAGAAAAGGACCCGCCAAAAATAGGATTATATAATCCTCAAATATTAGATTTAATAAAGGAGGCTTAATCACAAAGCCCCTATTAGAAAATAATACTAATATTCCAGTACCTACTAGAAATAGGGGTAAGAGCACTAAGAATTAGGATTAATAAGACAGTAACCTAATTCATTAGAGAGTTCCTAACATGCCTAGAAACATTAAGCATTAACCCTAATTAGTACTTAAAAAGGCCATTACGCTAGAGCTTTAAATTAATAAGGATTTAGAGCAACTAGATATCAACTCCGATATCAAACCTAAATCAGAATATGATACTAAATTAATGCCAGAGACTACTTAGGAGAGAGTTGAAACCAAAACGGCACCTAAGTTAAGGGGTTGACCTAGAGGTTTAAAGAATAAGGTCTATATCCCAAACCCAAAGCTTAGTAGAGAGACTTAACAAGCCGCTTAATAATTAAAGCTAAAATTAAGCTTTAACTCTAAATCAAATACAGTATTCTACACTGCATATACAGCTAGCCCAGTGTTATTAATCTATAATAATCTTAAGACAATTAAGGAGGCAAAGATAAGACCTAATTAGCCAGAATGGAAGAAGGCAATTAAGAAGGAGTATTAAGGCCTAGTTTGCAAAGGAACCTAGAAGCTTTTAAGACAATCGGAGCTGCTAAAGGGTATTAAGGTACTGCTAGGAAAGCTTATCCTAAAGATAAAAAGGGATAGAGATGGCAAGATCCTAAAGCGGAAGGCAAGATAGGTTATTAAAGGGTTTAGGTAGCAGTACAGAAAGGACTTTAACTAAACATTCGCGGGAGTATATAAGAGTGTTATATGGAAGCTAACAGTTGCCCTCACAGCTCTATTTAACTTAGAAATTAACTAGATAGATATAGTCAAAGCCTTCCTAAACTTAACCGCTAATATGGATATCTATGTAGAAGTACCACCTAACTGGGAAATTAATAAGGAGATCTTAAAGGATGCACCTAAATAGGCATACAAGCTCCTAAAAGCGCTATATAGTCTAAAATAGGCACCTTAACTATGGCAGAAGGAATTAGCCTCTACGCTTTAGCAATTAGGATTTAAAGCGTGCACTAGCAACCAATATATATACATTAATAAGTTAACAGGAATTCTGATCGTTATATATATTAATAATATATTAATTATCGGCAAAAACAAGGCCAAGATTAAGGCTCTAAAGAAGAGTCTAATAAGGAGATTTAAGATAGAGGACTTAGGCCCTACAGAATACTTTATAAGGGTAAGAATAACTTAAAATAAAAAGGAAGGGATAATTACCCTATACTAGAATGCATATATTAGCAAGATCCTTAAATAATATAGCATAGAGAATTATTATCCAGTTAATACGCTAATGGCAGCTAAAGCTACTAAATTTATAGTACCCTTTAACGGGCAAGCAACGGTTAAAGATACTAAGCTTTACAGATCAAAGATCGGCTCCCTAATATATCTAGCAATCCAAACTAGACCAGATATCGCATACGAAGTCTCTATACTATTACGATTCTTATTAAACCCCTCTCTACAGCATATAAAAGCTGCAGACTGGATACTTTAATACCTACAAGGCATAAAGCTCCTAGGAATTAAATACTAAGGGTGCGCAGGTGATCCAAAGACACTCCTTTGCGGATATTGCAATGCGGATTTCGCAGGTAACAAGTTAACGCGGAAGTCCGTCTCGGGGAATGTATACTTCTTCGCCAGTAGAGTTGTATCATGCTTATTAAAGAGACAGCAGACAGTAGCGCAGTCTACTACTAAGGCAGAGTATTACGCTCTAGCTAAAGCCATGTCCAAAGTACTTTAGCTAAAGCAGATTATGGGCTAGATAATATACTTAGGTGCGGATATTAAGTTAATACGCCTATACGGTAACAATTAGGGCTCCTTAAGCTTAGCTAAAAACCCTAAGTTTCATTAACGGACAAAGCATATTAATATTAAACACCACTTTATTTAAAAGCACGTTATAAAGGGAACGGTTAATCTGTGGTATATTGCTAGTTTAGAGATAGTAGCTAATGGTCTAACTAAACCTCTTTCAGCTGCAAGTTATGCGAAGTTCATAGAGTAGCTAAGGTTAAAGGTTATTAAGATTAATTAAGCCTATTTAGAGTATTAAGTCAGTTAAATACAAAGGGGTATATCAGTCGTTGTCTATAACTAACTAGTCATAGGGTAGTTACGTGTACTAGTTATATAAGCTAAGCGAGTATAAAATCCACCAGAATCTACCTATAGAATAGTATTAACAATATAACAACTTTATCTATATATCTTGATATACGCATCTAATTTCCTTACACCTCCGCTGCACCTTGTCGAGTACTAGCCTCGACAAAAAGGATTTAATAAAAATAGATTTTTAATAAATATAATAAATAATAGTAATTTAATAAATATAATAAATAATAGTAATTTAATAAATATAATAAATAATAGTAATTTAATAAATATAATAAATAATAGTAATTTAATAA